>Ga0265798_10002168_pt1 | contig 29184 bp, 23 predicted proteins | sample P3T30metagenome_FD_192430 | JGI IMG/M metagenome (GOLD analysis project Ga0265798, IMG submission 192430) | Plant litter microbial communities from East Loma Ridge, Irvine, California - P3 T30 | ecosystem: Environmental > Terrestrial > Plant litter > Unclassified | place: USA: California...
AACCGCGGCTTCGGTGTTCGAGCTTGCCGGACGTTCTCTCCCGGTGAGATTATAATGGAGTACACTGGTGAGATCATTACCGAGTATGAGAGCGAGCGCCGAATGGTGGAGGAGTATAGCAAGAGCGCCAACTACTATCTCATGCAATTCGACAGAGGACTTGTCATTGATGGCACGAAGGGCAGCATGGGTCGTTTCGTCAATCACTCATGTGCGCCAAACTGCGAAGTTCGCATGATGAAAGGCGCTGATGGCCACGCGCACATGGGTATCTTCGCTGGCGATCTTGGAGTCATGACCGGTGAAGAGTTGACCTACGACTACAACTTCGACAACTTCGGTTCATCGCAGCAGAAGTGCCATTGTGGCGCTCCTTCTTGCAGAGGCTTCTTGTCGAAGCGTCTCAATGCGGCTGAACAGAAGCTGCGAGACAAGGAGGAGCTGGAGCGTCAGCACAAGGCAGCCTTGGAGGCGGCTAAGAGTGCTGAGGCGGCTGTGAAGGCCAAGAAGGAGAAGGACAGTAAAGGGCCAGGTTGGACTGGCTGGATTGACTTGAACAGCAAGGAAGTGAGAGAAGCGTTGAAGAGAGAGAAGCAGGCCAAAGAGGAAGAGGCCAAGAACTCGGAACGTGCGAGACGTATGGCAGCCAGACGTGGTGAGGTGGTTCCACCTCTTCCAAAGGCAGCAGAGCCTACAACCAAGGCGGCTGTGGAGTCTAAGAAGCCTGCTCGTGACACCAGCCGTCGTCAAACGACCGGAACAACGACGAAGACACAAAAGAACACTATCCGCAAAGTTCACTCGTCAGAGTCAATCTCTGCTGACGCGGGTGCAGAAGCCACCAAAGAAACTTCTACCGCTCTCAAAACCAAGCGGTTCTCTGGAAGCATCTCAAAGAGCAGCCGCCGGCCGACTTCGTCTGGCAGCGCCACCACCACTTTGCTTCAGCGCACACTCTCCGCGGACTCTGATGAAGATCAAGCGGTTATTGGCATTCTCTCACGCACAAACGGCGACGTCACGACAGCAGATGCTGCAGCCGGCGGCGACGAGGAACTCGAGACCGCCACCATCGCTGCATCATCATCAAAGAGCAAGAAGCGCAAGCTGGGCAACATGCTCAAAGACGCCGCCAGCGCCGTTGGCATCGGTCGCGGCAGCAAACGCCAGCCCGCAACTGAAAACGTAGTTGCTGAAAGCTCGAACAGCGCCGCCAGAACTCCTGGTAAGCTTAAGCAGAGCACCTTGAGCTTCTCCAAACTGCTTTGATGGCTTGAAACCCCATCGGATACACTGCCAAGGGCGACTGCCACACCACAATTTTTCTTTCGACATCGCCATTGCAGCATCAACCACGCAAGAACAACATCGAAATCGAAGGCCAGCCTCGTCAGCAGCAGCAATATCTTTCAGATTTACATTTCCCTCTCTTCTTTCCATCCCTCATCTTCCAAGTCTGACGGCGCATACAGGAGCTCTGTGGAATTATTGAGATACAACGTCCGGGGCCGGGGATTTTGAATCGTGTCTTCTTGGGTTTCCTGCCCCTCTCTCTTTTTGCGCTACGGGTTAATTTGGGGTTGGGTTCATTATTCTGACACTCGGTTCGCGATGAGGTATAGGTGGGACCTGAGTTGGGTCCGAAATATCGAACGTAGTACTACGTAGGCTGTAGCGTATCGTCTCACATCATATCGTAGCAATATCCGTAGCATTAGGTTAGACTCGCCGTACACGGCGTAATTCCATCGTCTCTATTTTCGGACTTCTGTCTCGCTTTCTTTGCTTTTAACGATGCGCGGGCTCATCATCTTCCTTGCTAGGTACTGCTATCGGGGTTCACTCCGGGTCGGATGGATGTCAGAAACGACTCAACTACATGTGTATACTGGTTTGCAAGAATGAATTTACAAGTTATACCCAATCACCCAAAGTAAGGTCACGATGTTCGTCAAAGCGGGCGTGTGATGATCGCGTTGGCAGATTCGCAGGATTCCAGGCCCTCGGCACTCCTATTTGTCAGGTCCGGCATTTGAAGAACGCCAGACTATATGTCGCCGGGTATTCTTGCTGTGAAAGCAAGCAAAACGATAACCGACTCATCGTAAGGCTGTCGCTGGGTTGGGTTGGGCATCCTTCCTGTGATGAGGTCTGTTGTGACGGGAAAACGACGTCGATGTGGCTTGGGCTTGGCTTGGGGGTTATTACGTTATTACACATAGCGCCGAAGCGAGAAAACGCCACGATTGATTGATTGGAAAGGCTAAGGAGGGAAGAATTGGAGGAAGGAGCCATAGTCAGCAAATAGTCGGATTAGTGATAACGGTGGGTGGTGGGTAGATGGGCTGGGTTGACTACTGTAGTAGCCTACTGTATATGTTGACGTGTGGATTCCTGTCTCAGAAACAACCACGACCACGACCACGAACGGGGCTCGAGAAGCTTCTTTTGGTTCGTGTCTTGACTCTGGCAGGAATAGGAATAGATACTGTTTTTACCGGTACTGGGGGAGAATCGAACGTTCGTGCCTGCTTCTATTTTCTATTTCTATTTTCATACCTGTCACGCTTGTCAACGGTTTCTTCTTGTTTTCTTAGAGTGAGACAGACAGGTCACTTTTCCCCAAGACAACCGAACTGCTCGTAACTCGTATGTACAGCGTTTAATGTTTCGCAGCGAGAGCCGCGAGCCGCTGGCTCCCCGCACGCGCAAGTGACAGGTTATCGGGAAGACGTTGCGTCTGTGGGGAGGCCCGGAGTTGCCGACATGCAATGATATAATAATGGTTGTGGAAGATGGGTGATGTGGACTTCAGACTCCAGACTCGATATGGGTGACTCAGCGGGTGATACTGGCTCGACTGGCACGATGAATATCACCGCGGACGTTGAGGGAAAATGGCACACGATATGGTTAGTTTGTAATAGAGAGGCTGGAGTCAAGTCCGTTGAACAGTCGAGGCGGGTCTATATAGTAGGCTCATGTGTATTATATGCGAATGGGCGATGCGATGCGGAAGATCGGCGAGCCGCGAGCCGGGTTTGATCTGCGTAAGCGAACAGATGGAGACGCCTTTTCGGAGACCTATCCTATTGCGGTGTGGCGGGCGATGGAAGACGATGAGCCGATGGATCATACCGGCCGCGCACCGTCAAGTAGACTGGGTTCGATCAAAAAGAGGAGCTGAGCGTGCAAAAGAGGGCGTGCAGATGGGAAACATTTGAATCACATCACAATCATCGAAGCCAAGGCAAAGCCGGTACAGTACAGCCTTTCGTTAGGTCTCTTCGTATCTTCGTATCCGCTTCCACTCGACATGTTTCGCTTCTTTCTATTCGCGGCGGCCTCTTCTACCAACGGCAGAGCTGGGGGGCTTTATCGCGCCCTGTCCTTCTGCCCCTCCTCCTCCTCCTCCTTGTCCGTCTGCCCCAAGCGAAATCATCGTCGTCGTAGCAATTGCTGTTGGTCATGCCCGATTGGGAGCGTACCTACCTTAACCACTCGGCTCCTTCGATTCGATCGTAGACAGGCATACCACTCCTGCTATACACTACGCGCCGCTCGCTATACACTTACGCCGGACCGCTTAACACTGCTAGTCACCTGTAGACTTATTACTTATCTACTGCCCAGCCCAGCGCCTCTCCCGCCGCCTGCGCCGCTGGCATACATACCTCATACAGCTGTGCATCAGTGGTAAGAGGCTCTTGCATGTCACTTGTGCATACTCATGCACCCATCCATGTCCATGCCCATGCCCATCCCGTCCAAACCGACCCTGCCCATTACCGCTCCCTGCAACCTGATCCCAGCGCGCCGTCACTACCACCCCTGCCCGCCTGCCTGCACACTGCATCGTTCCGACGTGTCGATGATTCTTGCGCTCCACCCGCATCACCATCGCGCGTAGCTCGTTTCGTAGCCCATTGTCGCGCGTCCCTCGCGTGCATCAGCCTTCGCTGCCGGCGCCAGCTACCACACCCGAAAGACTCGCAGCTCTTCGATGCTGCACCGAGTCCTGCTGCCCACCATCTCCAACACCTGCGAAGCCGCCACCAGCACCACCACCACCGCCGATGACGTAAGCCCGAGGAAGAGAAGGAAGACGGCGACGACGAGCATGCTGTCGAGCGCCGCCACCGACGAACGGCCGCTGCCTCTCCCTCTGGACGACTTTGAGGCGTCATATGCGAAAAATGTCCTGGGCCTGGATTATGGCGAAAGCGAAGAGGCGCTGGACGAAAAGCTGAGCATACTGGCTGGCGAGTTGGGTTTGCACGCCGAGGCCCTGCGACTGTCCACCGAAAGCGCAAAGGCACCATCCACTAACACCTTCGCATCCTCCAATGCCGTCCGGCGTTCAGAGTCGATTGGCTCGAGAGCGTCGCGCTCGACTGGCTTGACCACCTTCTCCGACTTCTCCAAAGACCCATCCTGTCTGCGTGGTAAGGGCCGGGCATCGCTGTCATTCCGCGACTATGATTCTTTTCTATCGCGAGGCTCACTGAGTGAACGCCGAGACTCACTATCATTCACACCACCACTTACGCCATCGCAATCGACCTTGTCCCTGGCCCTGTCATCTCCTCCCGATGCCTCACCCAGGAAACACTTTCGCAAGTTGCGAGGCTTGAACGTGCTGAAACTTAACCGGGCCGGTTCCGACACCTCACTACCACTCGAAGCATGTCCACATTGTCCTCAGAATCTGTTCAGTCAGCGGCGAGCGATACACAGGCTTCCATGCGGCCACAGATTATGTACCCAGGCTCTGAGGGATACCATCATCGCCAGCAACCATGGCCACATAGGCTCAGTACCCAGCTGCTGCGGGATACCGGTCCCGGGCAGGTTGGTAGAACAGGTCATGACCCATGAGGAGCAGAGTGGTCTTCTCGACAGGCTGGAGCAATGGGACGAAGCAGCCTGCACACATATCCTTGCTCCACACGAAATAACGAACTCCCAACATAAACCTACGCCCACTCACAACATCTCTCCACCTCTCTCAAAGCCACATGACATCGAAACCATCCTCCCTCTTCCCGGTTTTCGCGCCCACCGTGAAGCCCAGCAAAGCCAACGCGATCGCTTCCTCAGCTGGTCCGCTCAGTTTCACTCAACACTCGACGCACATCGGACAACCTCCCGAGGCATGCTCCAAACCCGCCACACCCTCGCGCTCGACGACCTTCGCGAAGCGCACGCCGTCTCCCTCTCAGAAGCAGAAGACAAACAAGTTCAAGCAGAGGCAGATCTCCTCGCCACCCACGACCGCGAAAACCGCGACATGGCCACAGCGCTCAAACACATGGAAGCATACTGTGCGGGCACTCTCGGCGGCGGCGAACCGCACGGACGAACAGTCACAGATCAAGATCGCGGCGAGCTGGAAAAGACGCGCCGTGCGCGAGACGCCATGGCCGGACGACACGAGGGGGCGATCCGCGTCTTGCGAGGCGAGCAGGGCAGGCGGATGAAGAGTCGGGTTGCGCGCCAGGAGCGCGAAATCGCGAGTCTGGAACGCGCGCAGAGGGCCGAAGCTGCCGAGCTCGAGCGAGCTTTCGACATGACCGAAAGCCTCGGATTCTTGAAGAGAGAGACTCTGGTGCGCAGGTGGGAGGTCCAAGATGCCATTTTCCTGCGCAAACTCGAGGTCGACACCGGAGTCGTGTTGGGCGGCCGCCTGCCCGAGGTCGACTGGACGGCCGATCAGCTCGTGGGATGGCCTCGCGGCGATGCCGAGGCGGGTGCGAGTCCTGGCTCGCGAGCTCGCGTTGACAGTCGTTTGACGTGAGGAGCAGACGTGACGGATTTGAAGAAGCACACCCATCGACCGCAAAGCGTCCAAACATAGGGAGCGAGGCAAGGCGAAGCGACGCTAACCCCAGGTCCGGAATAAATATCATACGGGCCGTATGGGCGATAACATGTCACCTACTTCTCCCTCCTCCAAAGGAGGGCAAAGGCCAATGAGCCAACCGTGTACCATTCTCGGTCCACAAAACGAGGACTGGCCATGAGAGAGAGAGAGAGAGAGAGAGAGAGAGAGAGAGAGAGAGAGAGAGAGAGAGAGAGAGAGAGAGAGAAAGTGGTGGTGGGCCATGTTTTGCCACTTTTTTCTTTCTTTCTGTTTTTGTTCAACTGTTCTTTGCTTTTCGAATCTCTTTTGTTTTTGGTTTTTTCCCTGACGAAAACTCGCCGTATACCCCAACAACCATCCATCTTTCCTATTTTTTTTCTTCACAAACTGGACATTTTGGAGGGGAGGAGGAGACGGCTGCCTTTTTGATGACTTCGACGACCACCAAAAATCACTTCGATGCTTCCATTTTTGACTTTTTTTCTTTCGCATCATTGACATTATTATCGGAGGAGGAAAAGAAAGGTGGGTACATACATTAGAAGGCATGTGTTGTTTTCTCAGTTTAGCTTTGATGAAGAAGATAAATGCATAGCGTAGCCAATTTATAGTTATTCACTTAAACTTGACATTTGCACTTTCAATCTATTTCCTGACGTTTCACCATGCTTTCGCCTGATGTTCAGCAATCTATATGTGATGATATATGGCAATGAGAGATGTTTAAAATATGATTGATCGATTGGTTTATTTCTTGTTTTTGTCGTATATTTCGGTTTTATCGTGAGTTTGCCGTACCCAAGGCTTTTCTTGGTTTGAAAAACAAATTGATATCTACAAAAAATTGCCGGACTCGAAAACAGGGAATTTCGGCTTCCAAAAGTGAAAAAAGCTGCAACCGCCTGACCTTCAAGTCAGCCTTCACGCAGTACGTCGGTTCGACGTGCTCATGAGCGTGATCTTCTTGCCCTTCTTGCCCTTTTTGCCCTTGCCGCCAGTGGCAGCCGCGTCGTTGCCACCGCCACTGACAGACACCTCCTCGCCATTCTGCATGCTCATCTGCGCAGCCTGCGTGACCATCTCGTCCTCCTCGCGCATCATGTCTTTCTCCCAGCCTTGCAGCCAGCCGTCACCGACGGCAAAGTCGGAGTCTGGCGGGAGGTTGGCGTAGTCGGCATCCGCAGCGACCGCCGCAGTGCCCCAGACGGTGCGTTGTGCGTTTGGCGAAGTGCCGGGAGAAGCCAAGTGGGCGAAAGCCGAAGTAGTCCGATGAGCCCAGGGCGGCGAGGAACCATGTTCGTTGGCCGAGGAATCGGTGACGGAGCCTGGGAGGGTGGGGAGGTTGTCGGCGGAGAACAGGTCGTTTGGAATCGAAGGGCGCTTGTTGCGACGGATGTGAGCAATCTCTCTTTCGGAAGCCTTCTCGATGCGCACCCGGTCCTTTTCCTCGCGTGCGTCCTTCTCCGAGTGACGCTTTCTTCGTCGGTCGATCTGCACTGCGAAGTCTTTGAGAATCTCCGGGCTGACTGTATCTGTCCAGTCGCATTCCAGGAAAGCGACCTCACAGCCATAAGGCAAGTGACCAAGGTATTTGACCCTCCTGCGCAGTTCGTCGTCGACTACGTGACCGCTGCTGACGCGCTCGACACGCGGCAGGATGGATGAAGGGAAATGCTTGTAGGAGCCGAATTCGGCTTGCAAGATGCGAATGTCAAGCGGCGACAGGTAGTAATGTTGGAGGCCGTGGTAGAACAGATACTCGTTTGGCTGTGGCTTCTCGACATTGCGATTTCGCATTTCTGCAATGGTGCGCGGGACGTAATTTGTGTTGTTTTGGGTATCGTGTGTTGCAGAGCCGTCGGCGTCTTTGGGCCCGGCACCGTCTGTTGACGAGGTGTGTTGGGCATGCTTTTCGAGGTACATGTCCGGCACACCTTCGTCACTCTCGTTGAACACGATGGGAGCTCTTTCCGGCTTTGGTTCTGGCTTCTTGGGTTGCTCAGGAGGGTTTCCAATCCCTCGGATCTTTTCTTTGGACTCGTGGATCATTCGCTTAGCTCGGTTGGTCCATTCAGCGTCCTCGCCAAACATGAGCTCGTCTTCTTTCTCCAGCATTTCAATAGCCGCCAGGGCTTCATCGAATTGCTGGTTCATGTAGTCTTCGCTTCCTTTCATCAAGTGTGCGTAGTCCATGACTTCGGTTGCGAGATGCCATGGGATGTCTTCACCCCTGGGTACCACCGGCCCGCTCTCTCGAGGCATGGCAAGTGTGCTCCCAGCTTTCCGAGTCACCAACCGCAAAACGACATCACCACCTTCACGGGGCGCGTCGCCCTCTTGGCCTTCATAGAAACGTGCAGGACGCGTCTCGGACACGTAGATGCGATCCCAGCAGATGGGGCATTTCTGCCATCGAGCTCGTTTCTCAGGCGGCGCGCCAGCATCTTCCGAATGCATGTAGCGGATGAGACATGGTGCGCAGAAGATATGTCCACACTTGGCCATGCGCGGCGCAGTGGGTTCGCCTAAGCAGATCGGGCATGACGCCGCCTGCGATTTGGAGGAGACGATCACCTGTAATACATTGTTCCAGTCGAGGTGAACGTCCGCGTCCTCAGACTGTGCGCGATAGTCACCACGCGGATCGACAATGAAGCGGTAGTTCGCGTGAATATACCTTGTGCGGTGTCAGTGTTCTTGTCCGCCTACACACATTGTGGCCTCCAAAACTCACCTCGCCTTATCTGTTGCATGGTACCCGCTTCCCAATCCCCAGGTGGTGTTTCTCCTCTCACCTCGCCTTCCGCCGTGTCGGAACTGGTGCGTGTGCGACTGCGGCCTAGGCGGAAGGGCAAAGTTCATCAAGTGGGTGATGCTCTGCTGCCCGCGACGACCATTTGGATTCTGCATACTGGCCATCTCAGCCTCTGCATCCTCATCCACCAGTCGGTACGATGCCTTGCTTTTCGATTTGTGCTTCGGTTTCGCGGCCTGGGTGTTGCGTGGAGCGGCGTTGCGGGTCGAAGAGTTCGCGCGGACGCCGCCGTTGGTGTTGGAGAAGAAAGCCTGAGTCGTGGAGACTGACGGAGCAGTGGAAGAGGCGCCTGGGATCTGCTTTGGATTGGAAGCAGTCTTGGAGAGCGCAGGCGGCTGGGACGACATTGCCGTCGCCGGGTGAAGGGTAGGCTATGAAGCGTCTGATGGTGTCGACGTGGGGCTGCAACGGGTGTTGTGCAGGGCCGGGATTGACGGTTGCCCAGCTAGGGCGTGTAGCAAAGAGAGTGAGTGGTGTTTGTTGTGGTGGTGTTGTAGTGGCGATAGAGCTCCACAAGGGAGTCTGATGGGAGGAGAAGGAAGAGGAACAGGATAGAGGGACTGGAGTCTGGAGGAGATGGATGGATAGGATCGATGACACACGCCCCCCACCGTCTGTGGTCCGCCTTCTAAAACTGACGACAAAGGCTAAACACGTGCAGCGACCTCTCGTGTTTGCCACCTACTCACAGCAACAGGCTTACAATGTCTCCCATGTGTTTTCTCGTGCTGTGAACACTGACATGTTCCGTACTAGCCGCTGCGATCTAGAGAATTCATACTCTCACTGCCTCACGCCAGCAGCCGCAGAGGAGGAAGGGTAACAACACCTCGAGCTCACATGCATCATCTTCGCAGGTAACGTCATAGCAGCAACAGATCCATCCTTTTCATGCCATCCATCTTCATGTCCGACCGCATTCTTTCTAATCGCTCATGCTCTACTCTGCCATCAAAAACTTCATTCGAATCCGACCATTCTCTACCATGTCTTCCCAGATCGACAGCGCGGTTGCCTCCGTCCTCAACATCGACCCAAGCAATGCCGTTCTCGCCGGTTCAGCTGGCAGTGGGGACTCGTCAGCAACGGCTTCGAAGATCAAAGCAACCATGCCCGATGGATCTGAAAAACAGTTCTTTATTAAGATAGGACCAAATGACGCGATGTTTGCGGGCGAGCATGCTTCTCTAAGAGCCCTGCACAACGCCGTTCCAACCATCTGTCCACAATCTTACGGCCATGGTCAGATGGCAAATGCACCTGGCAAATCGTTTCTTGTGACCGATTTCCTAGAAATCACTTCAGGACGCCGCGGTAAAGCGGCTGGAGACTCTCTGGCCAAGAAACTGGCGACCCTTCACAACACTCCTGCCCCAGTGCCTTCAGGTCATGACAAGCCCATGTTTGGATTTCCCGTACCGACGTGCTGTGGCGATACGCAGCAGCCCAACGACTTCAGTCCGAGCTGGGCGGAGTTCTACGCTGAAAACAGGCTACGATTCATCGAGAAGCAGTCAAGAAAATCGAACGGCAAAGACCAAGAACTCACCACGTTGGTTGAGCGACTGTGCGATGAAGTCGTCCCCAGACTGATCGGCGACGACCATCTCAATGGCGGCAAAGGTGTCAAACCAGTAGTTGTCCACGGCGATCTATGGAGCGGCAATGCTTCTGTGGGCAAGCTCCCCGGGATGGAAGCGGCTGAGGAAGTGACCTACGACAGCAGCGCCTGTTACGCACATTCTGAGTATGAGCTAGGCGACATGAAGATGTGAGTTGTGTTGGCGACATTTGCTCATCGACCTTTACTAATTGTTCTGGCAGGTTTGGCGGGTTTGGCCCGGACTTCATGAAGGAGTACCACAGTAGCTGTCCAAAGACTGAGCCGGTTGAGGAGTATGACGACCGGGTGATGCTGTACGAGCTGTATCATCATCTGAATCATTTCGCCATGTTTGGTGGTGGGTACCGCGGCGGAGCAGTCAGCATGATCAAGACATTGCTCAAGAAGTATGGAGGGTAAGAAAAGGGAGACTTGTAAGCTGCTGGCGCTGAGTGATGCTTGATCGTGCCGCGAGCCGAGCTTAATACACGTACATATTGGCGTAATGATCATGATGAGAAAAAATCGAGGAAACCTTCGAAAGCTTCGACAGCAAAACATTTTTGTTGTAAGAATAATGTTTGACGTTCACCATCAGCAACCCTTTTTCTCGTACTCTCAAACACTTTGGGTGTATGTTTGGACTGGCCAGGCCAGGCCATTCTCTTTATGCAGGGTCAAATGGCGTGCTCGCGATGGCAACATCTGATTAATCTCAAAAGCAGCCCCACGCCCCAGTCTGGTCTATGAGTCGTGCACTCGACTGCATCTACATAGCATTATCGTGTTCTTCCTTCTGTTGCGATGACATCTGTCTTGGTTGTTCGCTATTCATTCTCACGCTCTCTTGGCGCAATTGACGACTTCGGCTGACGCTACCGACCGACTTCGGACGATTTCCTCCATAACTCAATCGTTTCGCCTCTGGAAAATCCCTCACACTCTGCTTCGACCGCATCTTCTTGTGACTACTGAGCGCTCGTGCATTGCGTGCTTGCAGGAAAGAGTGTGCAGAGCCACATAATTGGAGCCCGGACGAGTTGTCGACCACCGGCATAGCTGTCGCCGCGCTATCACCAACAACGCTTACCTCCGGCGCAGCAGCTCCCTTGAACCGGCGTGTGCCTCGTCTACTTCTCTATCAGGCCGGCCATCACAGTCTTTACACCGACCGAGTAGGATCGCCGGATCCTTGCCTACCCTAATTCGCGAACTGCCCTGAGGACCCTGCACGTGCAGTCCCCATTCGGCCTCATCCCACCCTCGCCACATCTCCCAAACACTCTTATCACTGGCCTCCATGTTCGCCCGGCCATCCCATGCTGCTGCCAAACGCACTAGCGATGCGACTATGAGGCTTGCCTCGCGGCAGCAACGAATGCTGCTGTCAACTCCTCGCTTCCACTGCGGGGTGGTGAGGAGCAGCATCAGCAGCTATGTGCGAGCTGCCTCGCCGGGTTCGGTAGCACGACGAGCTCTCCCTGCCTCGTCGACCGCTTCCGTCTCATCGCCGTCTTTCGCGGTTCCATCACAACTACGTTCGACTGGCCGCGTGAACCCTGTGCGCACCGCAACCACAATGTCCGATTCGACCGAGTTTTATGAGGCGGTAGTTGTTGGAGGCGGCCCTGCTGGTATCACTGTTGTCGGCAACCTCCTGGAGCAGAAGGTTGAACCTATCCTTTGGGTTGACAATGAGTTCAACGGAGGGCGAGTCAACAGGTGCTACCGGGAGGTGCCTTCCAACACGAAGGTCGCCCTCTTCATTGATTACGCTACTGCATTGGCACCGTTCAGGAAGATAGTCAGCAACACTCCCTCACGATCACGATGGGAAGAGCCCAGTGAGAGCGATGGTGTCGCCGTATCCGGCAAGCCTGACAAGCTGCAAGACCTCCGAAGCCTGGATCCTGTCAAGGGCTGCCAGCTTAGCCACGCAGCGGACATGCTGTTGATGCTGACCGAAGGCCTTCGCAAAACAGCCGGCGTATTTGCGAAAAAAGTCCAAGTCACAGAAGCAACCCTCGACGAAGCGAGCCAAAAATGGACTATAAACCTCACCAGCACAACCCCCTCAGAGACCGACAGCACCCCCATCGTCACGAACCGTCTCATTATGTGCACTGGCTCTTCACCGAACAACTCGCCCCTACCAGTCACCATCCCCAGCCTTCACAATCTAGACCTAGACTGCGCCCTCTCCCCATCCTTGCTCTCCACAGCCCTCTCACCCCTCGGACCAACCACAATAGCAGTCATCGGCGCCTCCCACTCCGCCATCCTCGTGCTAATGAACCTCTACAACCTGGCCCGCACCAGCAAACCCGACCTACGCATCAAATGGTTCACCCGCCACCCGCTGCGCTACGCCGAGCAGCGCGACGGCTGGATCCTGCGCGACAACACAGGTCTCAAAGGCGCCGCGGCCGAATGGGCTCGCAACAACCTCGAGCCGGACACGCTGCCCGACAGCGACGTTTCAAAGTACCTCATCAAAGTCGCTTATGAGGCAGGGGCCGAAAAGGAAACGTACGAGCGCCATTTGCAGGGCGTCGGCTTTTACGTGCAAGCCATTGGTTACAGCCGCGATCCCATCCCGGCTCTGAAGACGAGCGAGGGCCGGGCCATTGAGCCGGTGTTCGATCACGAGAATGGGCACTTTGCGTACTCGGGCGGCGGTGGTGGAGACGAGCTGCAGAAACTGCCCGGTCTGTTCGGCGCGGGCATTGCGTGGCCGGCTCGGGTTGTCGATCCCGAGGGGAATGTCGAGTATGCGGTTGGGTTTTTCAAGTTCATGAAGCATATCAAGAAGGTCGTTGGTTCTTGGATTTGAGGAGGCTAGGTATATTGTCAATCGGCCTTGTGAGGTTGAGGATGACGTTGTGATTTTAGCTTTTGTATAGACTTGCATAGAATCGTGCAGCCACACTGCATTCGAACGAACTAGTCATTTCAGGTTCGTCTGATCAATGGGCAGAAAGGAACGTACCGCAACACTCTTGCAACACGATCACGAAGTATACACGAGACATCAAACCAGACAGTAGTGAGACGTCCCATGGTGAACTCGAGAATCCTCGTCTCATTCCTGACTATAATTATCATAAATGAGCTCGAAAAACTCAACCTAACACAAGAACACTCTCAGCCCTTCCTCCCACAACAAAACAACCATCCCCATCCCCCCTTGCTCCCCACCCCCCTATCCCTCGTCCGCATCCTCCTCAGCGGCCTCTCAAGACAATCCTCATCATCGTCTTCGAAGAAACAATCCGGGTAAACCTCCCCCGTCCTCAACCCCCCATCCCCCGCCAACAAACTCCCGAAACTAGCCCTGCAGCCCGCGCCACCTGCACCCGTCGTCGCAAGAGCATGTGCAGCAGTCGTCGGACTCGCCAGAGCTGTATCCTCAGACCACCGGCTGAGTAAGGGCTTCTGTTGACCGGCCAAAGTGGAGCCTGAGGAAGTCGAGGTCGAGGAGCGCGAGGTGGTGTTTGCTGTGGCGGTCGTGGCTGTTGAGCTCGAGGAGAGGATTCGTAGGGGGATGTGGTGGGGGTTGCTGTTGATTCGAGTGCGGCCGGTTGCAGTGGTGGTGCTGCTGCCTCTGCCGCTCCCGCTGCTGATGCTGCCGCTGGGAAGGCGGGTTGTGATGTTGTTGGGGTTCATATTGATGCTGAAGGATCGGCTTGATTTGTGAGGGTGGTAGGAGGGGGAGGGGATCGTAGTTGTTGGGCTTGGGAAGGTCACCGCGGTAGGCGACGAGCTGGAGATTGTGTCGGTGCGGTGGCGCGTGGTGGGAATGTTAGTTGTGCTGTTGACTTGGGTCATTTTGGCACCGGAGAGGAGTCGCGAGCGCCAGTTGGGCTCTTGTTGATGGCATGGCGTTTCCTCTGCTCGCTGAGGATGGTCATTCATTGGAGACTCCTTGATCACTCGCGCCAGCCGATTCGATGAGGGTGTAACTTCTTGCACTGCTGGGAAGAGGCTGTATTGTTTCTTCTTCTTGTTGGTCGTTGGCGGAGTCTCTGTTTTGTCCTCCTCGAATGGACGAGGCGACAATGGAATTAATTGCATCTCATCGTCGTCGGCTCCAGGGTTCGCATCATTGGATGTACTCATCGGGTCTCTTCGTCTCTCAAGCCCAAAGTCGAAGCGGTTGATCGCCGTATCACCCACGACAGGTGTTGTGCCCGCGCATGGGAGACTTGGACTCTGCGCCGGCGACGGGTCATGGATGTAGTAGTCCAGGATCCCAAACGACATCTCGGACTGCCTACTCGCCACGCTCGGCGGCGGCACTCGTCTCGGCTTCGGAGGCACAGGCGGTGGTTGTCGTGGTGGACAAGGAGGACAGGTCTTTCGCCTAGTCGCCCAATTCCTAGCATTGGTAGGCGCGCCAGCGAGATCAACTATCTCCGGGTCGCGTAGCGTTTCAACACCATCGCAATCGACATCTTGATCTTGGTTGTTCGACACCAGCCTCACACTACTCTTCGCCTGCGCCAGTCTCAGATCCAGAGGTGTAGGTCGCCTTGTAACAACGCCTCCACCCAACGGCCTCGCGATCCTAACCTGCTCATCGCGCGGAATTTTGGGCAGCGGCGACAACCTCGTCGTGATCCTCGTAGTGGTCTTAGGAGGCGTCCAATCGGCATCACCGCGCCTGAAGCGTTGCGTAGTAGTGGCCATTCTTCTCGAATTCCCATATGAAGTAAGTGTACGTGTGGGTCCCGGTCAAGAAACGGCGTCTTCGTGTAGCAATAACACACGGGGGTCTGAGACGCGCTTGCCTTCGCGCCTTAGATCTATACAACATTGCTGGGGCTGGCCCTCCCTCTCGTAAAGCTCCTGGTGGGTGAAGACGTGAGGGGTGGAATGTAAGTAGGGATTTTTGTCAACACATTGACTTTTGGGATTGGAATGCAAGGGACCGGCTTGCGTGGAGAGAGGAAAATTTTAGCTGATCGAACTCTTCGTAAGTGTTATGCATCATTTTGGCATGTTTTGTTTGAATGTCGTTCGCCAGAGTCTCTGGACGTGTGTCCGTGAGATGGTAGAACTTTTTCTTTGGTGAGAGAGACTCACCGCAACCTCTCACCAGAACATACTTACACTTCCAGTGCAGGGAGTCGTCTAAGCACCCATTAAGATCTGGATCTCATGACGCGCAAGCTCTCAGAGCAGGTAGGTACTACCTACATGTACTCGGTAGGTGACACCTACACCTACTGCTTTGCAAGTGAGGGGATACTTTTTTCTGTGCTTCGTGTTCTCCAGGAACAGGAGCTTTTCACCAGAGCTATAGTTACTGTGATCTCGATGCCAGGAGCTGGGTCGATTTCTGTAAGGTGCGAAGCTGGGGTTCAGCAAGGAGCTTCCAAGGTTCTTGTGTGAAAGCAGGAGGTTGGGAACTGAAGCTGTCCGTGAGGCCATACGAGTGTTGTCGTGAGCATTTTCCATGATCAGTCGAGTCGCAGAATACTTTGCGATAGATGCTAGATGATAGTAGACTGCTGTTATTGAATACTGTATGTGATGCATGGGAGGAAGGAAGGAAGAAGAAGGAAGAGACGAAAGGCTTGGCTCTGTAACATCAGGCCATCAGATCAGGTAAGGGTTAGGGTTATCACACGCGCGATGGAGTATGATGGTATCTTCGCGTGCAGCAACAATACTGGACGATGACTACAATTGGATCGTGACAGCAACAGCCGCCACGCCGGAGAAATGGAAGTGAGGACGTCAGCAGACAATCCTTATCAGCACCAACAACTCGTTCCGGACTGAGAAGTCATATTGCCACGACGACAAAGACCGTCACAGTAAGATCGACTGGCTTCACCATCCACCGAAGCACTCAATCAGCCTGCTAATTGACGTGACAGATCTGCCCCAACAAGCGTGAATCTAGACAAAATGGCGACCCAAACTCAACCCAACATTAATGGCAATGGCAAATCCACAAACCCAGAAATCGACTACTTCACCGCAAACCCCGAACCAGCCTCCCTCGACCAAACCGCCAGTCTCGCCCGCGACTTCATTAACCACCATGCCGCCAAAAACCGCCGTGTAGCCCTCGTAACCTCAGGCGGTACAACCGTCCCGCTCGAAAACCAAACCGTACGCTTCATCGACAACTTCAGCGCCGGAACCCGAGGCGCCACCTCAGCCGAGTACTTTCTCGAAAACGACTACGCCGTGATCTTCCTGCACCGCCAGTTCTCCCTCCTCCCTTACTCGCGCCACTACTCGCACAGCACAAACTGCTTCCTCGACTTCATGACGTCCAACGCCTCAGGTGAAGTCGTCGTCGACTCATCCTACCAATCCCAAATGTCCGCCGTCCTGCAGCGCTACGAGCGAGCCAAGCGCGAAAACGCCCTGCTGCTCCTGCCCTTCACCACCGTCAACGAGTACCTGTGGGACCTCCGCGCGCTCGCCACTCTAATGCAGCCCCTGGGCGCTAACGGCCTCTTCTACCTCGCCGCCGCCGTCAGCGACTTCTTCGTACCCGCGCAGCGGATGGTCGAGCACAAAATCCAGTCCTCGGAAGACTTCACGCACGCCAACGGCCAAGCAGCCTCGTCGTCGTCGTCATCAGACCGCAACGGCATTAGCGAAAGCACGACCCCCGCCGCGCACATGTCGGGCAAATCCCTAGTAATCGACCTGGACCCGGTCCCGAAATTCCTCAAGCAGCTCGTCGACGCTTGGGCGCCGCGCAGCATGATTGTGAGTTTCAAGCTCGAGACCGACGAGGGCTTGTTGGCGGAGAAGTCGCATTACGCGCTGAAAAAGTACGCGCATCACCTGGTGATAGGGAATCTGCTGAATACGCGCAAGTACGAGGTTTTGTTCGTTTCGGCGATGGAGGGGGAGAAGTGGATTCGGGTGCCGGTGGGGAGGAGGGCCAAGAGCGTTACTTCGGGCGCTTCGAGGGCGGAGGATCGGGCTGGGGGTGCGGCGGCGTCGAGGGAGGCGCCGGTGGAGATTGAGAGTTTGATTGTGCCCGAGGTGGCGAGGATGCATTCGCAGCTCATTGCTAAGCGGTGATGGAGAGGGAGGGGGGGTTTTGGACAAATGACGAGGGGGTTGGATGTCTATTAAAGTATGGCAATTAAGGTACTCTACGAAATGGGTATGATGTATGCTTTTTGTTCTCCTGCTGCTCACATGATGATCCTCCACTGCGCAGTCTTGTGGCGAATCTTCTCGCCGTATAGAGCCAGGGGAATGGCCAGCGCCATTACCGCGACATATACCCCAGCTTGGGTACCGAAGGCGTTGACATAGCCTGTCTCCACCCATCCGTCAACGCCGTGTAGGAATCCGAAAGCCACGATGTTCTGCATGGAAGAGTAATGTCAGTAATCGGTCTGTTTGTAAGACAAGTGACCGCCTTACCTTCAGCCCGTTGACGAGCAAAAGCGCATCGGCATTGACAGGAAGATAGCAATCGCTGACATAGGTCATCGTTGCGACCGGGACGAACGTCAGGCCTACGGCGACCATGCCATAGCCGAAGAATCTACGCCAAAGTGTCAGTATTGACACTGAAAATCACATCGTTCAGTCGTGTCACTCACAATGAAGTCCAATGCAAGCCCTCCGCGCCTCCGTATCCGAAAGCCAGACATCCTGCAGGGACGATGATTGCCGGAATCCACAGCAGATGCAGTCTTGATTCTGGCTGGAAGACTCCATGGTGCCGCTTGCTGTATTTGTCCGAGTAGCGGTCTACGAGCCAGCCGCCGGCCCACGAACCAAAGATGTTTCCGAGAAAGCCGGAGATGTTGATCAGGCCAACGATGGCGGGGCTGAAGTTGTAGGGTGCTACTTGTAGTAGGAAGGGGGAAAGGATGTTGATCGCGACGACCCAGGCGAGGGAGACACTAGGAACGTGACATTAGCCGAAGGCTCGAGGTTCTTGGGATAGACAGGAACTTACGCATAGCCGAGGAATGAAAACGCTACCGCTGGGTAGGCTATCATCGGGAATGGGCGGAGGAACAGTTTCAGTAGACTTGTGTCTTTGGGCAAGCCACTCCAGAGGCTGAGCTGTTGAGCATAAGTCTTGGGCTTCACTTGAGCGGTACCGAGAGTCCTTTCATTGGCGTTGACAGTCTTCTCCGTTGAATTCTCCTCATCGTCCGAGAATTTAGAGACACAAGTAGAGCTTGGACTCGCCGATGGTGCTGCAACATCAACCATAGAGCGATCGTATCTCGTCTCCGGACAAAGGAAGAAGACCGTAAGGAAAGTGATGGTCGTAAGTATGAAAGCGAGCCATTTGTACCAGCGCCACGAGACGCTCGACACGATGAACCCACAGATCAGGGGGCCGATGGTGTTGCCTCCGCTGATGAATCCCATGTAGACTGACATCAGATTCGCACGCTCGTGTAGGAAGTATAAATCATTCACGATCGATGCACCCAGAGCTTCGGTGGACGACGCAGCGAACGCGGCAATGATGTTGCTCCAAAGTAAGCTCTCGAACGATTTGGCGAGAGCGCCCCAGAGGTAGCTCAAGCTGAGGAGCAGAGACATCAACACGAAGACTGGTCGTTTGCCCAAGTAGTTTGCCATAGGGACGTGGAAGAAGTTGAAGGCCCCGAGAACCAAGATGGGCCAGAGAAGGAGGTCGGCGGTCTCACTTTGCGTCTTGCCAAATTCGATGCTCAAGTTATAGAAGGCCGGAGCCAGGCCACCTGCACAGATGCATCGTCAGCAGGATTGATATGTAAGGCGTGGTAAAATTGGACGAACCGATGCCGAAGTTTCCGAGGAACGTGAAGGCACACACACTGCCGAAACAGACGTGTTTCTTCCATCGAGGCCATCTCAGCGGATCATTAGGGTCGTTTGGGTTTGGCGTAGGATGCAGCACAACACTGCCATTGCTGTTGTCGTGGAGTTGGACAGTGCCCTCTGAGCTATCGAGCTCTTTGAGCGTATGGAAACGCATTTTAGTACAGTGAGTACTGTTGTAGGCTCTATAGGCTGTAGACCCAAGACTCAAACCAGTGCGGATGGGATGGGATTGGGACGGCGGGTTTCGGTGCAGGCGCGTCTTCCATTATATGTCGAGTGCTGAAGAGGTGGAACAGAGACTACCGAGATTAAACAGGGATCTTGCGCTAGGTGATGACAAGAGTAGAGATGATAGACAGTTCTGACAGAAGCTAACGGTAGAGTTGAGAGCTTAGAGGAACAGCCTAACGGGGACATCATTGTCATTTTATCATCTCCGTCCGTTTTATCGTCTCTGCGGTGATAGCGGTACTCGACCGGCATGGTCTCAGCGCATGTCAGCTCATGAGCCTTCGCGGTGGTACGGCATGCTTAGCAGGGCTTGTTAAAAGCAAACGGTTGGCTGTCTCGTTGACGCAAGCACCGCATGTTGAGCTCATGTTGACTGAAGTTCGCCCGTTGGTGTTTGCCGGCCGGGATTGAGGAGCCGACGACAGGAAAGTGAAGACAACCTAGCTCGCTGACTAAGATCTGGGCGCATACTGTAACAACACTAACCCTTCAGTCCAACACAACTTCCTCAGGCCCAGATTCAAAGAACAGTACCATGTGCACTGAATAAATATCACTCGACACAACCACAACCATGGCTCCCAAAAAGCCCACCGACACAGCAGGCAAGAACAGCGAGCGCAACGAGTACATCCCCTCGTTCATCGCCAAAAAGCCCTTCTACATCGACGACGCAACCGCCTCGCAAGACGACTACCTCGAGCATCAACGTCTGCAGTCCGAGAAAAACAAAGACTCCCTAGCGACATCGCAATGGTACGACCGCGGCAAACGCGCCGGCCCAGCCGCCACCAAGTTCCGCAAAGGCGCCTGCGAGAACTGCGGCGCAATGACGCACAAATCAAAGGACTGTCTGGAGAGGCGGCGCAAACACGGCGCCAAGTGGACCGGCAAGAACATCGCGGCCGACGAGGTTGTGCAGGACGTGAAGCTGGGGTGGGATGCGAAGAGGGATCGTTGGAATGGGTTCGAGGCGGGGCAGTACCAGGAGGTCGTGGATGATTACAATGCGCTGGAGGATGTGAAGAAGCAGGCTGGAAAAGAGGGGGCAGAGGACGTGGATGGAGAGGAGGGCGAAAATGAGGATGATGGCGCTAAGTACGATGCCGAGACAGATATGGGAAGGAAACAGGCCACCTCTACTCGCAACCTGCGATTACGTGAGGATACGGCCAAGTACCTTCTGAATCTGGATCTTGACAGCGCGAAATACGACCCGAAGACTCGATCTATGCTCGACACAGCAGACAGTACCAACGAGCTTATAGCTGAAGACGGCTTCCAACGCGCTGCTGGTGATGCTGCCGAGTTCGAGCGAGCGCAGACTTATGCCTGGGAAACGCAAGAGCGCGGCGACAAAGACAAGCTGCACTTGCAAGCCAACCCCACAGCAGGCGAAATCTCGAGAAAGCGCAAGGCAGAGGAGGACATACAGAAGAAGGAATCGCAAAAGAAGATGTTGCTGGAGAAGTACGGCGCGCAGGACGAAGTCAAAGCAAACCCGCTCAAGGACGCACAAATCACGTCCAACGAAAGCTACGTCGAGTACGACGAGCGGGGTCGGATCAAGGGAGCACCGCAGGTCAAGGAGAAGAGCATGTACCCCGAAGACGTGTTCATCAACAACCACACTACGGTTTGGGGAAGTTGGTGGAAGGACTTTAAGTGGGGATATGCTTGCTGCAACAGCACTGTCAAGAACAGTTTCTGTGTTGGCGAGGAGGGCAAGAAAGCCATCGAGGAAGCAGAGCAATTCGCGAAAGGCCTTCATCTGCCCACTGCTGAGGATGCAGGTAACGTGGCCGTGGAAGAGAAAGAGAAAGCCTGGAAGGAAGAAGCGAGGCTGGAAGAGCACGTGCCCAACGCCGTCGACCGACCAGAGAAGACGAACATGGACGAGAGCCGAAGGCGTCTTGATGAGCTGAAGATGGGCGTTACAGAAGCGGAGATGGAGAAGTACAGGCGCGAGCGTTCGGCAAAGGATGATCCCATGGCACAGATGCTGGGCAAGGATGAGCTACTATGATGAAGAACGCAAAAGGACAAGGCCCACCAAGTGCTGGAGGCCAGTGTAAACGATGTGCAAGTACTATTCTTCCAACCTACAAACCGAAACCTATTTTTCACCTCCTACAGCATCAACTCACTTGGTACTTGTCTCACCGTGGGTCTCACCCTAGGTGAAGCTCGGGGGATCAAAAATCTTGCCTGCGAAGAGATAATGGATTAGTTGATAGGACGCGGAAGCCGAGCGAAGGAAACAGGAAACAAACTCACCAGGATTCATGATCCAGAGCGGATCCAGGCTGCTCTTGAGCTTCTGCATCACCCCAATAGTATCGACACCAAGCTCCTTCACCAGGGACCCCTTCTTACCAATCCCAATGCCGTGCTCTCCCGTACAGGTACCCTCCATCTCCAACGCCCTCTCAACCATACGATATACACAAGCCTCCACCTTCTTCCTCTGCTCCGGATCCTTGGCATTGTACATGATCGACTCATGGAAATTCCCATCCCCAATGTGTCCAAGCACACTCGCAAATAGACCCAACTCATCCATCTCCTTCTTGCTAATCTCGACAATCTCAGCCAGCCGCGACATAGGGACCGCAACATCCGTCGACCAGACCTCCTCGCCCTCCTTGCGCAGCGCAAGCATACTCCACAGACTCTCCTTGCGGGCGCTCCACAGAGCCTTCTGCTCGTCTTCGTCCACGGTAAACTCAAACTCGCCTCCGTGGTTCTGGTTGGAGATCTGGCGGACTTGCTCGACGTGCTCGGCCACGGCGCCGGGCGTGCCGCTGAATTTGAAGAACAGAGTGGGGGTTTCGGTCCATTTCTTCTTGGTGGCGCCCGCGCGGTTGACGACGTCCATCTGTACCTCGTCCATGATCTCCATGGCCGCAACGGGGATGCCGCTGCGCATGACTTTGGCGCTCGTCGCGGCGCAGTCGCGGATCGAGGGGAAGGAGCACACGGCGACGGACGTCTGCTGGGGGATGACGGCCAGCTTGAGAGTGATTTCCGTCACCACGCCGAGAGTCCCCTCGCTCCCCACGAACAGGCCCGTGAGATTGTAGCCTGCGGCGGATTTGCGAGGGCGGCGGCGGGTTTTGATCACGCTGCCGTCGGCTAGTACTACGGTCAGGTTGATCACCCAGTCACGCATCGTGCCGTAGCGGACGGCGTTGGTTCCAGAGCAGCCGGTCCCTACCATTCCGCCGATCATGGCTGTTGGGCCTGGGTCGACGGGGAAGAAGAGGCCCGAGTCTTTGATCTTCTCGTTCAGGGTCATCCAGCCGACGGCGGGCTGGACTGTGACGTCCATGTCGTCCGGACGCAGGGCAACGATCTTGTCCATGTGCGCAAAATCGACTGACACGCCACCCAAGGGCGCAGAGAAGTTGGCCTCGAGCGAGGAACCACCCGAGTAAGGGATCAATGGTATGCGGTATTCGGAGCAGCATCTTGCGATCTGGGAGACTTCGGCTGTGTTTTTGGGGTAAGCGACCGCGACGGGGAGGGTGGTGATGTTGACAGACGACCACTCTGAGTAGCCATGGTTGTGCAGAACCTCGTCGTCGGTTGAGATGGCGTCTTCGCCTAGTTTTGCGCGGAGCTCTGTAATGGCCTTTTCGAGGGTCGACTTTGTGGCGTAGGCTGGAGGCGATGGGCCGATGGGTTGGTTCGAAGTGTCAGTGGAACTCAACAATGATGACGTGTCATTGACTCCGTAAAGGTAGGCTAGACTTCCAGTGAAGGCCGAAAACAGTAGAACTCGGCCCGTTGTCCAGAACGATTGCGATGGTTCGAGGGCTTGCTTGGTTGCGGTTGACTGCCATCTTACGGACTTTGTCAATGGTCTTGCGGCGACTCGTCTTATGGGCTTGATGGTATGAGCCAGCCGTAGTGTACTGTTTCTGCTGACCATTTTGCGGCACGAAAGAGGACGAATGTGATGTCAAGTTCGAAGTGGTTGCTTTTGTGTCGAAAGACGCGACTCGGATGAAAGGAAGTCCAATGTTGCTGCTGTCGTTCGTTCTCTGTGAGCGATTGGAGTTACACAACACGTTCAAGCATACAAGAAGGAGAACCGCAACTGGTTATCAATCAAGAATAGCATTGGACTCTAATCGCGAGGACACATGTAGTGCTCCTTCGGCGAGGTCGGTACTCCACTTCGGTTAGTGGTACCTAAAGCCGTAAAGCGCGAACTGACGATCGATACCCGGTTAATGGCGCAATTCGGGAGCAGGCTGATAACCATTCGTTTTTGTAGTGATTGTAGTTTCTTACAATTTTTGTCTGAATGCTAAATATCCAAGATGACACTTCGAATCGGTTTATTCATAATCAACGCCCGATGAGCGCTTTTACATAGTGTCTTTGTAACGCGACCAGATCCAACTCTTCAGCTCAACTTGACACTCGAGTCTTTGAGCATCGAGTACGCGATCGTCTTGAAGAAAAGTACCATGTCGAACAGCCAAAACACAACCAGTAAAATGACCATGGCCGTAGAAATCCACAAGATGACTTCGCTTTCGAGCTCCTGGCCAAGATAAATTGTCGAGATCGTAAAGCCCACATTGGGGAAGATGAATGCCCACCACGTGTTGTGCCAACTCATAGTGAGATGCCACTTCCCATTCTCATCTCGTCGGATCATGTCAGAAAATATGCTGATTGTGACCATAGCGAAGCACCAAAATGTGAACACCCACAAGAAGATGCTAGTCCATGTCGCCATGATGAGAATGATCTCGGCTGCCATGGGATGCGAGGCGAAGTATCCGTAGTTCGATGGTGCTCCGCGAGCATTTCCGATCAGTACTACGATAGTGTAGCCTGCTGTTCCAACAAGCATGAAGAACCCAGGTCGAGTGCTGCTGGCGCCAGGAAACCCATTTTGGAGTAACGAGCTGAAGATCCAACCGACATAGATCATGCTCAAAATCCAGCCGTAACCTTGAAAACCAACACCAGCAACCATGATAGGCAAACGGTGGACCTCGGGCTGTTCTCTGACGATGCCGGCAGCAACGGTTCCCGTCAGCATGGCGTGGAAGACCGTGAGCAAGATCGATGGATTTCCGCCGGGGTTCTTTATAGGCGAATGCTTGGTCATGACAACGAACACTACGAGGGACGATAGTAGAGTACAGCCAGCATAGATCCAGAACAGTACGCGGATTGCGCCAATGAGCCAGGGACCGCTGTGCGGAACACCGTAATGTTGGATACCAAGGATTATTGTCGCAGCCGTGAGCCACCAGGATCCGTAGAAATAGGCCTCAGGCGGCTGCGTAAAGCTGGCGTACAATGTAGTCGGTCTCAGCCTCCACCGAGCAATGGTAAGACTGGTGAAGAGGAGCCAAAGGACGACATTGAAGATGAAGATGATGGCGCCAATGGTGTGTAGTCCATTGAATTGATGCGGGCACTCGGCCAGGACGATTGCTAGGCCGCCAGTCGACTGCGTCGCAGTAAACCACGTCCAGGAGAATCGCTCCACAAGCCATGTCCTGGCGTCGAGTCGTTGAGGTCCCTCCGCCAGCGGAGGCTTGTCGCTTTGCAAAGCCTGGTCGCGCTCGAGGTGGGTGGACTGTGCTGGATGGCCGCCGGTATCGAGCGAGGCCTTCATGATCAAATCAGTGCACAGTGTCTGCTCGACGCCTGCTCATGAACTGCGACAGCAGTTGCGGCGCACCGGAAGTTGGTGCCGCAGCCGAGGATCAGCGCTGAATTCAAATACATATATGTACATTATCAGATGAGATCCAGCTGTTTAAGCCGGTAATTATTGATGGAAAAGCCTTCAGATGTCATGTAGATGTAAGCAGTGTCAATACGCTGTTGTTACCTTGGGTGGAAGTCTCAAGTGATTCTTGTAGATTGTGTACGAAAGGTGTCCAGACAGGCCATGTAACTGAACCAAGATCAGGAGGTTTGCCCAGGCAGTCAAAGTCTTCCGTAGCAAAACGGCTATTACTGAAGCGTCGACATAGAGAATCTTTTCGTGCTGTGAGGCATGATATGCATGTGTGTCCATGTTCGTGTTTACCAAGATTGATGAATGTGTAAGGCAGGAAAGTGATGTTGGGCCGTGCGCTACTGGCGTAAGGTGGCCAGGCACGTCACGAGCGTGTGCTTTGATACATCCAACAGACAGACGAGAGCCGCATCCTCACACCAACACCGCGCCACCACTTCATTACATCCAAACACCCTCGGTACCGCTCCATCATACAAACACGCCACCGACGACCTTGAGAGACTCTCGCCACTACAATCAAGCGCATCGCTCAAACAACACCGCTGCCGCTCGCCGCAATGTCGGGCGAGATCATCAAGGCCGACCGGGACTTCACCAAGGAGGTCGATGCTGTGCTCCCAGACGCCGAGAAGGAGGCACAAAATGGACAGGTTCAGGCAGCTGTAGAGAAGCTTTTGGCTCTGGAGAAGCAGACTCGTCAATCCTCCGATTTGGCCTCTACATCGCGAGTGATTGTCGCCATTGTCACGATATGCAAGGACAGCGGCGACTGGTCGCTTTTGAACGAGCAGGTGCAGGTGCTGAGCAAGAAGCATGGCCAGCTCAAGCAGGCCATCACCAAGATGGTCCAGGTGGTTATGGGCTTCCTCGACGATGCACCTAATCTCGACGTGAAGCTCAGCGTTATCGAGACCTTGAGGACTGTCACAGAGGGCAAGGTACGGATTTAGCATGAACACCACATTCGGGCTTAAATGCTAACAGATGTAGATCTTCGTTGAGGTCGAGCGCGCGAGAGTTACCCGCATTCTTTCGAACATCAAACACGAGCAAGGCGACATCACCGCTGCAACAGACACTCTGTGTGAGCTGCAGGTCGAGACCTTCGGATCCATGGATCGCAGGGAAAAGACGGAGTTCATTCTGGAGCAGGTGTCGCTTTGCATTGAGAAGGGCGACTGGACACAGGCAGGCATCCTCAGCAGAAAGATCAGCACTAGGTACTTCGCGCGCAAGCCGAAGAAGACCGCAGAGCAAGAGGAGAAGGAGCGTAAAGAGAAGGAGGAGAAGGAGCGCTTGCGCACTGACGGTGCTGTTGGTGACACTGACCCTGTCGACGACGATGTCACAGACCTCAAGCTCCGTTACTACGAGCAGCAAATCACCCTCGCAAAGCACGACGACAAGTACCTCGAAGCGTGCAAGAACTACAGGCAGGTTTTGGACACTGAAGCCGTGGAGGAGAACCCAGAGCTCCTCAAGGCTACTCTCCAGCGCGTTGTCTACTTCGTTCTTCTTGCGCCTTACGACAACGAGCAGTCCGACCTCCTTCACCGCATTGCGCAAGACGCTCGCATTGCAGAGACTTGCCCGTCCGAGCACTCGCTCTTGAAGCTCTTCACCCTCACAGAGCTCATGCGCTGGCCTTCGATCGAATCAAATTACGGCCCTGCTCTTTCCGGCACAGACATCTTCGACGTGAAGGAGAACCAGAAGGACCCCAAAGCCCACCAGCGCTGGCTCGACCTTCGCAAGCGTGTGATCGAGCACAACGTCCGTGTCATCGCAAAGTACTACACGCGCATCCACTTCTCCCGTCTTACACAGCTCCTTGATCTCCCTGCACAGGAGACCGAGAAGTACATATCCGATCTCGTTGTCAACAAGACCATCTTCGCCCGCATCGACCGTCCTGCCCAGCTTGTCAGCTTCGAGAAAAAGCGCGATGCGGACGAGGTGCTGAACGAGTGGAGTGGGAACATGAAGAGCCTGCTTGGTCTGCTGGAGCGCATTGATCACTTGATCACCAAGGAGGAGATGATGGCGCGCATCCAACCCGCTGCTGAGAAGAGCTCCAAGAACGTCAAGGCGCATTAGCTTTGTGGTGGTAGATAAAGTGGCCCCGACGGATCTCGTCTCGTCAATGGCTGAAGCATGAATGATAATGCATGAGTATACAATGTACCATAGCAAAGAGAAGCGTGACACAATTACTCCCAAATACCTGTAATCTATACGGGTTCTCCAAAGGTTAGAGACGCGGCCTCCTCATTATTCCAACTCCTCATTTTCTCCACACGGCACTTGCTTAGCTCCCTCTGCCGAGCTCGGAAGTTGCTGTTTCAAGCCCTAGATTGTCACTCAACGCGACGCAAGACCTCGGACCGTGTCCTGAAAGTAGCATCCTTGTTCAATTGCCGACGCAATGGACTGGAATGACATAGGAGGGCAGCTTTGGATAAATAGGTGAGTCCTTGGCTTAGGAAAACTGGAACCATTGCACGAAGGAGAATCTCTCATTCTTCTTTGCTTCCACCTCTAGTCAATCTCTGTTCCAACAAGGCAAAATGCAGTTGTCTTCGTTGTTGCTCTCTGGAGTCTTCGCGACTGGCCTGGCGCAACACAACCACTCGGACCCTCAAGCTGCCTGCGAGCGTCTTGGAAGCACATTCAATGCACCACACGTTACTGTGAACCTGGCCCAGTACGTAGCCGCAGGAACGAACGTCTCGCTGCCCGAGCAAGGCACTGGTGCTGCGTCATGTGGAAACACCGCTCAGGTCGTGTCTGTGGATCTCTGTCGCATTGCTGCGAATGTGGCTACTAGCAATCGATCCGAGATTACTATGGAAGCTTGGTTGCCGACCAATTGGTAAGTAACATCTCATTAATCGTCCTGGTCATGACTGACCCAAGGCTCCCGACAGGACCGGCCGCTTCTTGTCCATTGGCAATGGTGGACTCAGTGGGTGTATCCAGTACGGCGATCTCGCATACACCACTTCCTTCGGATTCGCGTCCGTGGGTGCGAACAACGGACACAACGGTACCAGCGGCAAGGATTTCCTCAACAACCCAGACATCGTTGCCGACTTTGCATACCGCTCGGTGCACACTGGTGTCGTGGTTGGCAAGGAGATGACCAAAGCGTACTACAAGCAGGACTACACCAAGAGCTACTACCTGGGCTGCTCCACTGGTGGCCGACAAGGCTTCAAGGAAGCGCAGGACTTCCCAGGCGATTTCGACGGCATTGTGGCTGGAGCCCCGGCTTTCGCTTTCAACAACTTGAGTGCCGTCTCCGGTCGTGGTTTGATCGTGACTGGTCCCACGACGGCACCTACTTTCTTGACCCCTCAGCACTGGGCTCTTGTCCACGAGGACGTCCTCGCTCAATGCGACGGCCTGGACGGTGTGACTGACGGCATCATCGAAGACAACGATTTGTGTCATTACAACCCTATCTCGTTGCAATGCTCGCCCGGCAACGGCACCAATAGCACTAATTGCCTCACCGCGCCCCAAGTCAACACCGTCCGCACCCTCTTCACCGACTGGTACGGCATTAACGGCAGCCTGATCTACCCCAAAGCCAACTACGGCGCCGAGATTCCCATGAGTTACATCTTCTACAACGGCCAGCCCTTCCCCTACAGCGAGGACTGGTTCCGCTACGTCGTCTACAACGACCCGACCTGGGATGGCGCGAGCCTGACGATCCAAGACGCCGCCAACGCCGAGGCGCAGAACCCCTCTGACATCTCGACGTGGAAGGGCGATCTGTCTGGTTTCCAGAAGAAGGGTGGTAAGATTCTGCATTACCATGGCTTGATCGATTCGATCATCTCGTCGGAGAACAGCCCGAGGTACTACAACCATGTGTCGAACACTATGGGGCTTCCTTCGGACAATCTGGATGAGTTCTACCGCTTCTTCCGCGTTGCCGGTATGGATCACTGCTCTGGAGGTGTGGGCGCTTGGGGAATTGGACAGAACGCTGCGCTGCTCAATGGGACGGAGCAGACGGCGCAGAACAACGTCTTGCTGCGTATTGTGGATTGGGTGGAGAATGGAAA
>Ga0265798_10002169_pt1 | contig 29174 bp, 40 predicted proteins | sample P3T30metagenome_FD_192430 | JGI IMG/M metagenome (GOLD analysis project Ga0265798, IMG submission 192430) | Plant litter microbial communities from East Loma Ridge, Irvine, California - P3 T30 | ecosystem: Environmental > Terrestrial > Plant litter > Unclassified | place: USA: California...
GTATCTGCCTTGACTCGTTCCGTGATTCCCATCAGATCAAACACTTTTGTTCCTTCATCTATCACGTCGATAGTTTGACCTTCTTTTCGTATTGACGGAGCTCGTTCGATGATGGTGATTTCGGCATTTGGGTGCGCGAGGCGAAGGAAGTAGGCACAGATTGGTCCTGCTATACCTGCGCCAGATATAAGAATACGAAGGGGTTGTTTGTCAGACATGATAGGGTGTCGGAGGAGGTTGCGGGGCGGATGAATGTCGTAGAACGAAGGAGATGACGTTTACTACAAGGCCAACATGTGTATGATGTATGACACGGTTGTGAAGTCTGGTTGCAGGAATATCGGCACGTCCCGCGTATCGCGCCGCCCTGACCGACACCGAGACCGTGACCGAGGATCGTGGCCGACGGCTTGATGGGAGTCAGCCGGCCTTGAACGAAACGTCCGTCGACTAGAGAGCTGCTGTGATGGTACACATGCTCATCGTGCTCACACTGATGGATCAGGTAATGATGCAAGCTCATCGACTGGCGTACATGCATTTTCTATCGTAATGATTTTGCCTGGGCTTCCGCAACCCCGTGAACACTTTCCTGAAGGCACTTGTTAACGTATCGCGAGGAAGACTCCAGTAGTAGCAGGGCGTCCAGTAAAACAGGTGCTCGCTGCCAGCCGTATATTATTCAGTCTGTAGCATGGAGGGTGCTGAGGTATGACCATATGAACAGTCCATCTTGATTACCGCAATGACGTGACGCTAAATCGGTCAAATCCGATCCCCCACTCATCCTCCTTTGTACCATTATTGTGTTCTCGATATAACTCTCCTCTTCGTTTTCGACTTCTATTATACTACCGATCAAGATAACAAGATGCCCTGGAGTGATGTTAAACTTAATGATGGACATAAGCTCCCTGGAGTCGGATTCGGATCATCCGGACATCCTCTGGAGAAGACTGCAGATGATATCAATCTAGCGATAGAGTGCGGATTCGATCATATCGATACTGCTCAGAGTAGGTTTTCATCGAACACCCTATGAAACCCATCGCATAGGCGCTTCAATTTTAAATGGATCAGGAGCTGACCGGCAGTCTACAAGAATGAAAAACAAGTTGGAGATGGTCTAAAACTCGCTCACCTCCCTCGATCCGATATTTGGGTAACGACCAAATTCTCAGGTTTGAAGACCGTTAAAGAATCAATCAAAGATAGCTTGGAATGGTTGGGGCTGGATCATGTTGATTTGTATCTCATCCACAACCCACGATGGAGTGGAGATATCAAGGATACATGGAGGGAAATGAGGGGTGTCAAGAAGGAAGGTTGGGCGAAAAGTATTGGTGTATCCAAGTGAGTCCCTCATGAGAGGTGTTTCAAATTCTCATGACACGATGTAACTCTGAGGAGATGCTGATGGTAGTTTCTCAGTAGATCAGCTGAAGGAGATCATAGACGATTCAGGCGTAACTCCCTCAGTCAACCAAATTCTCTTCCACCCAAAAGTCCTCGCAGATTCGGAAGCTCTACTTGAATTCCATAAACATCACGGGATCGTCACCGAGGGCTACTCTCCAATCAAACCACTCAGAGATGGCTCCGCCCCAGGATTGGTCAAGGTCGTTGGAAAGATCGCTAAAGAGAAGAAAGTAGAGCCGGATCAAGTATTGCTTGCTTGGTCGAAGGCTAAGGGGTATGTCATACCCTCCGACATCGAGAGGAATGCTGATCGATAGTGTCGTACCTATTACTACCTCTCAGACTGAATCGCGAATCAGAGGATATGTCGCAGCAGGCGATATCGACTTGTCAAAAGAAGAAATCGAGGCAATCGACAAGGAGGGCAAGAGAAAAGACTGGGCATTCGGCTTCAACATGGAGACCATCTCAAGAGGATTGGGATATGTGTTAATGACCGTTGTCTTGTACAAGGTGTTTGAACATAGCTCTTGAGCAGGAGTTTGGCCATGAGAGTATGAAATCTTTGATAGGGACCACTCTAGAGTCTTTGTACAAGGCAATGCAAGCAGTATACACAATTACAACCTCTCGTTGATTTTCTCTATGCGCAGTCCAGAGTCCTTCGTTCAACCGCAGGGAGCATTGTCTTGTGGTGCACTACCGCCAAATTTCTTTCAGGCACTCTACCATCGCCGGTGTAATTTCGTCAATCTTCTTGACACCTAGTAAACGCATTGCCATGATGATCTCGTCCTCCATGACTAATAGATCAGTTTCATCGATCGACAAGGTGAGTCCGGGCGGACCACGTAGAGTGGAGGTGAGACATCAGGGACGAGTACGACAACGACAGAGGTTATGAGAGGAACCCAGATAAAGTGATAAGACTCACTTCGAATAGCCCTGACAACCCCCTTTTCACCATAAGCAGCCTGACTCCATAAGAAAGTCCTACCAAGTCCAACTCCTTTCGCTCCAAATGCGAGAGCCTGAAGAACATCTGTACCTCTTCGTACACCACCATCTATGTATATTTCGATTTGTTTAGATAAACTTGGATCTTCAGCGTGGATTGATCGGAGGGAATCGAAACCTGTTCTGGATTGATCAAGTTGGCGACCTCCCTGTTTGTCAGCCCGAATCTATATCAGCCACCACGTTGAAACAACTGGGTGGACAGTCTTCAATACGACCAGAGTCAAGGATGCGGGGGTTGAGATGGAGAACATACATGATTCGAGAGGATACATCCTGCCAATCCAAGCTCTTTGGCCTTTCGGACATCCTACCAATCAGCTTAATCTATCGGTGCATAGAGTATGGCCTAGGGAGTCCGTCGCTCGATGGGGTTCACGCCTCGCAATACAAATGGGATGGACTTGACGTACATCAATATGACAAACCCCTTTAAGGTATATTGGAGTTCCCTCAGACAACCCCTTTAACCAATCCAGATCATCCCAGTTGAGTTTCGCATCATGGAAAGCTGGATAACTCTCGTTGGGTCCCATTCTAATTCCCGGTGAAGCATCTCCTCTGGTACCTTTGACTTTTTCGGTAGATTGACGATGTCCTAGTACGTTTGTATCGACCGTTAAAAGCAGTGCCCTGGCATCAGTTTAGTCTCCTTTGCATCCATGTTCCACCGCACTTGGGAAGGGGTAAATGGTGAGTATGACTGGGAACAAGGAATTATAAGAGATGTACTCACTGGACACCACCCGCCACTGCTTCTTCCACTTGCGATTTCGTCTTTGACCGATCAGTCTGCATATACACCTGATAGACCATCCCCATCTTCTTGCCCTCCGATTCCAACTCTTCATCCATCTTGTCCTTCTCCGCGAGGATCTCGCTGAGCGAGAAGGAAGCGGCTGCTGATATCCCTTGAACTATCCCAGTTCTAGCCGCCTACCTGTCAGCTCTTGAGTCTGTTGTCCTTGAATAGAGCAGAAGGGGGAATGTGACTTACACCTCTTGTTATATTCAGTTCACCATCAGGATGCCCTAATAGGGCATTAGAAGCAGGACTGACATATATCGGCAAGGCACTCTCAACCCCGAAAATCGTAGTCTGAGGTCGAATCGACGAGACATCCCTCATGACCCTGGGAAGCAAGCGGCATTTCCGGAACGTTGATCGGTTCTCTGCTAGAGTGAAAGCGTCTAGGGAGGCAGCACCGTAATAATCGACTGTTCGGGGGTTGAGGATTGACTCTGCTGCTTCCTTGTAATCAGTCTCCGAGTCGAGCTTGGTCGATCGAAAGGAATTTGGCTTACCTGTAATTCGTCTAGCGATAACAAGGTCTCGACATCCGGAAGAGCAGCTCTGGCATCTTCTACTTTCTTGCGCTCGGCTTCATACGCCTCGGTAGCCTGGTTGTCAACTTGGCCCAATGATCCCTCTTTCTCGTCTCAAGGCGAAGAGAGACGGATGGTGCCGGTAACATACCTTTGCAGCTTCAACAGGATCGATCACGCCCTTGTACTGTTCTGGGCCTAGATTCTTCTCTAGCGTATCCGGAGGATGTATCGGTCTGAATAGCTCCCTGCAGATCAGTCATTTGAGCCACCCATGTACATTCGACAACATGGCTAGATTGATAGGAGAACATACGTCACATCCCGACCTGCGTTCGCTACTATGACCGTAGCTCCACCCGGATGATGTTTATGGAAATCAGTGACACTATGATCAGCCAGTGACAGGGAGACTTGCTGTACAAGAGAGCTCACTCGTAGACCTTCCCATCTACCACAACCCAAGCATCGTGGGCTAAATGATGTTGTCCGACTTCTTGCATACTGATGTACCCTCCTTCTGGTTTTCCACCATCGCTTTGAGGTACATCATTGGTCTGTAGCTTGAAGTTATGTTCCTTGGTTGCTGATGAGTCGAGGTGAATGGGCCTCCGATTGTATGTATATGTCTAGTAATCAGTTCTGATCTAGTATGTAAACGGGGAGACCCACGATTCCAGCTATCGTCCCTACTCCAGCAAGACCGATAACGAGCTTTGACCGATCGACAGCTCTGGCCGTTGCGATCCCTCTGACCACCTGGTTCCTTGAGGTGCTCCGATTACTTCTCAAGCGATTCAGTACATTCCCCAGCCTACTTGTTGCCATAATGTATAGAAGGTAGTTGACGAATGAGATTCCAGTGGTTTGAACTTGATTCGATGATTCCGGGTTAATCTTGCGCCGGTCATTTTCCGCCGGTATCTCTCGGTTCTTCACCTTGTCACTTGTCACTTGTCATCCTTGGCACTAGACCGCTCGGATCTCTAGGCGCTTGGCATGTGCGACAACATCAAGATGCATGCAGAAGAGATAGTGATGAAACGGTACAAATGCAATTGGAAACAGTACTCGACAGAGCTGAAGTCTCTCGGATATGCCGATTGTATCACGTCAAGTTTCGAGGGTCATGATCTTTGTTCAGTCTCTGGTCGGTCTATGCTAGTCTCTCCTCAGTCTCTGCTAGGTATCTGCCACCTCTAGGCGATATCCTATTGCATGGCCGATATGGTACAGACCACTTCATGGCTGAGCTGACACAAATTACAGCTGGAAACACTGGAGGGGAGTGTGAGCCTCTGTGCCGTATCATGATATGCAGCTGAGCCTGGGCATGGGGGTTTGAATGGATCATCTTGGTAATCTTCAAGCTATAGCGATAGGTATAGGGCTATCAAAGGTGCACAGGTCGTACTCGTACTAGTTTGAAGCCACGTGGTACGCGCGTGTACCGTCCGCCTGTCACCTTGTCCCCGCTCCGCTGCAACATATACTCTACCTTTATACTATACACTACACACTATGCTAGGCTTCCTATCGCATCCTAGAGGCTTCGCTGCCACTGCCGTACTCGTCGCATCGACTGTTTCGGCAGCTGGACTAGGGATCAAGAATGGCAAAGTAGCAGTGACGTCTCCGGATGGACTATCGGATGCTACCTATACGTGAGTACTGCTTCTACTCTTATCAGTCGATCAGGCCCGGGCTTTGATGGAACAACCTACAGCGCTGACCTACAGATTGAAAGAGCTAGCTCCCTTACCATCTGCCATAGAGCTTGGGGAAGGAGGAACTCTCAAATTCACATTCACAGCTATCGACACTACATCCGGCTCAGCCGTCCAGCCTAAACAGGCTCATCTCTTGTTTGAAGACCTCAAAGGTGAAGAGGATGTCACGCTTCCAGTGACCATCAAGGAGAACGGTAAAGCCAGCTTCACGATCGTGAGTCTGCTTTCGCTATGCAAGAGATTCGGGCTGATGAATAGAACACTGCTAAAGCCCCCGCAGCTCTTTTAGAAACCCACGGATCATTCTCCCTTACCCTCCTTCTCGCATCTCTAGATTCGACCGCACCGCTGTCCTACCCCCTCGGACACCTCTCTTTGCCCACTTCCATCCTCCGACCAATTCCTCGAAAAAGGCATTCCCTCCCACCAAGGGAGGGTGACCCAGCTTTCCAACCTCAACAGGAGATCTTCCATACCTTCAAGCCAGAGGATAAGACGGTAGGATACGGAAAAAGTGTGGTTGGGACTGGGATCGTACTTGCACCTTGGCTTGTTCTTCTGGCTTTGGTGCGTTCTACCATCATGATTTGGATACGCGGGGGTGGGCTAATGGTAGATTGGCAAGATTAGCGGTAGTCTCGACTTCAAGTCTCCTTCGATCAGTGCACAGGTCTTTGTTGCCCTGTTGGCCTTGTTGGAGGGATGGACGGCGTACTACTGGGTCGGATTGAAGATCTATCAGGTAAGCGTTTACACCGGATGATGGATTCGAGCTAACTTTCAGTTCCTACCCGTCTTTCTCGGATTGGGAGTCGTCACTGCCTACGTTGGAAAAGTTGCTCTAGGCGATATGAGGGTCCAGAGGATCAAAGCTGGAGGAAAGCCTTGAATAGAACCGTAGAGAAGTAAAATGCATATTCTTAGGCGATTCAACGGAGTTATACATGCGGTATTATATTCGTGTGTTCAAGATGTAGATCATAATTTACTGTTTCGTCCACTCCTACCCTATTCCTCAAAGAACTTGACGACCTCCTTCCACTCATTTACTTTTAGTCCGTTCTTCGGGAAACAGATATACACCTCTTCCCCTCTAACCCCAAATTTATCTCTGAATCCAGCTTTCTTGTCCAATCCGAAACTCTTGACTATCCCCCTATAAGTCCTAGCCATAGCTTTAGATGTTGTCTTGCCCATGTTTGCTTTTGGAATGAAATCCTCCGATACACCCGCTCCGAAAGTTACTGGTGAATCTGGAATTGAGGCTAGTGCAGTTTGGACTGTTGATTCGATAGCTCCATTAGGGGAGGATGGGAAATCGAGAGCCCATTTAAGCTGATAGCCGTGCTCGGGAGATAGACGAGTCAAGACGACTAGAGTGTGGATGGTGGCCTGGGAATCTTCTGTATTCTGATCGGAAGCGGATGAGGTAGATTGAGCGATAAAATATTGTCGATGTTCCGTGTCTTTCCATGGAGCGATTTCCGTCAAGTGAACCTGTTTCCCTTTCCCGCTTCTACTTTCCTTCCAATCTGCAATCCTCTTATCGCAGGCTTCCTTGATTTCCTCGGTCGGGCTGACTTCCTTCACTGTATACTCTTTCTTCCCCTTTTTGGTTTCCGCCTTGGCAGCTTGACTCGAATCAGCTCTCTGTTCTACAACACAGCTGAACGATCGCCAATTCAATTCGTCCGAGAGTATACCCTGTTGATCTTCCGAAACCAACATCCAGACTGGTTTGAGGCGAAGCGCATTCTTGACGTAATCCAGGAATCGTTTGGTGACTTGAGGTTTCTGGGAAGCATCGCAGAGAGGGTCTCCGGTGATCATGCAGAATTTCCCTTGTTCCACATACCCCACTGCAGCACCGGTTGGTTCATCGCGGAAGATCTGGAACCGTTCGTCGAGCCATGAAGTATTTGAAGCATCCCCGTAATTCGCAATAAGGTTTTCAAGAGGTGGGGGAGTTTCGGAATTCTGAGTATGTAATGTATCGGCGTCTGGATGGGGGAGTGAAGGTCCTTGCTCTGGAAGTGATTGTGGATCTCGATGGAACAATGACGCGAGCCTAACATCGGGTAAATCGAGGTAAAAAGTAATGATCCTCTCCAAACCCAGTCCACCTCCTGCGTGAGGCGGGACACCCCAATCGAATGCAGTGAGATACTCTTTCATCGTCCTCTCATCTATCCCATTCTTTCGCATACTCTCCCTGAGCTGTTTCGGATCATTGATGCGCTGTCCGCCGGTACAGACTTCTTGACCTCTGACGAAAACATCGAACGAGTTGGTGGTTATACCGTCTTCGGTGACGGTATAGAAAGGTCGAGCTGATAAGGGAAACTTGTCGATAATGTAATAATCGGCTTGATATTTCTCCCTCATCAATTGCCCTAATCGAATCTCGTCGGGAGTCGACAGATCCTCTTCCTCTACGTCTCGTCCATCATCGCGAAGTATCTTTACAGCTTCCGAGAAGGGAATAACGGGTGTTTCGTCAAGCCAAAGGAAGTCGTCCGAGGGCCATTCTTCTCGTACTCTGGATATCTGGGCCTTCATCGATGTAATAGCGGCAAAGATGGATTTGAGGATGTCGTCAATTACGGTCATGACCTCGTGATAATCTTTCTGAATTGCCATTTCAAGATCGAGTCCGGTATACTCAGTCAGGTGTCGGTGGGTATTGCTATTCTCCGCCCTGAACACTGGGCCAATCTGGAATCAGTATTCATGTAATCAATCAAGGATGAAAGACAAAAGTTAGACTTGCCTCGTAGACCCTTCCGAAATCCGCTGAGATAGCCATCTGTTTTGCCAATTGAGGACTCTGCGCCAAAAATGCTTTCCTCCCAAAGTAGTTTACTTTGAATACCTCTGCTCCCGACTCAGTTGCAGCAGGTTGTAATTTCGGTGTCTGGATTTCCATGAATTCCTTCTTATCCAGTACCTCTCTATATACCTGGAGTATCTTGGCTCTTATGCGCATTATAGCCTGATTCGAAGGATGTCTCAAGTCCAAAATTCGATTACCGAGCCGTGTACTCTGAGGAGGAGCTGACCCGGCCAGCTTGAAAGGGAGTGAATTTGAAGTCTCGACCAAATAGATGTTTTCGACGGAAAGTTCGAGGGGAGTGTCGAGTGATGCTTTCAATTCTTTTGGTGGTTTTCGTAAAGTGCCGCTGACTTGGACTATTGTCTCATTCGGTAATCTCTCGACCCATCTGATCATGTGTTCGGAGCAATCATCATGTAGTACTCCTTGTATCATTACTCCCCTCTGGCGAAATACCACGAAATCCAATTGTGCCGAGACAGCTCGCTGAACATGTATCCTCGCTCTGAAGGTTACGTTTCGTCCTACATCCAACTTCACCACCTCCTCCAGTGGAGTGATTTCTCCTGCCATTTCTAGGTCCCCATATCGCTCTAGCATATCCGGATCATCTTCCATAGCTGCCTGCTGATCCTTCTCCTGCCTGTGTTGTTCAACCTCATCTTGCTCAGCTCGAATCCGTTCCTCCTTCTCCTCTTTGGTCCGATGTCCCCGCTCGCCTTCTACCAGAGTCTCCTCGGAGCCACTGTGCACACCCTTTGTTTGACCATGGCCATTGGCATCTTTGTCGTGATCATGCGCATGCTTGAAGTGATGAATGATAGTTGACGGTTTCAACGCGTCGCCGAGTTTCGCCAACTTGCTATGACTTTCATCAGCCATTGTCTACTGTTACTGAAGACTAGATGAATATTGTAAACACAAGGGTTGCATTCCGCTGTTTCTCGCCGTCAAATTTCATTCTGTACAAGGCTGTAGCTCGCAACCGAAGTAATGAATGATGCATGGGATACGAAGGCTGACTGACGTAGATTCCAGCTGTTTGTCACACGTCATCAAATATGGTGCTCCGATTCCAGCTAAAGCTATTCGAAGCTTCTAAGCGACGTATGCTCGTTCCGACTTGACAAATTTACCATCACCTAGGAGCCATGTCCCGTGCCGCAGATGATGCTTCAGCTCAGAGTATGGAGCTTCCCGGTAAGACTGGAAGATTAGCTACACCGGGGTCTTCCTACTGGTCACTACTCCTCCGGGCGAAACTGCTCCGAGCAGCAGCAGGTTTCGCATTCAACCTCCACCGACTCATTTACCGACTACCAAGCCCATCTTCTACACAATGGATTGATTCAACTCTAGGACAAGAACGAGGGAAAAGGATAATTCGCTTGGATATGTACCATCCACCCAATGCCCCGACATCAGCGCGTCGACCAGCTATGGTAACGTTCCACGGTGGTGGATTTGTACTAGGATCTGGAACCGACGATGCGTCTTACGCCGCTTCGCTGACCGCCCACGGCCTTACTGTGATCGCAGTATCATATCGCATGGCTCCCGAACATCCTTTCCCAACACCTCTAGAAGATTGCGCATCGGCTATCATATACCTCGAACAAAATGCAGAATCACTTGGAATCGACCCAGAACAGTTATACATCTCTGGTTTCTCGGCCGGGGGCAATCTCGCATTGGCATGTCTACATTTACTCGATAACCCGAAATCTTTCAATTACGATATCCCTAGTCCACCTCGTGTACGGGGCGCCATCCTGTTTTATCCACTTCTCGATTGGGCCAAAACTCGAGATGAGAAAAGAAATGAATGCGAAAGACCCGACCTGACACTCCCTCCAGGATTGACAAACCTGTTCGACGATTCATACCTCCGCAGAGGCCCAGGGATGGACCTCTCCACTCCACTGCTGAGTCCAGGAGCAGCTTCCGACGACCTGTTGCGAAAGTTACCGCCAATACATCTGGTAGTCTGCGAACACGACATGTTACGGCGTGAGGGACATCGCTTAGCCACGAGATTGAAGGACTTGGAAAAGGACGTCGGAGAGAGGGTTGTTGCGGGCGAGAGACATGGGTGGGACAAATCTCCGTTCACGATCAAAGCCAGTGTTGAAGTGGAATACAAAGCTTCACTGGAGGCTTTGAAAGCCTGGTTGGGGTAGACGGGGGAATCTGAGTATCTGCTTCGCTTTAGCACGTCGCGGTGCACTCGGTAGTCACACCGGAGTGACACTTGTCATACTCTTCATCCGCGACCAAAGCACAGTCTCCGTCTGATGAGGCTCCAGTCATGGTTCGCGCTTGTAAATGACTTTCTTTTACGATATGCAGAGATCCGCCATGCATAGAGAGAGGCCCGTCCCTAACCGCTAGAAGTCACTTCCCGGTCGGATTTCGGCGTTCCCCCACTCAATCGCCGAGAATGCCCCATCTCTTCTTTCACCGTAACTACGGAACCCCCCCTCGCCAAGTTCTTCCCCGCTCCATCTTTTGACTCATTACAGCCCATCTGTATATTAAGATGGCTCAATCAGTATCATATGGCGACCCCATCGCGACTACCGAGTCTGTGATCCAAGGCAAACAGTATCGACTTACAGTCCTCACCTCCGGACTTGTCCGACTTGAATTCTCGCCCGATGGAGAATTCGAAGATCGAGCCAGTACTTTTGCTATCAACCGAAAACTGCCCAAGCCAGAATGTCGATTCAAAAAGGTTGGAGATGGTGTCGAATTGGTGACGAAGAGGATGAGAGTGTTTTATGATGGGAAGACATTCAGTCCTAGTGGTCTTCATGTGGTCTTGGTAAAAAAGAGTGCGTCTGGCACGCGCTTTAGAAGTAGTCGCTGACGGGCAGAGGTCGGTGAGATGGGAACCTCGGAATGGCGGTATGGCATTCCAAGTCGAGGCAACTTAGGCGGTACCGCCAGGACTCTTGACGAGGTAGATGGTAGATGTGATCTGGGAACCGGTGTCATCTCAGAGGTAAACCACCTTATACACCACCCTATGGTTTATCAAGCTGACAACCAGAATGGTGTAAGCATAATCGACGATTCAAAATCAATGCTCTTCACCTCGGACGGATTCGTGACCGCTAGAACCCAAGATGTCGGACGATCCGATATTTATATCTTTGGATATGGCCAAGACTATCGAGAAGCATTGAATGCTTACTATGCGGTGTCTGGGAAAGCACCTGTCCTGCCTAGATGGGCCTTTGGGAACTGGTGGTCAAGATTCTGTACGTGTCCTGGTGCCGAGTGAGAATGAAGCTTACCACCAGATGCGTACACCGACAAGGAGTACGTTGACCTTATGGATCGATTCAAGGATGAGGGTATTCCTCTTTCGGTTGGCGTTATTGATATGGATTGGTAAGTCAATAGGTCTTCACATTAGGAGAGAGCTGAGCTTAGGCATCTGGTCGATTTGCCTGAAGAGTACGGCGCCGGATGGACCGGCTATACGTAAGTGTTTGCGTAAATAGGAATGTATGAAGGCTGATGACACAGCTGGAACAAAGACCTCTTTCCTGATCCTGAGAAGTTCATGAAACAACTCCACGATCGTGATCTCAAAGTCACCCTCAATACCCACCCCGCAGATGGGATCAGGGCATTTGAGGAATCATATGAACGAATGTGTAAAGCCCTAGGTCGAGATCCCAAAGAGAAAGAAGTGAGTCTTCACTGACTCATCAGATCATACTGACATCTAGCCAATCGCGTTTGATCCCACCGACCGGAAATTCCTCGAAGCCTATTTCAAAGCGGTCCATCACCCACTTGAAGATGAAGGGGTCGATTTCTGGTGGATGGACTGGCAACAAGGTCAAATCAGTAAAACTCCCGGGATTGATCCATTATGGGTGTTGAATCATTTCCATTTCTTGGATTCTCAAAGGAAATTGGGTAGAAGGATGACTTTCTCGAGATTTGCTGGACCGGGTAGTCAAAGATATCCCATCGGTTTCTCTGGTGTAAGTACTTGCAGACACAGCTGGGATTAGCTGATAGTAGGATACGGTCATTACTTGGGACTCGCTACACTTCCAACCGGAGTTTACTGCTACCGCCTCAAACATCGGATTTGGATGGTGGTCTCACGATATCGGAGGTCACTTCCATGGTGTCAAGGTATGTCGATTTCTTTGAGGGGTCGATCGAGGCGCTGACCGAAAGGACGACGAGCTTCTAGCCCGATGGACCCAGCTGGGTCTCTGGTCCCCTATTCTCCGACTTCACTCGACCAACAACCCATTCCTTTCGCGAGCTCCTTGGCTCCGCACACCGGAGTGTCAGAACATCATGACAGCAGCTCTACAGTTCCGACATCGATTGATCCCCTACCTCTACACCATGTCGGTAAGGGCCACCCAGACCAATCAGCAACTGGTGGAACCAATGTATTACGATCACCCCAATCAGCCAGAGGCGTATCGGAACAAGAACCAATACCTATTCGGATCTGAACTTATTGTTTCCCCAATTACGCAAAGGAAGGGATATAGTACCGATATGGCTAGTGTCGAAACGTGGCTGCCCGCCGGGCGATACGCTGACCTGTTTACCGGCTTGGTATATGATGGGGATAGGGTGATAAAGATGTTCAGATCTACCGATAAGACTCCAGTACTCGGAAGAGAAGGATCTATAGTTCCGCTTGACAACAGTTCGGCAGCCGGGGAAGTCAAGAATGGAGCACCCATCCCCGACGTGATCGAAATCGTTGTGGTCGTAGGAGCTAGTGGAAAATTCGAATTGCTCGAGGATGATGGAAAAGCGGAAGAAATCGATAATGTTGAATTCGCCAAGACCGATATCTCTTTCGACCAAGATAGCGGGCGAATCACGATTGGTTCCACCTCGAACGCGCTAGTGAAAGAGCGGACATGGTCCGTTCGACTCCCGTCCATTGCTGCCGACTCGAAAGCGCTTGAGACGTTCACCGCCAAAGTCGGGTTTAAAGATGTTGATATCAGAGTCAAGCGAGAAGCGAAGACTGATGCGGTCACCGTCACACTTGCCAAACCTGTGTCATCTAAGGATGAAGTCACTATCGAGATTGGCCCCAGCCCCAAGCTTCAGAAGAACGATGTCAAGACCCGAGCTCTAGAGATCTTGGATCGGGCTCAGATCGATCATGATCTCAAATGGGGAGTATGGCAACATTTCCAAGAAGAGGGAATGAACAATAATGTATCCATGAGTCGGCTGAAGGCTTATGGACTTGATGAGGATATGTTGGATGCGTTGTTGGAAGTTTTGCTGGCTCAGGACTAAGGTATCTGGTGATGACCGTTACAGAGGAGACAAATGAGTCAAATATGTATTTCATATGCTGCCATTGTGGAAAGTAGGGATTGGGAGGTATGTGATAAAGAGGCTACCCACATACTCGGATGACCTTCCTCTACTGTACTGTTCCGCTATCGGATGCCTACAGGAATCACTCGGAACCAATGTCGGATGCGCAGATGGTTTGTTCGTTGAGCCATGACTGGAGCGAAGAGGGCAGGGCTTCCGAGAACGTACACTCCAATGAGATTACTAGACGAGGTTCTTGGCTATGCTTATCATTTCCATCGCCGCTCTGTCTATCCGTATGTCCGGAACCTCATAGCGCCGCTCTTGATTCAGCGCAGTTCAAGCTTCCTCGACCTCCGTACGGCGTGCATACCGAAAGCCGCCGGATCGCTCGCCTCCATCTCTCAACACGGCGAAATTTCGGAGTCATCATAGTGGCGCTGCCCTTGAAGAGGCATGATAAGAAGGCAGTCAGTCGATCCCTGGAACCGCCCCAATGATTATCTCAACGATGCTCCACGACACTCCCCCTATCCCCTTTCCCCGCATGACCTATTCAATCGTTCTGACGCGCGCGCAAGCCGTTTGAGCCGAAGTGTCCAGCGTTGGTCGAGCTTACTCGGCTAATTGTGCGGCGCGCAGACCGATGGCGCTATGGGATCGCCTGGAATGTCAGCGAGTGCCAAGAAGCTTTAGACTTTAGAACACGGAATAATCCCGAATTTGGTTGCGGCCCCAAGGGGATCGGCATAAGAGACATACATGTATATAGAACGATATGAGAGCCGGACGCTGGTGTACGTCTCCGGCTTCGGCGCTTCCAATCGCCTTCCAGTACCTTCGACGACATGGGATCAGAAGAGAAACCTCAACAGGTCCATATCGGTCTGACCACTCAGCAAATCGATGTCAGTATCAACCCAGAGGAGCTCGAACTGCTCCGGGAAGGCCTTGTGCTCATCAACGCTGAAAAAGAGCTTGGCTTCAAACAAGCCATGCGATCTCATTGGCGAGCGGCTCTTTGGTCTTTTGCGCTCTCGTGGGCCCTGGTCATGGAAGGGTTTGATTCACAGTTGGTGAGTGGTCCGTTCAATGTCCAGACATATCCCGAGACTGATACCTCATGAACAGCTCTCCGGCTATTACGGTCAAACCTCCTTTTTGAACCGTTTTGGCAACGTGACCAACGCCACCGGGGACAAGCTTCTTTCCGCCGCTGTCCAGGCGCAAATGGGGAACATCGGCATCATCGGCAACTTCGTCGGTCTCTGGTTCGCTGGCTATGGTGCGGCTCGATGGGGATATCGGCCCATGTACATCTTTGGCATGGTGTTGATGACTCTCTTGGTTTTCCTTTTTGTCTTTTGTCAATCGCTACCAATGCTCATTGCCTCGCAAACTCTGGTCAACATTCCCTGGGGTATTTTTCGTACGTCAGAGACTCACGAAAACCTTCTGGCGTGAAGCTGATGCTGAGCAGAGACTTTGACTACTGCATATGCCGCCGAGCTGTGCCCCGTAGCTCTACGAGGATACCTCACCGGCTTCGTCGTCATGGCTTGGAACATCGGCCAATTCATCTCCGCTTTCGGTGAGTGGACCTGCTACCCACGGTCGGTGACACTGACTGTCATCAGTGCTGCGAGCCGTATCGGAGGTGGAAAGTGATTGGGCTTGGCGGGGACCTTACGCGGCGCAATGGGTCTTCCCAATCCCATTACTCATCATCGCATACCTCGGACCGGAATCTCCCTGGCACTACGTCAGAAAAGGAGAGTACGATCGAGTTAAACCTATCCTCGCACGAGTGGCTCAAGCCGGATATTACGATGATCGTCAGCTTGATGCTTACGTTGCCTACATGAAACACACTGTTGCTCTGGAGAAAGCTGAATCCGCTGGAGGATCCTGGCTCGAAATGTTCAAGGGTACGAACCTACGGAGGACCGAAATTGTGGGTGTCTCACAGACTTGGCACGTATCGATCCGGTGACCATTACAGATGTTCGGTATTTGGGGTCTGCAGAATTGGTGCGGAAACGCCATGTTGGGCCTCGGCGTCGTACTTCTACAGACTGCGGGCCTCTCGTCCGTCATCGCTTACGATATCAACACAGTCATTAACGCGACGAATATCATTGCAGTCGCAGTCGGATGGCTATTGTTGCCCCACTTTGGGCGTCGACCGCTCTTCTTGGTCGGATTAATATCGCTCGGAGGAACATTGGTAATCTTGGGCATTCTCGCCTTTGTCAAGCAAACCCCCGCCAACTTGTACACACAAGGAGCCATGCTGGTGATACAATCGTTCTGGTTCCAAGCGAACATCAATCCCTTGAGCTACTCCATTGCTGGGGAGATCCCGGCCACTCGACTACGTCCTCAATCGATCGCCATGGGACGGGCCTTTTACGTGGTCACGACTGTCCCACTTAATCAGCTTTTACCATACATGTTGAATCAAAAGCCAGCGGGTTGGGGCTGGGGTACGAAGAGCGCATGGTTTTGGCTCGGTTGCAACATCATCGCAACCACTTGGGTGTACTTCCGACTTCCGGAAACTGGCGGATTTTCTTTCGCCGAACTGGATATCTTATTTGCCAACAAGGTCAGCGCCAGGAAATTCAAGCACGTGACAATCCACGATGAACTGGCCGCTGGAGAGACCAAGAATCAGAGCACCGAAAGAGAAATCACCGACAACGAGAAGGATTTGGCTCAGGGGGAAGTGTATCACTTGAACGCGTGAGCGGACGTTCGGATATTCAGAGACGGCGTAATGTAAGACGAGTACTGTGAAGAGCGAGAGCGTCAGGTAGAGCGAGCAAGTATAGCCGAGTGTAAGGTCTGGTGAATGACGGTCCGTGAGCCATTTTGCTTGGATCGAAATGGAGGGTGGCCTTTATCTATCGTCCAGTAAGAGATAGTATCAATTGACTGTATGGCAAGAAATACCAATTTGTGTTTGTTCTACTTGTGGGGAAAGTATGAACTATAGGCGTTTAAAGCTGGCTGTCCACCTAGGTGGATATACAGCACATTTGAACCTCCCTCGATGGACCCTTCTTTGATAAGCTGGATCATACCTGCCATTGATTTCCCTTCGTATACCGGGTCGGTGATCATAGAATCGGTAGAAGCAGCCACTATCATCAGTATGGTCATCACTTCAAGACTCGGAAGTTTCGGCCTCACGTTTCATAGCCTCGATCGTGTGCTCGTCCGGGATCCCATAAACACCCGCATGGAACCTCTCATCAAGCACGACATCTTCATCTTTGATCTCCAAACCCTCATCGAGCAACTTGGCTGTGTTTCTAGCGATGCGTAGGATTTGAGCTTTGGTAGCGTCGGGTTTGGCGCTGGCGTCTATGCCTATGATTTTGCGTTTTCGACCCTCGGCGACTGCCCCTACGATACATCCCGCATGCGATGACCCAGTGACCGAGCATATAACCAGGGTATCGAAGAATATACCTAGACCTTGTTCTTGGGCAGCAATCTCGACAATCATATTGGTAAACCCTAGACCACCTAGGGGGTGATCCGAAGCTCCGGCCGGGATGTAGCTGTTGTCAGGCTGATGCACAGTACTGACCGACTCTTATGGAAGCACCGGGAAAGGCTATGATCCAGAGCGAGTTTGCGGAGTGAGAAGAGATGGACGTACTACGGCTTTCCGCCTCTAGCCTCAACATCCTTGAAAGCCTGCTCCGTAGCTTCCTTATGTCCTATATCAAACCCCTCTTGATTAAGCCTGACGTCCCCGCCCATCAATCTTGAGAGCAATATGTTTCCAGTCTCGGCATAAAGTGGAGGATCAATGGGCACCCATTTCTCTTGCACGGTCACAGCTACCCATTAGCTAGAGCCTGGCGAAAATAGATTGGACCTACCTTTCATTCCGCTTGCTGTAGCTGTGGCTGTCACAGCCCTTGTGTGATTCGATTGGACCCCTCCGACGGATACAAGAGTATCACATCTCTTCGCTTTCGCATCTGCGACGAGGTATTCTAGCTGTTTCGATCAGCCTCTTTGGGGGCCTTCAGCACCGAGGGGAGAGACATACCTTCCGGACTTTATTACCCCCATAGGCCAGACCGGAATTGCAGTCCTCCCTCTTGGCCCAGATCTTCACCTTTCCTCCTAGCACACTGGAAAGATTCGGGAGGTATTGGATCGGAGAAGGGCCAAACTGGAATTAGCGCAAAAAGTATCGACAGGGTGGAGGACTTTACGAGGAAGGTCTCTTTGGGAATAGCTCGAAGGGCCTCGATGTACTTTGCTTTTGTCATTGTAAGCTCATGTATAAGCTGACAGGGCGAGAAGACTTCTTGTACACTCTGAGCTATGAGGTATATGTACCACGAGCAAGACAGGGTTCGGAGGCGAGCACGCACTCCATTCGGAATAAGGATGATAAGCCTGATAAGCAGGGTAATTAAGTCCGGGCAACATCCGGACCGATATTTCGGTAACCGCGATACGGCCATCAATGTCCGTTCAACCTAGAAGTGACCTTGAGCAGTGAATGCATAGGCTTTATGTTGTTCCCTAGCTAATCATCATCCTCAGCGACAACTTGCTCAACTCTAGGTAACCTCCAAGCTTGCCAAAAGACGACAGCCTCAAGGACCATGCCAATCATCATAATACCCCCAATACCCCCTCTCACCTCGTACCGTCCAATAAAGCGAGGCCAGAACTGCAGTAATCTTACTATCCGCCTGGCGACTACTAGGTACGATTCAAGAGCGTATAGACCAGCAAATGTCTGAGAATGATGATTCGTAACGACTTGGAATACGGTGGCGGTGAATTTCGATGCTGTGATTAGGGATATTATTACAGTGGGGAGTCTGGTATCTTCGTGGAGACGTTCTGACTCTACCAGGGGTGAGACTAGGACCAGGTCGAAATGATATATGGCGTAGACTAGTGCGAATAGTCCTGCACCGAGCTATCCATCAGCACGAACACTCGAAGGTCTACAAGACACTCACTATACCTCGGAGCGTCCAGCTCGTCTTCCCCTCTAACCGCCTGGTAGCTCGTTCCCGCTTGGTCCATCTTGACCTGACCAGTCCACTAGGTTTCCAGCCCTTCCACACAACCTCGATAGGCAAGACGAGGCGAATCATGAAGTACGCTTGCGCAGCATCAAAGCCAGAGAGGAAGAGTACAAAGATATACAAATCCCAGGTAACAGATTTCGCGAAGGAGGATTTGTACATGCCACTCAGTATGTCCAACAATAGGGCGGCACCAGTGAGAAGTGTTGCAGGTGAATCGATACCGGCAGACGTTATTCGGGTGTACCAGTAAAGGATTGAGAGGATCACGATCGGGAATGATAAAAGCACCTCACTACGCTGTTAGCTATGCTGACTTCCAGGTATCAGAATGCTCAATGGGACGTACTCCAGGAGCCCGATGATTAATCTTGTACGGGGATGCGTGTCTTTTCCGCGATTCCCCATGACACCGACTATTCATCAGTCTCGTGGTATTCGATTGTGGAGGACAGGAGGACGTACGCCACTGCTCCCAGTCACTGTGCGCCCGGATGATTTGTGCTTCTGTGGCATTTTTGGGATGATTAGTGACCGATGGGCCGACGAAGTTCTCGATGAGGTGTTTGCGCCCAGGGCTGAACGAAGAGAACGTGAATTGGTGATGCACCGTCACAGTCGATTCGTCTGCCTGTCAATTCACCAAGCTTCCTGCTTGAATGCGACTCAGGCTTACCTTTCGTCGCGTCAAACGGAACTCCTCGCTTGACTGGTAGTGGAAGCAGATGCTAAGTTGTCGGCTTCATAGATGTCTAAGGAGAGTTGACATACCCTTGGCCCAGCCATGTTGTTCGCAATCGTAACGAATGGCCCATACCTGACATCCTCCTCGCCTTGGCTCCCTGTCTCTAGCACAAGGCGATGTTCCCAATCCCCATTACTGTGATAATCGCCTCGATGACACATGAACCTGGAAGGGTATAATCCCATACTCTGTCCGCACTGCCCATTAGCTATTCCTCGTCTTCACTAGGAATGGCAAGATCTACCGAACGATCTCTGAGATCTTTGTGCTTTTTCTCCCATGCGGTCCTGTTCATCGGTCTGCTTTCATCGACGAGTATTACGTGTGATCTAGGTTTAGCTTAAGCCGTCACATGCGACCAAGGAGGCTCACTTGGTGATGAAGTGAGGTTGATATGTTCTCCACCTCTTCATCAACTCCTTCTTGTTCGCATCCAGATCCTCATCCAAGTCCGGGAAATATTCATGTTCTCCCTCTTCCTCAGTGCGGTTCATGTAGTTCTTGTCATGCAGTTCCAGTAATCCAAAAGATACTGATACTGCGTCTAATGCGTCTCTCTGAATTCCTTCCAGTCCCAATTTGGATGCCGTTCTATGATCAGCGTCTGACTGGTATCTTTGCTTGAGATTATTCACCCGTCGTCTATCCTTGGAAACGAATGCGCTCCCTCTGGTTTCCATCCTGTCCATTCCTTCAACCTGTTCAGAGTTTGCGAAGTGGGGATCAGGACAGCTGCGGCTCGAACATCTGTAGTATAGACCAGCTGGTCCCGACTATCTTTCAGCGACAAGTCAAATTGCAGAGTGAATTACGTACAATCGAGCAAGAGGCAGTTCGAAGCTTATATCCTTGTGTAAATTCCTGCTCTTCCGACCTGCTCCTTCGAAAACTTTCTCCGCATACACTAATTCCTCCTCAGGGTTGAACAATACCTCCCTTTCTGGATTTTTAATGATGCTCTTGATAGTATCCCATCCACCTCCAAATCTTTCTTTAGCAATCTCCATGTCCTCGTCCGACGGTATCCCCGCTTCGTCATCAGATTTCCTTGCCCAGATGGTCAGATATACATCGAATGTATCTTGTTTACCGATGAATGGGTGAATGGCCGTTTCATTGGAAGTCGCATTGAGATATAAACTCTGATGAGGGTTTTTCACGGTATCGACCATGTGATGAATCCCTTTTCCGATGAAGTAGACGATCAAACCAAATATGAGAGCCCCGACAAGGGCACACAATACGATGATACATTTGACTGCCGATGGTCGCTTGCGTCGAGCAGCAGGTGGTGGCCTGATGGTGTCTTTGTCGATATCCATCGTCGCTGTTTATCGGGTCTCGAAGTTAATTGACGATTGACAGCGAAGTGCACTTGTTGAAGCTCGTTTACTACGGATATGGAACTAGCCACGTATCGGTACGGGCATGTACCCAAACCTATCTATAGCCCGTAAGGCCGAAGTAAGCCAGTAAGAATAGTCCACGTTATGACAAGAGTCGGCTATTCAGGGCGGAGTAACCCTGGATACATGAACGCCAAGGTCCACTCTGTAATCATATGCTGTGCGCCGGCGTCTATCACCTCGTGCGTCAGTGCTCTCCGCGTGGAGACTTGCATCGAGACGAAGAAGGAGGGCAACGGAGTCCAAAGATGCACGTACCAGAAGATGCATCCAGCAGACATGCTGTCACAGATGAGATGGAAACGCCGCAGATGAATCAGCCGATACCCGGCTTATCTTAGTGTTCCTGAGTATCACTTGACGTCTCTCTCTCTCTCTCTCTTGATCTGCGACCATGGCATCTACATCCACGGCCATGAAACCACTACAGAACATATACTACGAGCGTGTAAGACATTCCTCGTGTACTGTGGAAGCTTCGAACGTGATAAGCTGGGCTGATTGGGTAGAAAGTAGCAACGGAAAGACCATGTTATATCTGTAAACGACCAACTCTGATAGTCCTGGCGACTATCGATACCAAGGATTTTCTGTACACATGCGATTCTCATCTGAGTGACTCGTAAGTCATCGACACCTTGACTGGTCCCAGCTGATGTGCAGTGGCTTGTAAGCTCTGATATAGGCCCATTGCTTCATCCTGATAAAAAGCGCGACTTTGATTTCACCAGCACCAGCGCCTCCTGGTATGAGTGAGGAAGAGATCAGGAAGGTCGTCGCAGAGTACAAAGCGCGCGAAGCGAAGAAGGCTGAGAATGTCAAAGACAAAACGGATGATGGGAATAAGGACAACGAAAAGGACAACGGGAAGGAAAAGGACAGATCAAAGCCGTCATCACCATCACCAGTTCCAGCAGCATCATCTCCCGCTCCTACGGGCTCAGCCTCCCACCATCGGAAATTCGCACTACATCGTCAGATCTTTGACATGAGACGGGACGACATTAAGCGAAAAGAACAAGGAGTAAAGGCTAGGGAGGTTGGGAAGGGTATGTCCAATATCGCCAGGTTCAGGTCGGCAGGTAAGCTGATCACCAGGTCTGCCGCAGGTACCCAGGGGCATGTTCTAGACTCATCTCGCCTGGTCATCGATCCCGGCGTCGACCCCGGCACTGAATCATCTACAGGATCACATGCGTAACACCAGATGATTGACGATACGACATCTTCGACTCGAATCCACCATATACGAAGATCCTGCGTCTAGGCACACTACAGTACAGTACATACAATCAATCCATCTGAGATCGGCCATGCATCAATTAAAGTATCCTTCTATCATCATCAACAGTTCTTCAGGTCTCTCCTCGGCAATATAATGACCACAGTCCAATTGTTCGGCCGTCAATTCAACTTTATCCCCACAATATCCTTCCCAAATCTCCCTGACCTTCCCATCATTCAAGGTGTTGATGATCCCCTTCCCACCCCATATGATCTTGAGTTGAGGAATGTTGAGTTCATTGCCGGAAGTGAGATTTTCGCGGTCATGATCCAGATCTATCGTTGCTGAAGCTCTGTAATCCTCGCATGCCTAAGTATCAGCCCCATTCAGACCACGTAGGGAGAGGGACAATGTGATTCATTTGAGACATTGTAGGCTCGTGACAGCAGCTACAAGCAGGGGTGCGAGAAGTGGTAAAAAGGTGAAGGGGGGACATACGGCTTGAATACCCTCTTTGGTAAAATAACCTTCTTGATATTTCCCCACATCCTCCTCAGACCATTTGACGCCCGTATGACTATTCCTTGACGATAACATTGCCCAGTACTTGTGTGGATCACTCAAGATCATGTCTTCCACTTGAGGGGACGATTGGATCAAGAAGAACCAGTGCCAATATCCCGACGCCTATCAATTAGCTACGCGAGACAAAGCTCGAGTCGGATCGGGCGGGCCGATGGAGAGAGGAGGCAGAGTCCACTCTGATCAATTCCATGGAGCGGTGTTGGAAGCAGATAGGGCTATGCGGTCGGACGGTAGGGGACAGTTGTGAGGTGGGGAATGTAAACAAGCTGGAATGGAACTTACAAAAGCCATATCCGTATGCTCATACATCCAAAGCGTAGGCGCAATGTCCAATAATACAACCTTCTCCACATTCTCAGGATGATCAAGTGCCAGACGATGAGCAACCCTAGCTCCTCGATCATGAGCTAGGATATTGAACTTTTCGAACTTGAAGTGCGACATCACCTGAATTAAGTCGTTTGCTAATTCTCGTTTCGAGTATTCTACGTGGGATGATGAACCAGGTGGTTTCGATGATTTACCGTAGCCTGGTATAAGCTTCCGTCCTCGTGGAGCTCAAAGTGAAGGTGTGTTTGAAATATGGTGTATCTAGCGGGAGACCCACCTCGCAAATCGACGCAGACTACTGTATATTTCTCGCTCAATTGACCAGCGACTTTGTTCCACATACTACCAATCAGCCATGAATCATGTCCGACCGTCTACCTGCGTCTCGACCCCAGTAAACACTTTGAATAGAGCTTATAGATGAGAGATCCATATCTATCCCGCAAAGAAGAAGAAAAGGACCCACTGATGACATTGCGGATACCCATGAATCAACAATAACCCCGTTCCAGACCCTCCCACCTTCGCGTAAATCTCGACTTTTCCCACTTGCTCCGATTGGACCGGTATCCGGTGTTCCTGGAATTTGGTGAAGCCTGACATATTGAGAGTCATGAGTGCACTGATTGATTGTGATTGATTGATTGAGCGTATACCGAAGAGTCTGTATGAAGTACGAGATGCGGGTAATGATCAGCGGTATTCCGGAATTACAACTCCCGGTGTGCGCAATTATTACCTCCGGTTTCTCAATATCCCTACTCCAGTGGCCCCTGATACAATGAGGCTTCACATTCCGGACGCACACCTGACAACTTCATTCAATGTGTCCATTTTTGGACCAGACATGGACCAAAAAGGTCGGAGTGACCAGCACTCCAGTAACCAGACAGAATACATAAGAAGGCTACGGGGAATGAGATGCGCACAGTGCCGGATATGGATGCCAAATGGCGTGGCGGTAGACCACTCGGAAGGTCGCTGTGGCAAGCGAAATATCTATACACACCCCCACGTCAGCTGCGGTGGTGTGTTGCGCGGATCGCAGACTTCCATACACTAGACCCCTATCGAGAGAGACGAGAAAGGAGGATGTAGCGCGGACCAAGCAAATGTAGCAGGTTCCACCTTCAGAGGGCTTCGGCGTCATCCCGTCATTCACGCTCCACCAATATATGCATATACCAGATGTCATATAAGCGGTCAGAGGCGTTGTGCTTCTCAGCGATACGTGGGATTGACTACAGACGTGCCCCCTGGTTTGTCGAGTCTGTGGTCGGATGAACATGTCCGTAACCGTCACCAGACTGAGAAAGCCATGGCCAGTCGACGTCAAGTTCATACTGCCCAATATCACCCTGAGTTCCAGAGAAGATATCCAAAGATGATGTGATAGGTAGTTGAGGTACCGCAGCCGTGGTCCGCTCCGAAGTCGCCGGCCAGGCTCGCAGATCCGACGAGGCACCGAACAAGTCTGCCATGCCATGGTCGTTTCCCAAGATCGACAAGAGACTCTCGTCGCAGTTTGGCGTATCATCGTTCGCCAGAGCCACAAGACTTTCAGCCAAAGAATTCTGAATGGGCACGTCGAGTGCTGGTTCGACGGAAGACGAGGGGCGATTCAATAGCCAAACGTTACTGGGACTGGGTAGGGGTGGCTGAGCCAATTTATCGAAAATATCACCTTCTCGTGCGAATGATAGTTCTATGAGCAACGAGCCATAAAAGTAGGCAGGAGTGTAGTCCATCCGTTCGTCCCCGTGAGGTGCCATGGCGAGACCGACCGACCGAACAAGACTCCGTGCCGAGTGCCCAGCAAGCTGAGATTATATAAGCACAGAACAAACCTATCAACAAGGCAGACGCCCTTGTTGTGAAACACATCTTACCTTAAGATATACGATCGCGTCCCAAGCTATCATGGCCGAGACGGTGCGAATAGTGTATTTTGCCTGCGCGTACATGTTGAGCAAGAAGTACCGTATCGAGCTTCGAGCCAATTTGAGGACCCCAGCGCGATGTACTGCCTCGTCCCCTCCCAAGGATCCCTTGGTAGCTATCAGTAAGCTGATATGCAGTGAGACGTAATGCATGACGTGGGCAAATTCAGGACCTGATGATTAGTCGCACAGCTCATTTGTGTAATGTGGCCCAGGTCAGTCCTACCGGCTTGCACTAGTCTTCCCAGACACCAATCGTCTGCCCAAGCCTCTATGTGCTCTAAGGCTGTCGCCTTCAGTGTCTCGACAAGATCAGGCGTTCTGACGTGACCAAGCTGATTCCTTGCGTCATTCTATCCCTCAGTCAGGTCTTGAAGAGTTCTGCGAAGATCGAGATTGGGACGTACTTCAATGGCTCGCAGGTCGAGATAGCCGACAATCATGTAATCACCAGGTGTCGCGAGTGGATCCTTCAACCAAGAGCGCATTTCACTCGCTGCGACGTGCGCTTTGATCATGGGTGGTCTGCCGGAGAACGCACTGAGACTAGTAGAGCTATCAGATTGAGGAAGATACATCCATCAGACAACATACCTTCTGTCGTGAATGTACAAGTCAGCCCATGCTCTGACTTTATCACGATGGCGTCTGTTGTTTAGAACTCAATATGTTGAGCCTGTCAGGTGACTGACCGTCTGGCCTGCTCGTCTCCCGAAATAATCTGATTTAGATTGGAAAAGCCCAGTTCAATTGCCATACTGATGGCGAGCGTTAAGTAGCTAATATCAGCAATCTGTATGGAGGAAAATCGGGTTCATACATGCGAGACCGATCGTCGACATTCTGCTTGGGAAACTTCGGCCACAAATATAATACCAGGAGAGCCTGTGATCTTCAGTACAGCCAAATATAGTCTTTCGCAGCAACCCACCCAGACAAGCTCCGCGCTCTTGGCATTCGTCGCCAGAACAACCAAATAGAGTCGCTCTGCGTGAGAATATAAGCTTAAAGCTAGAGCTCGATCTCCCTCATGCTGCCTGGTCTGAGTGGATACCGCCATGATACTAGTCAGCAACAAGGCACTATGTTTTCGCATGTAATCCACGGTGTGTAGAGCAGGGTCCATGATTCCGACTTGTGGTTGCAACCATTGGAAGAATCTACCTCTGTCAGTCTGCAGATCGTCCAGGGGCCGGACGGTCTTCGAAAAAATCAAAGACTGACCCTCGTACTAGTTCTTCGGCGACGTCCTCGGTCAATAGACCCTTAGATATGGGATCCAGCGATGGGAGTGTGTCACGTTTGGTAGAACTCAACGTGTGTTCGAAGTAATATCTTTTGCGGGCAGAGGCGACGCGAAGTTGAGCACTGGTCCATCCCGGTCCGATGTCGAAATTTGGGTCGTCCAGTCTAGGGTCGACCTGCAGAGAATGCTGTGGCCGCTCACTATCGATCGTTCGCAGTCTAGACCCAACATCGCTGAGGAGAGACAGAGGATGAGGTCCATCTTGCATGTGCCGGTCTTCTGAGTCAAGAGAATGGTGCCCAGTTTCAACTGGCAAGTTGATCTCCTCATCCTCGCTTGTTGCTTCTTTGTGAACATGATGATTTGGTGTGTCGGCGAGCTGATGGGATGATGCCGGGTCTGGGCTAGTGGGCGGAGGATCCCAGTTGTCGTCGCCCATGTCGTTCATGATTGAGACGGGTTCGGGTGACGGTACTTCGGACTCGACCTCCCTCGCGCGTCTTTTACTGTGCATTGTCAAAAGACGCTCCTACATATCCTCCAATCGCAGACTTTGGTAAATCGTACCGCAGAACTCACTTTTTGCTGCCCGAAACACGACCCCGCTTGCATTTCGGTATCTCGCACAGTATATTCAAATGGACGCATCGATGACACTGCGATGAGGGTTGAGAACTAGAACCTCTGATACATCGCACTTTCAGTGATCGGCACCTAATCGACTTCAGTATACGGCAACGGTCTCCATGAGGGGACATGTGCTTCTGATAACAGGTACTCACGCTAAGCATGCAGTGACGCTCCGTGTCCTCTTCAGCCGGACACTTCTCGCTTCAACATCATCAATGCTGTCATTCCTGGAGCTTAGAGAAACGCCCTCCGGTCGACCGCTGCCCGTTCCTAGAGTTCGATTAGAATGGCTGTCGGCAAAGTGGGGATCGTTCAAATTATCGACGCCGAGTGTCGGCGCAGGAGTAAGCCTCTGGATCTGATCTAACGACCATCAACAGGCTGACAAATACGGCCAATCGGTCGGAGTACGCACTAGAGCTCGGTCCAGGTGTCTCGGACACCGACATCTTGGCTATACAGATCGCAGTGCAACGAACAACATTGCCGCGGGGATACACATTTTTCAGTAAAATCCCTGAATATTCGCACAATAAAAACTGAATCTAGTAATAATTCCGCGCACCATACATCGTCTCTAATCATCCATCACAAATATTGTTTTGGCGATTTTGTTTTGCTCAAACAGTTCGTAATACTGTTGCATCAGTCTCGATCATTGGTCTAGGACCCATACTTACCTCTGTCGCCTGTTCGAGCCGGATCTTATTCTCCACGAAAGTCGAGAACAATTCACGGTTGGCATTCAGAATTTTCAGGCCTCCTTCGTAGTACTTCGGCACAGAGCACCGTCCAAACTGAAGTCTGATACTGCCTCAATTAGCTGGATGATTCTCGGCCGACCTACTTCTTGGCATATAGCTGGGAACCCATGAGGCCTAGCGTCTGTGTATGCACCCCGCAGCTGCTTATGACTCCAAACGGCCGGACCAACTCAATGGCATGAAGAAGGGCAGACTCGTGCCCGACGACTTCTAGAGCCGCGTCTGCCCCTCTACCAGATGTGATACGTGCAATCTCGCTGCCTAGTGCGGTCGCCGAGAGAGCGATAGCGCCATGTCGTTCTGCGGCTTCCAGGCGATGGATGGCAATGTCTGTTGCATACACCTCGTCGAAAAGGGAGCACGCTGACGAGATTGCGCAGAGTCCCACCTGATTGTATCAGTCGACGAACGGGAGACCGGCTCCAGGCCATCACTGACCGGCCCACACCCAATCACAACGCAAACGGTCTTCTCTCTGGACTTGGCTCCGTCGCCTTGGAGGAGAGTCAAGGCGTTCTTCGCAACTGAGTAGCCGGTCGGTATGATATCTGCCATTAGGACCATGAGATCGATAGGCATGCCTGCGGGTGCCTTGAACAAGCTGGAGTCGGCCATGCTTAGACAGATGTACTCCGCTTGTCCTCCTTCTGCTGTGGGTGTGCCAAATGCGCGACACTGTTCACAGCGTGCAGTATTCCCGAGCTGGCAATAGAAGCAATCACCTAGATTTTACGTCAACTATCTTCCTCTGATGTCGAACACCGATGTCGCGCGCGACTCACCACAGCTAAGCGAAAACGGCGCGACGACGGTATCCCCTACATTGAATTTATTGACACCTTTGCCTTTCGCGACCACACGTCCAACCAATTCGTGTCCAAGAATGAATCCAAAGTCTGACTTGGCATGATTACGATACCAATGGAGATCGGACCCTGGAACTCAGCTCGAGCGTCTGAGGTGAGTGAATGAGACTTACCACAAAGACCCGAGGCCAGAACTTTCACAACCACTTGATCTTCGGCCGTCAATTGAGGAGTAGGACGCTCCTCACAAGCCACTCTGTAGGGGCCTTTGAGAACGACTGCCTTCATGTTCGGTGGTGGTGATGCTGTGATCATGGATGAGTAGTATGTCAGCGAAATTGATAGCGCGCGAAGCCATCTAGGCACCTTACAAAGGCCGGCATTACATTAGCCGGAAAGCCTTCAATCATCATTAGTTCCTTGCCGAATGTCTTAGCACTGTGTCTTGATCCCGATGAGCGAACGAGCGGCAAAACCAGGTGAACCGATCTCGTATGAGCATTCTTGGGCGTCGAACGATCCTGGTCGTGCATGATTTCTTGTAATTTGGCTGGATAGTTAAGCGATGTCAGGGATACACTGCTCACTCATTCTGACAGCTTTGATCCGACTCTAAACACGATATCGGGCTTACTTGACTGTTCCAGATTGATATAGGGTCATGTGTCGAGAGGCCAAGTCTTGTTTCTCCTCAGTCTTATATGTGTGGACAGCTCAGAAGCGGGGGAACAACCAGAGCCCTGGCCGGTGCCATGAACAACTAGAACTGAGG
>Ga0265798_10002170_pt1 | contig 29173 bp, 28 predicted proteins | sample P3T30metagenome_FD_192430 | JGI IMG/M metagenome (GOLD analysis project Ga0265798, IMG submission 192430) | Plant litter microbial communities from East Loma Ridge, Irvine, California - P3 T30 | ecosystem: Environmental > Terrestrial > Plant litter > Unclassified | place: USA: California...
CGCTGGCCTGGCGAGACGGCACCCGCACGACCGAGACCGATGCGCCCGGCGCCACGCTCGCCGCAATTGAGCGCGGCGGCGGCACGACCGTCAGCGTCCGACAGATCGGTTCCTTCGGCGACTCCGCCAGCGCCAGCCTGTTCATCCCCGCTTTGGAGGCATAATCATGAGCGACGATCTCTCCGCCCGACTCGCGCTGCCGTTGTTGAACGCTGGTCAGGCCCAGAAGGAAGTTACCCATAACGAGGCGCTGACGCTGCTCGACCTGCTGACGCAGGCGGTGGTGGTCGCGGTCGGCGTGAACGTGCCGCCGGAAGCGCCGGTGGCCGGCCAGTGCTGGATCGTGGGAACCGCGCCGGAAGGTGCCTGGAGCGGCTATCCGCAGGCGCTTGCCGGATGGTACGAAAGCGGCTGGCGGTTCTGCGCGCCCGTTGCCGGCATGCGCGTCTGGAGCGATGGCGATAGTGCCGAGGTCCGCTTCGATGACAACCGCTGGACCATCGGTATCGTGTGCGCCGCGGCGGTAAAAATCGGCGGCGTTCAGGTGGTTGGCGAACGTCAGCCGGCGATCGCGGAACCGGCGGGCGGCACCGTGATCGATGTCGAGGCACGAGCCGTGCTTGCGCGTGTGCTTGCTGCACTGCACACTCACGGCCTCATCGGCGCATGACCGCCCCCGCCAACAGGGTGCCGGCAGATGTTGCGGATATGCAACAGTAGCCGGTTTTTGTGCGCTTGCGTGGAAACCAAGGCAGGACTAGGGAGTTTGGGCTGTCCGAGTGACACCTAAGGAAAGGGGATTTCTATGCGGAAGCTAGCCGTTATCGTAGCGCTTGCCTCCACTGCTCTTGCAACGCCCGCTCTTGCCCGCGACAAGTCGTGGTACGTCGGCGTTGAAGGCGGTGGTATGATCGTCGAAGACATGAAGTTCGATATTGCGAACACGCCTTCGGCAGGTACCTACAACACCAAGACCGGTTACGACGTCGATGGCGTCATCGGCTACGACCTGGGCATGTTCCGGCTCGAAACCGAAGTCGGTTACAAGTTCGCCAAGGGCGACACGTACCGCTCGTCGATCAACACGCCGTTCGTGACCACCGGTTCGTTCGCGACCCCGGGTCAGTATGACAGCCCGCACAGCCACACTTCGGCTCTGAGCTTCATGGTCAACGGCCTGCTCGACTTCGGCGATGACGATGCCATTCAGGGCTTCGTCGGCGGCGGTGTCGGTGTTGCGCGCGTGACGTTGGCTGGCCCGCGTGCCGGCAACGCTGCAAGCTTCCTCGACGACAGCGACACGGTCTTCGCATGGCAGGGCATCGCGGGCGTTCGCGCTCCGCTGTCGAACCATGTCGATCTGTCTCTCAAGTATCGCTTCTTCAATGCCGACAACGTCAAGCTGGTCGGTATCGAGGGTGCGCAGTACGAGACGCGCTATCGTTCGCACAGCCTGCTCGGTGGCCTGACCTACAACTTCGGTGAGCCGGCCGCACCGCCGCCGCCGCCGCCGCCCCCGCCGCCGCCGCCTCCGCCCCCGGAAGCTCCGGTTGCACAGCCGCCCGCACCGGTCTGCTCGCCTGGTCCGTTCATCGTGTTCTTCGAGTGGGACAAGTCGGACATCACGCCGGAAGCATCGTCGATCCTCGACAACGCGGTTGCGCAGTATGCATCGTGCGGCAACGCGCAGGTCATGCTGGCCGGCTTCGCCGATCGCTCGGGCACCGCGACGTACAACGTCGGGCTGTCACAGCGTCGCGCGGACGCGGTGAAGGCATATCTGTCGTCGCATTCGATCCCGGACAGCGTCGTGACCACGCAGGCATTCGGCGAAGATCCTTCGCACCTGCGCGTTCAGACCGCCGATGGCGTTCGCGAAGTCCAGAACCGTCGCGTGGAAATCACGTACGGTCCGGGTTCGGGTCAGTAAGACTGACTGGAACGCGAGTTCAAAAAGAGGGGGTCGGGAAACCGGCCCCCTTTTTTTAATGTGTGACGCTGCCGGATGGCGGCTCGATAGCCGTTAAGCGTGATCTTGGGCGTGGGCAGGACTGAACGCGGTTAGCCTATCGCCGGCTCATCGCTGACCCGGTCGATCGTCGCATCATGGCCTGATCAGATCAGGCGGACGGCGCTTCGACCAACGCTGCATCCAGCCACGCGGGGCGCAGTGCATCACCAAGCGACTCGACGCGGCGCAGTTCCACCATCAGCCCAAGCTCGGTGTAGCGCACCCGCGTCCGATCCCCGGCATCGGCAATCGGCGCGACGACGAGGCGGCGGTTGACCTTGGCGCGATGGTGCATCCGCGCGGTGTTTTCCTGGCCGATGTAACACCCCTTGGTGAAGCTGACGCCGCCCAGTTCGCGCGCATTGCACTCCAGCCAGAGCGTCTGGTCGCTGCCGAGTTCGTCCAAGCCCTCCGTCACGCCGAGCGAAAGCCGGTGCGCGCGCCAGGCGGCATCCGCCGGTGCGCCATCAGCATCGCCGATCCACCGCGAGCCGAGGTCGGGCAGGCGCGGGTCTGGCTGAGCATCGCGCGGCAACGACCAGTGTACCCCGCCTGCCGCCGGCTCGATGGTGATCGCCCGCCGCAACCGGTACATCGACAGGCGCCGGGTGAGCGCCTCGGCCGCGCTTGCCTCGCAGTCGATCAGCACCGCGTCACCGTCCGACCAGAGCACGAAGTCGAACAGCGCCTTGCCTTGCGGCGTCAGCAATCCGCCCCAGCGCGGCCCGGACGCGTCGAGACCGATAACATCCTGCGTAACGAGGCCTTGCAGAAAGGCGCGCGGGTTGTCGCCGGCGATCCGGATCAGCGCGCGATCGCTGAGCAGCGTTGGGGTGGTTTCACTCATCCGCAACAGGTAGGGGGGAGGGAAGGCAAGCGAAAGAGGCAGCTATGGCACGGTACGATCTGATGCTCACGGGTGGAACGGTCCATATGCCGAGCGGGCCGGTGCAAACCAGCGTCGGCGTCATCGGCGGCAAAATCGCCGCGATCGGCGCGCAGGGCGACGCGGGGGAGACGATCGATTGCACCGGGCTCGATATCCTGCCCGGCGTGATCGACACGCAGGTGCATTTCCGTGAGCCCGGGCTGGTCCACAAGGAAGACCTCGAAAGCGGCAGCCGCGCCGCCGTGCTGGGCGGGGTAACTTCGGTGTTCGAAATGCCCAACACCAAACCCAATACGGACAGTGCCGACGCGATCACCGACAAGCTGACCCGCGCGCACCATCGCATGTGGTGCGACCATGCGTTCTACGTCGGCGCGACCAATCACAATGCGCGTGACCTTGCCGAGCTGGAGCGGATGCCGGGGACGGCGGGCGTGAAGATCTTCATGGGCGCGTCGACCGGCGATCTGCTCGTCTCGGAGGATTCCTCGCTGGCCGAGGTGCTCGCCTCCGGTCACCGCCGCGTCGCGATCCATGCGGAGGACGAGGCGCGGATGAACGCGCGTGCGGGCGAACGCATCCCCGGCGATCCATCCTCGCACCCGGTGTGGCGCGACGACGAGAGCGCGATCCTGGCGACGCGGCGCATCCTCAAGCTGGCGCGGGCGGCGCGGCGGCGTATCCATGTGCTGCACGTCACCACGCCCGCCGAACTCGAACTGCTGTCACGCCACAAGGACATCGCCACCTGCGAGGTGACGCCGCAGCACCTGACGCTGGCGGGTGAGGAAGCCTATCCGCGCCTCGGCACCTATGCGCAGATGAACCCGCCGATCCGCTCGGGCGCACACCGCGACGGGCTGTGGCACTGGCTGCAGCAGGGCGTGCCCGACGTGATCGGGTCCGACCATGCGCCGCACACCGCAGAGGAAAAGGCCAAGACGTATCCCGATACGCCGAGCGGGATGCCCGGCGTGCAGACGCTGCTGCCGCTGCTGCTCAACCATGTCGTCGAGGGGCGCACCACGCTCCAGCGGGTGATCGAGCTGACCAGCGCGGGCGCGCAACGCATCTTCGGGATCGTCGGCAAGGGGCGGATCGCGGTCGGCTATGATGCCGATTTCTCGATCGTCGATCTCAAGAAGCGCTGGACGATCACCGACGAATGGCTGGCATCACGCTGCGGCTGGTCGCCGTTCACCGACATGGAACTAACCGGCAAGCCGATCGGCACGATCGTGCGCGGCAACCGCGTGATGTGGGACGGCGCGCTCGCCAATGCGGCGGTCGGCGAGCCGATCCGCTTCGAGGCAGTCGAGTTCGGCTGAACGACCCCGCCCCGCGTCACAAGGCGCGGGGCTCGCCCTCTGCCAGGACATGCGTGCAAAGCTGCGCCTCGGGGGTGTCGCCAGCCTCGAGCGCGGCGACCGTTACCCAGCCGTTCGCGCGCATCGCCGCCGCCGCCGCCGGATCGGTGCCGATCGGCACGAACAGCCGGCGCCGCTCGATTTCGCCCAGCCCTGCTGCGATGATCGCGTCGGCGTACAGCGAGAAGCCGACCGCGACTTCTTCCGCGCCGTTTTCGTGCACGATCGAATAGCTGCCGCCGCGGCCGATCTCGCCACGCACGCCGCGCGCGAAGATCGAGAAGCCGAGCCAGCTCTGATATTCGAAACCATGCCGCTCGGTCGGGTCGAGCGTGAGGCCGACCCGGCCTTTCAGCCCCTGTGCGATCGCCCACAGCCCGTCGAGCCGCGATCGAAGCGCGCCGCCCACGTCGAACGCACACAGCCGGTCGTGCGCTGCCTCGAACGGGCCTGCCGCCTCGATCAACGGCAGATACGCGCGCGAGATTTCCGCCACGCCGCCTGCGTCCTTGGCGTCGAGCCGGTCGGACAGGGCCGCGACCTGCGCGTCGTCGATCGGTAGTGGCCCCTTGGCGAGCGTGCTGACCAGATCGGGCAGGGTGAAATCGATCGACACGTCGCGCACGCCGGCCGCCTCCAGCGCCTCGACCGCGACGCTGACGATCTCGGTGGCGGCGGCGATCGTGTCGAGGCCGATCAGCTCGCAGCCCATCTGGAGCATCTCGCGCTCGGGCGAGAGTTGCGACGCGCGCAGCCGCAGCACCGGGCCGGCGTATGACAGGCGGACCGGGCGGGGGTGGTGGCCCATGCGGGTGGCGGCGATGCGGCCGATCTGCGCGGTGATATCGGGGCGCACCGCCAGCGTGCGCTGCGATACCGGGTCGACGAAGCGCACCGCATCCTGCGCGGTGGCAGATTTGAGGCGACCGGCGAGCCCTTCTTCGAACTCGGCGAGGGCAGGGTCGGCGCGCTCGTAACCGTGCTGGAACGCCGCCCCCAATACCGCCTGTTCGAGCCGTGCGGTGGCGTCGGCGACGGGGGGCAGGCGGTCCCGGAAGCCCTGGGGGAGAAGCGAAGTCATCACGGAAGCCTTGTTGTCGCCGTTTCGGCAAAGATCGCGCGTTCCGTCGCCTGCGCGCGCGGTGTCGTCAACCTCGCGCCGTGATTTTCCGCGCAGGACACGAAAAGGCCGTGCACGCTCGCGCGGCACGGCCCTTCCGCTACCGGGTGTTTAGAACGCCAGCGCCATCGCGGTCTTCACACCGGCCAGTTCCCGCACCTGCGCGATCAGTTCGGGCGTGACCGGCTCGTCGACCGAGAGCAGCAGCACCGCCTCGCCGCCGGCATTGCGGCGGCCGAGGTGGAAGGTGCCGATGTTGACGCCGGCCTGCCCGAGCAGCGAGCCGATCCGGCCGATGAAGCCTGGCGCATCCTCGTTCACCACATACAGCATCGGCCCCGCCAGATCGGCCTCGACCTTGATGCCGAACAGTTCGACCACACGCGGCGCGGCATCGCCGAACAGCGTGCCCGCGACCGAGCGCTCGCCCGCATCGGTCTTCACCGAAACGCGCAGCAGCGTGTGGTAATCACCCTCACGCTCGGTCTTCACCTCGCGCACTTCCATGCCACGTTCCTTGGCGAGCAGCGGCGCGTTGACCATGTTGACGGTATCGGTCTGCGTGCGCAGGAAGCCGTGCAGCACGGCCGACACCATCGGCTTCTGGTTCAGCTCGGTCGCCGCACCCTCGGTGTGGATCGAGATACGCGGCACTGCGCCACGGGTGAGCTGGCCGACCAGGCTGCCGAGCTTTTCCGCCAGCGCCATGTAGGGCTTCAGCCGCGGCGCTTCCTCCGCCGACAGCGACGGCACGTTGAGCGCGTTGGTGATCCCGCCCGAGACGAGGTAATCCGCCATCTGCTCGGCCACCTGGATCGCGACGTTGACCTGCGCCTCGCTGGTCGATGCGCCAAGGTGCGGCGTCGAGATGAAGTTGGGCGTGCCGAACAGCGGCGAGTCCTTGGCCGGCTCGGTCACGAACACGTCGAGCGCGGCGCCGCCGATATGGCCCGAATCGAGCCCGGCCTTGAGCGCCGCCTCGTCGACCAGCCCGCCGCGTGCGCAGTTGACGATCCGCACGCCCTTCTTGGTCTTGGCGAGCGCCTCGGCCGAGAGGATGTTGCGGGTCTGATCGGTCAGCGGGGTGTGCAGCGTGATGAAGTCGGCGCGGGCGAGCAGATCGTCCAGCTCGACCTTCTCGACGCCGAGTTCGATCGCGCGTTCGGGCGACAGGAACGGATCGAACGCCACCACCTTCATGCGGAGACCAAGCGCACGGTCCGCGACGATCGAGCCGATGTTGCCAGCACCGATCAGGCCGAGCGTCTTGCCAGTCATCTCGACGCCCATGAAGCGGTTCTTCTCCCACTTGCCGGCCTGGGTGGACTTGTCCGCCTCGGGCAGATCGCGGGCGAGTGCGAACATCAAAGCGATGGCGTGTTCGGCGGTGGTGATCGAATTGCCGAACGTGGTGTTCATCACCACCACACCGGCGGCCGATGCGGCGGGGATATCGACGTTGTCGACACCGATGCCGGCGCGGCCGACGACCTTGAGGTTGGTGGCGGCGCTGAGGATATCCTTGGTCACCTTGGTCGAGCTGCGGATGGCGAGGCCGTCATACTGGCCGATGATCGCCTTCAGCTCCTCCGGCGTCTTGCCGGTGATCTCGTCCACTTCGACGCCGCGCTCGCGGAAGATCTGCGCGGCCTTGGGGTCCATTTTGTCGCTGATGAGAACTTTTGGCATGGGATGTCCTTTGTCGTCCCCGCGCACGGGGAGGGCGTGCCTCGCAGGCACTTGATACGGAAGGCGGCCCCGGTCGAAACCGGGGCTACGTAGCACTTACGCGGCGACCGGCGCCTTGGCGGTGGCATAGGCCCAGTCGAGCCATGGCCCGAGCGCCTCGATATCGGCGGTGTCGACAGTCGCGCCGCACCAGATGCGCAAGCCGGCGGGTGCATCGCGGTACCCGGCCACGTCATAGGCAGCGCCCTGCTTGTCGAGCAGACCGGCGAAGGTCTTGATGAACGCCTCGTCCGCGCCCTCGACCGTCAGGCAGACGCTGGTCTTCGATCGCGACGCCTCGTCGGCGGCGAGATGGCCGAGCCAGTCGCGCTCGGCGACGATCTTGTCGAGCGCGGCGGCATTGGCGTCGCTGCGCGCGATCAGGCCGGCGGCGCCGCCGATCTGTTTGCCCCATTCAAGCGCGAAGATCGCGTCTTCCACCGCCAGCATCGACGGCGTGTTGATCGTCTCGCCCTTGAACACGCCCTCGGCGAGCTTGCCCTTCGCCATCAGGCGGAACACCTTGGGGAGCGGCCATGCCGGCGTGTAGCTTTCCAGCCGCTCGACCGCACGCGGGCCGAGGATCAGCACGCCGTGCGCGCCTTCGCCGCCCAGCACCTTCTGCCAGGAGAAGGTGGCGACATCGATCTTGTCCCACGGCAGCGGGTAGGCGAACACCGCGCTGGTCGCGTCGGCGAACGAAAGCCCCTCGCGGTCGTCGGGAATCCAGTCGCCGTTCGGCACGCGCACGCCCGAGGTGGTGCCGTTCCAGGTGAACAGCACGTCGGTCGACCAGTCGACGGTGGTCAGATCGGGAAGCTGGCCGTAATCGACGCGGATCACGGTGGGATCGATCTTCAACTGCTTGACGGCGTCGGTCACCCAGCCTTCGCCGAAGCTTTCCCACGCCAGCGTGGTGACGCCGCGCGCGCCAAGCATCGTCCACATCGCCATCTCGAACGCGCCGGTGTCGGAACCGGGGACGATGCCGATGCGGTGCGTGTCGGGAAGCTCCAGCAGCTCGCGCATCAGATCGATGCAATAGGCGAGGCGGGTCTTGCCGATTTTCGAGCGATGCGAACGGCCCAGCGATTCGGTGGCCAGACGGTCGGCGGACCAGCCCGGAGGCTTGGCGCAGGGGCCGGAGCTGAAGAAGGGGCGCGCAGGCTTATGCGCGGGAAGCACGGGTAAATCAGTCATGTAGTCTCTCCTTACAGAGAGCACGCGCGGCGTTGGGACCGCGTGGCCCGTCGCCGGCCTTAGCGGCGAAAGATTGACTGTCAACCGCGCCGGTTCGGCGCATTTCTCGCGCGCGGGATGCCAAGCCCCGCTAAACGCGCGGGAATGATACCCCGTATTTTCTTTTTCATGACCCTCGCCGTGACGCTCGGACTCGCCGGCTGCGGCGGCAAGCCACCCCCGCCACGCCCGCGCGGCTCCAGGCCGGTCACGCTGAACATCCCCACCAGCCGCGAGACGCAGGCGTGTTTCACCGATCTCTCGCGCGAGGACGTGCGCTTCAGCCCGCTGCCGGATCGCGATTACGGCGGCGGCTGTCAAATCATCGGTGCGGTGCAACTGATCGACATCGGCCTGCCTGTCACCAACCTGAAGGCGATGCGCTGCGGCCTTGCCCGTGCGTTTACCGGCTGGGCGCGCCATGCGGCGGTGCCGGCGGCGCACCAGATGCTCGGCAGCGATCTGGTGCGGATCGAGAGCTATGGCACCTATGTCTGTCGCAACACGATCGGCACGGCGCATGCGCGGCTGTCTGGCCATGCCATCGCCAATGCCGTCGACGTGGCCGCGTTCGTGTTGCAGGACGGGCGGCGGATCAGCGTGCTCGACGGGTGGAACTCGCCGGATGCGCAGATCCGTGGTTTCCTGCGCACCGTGCGCGGTTCGGCCTGCAAGCGCTTCGGCACGGTGCTGAGCCCGGATTACAACAGCGCGCATCGCAACCACTTCCACCTGGAGGACGATCACAAGAGCTTTTGCCGTTGAACCGCGCGGGGTGGCGGGGGTTCAAACCGGCGCCGCTTTCGCCTACATGACGGCAAATGAGTGATACCAACGTACCGTCGCGCGTCTTCCCGCGCGCTCGCCAGGATGCCGAAAAAGCCAAGACCGGCGTCAGCACCCCGCAAACCGAAACGCCCGCCTACCGGCTCGCCTTTCAGGATATGGATTTCCTGCTGCGCGAGGATCTGCGGCCGGTGCGGTTCCAGCTCGAACTGCTCAAGCCCGAACTGATCCTCGAGGAGGCGAATATCGCCTCGACCTTCGTGGTTTACGGTTCGGCGCGCATCCCGGAGCCAGCCAAGGCGCAGGCGATGCTGAATATGGCGCAGGGCGAGGAAGCAACGAAGATCGCCGAGCGGCTGGTCGCGAAGTCGAAATATTACGAGGTCGCCCGCGAGCTGGCCGGCCTCGCCAGCGCGTTCCCCAACGATGCCGATGGCAAGCGCCACTTCGTCGTATGTTCGGGCGGCGGCCCCTCGATCATGGAAGCGGCGAACCGCGGTGCGGCGGAAGCCGGGCACGAATCGATCGGCCTGAACATCGTGCTGCCGCATGAGCAGGCGCCAAACCCCTACGTCACGCCGTCGCTGTCGATGCAGTTTCACTATTTCGCGCTACGGAAAATGCACTTCCTGCTGCACGCGCGCGCGCTGGCCGCGTTCCCCGGCGGGTTCGGCACGTTCGACGAGCTGTTCGAGTTGCTCACGCTGATCCAGACCGGCAAGATCGCGCCGATCCCGGTGCTGCTCTACGGTCGCGAGTTCTGGAACCGCGTCGTCAATTTCGAGGCGCTGGTCGAGGAAGGCGTGGTGTCGCGCAAGGATCTCGGCATCTTCACCTTCGTCGAGACCGCGCAAGAGGGTTGGGACGTGGTGCGCGACTTCTACCGTGACGCGGACCCGGCGGTGTTCCCGGCGGAATAACGGCTGCTACCGACGAAGCCCTTCCCCGGCGCAGGCCGGGGTCCACGTGGAAAGGCCGTAGCGCCGACATGCCGCGCTCCCCCGCGACGGCTGGTAACTGAACCCCGGCCTGCGCCGGGGGAAGTAGCGGGGCGGGTTGCTCAGGCCAGCGTTAACGCCGCCTTATTTCTCGGCCGGTGCCTGTACGTTTGCCGGCGTAGCGACGTTGGACAACCCCTCCACGCTCGGCTTGGCCTTGTCGCCGGGGGCGGCGGGCGCAGCGCCCGGCGGTGCTTTCGCATCGGTCGCGGCCCCGGAACCCGCCTTGGGCGCGGGCAACGCCAGGTTCGATCCCTGCTGGTTAAGGTACAGGATCACGTCGGCGCGATCCTTGCCCGCCGAAAGCCCCGCGAACGTCATCTTGGTGCCGGGCACGAACTTGCGCGGGCTGGCCAGCCAGGAATTGAGCGAATCGAAGTCCCAGTTGCCGCCCTTGCCCTTCAACGCATCGGAGAAGGCGTAGCCCGCCTTGCCCTGACCCTTGGCCTCGCCGACGGTCGCGTACAGGTTCGGGCCGATACCGTTGGCGCCGCCCTGGTTGATGGTGTGGCAGGCGGCGCATTTCTTGAACACTTCCGCGCCGTGCGCCGCATCCGCCTTGGCGAGCAGGTCGGCGATCGGCTCCTCCGCCTCGCCGCCACCGGCCGCGTCGGCGGATACGCCCTCGACCGGGTAGCCCGCCTTCTCCGGCTTTTCGGCGGTGAACAGCGTGCTGCCCGCGATGGTGAGCGCCAGCGCCGCGGTGCACGCGCCGAGCGTCCATCCCGCGATCGTGTTGGTACGGCTGTCCATCGTGCGTGGGCCCCTCTCCGATGTTTGGATCATCCTTAGATTCGCTAGGACGCCACCGCAAGCCAAGCTTGTGCGCACGCGATGCCATCGCTACGGCCTCGCCGATCATGGAAAACTTCGCAGCGCCCGCGCGACCGATCGTCGCGCGCATGATCGAACAAGCCGCCAATGCGCCGAGCCGCGCCGTCGCGTTTCAGGGCGCGCCGGGCGCCAATTCGCACATTGCCGCGCTGGAGGCGTTCCCGAACTGCCTGCCGCTGCCGTGTTTCGACTTCGCCGACGCGATCGACGCGGTGCGTGACGGGCGTGCCGACTGCGCGATCATCCCGATCGAGAATTCGCTGCACGGCCGCGTCGCCGACATCCACTTCCTGCTTCCCGAATCGGGCCTCGTCATCACCGGCGAGCATTTCCTGCCGATCCGCTACGCGCTGATGGGCCTCGGCCCGGTCAGCGGCGTGCGCAATGCGATGAGCCATCCGCAGGCGCTCGGCCAGTGCCGCCACTGGCTGCGCGAACACGGCATCGCCCCGGTGAGCTATCCCGACACCGCCGGTGCTGCGGCGATGGTGGTGGAGTTGGGCGATCCCGCCACCGCCGCGCTCGCCCCACCGGGCGCGGCGGCGATCTACGGGTTGCAGACGCTCGCCGCCGATATCGCCGACGCCGATCACAACACGACGCGCTTCGTCGTCCTCGCGCGCGCCGGCCACCCGCCGGTCGGCGAGGGGCCGTACATGACGACGCTGATCTTCCGGGTGAAGAACGTGCCGGCCGCGCTCTACAAGGCGATGGGCGGCTTCGCGACCAACGGCGTCAACATGACCAAGCTGGAAAGCTACCAGCAGGGCGGCACCTTCGCCGCGACCGAATTCTACTGCGATATCGAGGGCCGCCCCGGCGACGCCAACGTCGATCGCGCGCTCGAGGAACTCGGCTTCCATTCCAAGTCGGTGCGTGTGCTCGGCGCGTACCCGAGGGCGCGCGCGCGGGGATAACGTCGCGCGGGCGGCCGGTCAGTCCTGCTCCGCCCACACCTTCAGCAAGGTATGCGCGATCGCATAGGACGGCGGCGTCAGGAACCGTCCGGCCTGGCCCGCCAAGGCCGCGCGCACCTCGGCGCGCGTCGCCCAGATCGCATCCTCAAGCTCATGCGTGTCGAGCGTGATCGTATCGTTCAGCGCGGTCCCCACGCACGCGATCATCAGCGAGGATGGGAACGGCCACGGCTGACTGGCGACATAGCGCACGTCGGTCACGCGCACGCCGGCTTCCTCGTGGATCTCGCGCGCCACCGCCTCCTCGATGCTCTCGCCCGGTTCCAGGAACCCGGCCAGCGCGGAATAGCGCCCCGGCGGGAACGCGGGTTGCCGCCCCAGCAAGGCCCGCCCGTCATGCTCGGCGATCATGATGACGACCGGGTCGACGCGCGGGAAATGCTCGGTCGCGCAATTCGGGCATTTGCGCCCCCAGCCGGCGCGGAACAGCGCGGTCGCGGTGCCGCAGTTCGCGCAGAACCGGTGCCGCGCATGCCAGTCGAGCACGCTGCGCGCCGCCGCATAGGTCGCCGCCTCGCCCGGCGCGAACCGGTCGAGCAGCCCCATCACCCGCGCCGAGCGGAACGACGGCGCCGCACCGGCCGCGACAAACGCGGCGAAATACGGCACGCCCGCGTCCACGCCGAGCAGGATCGGTTCGGCCCCCGCCGGCGCATCCGCCATCGCGTCCCACACCAGCCGCCCGTCGCCATCCACACCCGGCTCGTAGCCATCGAGCCGCAGCAGCCGCGCGCGCGGGTCGGCGATCGCCGCCCGTAACCCCTCGGCATCGTGCCGCAACGCGTCCGAGCGATCGAGCAGCCCGCCGGTAAACCCCGTCGCGATCATCGGTAGCGCGCCAGATCGGTGAGCAGCGCCTTGGTCACGTCGCTGCGGATCGGCCATTTGTCGCTCGGCAGGTAATTCACCATCACCGTGCCGCGCGTGCGCCGCACCGGATCGACCCAGAACAACGTCCCCGCCGCACCACCCCAGGCATAGGTGCCTTTCGCCGCGCGCCCCGGCACATCGACGAGGTTGACCGAACCACCCGCACCGAACCCGACCGTCGCCGGCCCGCCTGCCGTCCCGCCGGTCGCGCCCGATACGCTGGTGTAGACGACGCCCGGCGGCAAGAGGTTGGACATCATCAGCGCCGCCGTCTCGGGCTTGAGCAGCCGCACGCCGCCCAGCGTGCCGCCATTCTGCAACAGATGCGTGAAACGGTCGTAATCCCGCGCCGACGTCACCAGCCCGGCACCGCCATACGGGAAGCTCGGCGGCTGGAGGAACACCGAACTCATGCCCCGGTCGAGCGGGATGCGGCCTTGCCCAACCCAGACATAGCCGGTCGCCAGCCGCTTCGCCGCACTGGCCGGCACGGTGAAGAAGGTCGAGCTCATGCCGAGCGGCGTGAAGATCCGCGTTTGCAGGAACCGGTCGAACGGCATCCCGCTCGCCACCTCGATCACGCGGCCCATCACGTCGAGGCCGATCGAATAGCTCCACTTGGTGCCCGGCTCGGCGATCAGCGGCAGCGTCGCGACCGTATTGGCGAAATCCTCCAGCGTCTTCGGGCGGGTCAGCCGCAGCCGCGCCTCGCTTTTCGAATCGGCGGTGAACGGGGTGATGCCGGCCTTCTCATACGCATCGAGCAGCGGCCCGCGCGTGACGATCGTATAGCCGAGGCCGGCGGTGTGCGTCAGCAATTCGCGGATGGTGATGGCGCTCGCGGCGGGTTTGCTCGCGAGCGAATCGGGGCTGATCTGCACGCGCATCGTCTTGAAGGCCGGAATGAAGTCCGACACCGGCTCGTCCAGCCGGATCTTGCCCTCATCGATCAGCATCATCGCGGCGAGCGCGGTAATCGGCTTGGTCATCGAATAGACCCGCCACAGGCTGTCCGGCCCGGCGGCGGGCGCGGTCGCCTCGTCGGCGATGCGCCCGGCCGAGACGAACACGGTCGGCAGATCGCCCGCGCCGAACGCGCCGACGATGCCGGGCATCTTGTCCTCGCGGATGTAGCTGTCGAACAGCGCCTGCGTGGCGGGCAGCGGGCTGTGGCGGGCGGCGGCGGAGGTGGCAGGCGAGGGCGCGGCCTGACCGGCCAGCGCCGCGCCCGCCACCAGCGCGACCAGCGCACCTGCGGTTACGATCTGTCGGATCATGCGCTCAACCTCCTGATTTCCGCTGCCGCCTTGGCGAACACGGTCGGCAGACCCGCCGAATCGAGGTCCGCAACCGGCCACCATTCGCCCGCCGCCGAATGCCCGTGCGCCTGCCCGATCGCAAGCGCGAGTTCGAGGTGGAAATGCGTGAAGACATGTGCGACCGTCCCCGGCAGCATCTGCCAGTTGGAGACCGCCGGCGCCTCCTCCAGCACCGGCGGCACGCTCGCCCACGGACCCGTCGGCAGCGCACGCATCCCGCCGAGCAGCCCCTTGGGCGGGCGGCGCACCAGCAGCACCTTGCCGACATCCTCCAGCCAGAAGATCGTGCCGTAGCGTTGCGGCTTGGGCGTCTTGGCGGGCTTGACCGGATACGCTTCCGGCTCGCCCGCCAGATGGGCCGCGCACGATGCGTTGAGCGGGCAGGCGAGGCAGGCGGGCTTGCGCGGGGTGCAGATGCTCGACCCGAGGTCCATCATCGCCTGCGCGAAATCGCCCGGCCGGCCGGCTGGCGTGATCGTGTCGGTGGCAGCGCGGATCGCGTCCATCGCGCCCGGCAGCGGCTGCGCAATCGCGAACAACCGCGCCACCACCCGCGCAACATTGGCGTCGACCACCGCCGCGCGTTCCCCGAACGCGATCGCCGCGATGGCGGCGGCGGTATACGCGCCGACACCGGGCAGGCCGCGCAGCCCGGCCTCCGTCTCCGGGAACGCGCCCGCGCCCGCCACCACCCGCGCGCAGGCGATCAGATTGCGGGCGCGCGCATAATAGCCCAGCCCCGCCCAAGCCGCCATCAGCTCGGCATCGTCCGCCGCCGCCAGCGCGTCCACGGTCGGCCAGCGCGCCACGAACGACTCGAAGCGTGGCCGCACCGCCGCCACCGTGGTCTGCTGGAGCATGATTTCGGACAGCCACACCCGGTACGGATCCGCGCGCGCCTCCCCCGGCGGGCTGCGCCACGGCAGCGCGCGCGCGTGAACGTCGTACCAGTCGAGCAGAGCGGCGGCGATGGATGAAAGCTTGGCGGGCACGCCCCGGCTATGGCATGGACGGCCGCATGAGCAAACGCCGTCCTCCCACCGAACCGGCGCCCCCCGCCCGGCGTGGTGGTGCGGCACGTGCGGTGTCCGAACTCCTTCCCGATGCGACGCGCACCGCGTTCCGCCGCTTCGGCTTCGTGCAGAGCGCGGTCGTCACGCGCTGGGGCGAGATCGTCGGCAGCCGCTATGCCGGCGTGTCCGCGCCCGAATCGATCCGCTTCCCGATGGGGGAGCGCACCGGCGGCACGCTCAATCTCGTCGTGCGAGGTGCGCACGCGACGATGATGCAGCACATCGCGCCCGAGATCGTCGAGCGGGTCAACCGCTTCTTCGGCTACGCGGCGGTGGCGCGCGTCATCATCCGGCAGGGCGACGTACCCGCGCCGCGCCCGCGCGCGGCACCGCCATCGTTGAAGCCGGTTCCGGTCGAACTGGGCGCGAGCCTGCGCACCATCGCCGATCCGGAATTGAAGGCGGTGCTGGAAGCGCTGGCGGCGGGCGTCGCGTCGTCACGCGGCGCACCGGCGATCGGAAAGGGTGAAGAATGAAGCGTTGGCTGGCGTTTGTATTGGTGCTGTTCGGTCTAGCCTGCGCGTTGCCGGCCGTAGCCGCGCCCGATTGGACCAAAGTCGCCACCAAAACCGCTACGGGCGTGTACGTCATCGGCAATCCCAAGGCGAAGGTGAAGCTGGTCGAGTATCTCAGCTACACCTGCCCACACTGCGCCGCGTTCAGCCGCGAGTCCGCCGTCACGCTGAAGGGCCAGTTCGTCAAATCCGGTACGGTCAGCGTCGAATTGCGCAATGCCGTACGCGACCGCGCTGATCTCGCCGCCGCGCAACTCGCCCGCTGCGCCGGGCCAGCGGGCTTCTCCGCCGCGACCGAAGCGATCTTCGCCGCGCAGGACACCTGGTTGCCGCAAGCCATCAAATACAGCGAATTCAACGCACAGCGTATCGCCAGCTACCCGGTCAACGTGCAGTTGCAGAAGGTCGCCGCCGGTGCCGGCCTCGACATGCTGATGCGCGGGCAGGGGCTGAGCCAGGCCGCGTTCGCCGCCTGTTTCGCCGATACCGCCGCGATCGACGCTATCGCCAAGATCAGCGACGCATCGTGGCAGGCGATCCACGCCACGCCGTCGTTCCTGCTCAACGGCACGGCGTACGAATACAAAGGCTGGCCCGATCTCGAGAAGGCGCTGCGCGCCGCCGGCGCCCATTGATCCCGACACCCCTCAGGAGCTGATCCACCCATGAACACCCGTTTCGCGGTCGCCATCCTCGCGGCAACCACCCTCGTCGCCTGCAAGCCCGCCGCCGATGCCGGCACCGACACCGCATCGCCGGCAACTCCCGCCACCACCAAGGCGGCGCCTGCTGGCGAAAAGTGGGTCGATGTCGTCGCCAAGACCGATGACGGCGGCTACCGCATGGGCAATCCGGATGCGCCGGTGAAGCTGGTCGAATACGGCTCGCGCACCTGCCCGCATTGCGGTGTGTTCGATGCCGAGGGCTTGCCCAAGCTGAAGGCCGGGCCGATCGCGGCGGGGAAGCTCTCCTACGAATTCCACGATTATCCGGTTCACAACCAGCTCGATCTCGGCCCGATCCTGCTCGGCCAGTGCGTCGAGCCGGCGCAATTCTTCCCGCTGCTCGACCAGATGTTCGCCAATCAGGAAACGCTGATCTACCGCAAAGAGCAGATTTCGCCCGCCGAGCAGGCCAAGCTCAGCAACGCTTCGCCCGCGCAGGTCATCAGCTATCTCGCCAATTTCTACGGCTATGTTGATTTCGTGAAGCAGCGCGGCGTGCCCGAGGCGAAGGCGAACGCGTGCCTGAGCGACCCGAAGGCGCTTGAGGCGATCGCCAAGCAGACCGATACCGCCAACCAGAAGTACAACATCACCGGCACGCCGACCTTCATCGTCAACGGCAAGGTCGTGCCGAACGCCGCCGCATACGAGCAGCTCGAACCCGCGCTGAAGGCAGCCGGCGCGCTGTAAACCGCGCGGGGCCGGGGGGCTGTAGGGGTGCAGATCAAACGGCTGCGATTGTCGGGCTTCAAGAGCTTCGTCGATCCAGCCGATCTGCGCATCGAACCCGGCCTGACCGGCGTGGTCGGCCCGAACGGCTGCGGCAAGTCGAACCTGCTCGAGGCGCTGCGCTGGACGATGGGGGAAACCTCGGCGCGATCCATGCGCGGCGCGGGGATGGAGGACGTGATCTTCGCGGGCACCTCCACCCGCCCGCCACGAGACTTCGCCGAAGTCTCGATGCTAACCGAGATCGACGGGACAGACGGCCCTCGGGAAACCGAGATCGTCCGCCGCATTGAGCGCGGCGCGGGCTCCGCTTACCGGATCGACGGGCGCGACGTGCGCGCCAAGGACGTTTCGCTGCTGTTCGCCGATGCCGCTACCGGCGCACATTCGCCGGCTTTGGTCAGTCAGGGCCGGATCAGCGCGGTGATCGCCGCCAAGCCCGCCGAACGCCGCGCGATGCTGGAGGAGGCGGCGGGCATTGCCGGGCTGCACGTCCGCCGCCGCGATGCCGAGGCGCGGCTGCGCGCCACCGAAGCCAATCTCGCCCGGCTCGACGAACTGATCTCCGATCAGGATGCGCGGGTCGCCTCGCTGCGCCGGCAGGCCCGGCAGGCCGAGCGGTATCGCACGATCTCCGACCAGATCCGCATCGCCGAGGCGCGGATGATCTTCGCGCGCTGGCGCGATGCGCAGGCCGCCTCCGATGCAGCCAAGGCCGAGGCGGCGGCCTGCGAAACCCGCGTCGGCGAAGCCGCCGAGGCGCAGCGCGCCGCCGCCGCCCATAGCACCCGAGCAGCCGAAACCGTCGCGACTGCGCGCGCCGCCGCCCAGGCCGCGCGCGATACGGCGAGCGAGGCGGGCCACGCGCTCGCCGGCCTGCGCGCAGATCATGCGGCGGTGCTGCGCCGGATCAAGGACCTCGACGACAGCAGCGCCCGCCTCGCCGCCGACCGCGCGCGTGAGGGCGCTCTGGCGAGTGACGCCGCCGAAGCGATCACCCGGCTTGCCGACGAGGCGAAAACGCTGGAGGCGCGGCTTGCCGGCGCGACGGCGCGGGTGCCGGAAGTGGACGGTCTGGTCGCGGCGGCGGAGCGGGCCGGGCGCGATGCCGAGGTCGCGCTGGCGCAGGGCCTCGCCGCGCAGGCGAGCGAGATCGCCGACGTCCGCGTCGCCGATGCCGCGCTCGCCGCCGCCCGGGCGCGGCTCGATCGTGCCGCGCGTGATCTCGCCCGCGTGACCGGCGAGGCGAACGCCCTTGCCGATGCGGCGCCCTTGCAGGCCGAACGCGCCCGTGCGGCGGACACGCGCGCGCAGGCACTTCGCCACGCCGAAGCGGCGCGGGGCGCGCTGGCCGGCGCGGATGCCACCGAGCGTGCCGCGATCGGTGGGCGCGATCATGCCCAGTCGCAGCGCTCCGCCGCGCATGCCGATCTCGCCGCACTCGACAGCGAGGCGGCGGCGCTGACCAGGGCGACCCGGCGCGGCGCCGAAGGCCGCGACCGGTTGCTCGACCACGTCCGACCCGATCCCGGCTACGAACGTGCGCTGGCGGCGGCGCTCGGCGACGATCTCGAAGCCGGGCTCGATCCCGCTGCCGAGCGGCATTGGGCAGGCGCGGGCGTGCAGCCCGCCGATCCGCCCGCACCGCCCGGCACCACCCCGCTCGCCGGGCATGTCGCCGCGCCCGACGCGCTCGCGCGCAGGCTCGCGCAGGTGTTCGTGGTCGACATCGATGACGGCGCAGCGCTCGCCGCCGGGCAGCGGATCGTCACGTTGGCCGGCGTGCTGCGCCGGTGGGACGGGTACGTCGCGCGCAGCGGCGGTGCGGCGGCGGCGGAACGGCTCGAACGGCTCAACCGGCTGCGCGCGATCGAAGGGCTGCGCCCCGATCTCGTCCGCGCGGTGGACACCGCGGACGGCGAACTGCGCCGCATCGATGCCGCGATCGCCGAGGCGCGCCGCGCCGCCGCCGATGCCCGCCGCCTGCTCGACTCCTCCGAAGCCAGCGCACGCGAAGCCGCTCGCGCCGAAGACCGCGCCGCTGCCGCGCTCGAACGGCTCGAGGCGCAGCGCGCCGATCTCGCCAGCCGCGCCGATCGCATACGCGGCGAACATGCCGATGCGGTGGCGGAGGTCGATCGCGCCACCGTTGCGCGTGCAGCCCTTCCCGATGGAAGCGAAACGCGCGCCCGGGTCGCCGCGTTGTCCGCGGACGCGGAGGCGAAACGCACCGCCATCGCCGCCGTCCGCGCCGAGCGCGCCGGGCTCGACCGCGCGATCGCGGCCGCCCGCGAACGGATCGCCGCCGGCACCGCGGAGGCGAAGGGCTGGCGATCGCGTGCAGGGGAGGCAGCCAAGCGCATCGCCGAAATGGACCGGCGCGCACTCGACCTCACCACCGAAGCGGCCTCGCTCGCCGACCGCCCGACGAAGCTCGCCGCCGAGATCGCTGCCACCGAGGCCACGCACGCGCAAGCCCGCGCCACCGCCGACGCCGCCGCCATCGCCGAGCGCGCCGCCGAAGCCGCCCTGCGCGACATCGAAGCCAGCGCCCACGCCGCCGCCGAAGCGCTGGCGGAGGCGCGCGAGGCGCGTGCCGGTGCCGCCGCCCGCGCCGAAAACCACGAACTGCGCCGCATCGAGATGAACCGGCTTGCCGGCGAACGCTTCCAGTGCCCGTCGGTGCTGCTCCCCGAACGCGTCGGCTTCGATGGCGCCGCCGTCCGCGCACCCGCCGAGGAATCCGCCGCGCATGAGAAACTCAGCGTAGATCGTGAGCGGATCGGCCCGGTCAACCTCGTCGCCGAGCAGGAATTCGCCGACCTCGAAGCGGCGAGCGCCGGCAACGCGGCCGAGCGCGAGGAATTGGGCCTTGCCGTCAACCGGCTGCGCGGCTCGCTCGGCACGCTCAATCGCGAGGGGCGTCAGCGCCTGCTCGCCGCGTTCGAGGCGGTCGACACGCATTTCCGCCGGCTGTTCACCACGCTGTTCAACGGCGGGCAGGCGCATCTCGAACTGGTCGATTCCGACGATCCGCTCGAAGCCGGGCTGGAGATCATGGCGCAACCGCCGGGCAAGCGGCTGCAATCGCTCACCCTGCTGTCGGGCGGCGAACAGGCGCTGACGGCGGTGGCGCTGATCTTCGGGCTGTTCCTCACCAACCCCGCGCCGATCTGCGTGCTCGACGAGGTCGACGCGCCGCTCGACGACGCCAATATCGAGCGTTTCTGCGACCTGCTCGACGCGATGGCGCGCGAAACGCAGACCCGCTACCTGATCGTCACGCACAACGCCGTGACGATGAGCCGCATGCACCGCCTGTTCGGCGTGACGATGATCGAACAGGGCGTCAGTCGCCTCGTCTCGGTCGATCTTGGCGGCGCTACCGGATTGCTGGCGGCGTGAGGGAAACGCCGCGTTAACCAGCCACGTGCGAGCGGTCGCGCGACGCAACTGCTCTCACTGGACGGAACCCTACGATGTCGCTCTCGCTCTCCGCCGCGGTGCGGCACCTCCAGACCCGTTTCGGCCCATCGGCGATCGCGACGGTCGGGATGTGGGAATGCGACCTCGTCAGCGAGCGCCTGACCTGGAGCGACGGCGTCTACGACCTGTTCGACCTGCCGCGTGGCGCCCCAATCGAGCGGGCGATGACGGTGGGCTTCTACGACGCGCAGTCGCGGATCGAAATGGAGTGTCTGCGTACCGGCGCGGTCCGTGACAAGAGCGACTTCTCGCTCGATGCGCGCATCCGTACCGCACTTGGCGCGGATCGCTGGATCCGCATCACAGCGCAGGTCGGCTGCGTCGCGGGGCAGGCGGTGCGGCTGTTCGGGGCCAAGCACGACGTTACACAGGAACATCAGTTTTGGGAGGGACAGGGCTTGGTCTCGCACTTCGCGCACCGCTGATCGCGCGTGTCGCGACGTTTGTAATGAACGTCTCGGTGCGCCGCGGGTTGTGCACGCGAAGCAGCAGGAGACACCGTATGGCCGAAGCGCAAATCTACCTCGATCTGAAGCGCGATCACGATAAGCAGCGCGACATGCTGAAACAACTCGGCGCACTCACCGGCGCATCCGAGGAGCGCCAGTCGCTGTTCGAGGCGTTCCGTATCGAGCTGCAGGGCCATGCCGCCGCCGAGGAGGAGTCGCTCTACGCGACCATGCTCGGCGATCCCGAACTGCGTGACGACGCGCGCCATTCGGTGTCGGAGCACAAGGAAGTCGACGATCTGATCGGCGAGATGAGCGATCTCGAGTTCGGCTCGGACGCGTGGAGCGAGAAGTTCTTCCACATGCGCCGCCGCTACGAGCACCACATCACCGAGGAAGAGGAGGAGATGTTCCCGGCCGCGGCCAAGGAGCTTTCCGACGAAACCGAGGCGCGCCTCGCCGAAGTGTATGAGGAGCGCAAGCCACTCGAGAGCGCGGAGGCCAAGGCCAACCCGCCGAGCGCGGACGAGCGCGAGTAGGCGCTGCTCGGTATCGAAGCGGGCGATGCTAGAGGCGGGTGGAAACACCTGCCTCTATGCCCGTCAGCTTCCTTGCCAGGCGCTTCGAAACGATGGCGTCAGGAGTGGGGTGCGGAGGAGAGCTTTCGTTGCAAGCTCCGTCCCGCGTCTGTCGCGGAGCCGCCACCGGGCTACACTTGCGCGGTACCACTGCCCCAAGCAGAGGGTGGCAGATCGCAACTGCGTTGCCCGGTCGCAGGCCAATGCCTGCAAACACGACGATACTGGGCATATGGAGAAGTGGGGAGCTTCTGTTGCTCGGTGCCCCCCGTACCGCCGGTGTCCGCTTCTGTTGCCCGGTGCGGCCCGAACCGCGTTTATGCGTCGTAACCTAAGCCGTTAGGCTTTCAGTTACGCGGCAATCGCGAGTGCTTCGTTATCGTTAGCACTTGTGGTTTTGAGCCTTGAACGGGTTACTCAGCCCGGGCAAAAACAGCGCCTTTCAATACACGTCGATCCTGGTTCGACCCCATCATAGCCTGCTCTGAAAGGACAGGCTGTGGTGGAGTCGCCGGGTACTGCCCCCGGGTCCGCTGCATCTATTTCACGCCGCACTTTATCGCCATAGCCACCGGACGAACCGGCCTGCGCGGCCTGTATAGGCGATGCGAAACTTATTGCAAAGGGCCGCCTTCCGCTCGCCACATTAAGCGTCCATAGCGCTTAAACTATGTTGACGCAGCGTTCCCGATACGCGCTCCGCGCGATGATCTTCCTTGCCGAAGCCCCCGCCGATACCGCGCCCATCCCGATGAACCGCATCGCGACGGAAGCGAACGTGCCGCGCAAATTTCTCGAACTGATTCTGGCGGATCTGCGCGAAGCGGGCTTCCTGCATAGCCATCGCGGCAAGATGGGCGGTTACCGCCTGTCGCGGCCCACGCACCTGATTTCGCTGGGTGAGATCATCCGCGTGATCGAGGGGCCGCTCGCGCTGGTACCATGCGTCAGCCGCACCGCCTATCGCTCGTGCACCGATTGCAAGAGCGAGGCGGCCTGCGCGATCCGGCGCGCGATGCTGCGCGTGCGCGACGAGACGGCCCGCATCCTCGATGGCACCAGCCTCGCCGATGCGGCGGCGGTCGAGGTGCTCGCCGCCGCCTGAACGACGGTCAGACGGTCGGCCGGTTCTTCAGTTCGTCGCGAATCTCCCGCAGCAGCGCGATGTCGGCCGGTTCCGGCGGCGCGACGGCTGCGGGTACCTCGGGCTTGACCGTTAGCCGGTGCACGCTGCGCACCAGCAGGAAGATGATGAACGCCAGGATCAGGAAATTGACCGCGGCGGTGATGAACGCGCCGTAGCCGAACACCGCGACACCCGCCTTTTTCAGCGCAGCATAATCGGTCGATCCGGCCAACGCCTCGGGCACCTTGCCGAGGATGATGAAATGGCTGGAGAAATCGAGCCCGCCGGTGACGAGGCCGATCACCGGCATGATGATGTCGTCGGTCAGCGACGATACGATCTTGCCGAATGCTGCCCCGATGATGACGGCGACGGCGAGATCGAGCACGTTGCCGCGCGCGATGAATGCCTTGAATTCCTGGAACACAGCAGCTTCCCCATGCGATTTCGCTTCCGCGCGGCGATGCTATCCGGGTAAGACGGTGCCGCCAAGACTTGAGGGATGTTAATCGATGAAGTTTCGTGCCGTCTTCGTAATGGCCGCCGCCGCGATGCTGTCCGCCTGCGGGTTGAACAGCGTGCCGACCGCCGAGGAGAACGCCAAGGCGAAATGGGGCGAGGTGCAGAACCAGTATCAGCGCCGCTCCGATCTCATCCCCAACCTGGTCGCCACGGTGAAGGCGGCCGGCGCGCAGGAAAAGGCGATCCTTGTCGAGGTGACGCAGGCACGCGCTGCCGCGAACACCGTCAAGGTGTCGGGCGACGACCTGAAAGATCCCGCCAAGGTCCAGCAGTTCGCGCAGGTGCAGGGCGCACTCGGCCTGTCGCTGCAACGCTTGCAGGAGGCGTACCCGGACCTGAAATCGCAGGGCAATTATGCCACGCTGATGGACCAGCTCGAGGGTACGGAGAACCGGATCACCAATGCGCGGCGCGACTACAATGACGCGGTGCAATCGTACAACGTAACGATCCGCACCTTCCCCGACGCGATCGGTGCGAAGATCTTCTACGGCTCCAAGCCGATGGTGCCGTTCCAGGCGACCACCCCGAATGCCGAAACCGCGCCGAAGGTCGATTTCGGAAACGGTAGCTGAGCCGGGCCGGGACGCGGGCGATGCCGCTGCTGCGGTTCCTCTTGCTGCTGCTCGCCGGGCTGCTGATCGGCACCCAGGCGGGGGCGGTGACCTATCCGAAGTTCAGCGGCCTCGTCGTCGATGCGGCGAACGTGCTGCCGGCGGCGACGCGGCAGGACCTCGAGACGAAGCTGGAGAAGCTCCAGCAGGACACGCACCGCCAGCTCGTGGTGGCGACGATTGCGGACATGCAGGGCGCTACGCTTGAGGAATATGGCATCGGCCTGCTGCGCACCTGGGGGCCGGGCCTGAAGGACGTCAACAACGGCGCGATCCTGTTCATCGCGCCCAACGAACCCGCCGGGCATCGCGGCCCGCGTATCGAGGTCGGCTATGGCTTGGAACCCGTGCTGACCGATGCGTTCTCGGGCGTCACCATCCGCCAGCAGATGATGCCGAAACTGCGGGCCGGTGATCTGCCGGGGGCGATGGAGGCGGGCACTGACGCGCTGATCGCGCAATTGCGCGCTTCGCCCGACGAGGCGAAGGCGCGGACCGACGCGTCGATCCACGAATTCGACAAGACGCACCAGCGCGCGGGGGGCAACGGTGGCGGCGGTATCCCGATCGGGCTGATCTTCTGGGGCTTTGTCCTCGCGTTCGTGGCGCTGTCGTGGTTCCGCCGGTCGAGCGGCAGCCGCTACATGGCGAACGGTCGCACCAGTGGAGGCGGGGGCGGGCTGTTGCCGGTGATCCTGTGGGGCATCGGCGACGAGATGGGCCGCCGCTCGGGCGGCAGCGACTGGGGCGGCTCGGGCGGCGGTTGGGGCGGTGGTTCCGGCGGCGGGTCCGACGGCAGCTGGGGCGGCGGTGGCTTCACCGGCGGTGGCGGCGGCTCTGGCGGAGGCGGTGGCGCCTCGGGGGATTGGTGATGGCCCGGTTCGCGCTCACCCCAGCCGATCGTGACCGCGTTACCGCGGCGGTCGCGCAGGCGGAACGCAGCACCGATGGCGAGATCGTCACCATCGTCGCCCGCGAATCGGACGCCTATAACGACGTGCCGCTGCATTTCGCCGTGCTGGCGATGCTGCTCGTCACCGCGCTGGCGACGCTGCAATGGCACTGGCTGCTGATCGGCGCCGACGCCTGGGCCGAACCCGATTTCGGCCGTGCGCTGCTCGTGCTGCTGATCGCGCAGGCGGCGGTGTTCCTCATCGTACGCTATCTGGTCGGGCGCGCGTCGCTGCGTTTCGCGCTTACGCCACGTGCGACCAGGCGACGGCGGGTGCGGCGGCGTGCGCTGCAATATTTCCACGTCGGCGCGGAGAACCGCACGCAAGCCAAGGTCGGCATCCTGCTCTACCTGTCGGTGGGCGAGCGCATGGCCGAGATCGTCGCGGATGAGGCGATCCACACCGCGGTTCCGGCCGAGCGCTGGGGCGAGGCGATGGCGGCATTGGTCGGCGAAGTGCGCGAAGGTCGCGCGGGCGACGGCATGGTCGCCGCGGTGGCGGCGATCGGCGCGATCCTGTCCGAGACGTTCCCCAAGACGGAGGATGACGTGAACGAGCTTCCCGACCGGGTGATCGAACTGTGAGCGAGCCTGTCGAGACCGTCTGGCAGGGCAAGTTCATCACCGTTCGCAAGCAGGGCACGTGGGAATATGTCGGCCGCTCGCGCGATATCCACGCGGCAGTGATCCTCGCGGTGGAGGATGGCACGGTGCTGCTGGTCGAGCAGTACCGCGTCCCGCTCGGCCGCACCTGTATCGAGCTGCCCGCCGGGCTGGTCGGCGACGAGACCGAGGGTGAGAGCGTCACCCATTCGGCCGCGCGCGAACTGGAGGAGGAAACCGGCTACCGCCCCGCGCAGATCGAAGTGATCGGCGAATTCTGCTCGTCACCCGGCATGGTGTCGGAAAGCTTCACGCTGGTCCGCGCGACCGGCCTCACCAAGGTCAGCGAAGGCGGCGGCGTGCCGGGCGAGAACATCACCGTCCACCGCGTCGCGCTATCCGCGCTGCCGGGGTTCATCGCCGCCAAACGTGCCGAGGGGCTGGCGGTGGATGTGAAGTTGCTGCTGCTGCTGGGCGCGTCGATTCTGGGGTGACGGGATTGTCGGCGACGGCGGCGCTGGGGATCGTCAGCGCGTGTCGGGAATGGAGCTGAGCGGAAGGGCGGCTTTCGGGCAGGAGCACTAATCCAGCAGACGAAGCCTCATGTCGGCCTAAGCTCAGGTCGGTATCTGTGTTCTAGAACGGTGGTGGGATCGCGCGCTGAAGACGCATTTTAACGATCCGCCCATCAACTATCACGATGCCGGCGGTCCAGTCGTCGCCGAGGAAAACTGTTACGCCTCGCGCCAAATGATTTTTGATAGTCGCGAAGTCAGAAACATGGAGGACATTGGAAAACGCCGTTTCGGAGGGGCCAGCGAACCTCACCTCGCCGATTGGCAGCGTTGCCAGCGCCTTATTTGCGTCGGTTATGATCTGCCAGTCGGGTATCGGAGACTGCTCGGGATGGTCTCGCTGATAAGCAAGCATCTCGGGGCCTTCCTTATCCTCGAGAGACAATGGGAAGCGCACCCGTCCGCCCCGTTCCGCGGTTTGGCTCGCCATTGCTAGCAGGCGGACTGCCTCAAGTGCGCGCTGTCTTCCCTCTAAGCTTGGAATAAAGAACGCGTACTTTGACCCACTGCAGGCCAAAGCTCCGCGCGCTTCCCCAATCCATTGATACGCGACTTCGGTCGCCAAACTGATAGGACGGCCACTCGGGTTTTTGGAGCGGCTGACTGGCTGAAGGTAAGTAGTAGCGACCGTCCGTTGGCAGAAGCCTGATTCCCCACTCAACGCAGGCTGGAGGTATAGCTTAATCTGCGTCGGAACGGCTCCGCCCGGCGGCGGCGGCGGCTCCATTCCCTGTGGGCCTACAACGACTTCCAAGACAGGCAAGTGTCCGGGTTCGAGTAAAGCATCACCTAACGCCTGCGGCGTCAAAGCTTTCGCTTCTTTCGGGCTAAGCGATGGCCCGTCTTGCCGTAGTTGAAGCGTAGTCACTGCCTTGGGCTCTGCGGCGCATAAGGGGAAAGGCGCGAGGATCAAGGCAACCATCGTCAGGTGCCGTCGCCAAATCATGCTCGACGCTCCGCGCCGTCCACCAACGTCTTCTTCTGGGATCAGTCGAAGCCCGGCGCAATGGCAACATTTTAACGAAAGCTGCCTCTACGCCGCGTAAGCGGCGCGGGCTCATATCCAGCGCGCCCGAGCGTACTCGGTTCTACCGGAAGTTGTCGGCGTAGGCCTGCAACTTCAGCTTCCGCTCAGGCGCGGCGACCACGAAATACTCCAGCCCTTCCCGCTCGGCGTAGGCGATCGCGGCTTCGCACGTCGGGAACGACATGCGCACCTGGTTCTGCGTGTCGCCCGAGCCGGCCCAGCCCATCAGCGGGTCGGCATAGCGCGCCTCGGCGGGTTCGAAGTCGAGCATCCAGCCGTTGGTGCGGGCGCGGCCGGACTGCATCGCGTTCTTGGGGTGCTGGTAGATACGGGCGGTAGCCATCGGTGTCGGGATTCCCTCTTGATTGGACCCTCTTAACGCGTGGAACGCGCCCTTGCATCCGCGTTTTTCGTACGCGTCGTCGGCACGGCGGCGGCGGGGTCGTCAGGCCAGGGGTGGCGGGGGTAGCGGCCACGCATTTCGCGCGCGACATCGGCCCAGCTTCCGCTCCAGAAACCGGGCAGGTCGCGCGTCGTCTGGATCGGCCGGCCGGCGGGCGAGGTGAGGCTCAGCACCAGCGGCACGCGCCCGCCCGCCACGCTCGGGTGCGCGGCCAGACCGAACAGCGCCTGCGGGCGCAGGTCGACGCGTGGCCCGCCCTCGGCGGCATAGTCGATCGGGTGGCTGGTCCCGGCGGGCGACTGGAAGTGGGTCGGCGCCTCGGCATCGAGCAGCCGCAGCGTGTCCCAGCCGATCACCCCGCGTAAGCCTTCCGCCAGCGCACCCTGGTCGATCGCGTCGAGCCGCCGCTTGCCGGCGAGCAGCGGCGTCAGCCATTCGTCGGCGCGGGCGAGCAACGCCGCCTCGTCGATCGCCTCGACCGGGCGGCCCTGATCGCGCAGAAACGCGATCCGGGCGAGCAGCGCTTGCGCCGCCTCGCTCCACGGCAGCAGCGTGAAGCCGCCCTCGCGCACACCGTCGAGCAGCGCCACGGCAATGGCATCGCGGTCCGGGTCGGCATCCGGGCCGCTCGACAGGCGGATCGCGCCGAGCCGTCGTTCCCGCGTCGCGCGCACGCCGCCGGTGGCGGGATCGAACGTGACGGTGCGATGCGTGACGATAGTATCGCCGAACAGCGCTTCGACCGTGGTCTGGTCGATCGCCGTGGCCGACAGGATGCGCGCGCCCGCCGCCATGCCCTGCGTCTCGGCCACCGCCAGCCACTCCGCGCGGGCGAGCGAGGAAGTCGGATCGAGCCGGAATCCGCGCCCGCCGACCGAAGCCCAGGTTTCGCCACTGGCATCGCGCCGGCGCGCGATCCGATCCGGAAAGGCGAGCGCGATGGCGGTGGCGAGCCCGTCCGCGCCCCGCTCGCCCGATTGCGTGACCAGCGCCGCCCAGCGCTTGGCCAGACGCCGCCCGCCCTCCGCGCGCGTACCCCGCTCACCACGCCAGCGCCGCAGCCGCATCTCCAGGTCGGCATCGCCACCGCCAAGCCCGCGCTCGCCAAGCAGCACCGCCACCTCCGCCGCCACCGCGCCGAGGCCAATCTCGCCGGCGCGCACCAGCATATGGCCGAGCCGGGGCGGCAGCGGCAGCTTCGCGATTCCCGCGCCATGCGGCGTCGGGCGTCCGTCCGCATCGATCGCCCCCAGCGTGCGCAGCCGCGCGCGTGCCTCGCTCACCGCCGCTTCGCCGGGCGGATCGAGCCACGCCAGCGCGCGCGGGTCGCTCACCCCCCACAGGGCGCAGTCGAGCGTCAGCGCCGACAGGTCCGCCTCCAGGATTTCGGGGGGATCGAAGCGCGGCAGGCCGGCGGTGGCGGCTTCCTCCCACAATCGGTAGGCGGTGCCAGGCCGCTGGCGCGCGGCGCGGCCGGCGCGCTGCGTCACCGCCGCCTGGCTCGCGCGTTCGGTGACGAGCCGGGTCATTCCCGCCGCCCGGTCGTAACGCGGCCGCCGCGCGAGGCCGGAGTCGACCACCACCGAAATACCGTCGAGCGTGAGACTGGTCTCCGCGATCGATGTCGCCAGCACGATCTTGCGCCGGCCCGCCGGATC
>Ga0265798_10002171_pt1 | contig 29171 bp, 23 predicted proteins | sample P3T30metagenome_FD_192430 | JGI IMG/M metagenome (GOLD analysis project Ga0265798, IMG submission 192430) | Plant litter microbial communities from East Loma Ridge, Irvine, California - P3 T30 | ecosystem: Environmental > Terrestrial > Plant litter > Unclassified | place: USA: California...
CTACTGGTACACGTACAAGGGCGTCCTGTTCATCGACATAAACTCGAACGCCTACACGGGCGGTTCGGACGCGACGCACGTGAACTACATCCGCGACGTCATCAACCGGTACGGCGACGACGCGAAGTGGACCGCGCTGGTCTACCACCACTCGATCTACTCGCCGGCCGACCACGCGAACGACCGGGACAACCAGCAGCGCCGGTTCGACTTCACGCGTGCGTTCTCCGACCTCGGCGTGGACGTCGTGCTGCAGGGCCACGACCACTCGTACTCGCGCAGCTACGCCATCAAGAACGGCAAGAAGGCCAACCCGGACGAGCAGCCCGCCGCGCCCGAGGTGTTCGCCGGCCCCGGCGGTGTCATCTACCTCACCGCGAACTCGGCGTCCGGCTCGAAGTACTACGACCTGACCACCCCGGACCCGTCCGAGGGCGGCTACGGCGCCGACCCGCTCGACCCGACCGGCCAGCGGCACTGGGCGAACTCGGTCGAGAACCAGGAGCACGTCCGCACCTACGTCAAGGTCTCGGTGACCGACGACAAGCTCGACGTGTCGAACATCCGGGCCAGCGACTGCACCACGCTGAACGCCGCGGTGACCCACGGCAAGGTCCCGGACTGCGGCGTGACGCTGCAGCCGACGGAGAACGCCGACCCGGCGCCGATCGGCTCCACGGTCGACCGCTTCACCCTCGACGCCTCGACCCCGGCCACGACGACGACCGTCTCGGCGTCCGCGACCACGCAGGCGTACGGCACGTCCAAGCCCGCCACGGTCACCGCGACCATCGCCGGCGGCATCGGCGACCAGACCGGTTCGGTCACGTTCTCCGACGGCTCCGTGACCCTCGGGACGGCGAAGGTCGTGAACGGCAAGGCCGTGCTGACCCTGCCGGGGACGCTGTCGGTCGGCACCCACTCGATCACGGCGGCGTTCACGAGCGGCTCGACCTGGACGGGCGCCGACTCGGCCACCACCAAGCCGGTCAAGGTCGCCGTCTCCAAGGCGTCGTCCTCGACCGCGATCGGCTGGTCGAACAACCGCGCCACGGTCACCGTGAAGGCCTCGGGCGTCACGGTGAACGGGACGGCACGGATCTACGACGGCTCGAAGGTCGTGAAGACCGTCTCGGTCGTCCGCGGCAAGGCGACGGTCGCGCTCCCGCTGAAGAAGGGCACGCACAAGCTGCACGCCGCGTTCCTGCCGGCGAAGACCGTGTACTCGAGCACCAGCCCCACCATCTCGGTGAAGGTCAAGAAGTAACCAGACCGGATGCAACAGGAGACCCCGCGGCCACGGTCGCGGGGTCTCCTGCGTGGTGCGGTCGGACGGGAGGCGCGGATCGCCGCCGTCCTGCGCGCTACGGTGAGCGGGTGGTGCGGCGGACTGGTCTCGTGGTCGGCGGTGCGGTCGTGGCCGCCCTGGTGCTCGGCGGCTGCGCCGCGCCGAGCGCGTCACGTGAGGTCGCCGTCGGGGCGTACGCCGAACCCGGCGACGACGCCGTGGCTCGGGTGGCCGATGCCGCCCCGCGTGCGGCCACCATCGGCGTCGACGGGGTCACGCTCACCGACGACGGTGCGGCGCTGAACCCCGTTCCGGAGGGCGTCGACGAGCTGGCACGGACGGCGTCGGACGGCGGGGCGGCCACCGAGCTGCTCGTCAGCAACTACTCCGAGTCGCTCGGGGACTTCTCACCCGAGACCGGGACGGCGCTCCTCGCGGACGCGGGCAACCGCGAGCGGATCGCCCGACGCCTGGCGGCACTGGCCGCCGCCGACGACATGTCGGGGGTGCAGATCGACCTCGAGTCGCTGCGCGGTCGCGACCGCGCCGGCCTCGTCGCCTTCGCCGCCGCGGTGTCGGACGCCGTGCACGACCGGCTCGGGGACGACGCCGAGGTGTCGATGGCGGTGATGGCGTCGACGAGCCGGGCCGGGTACCGGGACACCGGGTACGACCTCGACGCCCTCGCCGAGCACGTGGACCGGTTCGTCCTCATGACGTACGACCAGCACGGTCCGTGGAGCGGCGCCGGCACGATCGGCTCCCTGCCGTGGACCCGCCGGGTGATCGCCGCCGCGGAGGACGAGGGGCTCGCGGCCGACCGCGTCGACCTCGGCATCGCCGGGTACGGGTACGTCTGGGGCGGCGACGGGGACGCGCAGGTCGACCCGGCCTCGGCACGCCGAACTGCGGGTGGCGCCGCGCGCTGGTCGGACCGCACGGGGGAGTGGTCGGCGCACCTCGACGACGGCCGCGAGCTGCACTGGTCCGACGCCCGCTCCTACCGGGCCCGGGTCGCCCTCGCCGAGGACCTCGGTCTGCACGGGGTCGCGCTCTGGTCGCTGGGGACGGAGGCGCTGCCGTCCTGACCGGATGCCCGGCGGTCGATCGCGGGCGACCGACGGAGGCGATCGCGGCGGCATCACTGGCGCAGCGCGTCCTGCGGCTCGATGCGGCTCGCCCGCAGCGCGGCGATGAAGCCGCCGAGCGCCCCCACGGCGATGCCACCGATCACCGCGAGTGGTGCTGTCCAGAGGTCGAACACGGGTGACCATCGGTTGTGGACGGTGATGCCGACGATGACCGCGAGGCCGACGATGAGACCTGCGGCACCGCCGACCGCCCCGATCAACGAGGCTTCCGTGATCACCAGCCACGAGACGTGGGAGCGGCGAGCCCCGATGGCGCGCCTGAGGCCGAACTCCGCGCGACGCTCGAGGACGGCGGCGATCATGGCGTTCGCGAGCGCCACCACCGAGGCGACCATGGCGAGTGCGGTGAACGCGAGCAACGTGGACTGCACGTCGTCCTCGATCTCGGCCCGCAGCGTCGTGGGATCTGCCGGAGCGTCCACGGAGAGCGCGTCGACGTCCTCCGGGTGGATGGCGTACGGAGCCTGCTTCGCGACGACCTGAGCCGCTCCGGGTGCGGTGCGCATCAGGACCCGGGTCCGCGACGGATCCTCGAACGACGCTGCCGCGCCCGGTGCCGCGAGGACAGCGCCGAGCAGCGAGGGCACGCGAGGTGACCGCTCGATCACGCCCACGACGGCCATCTCGCGATCACCGACGGAGATGGACGGCGAGCCGGCCAGCGGGCCGAGCGGTACCTGAGCGGCGAGACCCCGCCCGACGAGCACGTCGCCGTCACGCAGTTCCCGCGCCCGGCCTCCGACCCATCGGATGGTCAGACGGGCCGCGGGAACCACCCCGGGGGTGAAGAGGGCTGCCGGCGCCTGGACCGTCGGGCGCCGTGGAGTCCCCTGCAGGTCGATGCTCCCGACGTCCATGAGGAGGCCCGCGGAGTCCACCCCGTTCAACGACGTCGCCTGCCTGCCGAGGTACGCCAGGTCCTCGTCGAGGTCACTCCGCATCACGTCGACCGCGGCGTTGTCCCACGCGACGGCGACGTCGCGGTTGGCATGTCGGTCGAACCGGTCCGAGACCTGTGCCGATGCCGAGGCCGTGACACCGAACGTGGTCACCGCCAGGGTCACGGCGGTCGCGACGGCTGCAGCGAGACCGAGGGTCCTGCTCACGCGGGACAGGAGACTCCGCGACGCATCGCGGACGACGTCTCGGATCCGGACCTTCGAAGGGCGTCCGGGCGGTCCACCCGGCGTCCGCGGCGCCGACCTCGATCGGCTCCCGGTCCGTTCGATGCGCTCGATCCGGCCGTCGCGGATGTGGGCGATCCGGTCCGCAACGCGTGCCACGTCCATGTCGTGGGTGACGAGGACCACCGTCGTGCCTCGTTCGTTCAGTGCGCGGAGCGCGTCCACGATGCGCTGCCCGTTCTCGGAATCCAGGTTCCCGGTGGGCTCATCGGCCACGAGGACAGGTGTGGCTGCGGCCAGGGCACGAGCGATCGCCACGCGTTGGCGCTGCCCTCCGGACAGGTTCGCCGCCCGTTGATCGGCGAGGTGCCGGAGTCCTACGGCGTCCAGTGCGGTTTCGGCGTGCCGACGTCGCTCGTCGGGCGGGAGCGCTCGGTAGAGCAGTCCCAGTTCGACGCTGTCCGTCACGGGACGATGATCGAGGAGGTGGAAGCCCTGGAACACGAACCCGAAGGTGCTCGACCTGATCCGAGCCAGCTCCGCTTCCGAGGCTCGATCGGTCGCGACGTCCTCGATGCGGTACTCGCCCTCGTCCGGCCGGTCGAGCAGCCCGATGACGTTCAGGAGGGTCGACTTGCCACCGCCGGACGGACCGACGACGGCGAGGAACTCCCCCTCTTCGATGTCGAGGTCGATCGCTCTGAGTGCCTGGACGGTCGGCGGTCCCTGGAAGGTGCGGTGCACGTCGCGGAGTTCGAGGGCAGCCATCAGGAGACGCGTACCTCTTCGCCCGGCTCGAGGTCGGAGCCGTCGAGCACTTCCACCGCGCTGGTGCCTTCGAGCTGACCGAGTTCCCGGACCGGCACCCGCTCGTAGTGGTCGTCTCGCCGGACGAGGACGTGGGCCGTGCCCTTCCCGCCGGTGCTGACGGCGATGGTGGGGACGAGCAGCGAGTTCTTCGCGACGACGTCCAACGTCACTGCGATGGTCCCGGTCTCGCCGCGAGATCCCGCGGGGAGTTCCCGGACACCTGTCGACAGCACGGACACATCAGCGCTGTCATCGGAGGTTTCGCCGATCGACTGCAGTCGTACGCTCGCGGTCGTCCCTCTGGCCCCGGTGAACGTCCCCTCCTGACCGGTCTCGAGGTCAGCCGCGCTGAGGGCGGGGACGTCGCTCTCGATCCGCAGGGCGCCGCGCTCGACCGCGACGCTGCTCTCGCCGTCGATGACCGCTCCGACGTGCGGCACGGTGGCGATCCGGGCCGGGAGTTCTCCCAGGACCAGGAACTCACTCGTCGGAACCTCGAGCGCGGTGCGCGCAGTCGCCCGATGATCGGGAACGGTCGCGGTGCCCGTCGCAGGATCCTCGTCGCTTCCGGGGACCTCCGGAGGCGACGGGGTCGGTGCGGTGGTGCCGCCGCTGTCGTCGCTGATCCCCGGGACCGAGTACCCCGCCTCGTCGTACAGGCGACGAACCGCGCGCTCCGTGGCGGCCCCGAAGTCCCCGTCCGCGCTGGAGAGGAGACCGGACTCCATCAGCGAGCGTTGCAGTTGTTCGACGTCCGGACCGCTCTCACCCGGGCGGAGATCCCGGTAGAAGCCGAACTGTCCGCTGGTCGCGAAGACCGGGCGGCCGTTGATCTCCGTCACGACGTCGCCGGCGGAGACCGTCGCCCCTTCCCGCAGTGCGGTTCCCGTCACGACGGCTCGCTCCCCGTCCCGCGGCGGGATCGTGTACGCAGCGCGGTCCGCGGTCGCGACGGTCCCCGGGAACGAGACGGTCCGCGTCAGGTCGCCCCGCTGCACGCGAGCGGTGACCGGCCCGGGTGTCGGTGCGGCGGCGGCGGCTTCTCGCTGGGCCGGCGACTCGAACGTGCTCGCCATGGCCCAGGCCCCGCCGACGATCACCGTCACACCGACGAGCAACGCCAGGCACACGCGCAGAGTCCGACGGCGCGCAGCTGCAGCATCACGGCCGACCGTGTCAACTCCCACCACGACCCTCCTGCATCACCCGGCGACGGGGTGGTCGGCGATGACTCGCGCGGCGCGGCTCGTCTCGGCGTCGGCCTGCTTGCGGTAACGCCTCAGGTCGTCGGCCCGTCGACGAAGCGCGTCGACCTGGGCGTGCCACTCCGCTTCGTAGAGCGCGACCGAGTAGCCCGTGCTGTCGCGGCACCGCGCATCGGCGACCGCGACGTCCCGCTCGCGGGTCGGCACGGCCGTCTGGCGTCCGATGGGTGACGGCGCGTCGTCGCTCGGCCGCAGTGCGCTGATCGATCCCGACGGCATCATCAGGGGAGACTCGGGCAGGTCGGCGACGCCGACAGGTCCCATGCATGCACGCCACTTCCGCTCCGCGGCGAGGACCTCCTTCGCCATCACGGCGTCGTCGTAGGCGTTGCCGGCGAGCTGTTCCGCCAGGCTGTACGGGTCGGTTCTCCCATCGGTGCCGAGCGTCCTGCCCGACTCCGCGAAGCACGCATCCACCGTTGCGCCCGCGGCTCTGCCCACCTCACTGTTCGCCGTGTCGATGGCTCGCCATCGTGCCTCTTCCGCATCGGTGCGCGCGAGTTCCCGCGAGGTGCCGTAGCCGAACTGCTCAGCGAGCTCGACGTCGAAGAGCTTCCGACGCACGTCGTTCCAGGAAGGACCCGGTCGGACGTCCGGGCTGTCGACGAAGACGCCCCACTTGTATCCTCGCTTCCTCATGCAGTCCTGCACGAGGATCTGTTGCGCCTCGAACGTGGTGTCGACGATAGAGCGCTGGTACTGATCGAGCGGAAGCGTCCATCGCGCCTGGTTCTCCGCGGGGAGTTCGACCTCGTGGGACGCCCCCGTCGAGCACGCGGTGAGGAGCGAGACACTCAATCCGGCGATGGCCACGACACATCCGGAGCGGCGTCGGGTCAATTGCAGTACCCCTCGAAGCAGGCGGATGAGATGCGGTCGTTCCAGCCCGTGAGGTTCGCCAGGTTGATGTACCCGAGGCCCTTGTTGCGGATCAATGCGGTGCCGCCGTAGTTCTTCTCCTTGTAGAAGAACGTCCGCTTACCGGTCGTACCGTTGTTGTAGACCGAGGAGACGTCGTCGTTCGGGAACAGTCCGCCGGCACCGCCCCAGTAGTCGATGTCGGCGTAGTTCCTGACGTTGTAGTAGAAGTTCACGTAGCCGCCCGAGTAGTTCGAGTTCTTGTACGTGCAGCCAGCACCGCGGGGGCAGGAGGCCGGTGCCGCGGCGTTCGCGGGCGCAACTGCTCCGAGTGCGCCGGCCGCCACGGCGACGGACGCGGCGATCGTGGTCAGAGTGCGCGTGAGACGCATGATTGGCTCCCAGTCCGGAGAAGCACGAGCAGGGAGCCGGACACCCACCCGGTGCAGTATATTACATTCGCTCTTCGGCTTGGTGGCACAGTATCCCCGGCCGTCGGAATGCGTCAAGCCTGTCGACCGACTCTTCCGGAGCGGCCACGCGCCCGGCGGCCACGGCGTCGAGAACCGGCACCGCGCCTCCTGTCCGTCATGCGAGGTGGTCGGTGACGCATGCTCCACTGCCTGTCACCCGACCGAGGTAGCATGCACGACACCTGTTCCCAGACGAGGAGGCCTGCGTGCCGGATCCGACCGTCCCCGCCTTCCCGATCGAGCACATCCAAGAGGTCGGTGCCGACATCGTCGCCGCCGTCTCCACGGTCGTGGACGGCAAGACCGATGCGATCCGCACCGCCCTCACGGTGATGCTCGCCGAGGGGCACCTGCTCGTCGAGGACGTGCCCGGCGTCGGCAAGACGGTGCTCGCGAAGGCGCTCGGCGCGTCCGTCGGCGGATCGGTGAACCGCATCCAGTTCACCTCGGACATGCTGCCCTCCGACGTCACCGGCGTGAACATCTTCGACCAGTCCTCCGGCACCTTCCGGTTCTCGCCGGGACCGGTGTTCGCGAACGTCGTCATCGGTGACGAGATCAACCGCACCAGCCCGAAGACCCAGTCCGCGCTGCTCGAGGCGATGGCGGAGTCGCAGGTGACCGTGGACGGCGTGACCCGGCCGCTGGACCCGCCGTTCATGATCGTCGCCACGCAGAACCCCATCGACATGGAGGGCACCTACCCGCTGCCCGAGGCGCAGCGCGACCGCTTCATGGCACGGCTGACGATGGGGTACCCGAGCGCGGACGCCGAGCGCCACATGCTGTCCAACCGCGGTGGCGGCGACCCGCTGGCGCAGCTGCGGCCGATCGTCGACGTGGGCACGCTCCGCGAGCTGATCCGGACCGTCCGCAGCGTGCACGTCGCCCCGGACGTCGAGGCGTACGTCGTCGCGGTCGTCCGCGCCACCCGCTCGCATCCGGACATCGTGCTCGGCGCGAGCCCGCGCGCCACCCTGCACCTGGCGCAGGCGGCCCGGGCACGCGCCGCCCTCAGCGGCCGGCCGTTCGTCACGCCGGACGACGTCGCGGCGCTCGCCCCGGTGATCCTCTCGCACCGGCTCGTCCCCGTCGCCAGGGGGCTCGGCGGGACCGGCGAGGACACCGTGCGCGACATCGTCGTCCGCATCGTCTCCGACACGGCGGTGCCGTTCACGGCCGCACCCGTGCGCTCCTGATGCCCGGACCGTCCGCTCCGTCGAGGGTCGCGCTCCGCGCAGCGGGTGCGCGGTCCACGCTGCTGCGGTACGGCCGACGCGGGCTGGCGCTCGCCCGCCGGACGCCGTTCCCGCGTCCGACGGTCCGCGGCTGGACGGTCCTCGCCGTCGGCATCGGGCTCGTCGGCGGCGGACTCGTCGGCACGACGAGCGTCGCGGTCTCGGCCGGGCTGCTCCTGGTCGTGCTCGTGGTGCTCGGCATCGTGATGGCCTTCGTCGTGGCAGCACCACTCCGCGGCAGCCGGAGCACGGCCCGTGCGATCGTCCAGGTGGGCGAGGTCTACCGGGAACGGATCACACTCGGCAGCACGACCCTGCCGTTCGGGCCGCGGTCCACCCTGCTCGTCCGCGAACAGCTCGACGACGCCCTCGTCAGCGTCTCCGACGCCGAGGCCTACGCCGCCGTCGGTCCGCACGTGCCGCCGGCGGTCCTCGACGTCGAGGCCCTCGCGGTGCACCGCGGCCGCAGCGTCGTCGGACCGGTGACGGTGCGGGTGGAGGACCCGTTCGGTCTCCTCCGCGTCGACCGTCCGGTCGTGGCCGCCGAGGAGGTCGTGGTCGTGCCCGCCACCACCCCGCTCGCCGCTCTCGACACCGGTGCGCTCGCCGGCGCCGTCTCCGCGGACGAGGGCCGCGTCGGGCAGGGCGGCTCCGCTGACGACAGCGAGATGCGCCCGTACCGTCCCGGTGACCCGATCCGTCGCGTGCACTGGGCGCAGAGCGCCCGCCGCGGCGAGCTCCACGTGCGGCAGACGACGCAGGCGCAGCCCCCGGAGGCGGTCGTCGCCCTCGACGTCCGCCGCGAGGCCTACCAGCGACTCGGCCGCGACGACCTCGCCGAACTGTCCGACCTGGGCGGGGACGCAGCGTTCGAGCACGCGGTCGTGGTGGCGGCGAGCGTCGCCCGGGCGTTGGCCGCACGGACCTCGCGGGTCGTCCTCGTGACGGACGGTCCGGCCGGCGCGACTCGGCACGCCGGCGACGCAGGAGGCCTGACCGACGTGCTCGTCGGCCTCGCGGACGTGCGCCTCCGCACCGATGCGCGTGACGTCACCGAGGTCCTGCCCGACGTCCGTGGCCGGGACGTGCACGGCATGACCGCCGTCGTCACCGGCTCCTGCACCGCCGAGCAGGCGGCGGAGCTCGTCGCGTCGACGGCGGGATCGAGCCGCGGGATCATGGCCACGATCGTGCCGCCGGACCCGGTGGTCCGCGGGATCCTCGACCGTGCCGGCTGGCGCACGCTCGTCGTCCCGGTGGCGGGAGCGCACACCCCGGGGCGCATCCGATGAGCGGCGTCTCGACCAGTCCCGGACGGCCCGGCGGGCACGGCAGCGCCTCGGACAGCCGGGCGCCCGGGCGGGTGCGTGACGACCGGCCGACGCGGGACGGCGAGGGCGACCGGTCCGACGCGCCGAACCCGTGGGTGGTCGCGCTCGCCCCCGTGCCCGTCCTCGTCGCCGCGCTCGCGATGCGCCCCCTCGTGCAGGGCACCGCGTGGTGGGTCTCCGGGGTCGTCGTCACCGCGGTCCTCGTCGGCACGGTGCTCGCGGTCCGCCGCCGTGCCCCCGGCGTCCGCTTCGTGGCGCTGGTCGTGGCGCTCGTCGTGTCCTCCTGCGCAGCCGCGGTCCTGAACGACCTGCCCCCGCTGGGCTGGCTCGACCGCGACGGCGCGCTCGGCGAGGCGCTCGCGTCGATCCGGCTCAACCCGGCGCCGTTGCCGCAGTCCGACGCGATCCGTCTGGTGGTGACGGTCGCGATCGCCTGGGTCGCGGGCGCAGCGGTCTTCCTCGCGGCCGTCGCCCCCACGGCGGCGCTCGCCGCGGTGCCGGCACTCGTGATCCTCATCGTCCCCGGCATCATCACCGGCGCTCCGGCGTCCCCGGTGCTCGTGGTCCTCACCGCGATCGCCTTCCTCGCGCTCCTCTGGCTCTCGGTCCGGCCGGTGCAGCGGGCGTTCCCGGCCGCGGTGGTCGGCGCGGTCGGGCTCGTCGTGGCGGTCGGCCTGCCGGCGATCGTGCCGCTCGACGCCAGCTGGCTCTCCGGCGTCACCGGCGCCATCCAGTCACCGGTGCAGCCCGGCCGGCCCGGCACCCTGCTCAACCTCGGCCAGGACCTCCGGCAGCCGAACCAGCTCGAGGTCCTCCGGTACCGCTCGGCCGACGGACAGCCCGAGTACCTCAAGCTCGCGGACCTCGACGAGTTCGGGACGGGCGACTGGGTGCCGACGACGACGGACGCGGCGAAGTCCGACACCGCCGACCGTCAGCAGTGGGCGGAGGGCGTCAACCCGCGACTCGCGACGCGCGGCGACGTCACGGTCCGCATCACCGGGCTGTCGAGCAACTACCTGCCGGTGCCGGCGGGTGCGATGTCGGTCGACTCCCGTTCGACGAACCTGGACCTGTCGCAGTGGCGGTGGATGGGGGACTCGAGCACGATCCGGTCGACCGGGCCGTCGACGCCGCGCGGGGCCACGTACGAGGTCTACGGCGCATCGACCTCCGCCGGCTCCTACCTCGACACGATCGCCGCCTCCGGGCTGCTCGGCCGAGCCGACGGACGCGGGTTCGCGTCACCGTCCCGCGACCAGCTCCGCACGAACCTGCAGCTGCCCGACGACCTGCCGCGGAGCATCGCCCGGGCGGCGCAGCGGGTGGCGGGCGACGCGGGCACGGACTACGAGGAGGGCCGCGCGCTCGAGCAGTGGTTCCGGAGCGACCTGTTCACGTACTCCGAGACGGCCCCCGTCGAGCAGGGCTACGACGGCGACAGCATGGACGTCGTCGCGACGTTCCTCGACGTGCGCGAGGGGTACTGCGTGCACTTCTCGTCGGCGATGGCGGTGATGGCGAGGACGCTCGGCATCCCCTCGCGCGTCGCGGTCGGCTACCGTGCCGGCACGACGCAGGCGGAGGGCGAGTACACGGTCTCGAACCGGCAGCTGCACTCCTGGCCCGAGCTCTACATCCGCGGAGCCGGCTGGGTGGCCTTCGAGCCGACGCCGGACTCGGACGAGGCCGCGTCCGCGGCGGGGGAGGCGCAGACCACCCCGTCGGCCGCGGCACCGGAGACCCCGCTGCCGGCTCCGGACGAATCGACTCCGGCGTCCTCCGAGGCCACGCCGACCCCGTCGGCGTCCGCAGCGCCGGACGCGTCGGCGACGACCGGCACCGGCGGCGGCGGACCGGTCGGGGCGGTCCTCGGGGTGCTCCTCGTGCTCGTCCTGCTCCTGGCGCCGTCGGTCGTCCGGGCGCTCCGCCGGCGGGCGCGGCTCGCTGCCGTCCGGTCCGGACGGCAGCCGGCGGTCACGGCGTGGCGGGAGGTCCTCGACGACGTCGCCGACCACGGGTACGCGCCCGGGCTGGCTCCACCGGGAGACGCCGCCGCGGCGGCCCGGACGGCGCGGGCCGTGGTGGGCCGGCTGCGCGACTCCCTCCCGGCGGACGTCGTCCCGCACCTGGAGACGATCGTGGACGCGGTCGACCGGGAACGCTTCGCTGCCGCCGGGACCATCCCGGTCGACGCGGCGGCGCTGACGACGGCCGTCCGGGAGGCGCGGGTCGCGCTGGACGCGTCGGTCTCGGGTGCGCGGGTGGTCCGGTCGCGACTGCTGCCGCCCAGCCTGCTGCCGTCGTCGGCGTGGTCACACGAGGGGCGGAGGCGCCGCGCGGCGTGACGTCCGCGGGCCGACGTGCCGGTCGAGCGGGTGAGCGGGCGTCAGCGGCGGCGGATGACCGCCTCGACGAGGGAGGCCACGATCTCGCCCGGGTTCGCGTCCGGCAGCGCGGGCGCGTCGAACACGATGCCGACGTTCGCGCCGATGAGTGCGGTCGACAGGTCCTCGAGCCGCATCCCGGGATCGATCTCCGGGTGGGAGCCGAACCACAGCCGCACCAGCTCGAGCACGCCGTCCTGCAGCGCCCGCCGCTGACGGACGAACTCGGGCATCGACTCCGGGTGCCGGACCGCGTAGCCGCGGAACTCGGACAGCAGGGCGAACTGCGCGCTCTGGTCGTGTCGGCCGAACGCGGCGCGGACCACGTCGCCGATGTCGACGGCGGCGATGTCGGCGCTCACGGTGTCCCGCAGCGACCCGAGCACGAGGTTCGTCGCGCGCTGCATGACCTGCGCGACGAGGTCCTCCTTCGAGGAGAAGTTCGAGTAGACCGCACCCTTGCTGAACCCGGCCCGGCCGGCGACGTCGTCGAGCCGTGCGCCGTGCACGCCCTGCTCGGCGAAGACCTCCGCCCCGGCGGCGAGCAGGCGCTCCCGGACCTCGGAGCGCGGCGTGCGCGGTGCTGGCGTTCCCGGGACGGACGTGGCGTCGCTCATCGGTTCCTGACTCGACGGGCCCGGCGCGGTCCGTCGGGTCCGGCGTCGTCGGGCAGCGGGGTGGGGCGTGCGGGGGTGGTGGAGCGCGGTCGTCGTGGCGCACCTGCGCCGTGGTCGGGGACCTGCCGTACCGCGTGTGACGATCCCGCGCGGCACCAGCGAAGCCCCCGTCCACACGACTGCGCGGAACCGGCGTGTTCGGGTCGCGTCGGTGCTCGGACGGTCGTGTCCGCCGGGTGGATACCCGGCGGTAGCGATGCTACTGCTGCGCGCCGTCCGACGACAGTCCCCGGTCGTCGGCGCGCTGGTCCTCCTGCGTCCGGACGCTTCCGGCCCCCGTGCGTCGGCCGGGCCGGCGCACCAGCCGGAGGGCGTCGGGTCGCAGGCTCCGGCCGCGCCGCAGCAGGGTGCCCAGCGTGGACTTCGGCTGCCAGTCGCGGCCGTTCGGCAGACCCCAGCCCCGGCGGACGGCACCCCAGCGGAGGCCCAGCGACAGGGCGATCGCGGCAAGGATGCCGATCGACGGGGATCCGAGGTACGAGGCGACGACCATGACGGCGGACGCGGCGACGGCGACGGTGGCGTAGAGCGCGTTGCCGCCGAACACCGCCGGCACGCGCCGCAGCAGCAGGTCGCGCATCGCCCCGCCGCCGACCGCGGTGACGGTCCCCATGATGATCGCCGCCGGCCAGTCCAGGCCGGCGTCGAAGGTCCGCTGCACGCCCACCACCGACCAGAACCCGATGACGGCGGCGTCGAGCACCGTGAACAGCCGGTCCCACGTCAGCTCCGAGAAGGAGACCAGGAACGCGACGAGCGCACCGGCGACGGCGACGGGCACGTAGAGCGGGTCGACGAGGGCGACCGGGGGACCGTCCTGCAGGAGGGTGTCGCGGAGGATGCCGCCGCCGAGGCCGGACACGAACCCGACCACGAGGAACCCGAACAGGTCGAAGTCCATGGTCCGGGCGATGGAGCCGCCGAGCAGTGCGGACGCGAAGACCCCGGCGAGGTCGAGCACGTTCGTGACCGACGCCAGGCCCTCGACGGACAGCAGGTTCATGGAGACCATCAAACCGCACGGTCACGAGGTGGCGCGTCGAACGCGGGTTAGGTTAGCCTCACCTTCGTCATGCTCGCCACCCTCGTCATCGGTCTCCGCGAAGGCCTCGAAGCGACCCTCGTCGTCGGCATCATCGCCGCGTTCCTCCGCCGCAACCGCGTGCCGCTCGCCCCGATGTGGGTCGGCGTCGGCCTCGCGGTCGCGCTCAGCGTCGCGGTCGGCCTCGGCCTGCAGGCCGTCGAGCAGGCGCTCCCGCAGGCCGAACAGGAGGGCATGGAGGCCGTCATCGGCATCGTCGCGGTCGTCTTCGTCACCGGGATGATCGTCTGGATGCGTACCCACGCGCGGACCCTCTCCACGGAACTCGAGGCGAGCGCGACCGCGGCCCTCGGGCGCGGCACGGCGTGGGCACTCGCGGGCATGGCGTTCCTCGCGGTGCTCAAGGAGGGCTTCGAGACCGCGGTCTTCCTGCTCGCAACCTTCCAAGCCTCGTCGGACACCGGCCTCGCCGCGGTCGGCGCGGTGGTCGGCATCGGCGCCGCCGTGCTCGTCGGGTACGGCATCTACACGGGTGGCGTCCGGCTGGACCTGTCGCGGTTCTTCACCGGCACCGGTGTGTTCCTCGTGTTCGTCGCCGGCGGCCTCGTCCTCACCGTGCTGCGCCGCGCCCACGAGGCGGGCTGGGTCGTGATCGGCCAGCAGCGCACCGTCGACCTGTCCTGGCTCGCCCCGAACGGCTCCGTGCAGGGCGCGCTCGTGACCGGCGTCCTCGGCATCCCGGCTGACCCCCGCGTGATCGAGGTGCTCGGCTGGTTCCTCTACGTCGTCCCGGTCCTCGCGCTCTCGCTCTGGCCCCGGTCGTGGCGCCCCGCGCCCGCGCGCGTGCCGACGGTCCGCATGGTCGTCGCCGCGGGCCTCGCCGTCGCGGCCGTCGCGCTCGCGGTCGCCGTGCCGTCCGGTCGCGCGGAGCTCCCGCGCACCGTCGCCGTCACCGGCGACGCCCGGTCCGTCAGCGCCGAGGTGGACGGGTCCGCCGCACGGCTCAGGACCGAGGGCACGGACGGCCGGGAGGAGCGCACCACCTTCCCGACGTCGGCGCACCGCCGCGTCACCCGTGCGGGCGCCACCGCGGACGAGTGGGTGCGCACCGAGGACGCACCGGCCACCGGCCGGCCGTCGACGCTGACGCTCGACGACCTCGTCGGGCTGTTCGGCCGCCTGCCCGTCGGCGTCTCGCCGAGCGCGGCCCCCGGGCCGTTCACGGCCCGCTGGACCGTCCGCGACACCGTCACCCTGTCGACGGTCCGGGGCGGGGTCCTGGCGGCGAGTCGCTCGGAACGCACCGTGCTCACGCTGCGCGGTGGGGGCCTCCCGTCCGCCCGGACGACCACCCTGGACCGCACCGTGTGGTCCGTGCCGGACGCGACCGTCCAGCGCACCGCAGCCGCGGTCACCGCGGCCGACACCCGCGATGCGGAACTGGCGCTCTGGGCGACCTGGCTGCCGGTCGCCCTCGGCGTCGCCGCTGCGGCGCAGGCGCTGCTCGCCTTGCGCGACCGCCGCCGCCGTCCCGACCCGACCACCCCCGGAACCGAGCCCGACCCGTCGCGCGGACCGCCCGCCGACGCCACCACGAGGAGCCCTGAACATGCCGTTCGCTAGGACTGCCCGCCCCCTGACCGCCCTCGGCGCACTCGGCGTCGTGACCGCGTTGACGCTGACCGGCTGCGCGGCCGGATCGTCGCCCAGCGACACCGGCCAGACACCCGGGAAGGTCTCCCGCGTCACCATCACGCTGACGAACGACGGCTCGGACGCCTGCGCTGTGTCCGCCACGGAGGTGCCCGCGGGACCCGTGACCTTCACGGTGCACAACGAGTCCTCGACCGCGATCACCGAGGTCGAGCTGCTGCAGGACCAGCGGATCCTCGGCGAGAAGGAGAACCTCGCGCCGGGCCTCGACCCCGTCCGGTTCACCGCCACCCTGACCGGCGGGGAGTACCAGGTGTACTGCCCCGGCGCCGAGCACGAGCTCACTGACTTCACCGTCACCGGCAAGGCCGCGTCCACCGCGGACAGCAGCGCTGCGGGCCTGCTCGCCGACGGCGCGGAGGGCTACGCCACGTACGTCGACGGGCAGGTCACCGACATGGTCGCCGCCGTCCAGCAGCTCCGGAAGGACGTCGACGCCGGCGACCTCGACGCCGCACGGGAGGACTACGCGGCCGCCCGGCCCTTCTACGAGCACGTCGAGAGCGACGTCGACGGCTTCGTGAAGGAGGGCCACTCGGCCACCGACAATGCCGGGAACCTCGACTACCTCATCGACATGCGCGCCTCGAACCTCGACCCGTCCGTCGGGTGGAGCGGGTTCCACGCCGTCGAGAAGGACCTGTTCCAGGCCGGCGCGATCACCGCGACGACGAAGCGGACGGCCGCCGAGCTCGAGTCCGACGTGACCCTGCTCGCCAAGCGCGTCCCGACGATCGACTACAAGCCCGAGGACCTCGCGAACGGCGCGGCCGGGCTGCTCGAGGAAGTCCAGTCCAACAAGATCACCGGCGAGGAGGAGGCGTACAGCCACATCGACCTCGTCGACCTCGCGGCGAACGTCGAGGGCGCGCGGCAGGCGTTCGCGTACCTCAAGCCAGGCCTGACGAAGGTCGACCCGACGCTGACGAAGCAGATCGCGAAGCAGTTCGACGCGACGAACGCGCTCATGGACGGGTACCGCGACGCCGGGGACCTCGGCGGGTTCCGGACCTGGGACGAGGCGACGAAGGCCGCCGACGCCAACCGCATCTCCCAGCAGGTGCAGGCGCTGCAGGACCCGCTGTCCCGTCTGGCCGAGAAGGTCGCCACGGCGTGAGCGGATCGCGCTTCTCCCGACGCGGACTCCTCGGCGCGGGCCTCGCCGCCGCCGGTGCCGGGGTCGGCGCGGTCGCGGGCGTCGCCGGCGCCACGGCGGCGACCGGCGTCGACCCGTTCACCGCGGTGGCGAACGGCGACGAGTCGGTGGACCTGTCGCAGCAGCACCCGTTCTACGCGACCGCCGCCGGGCAGCCCCAGGGCGGCATCCGTACCGTGCCGCAGCGCCACTGTGTGTTCATGGCGTTCGACCTGTCGACCACTGTCACCACGGACGTGCAGGTGCTGCTCGCCCGGTGGTCCGCGGCGATCGCGCAGCTGCAGGCCGGCCGGACGGTCGGCAGCGTCGAGCCCGCGCACGGGGACGGCGTGGGCGCGGACACGGGGGAGGCGCTCGACCTCGGTCCCGCGTCGCTCACCGTCACCGTCGGGCTCGGGCCGGGCGTCTTCGACGAGCGCTTCGGGCTCGCGGGGAAGCGGCCGCAGCACCTCGCCGACATCCCGCGGCTGCCGAGCGACCGGCTCGAGGAAGGCCTGACCGGCGGCGACCTCTCGCTCCAGGCCTGTGCGGACGACCCGCAGGTGGCGTACCACGCGGTGCGGGACCTGGCTCGGATGGCCCGCGGGACCGCCACCGTGCGCTGGACCGTGATCGGCTTCGGTCGTGCGTCCGCCGGTCCGTCGCAGTCGACGCCCCGGAACCTCATGGGCTTCAAGGACGGCACCCGGAACGTCACCACCGACGACGAGTACGACCGGCACGTCTGGCTCGACCGCGGCGCCGGGTGGATGGCCGGCGGCACGTACCAGGTCGTGCGGAAGATCCGCATGAACATCGAGACCTGGGACGCCGACGTCGTCAGCGACCAGCAGCGGGTGTTCGGCCGGACCAAGGTCGAGGGTGCCCCGCTCTCCGGCGGCACCGAGCACACGACGCCCGACTTCCACGCGGCGGGCTCAGACGGCACGACGGCGATCGATCCCCGCTCGCACGTCGCCCTCGCGGCGCACGAGGCGAACGGCGGCGTGAAGATCCTCCGCCGCGGGTACAACTACACCGACGGGATCAACCAGTACGGTCAGCTCGACGCCGGGCTGCTCTTCGTGGCGTACATGAACGACCCGGAGCACTTCACCCGGCTGCAGCGGCGGCTCGGCGCGTCCGACCGGCTCAACGAGTACATCGCGCACATCGGCTCGGCCGTTTTCGCGGTGCCGCCAGCCCCGCGGAAGGGCTCGTACATCGGGGAGCAGCTCTTCCGCTGACCGGGCCGTCCGTCGAGCAGCGTCCCGTGCGCCGGGAGAGGGGCGCCCTCCGTCGTTTCCCTGGAGACGGAGGGCACCCGCGTCGCGGAGTCCGTCGGACGGGACCACCGTCCGGATGAGATGACGACCCGGCACGACGCATCGCGTGAGCGACACGGCTGAGCGTACCCCTCTGCGGGTCCTCGCCGGCGGAAGGTGCTGTGATCCGCCGCTTCCCGCGCCGTGCGCGTAGAGGGGCCGGTCGCGGCGGGCCGGGCCGGGCCTCCCGACACGGCGGAACGGGCCGTCCCACCGGGGTGGGACGGCCCGTCGACGCGGACTGGAGGCACGGTGCCGGCCCGTCGGGGCCGGCACCGTGCCGGGTCCGTCAGTCCGTGACGTCCTCCGCTGCGCGCAGGGCGCGCTGACGGCGGACGACCAGCAGTGCGACGAGTCCGGCGAGCAGGAGTGCACCCGCCGCGATCGCCGGGCCGGCGAGGTCCGCACCGGTGTACGCGAGCTCACCGGACGCATCCACCGGGACCGTGCCGTCCACGTCGCCGTCGCCGTCGACGTCCACGCCGACTACGCCGCCGTCACCCGCGACCGGGGTGCCCGGGCCGGGGACGACCGGGGTGCCGGGGCCGGGCACGACCGGGGTGCCGGGGCCGGGCGTGCCCGGCGCGGGGGTCCCCGGGTCGGCGGCGACGACCGGGATCGTCACGGCGAGCGTGACGGTCTGGCCGCCCGGCAGGGTGACGACGAGCGGCTCCTGCGTGGTCGCGGCGGGGGCGACCGCGGCGGCGAGGGTCGGCGTCGCGAGGCTGCGGCCGAGCGCCGTGGCGGGGGAGGCGGTCCCCTCGGCGCCGGGGACGTCGAAGGTCAGGGACGCGGTGCCCTGCTCGTCGGTCCCGTCGACGACGGTGGTGACGATCGGCGCCGTGGCGAGGACGTCGTCGCCGACGCTGATCGAGACGTCGCCGCCCTGGTCGGGCACGTTGCTGAACACCAGGGAGGACAGGTCGACGGTCACGCTGTCACCGGGCTGGAAGCCGCCCGCGGGTGCCTCGGACACGCGCACGCCGATGGAGCGCTGGTCCTCCCGGACCCGGACGGCGTTGTCGGCCCGGAAGTACTCCACCTGCGCCTCGAGGTCGACCTTGCCGCTGTCCTGCTTCGTGGCGGCCTGCTTGAACGCGGTGAACGAGTCGCCGCCGCCGGCGAGGAACGAGTTGACCGTCACCTTGTAGGTCGTGGTGTCGGCGATCGTCGCGCCGTCGAGCGACATGGACGTGATGTGCTCGCCCGCCGCTCCCGTCGGGTCGTAGGTGTACGAGAAGCCCCTGGAGGCGCCGAGCTTGAGGAACGGGCGCTGTGCACCGGGCTGCCACTGCTGCTCGAGCGCCTGTCGGATCTGCGCGCCGGTCAGGTCGAGCACGACGAGGGTGTTGGCGAACGGCTGCACGGCAGCGGCCTGCTTGTACGTGACGGCGCCGGAAGCGATGTCCGCGCGGAGCCCGCCCGGGTTCATGAACGCGATCTGCGAACCCTGCCGGCTCGTCGCGACGCGCTGCACCTCGGCGACGAAGTTGCCGAGGGTCGACTCGCCGCCGCGGTTCTCGGACCCGTTCGACTGCACCGCGCGCTTGAGTGCGCGGTCGACCGTGCCGAGCTCGACCGCACCCTGCTTGTCGGCTTCCTTGACGGCGGCGTCGACCGTGGCCTGCACGGCGGCGTCGGGCGTGTAGGTGCCGGTGACGAGGGAGAGGTTCTCGGCCTTCGACGGCGTGACGGTGCCGTCCGCGGCGACGGTGAGCTGCACGTGACCGAGGTTGAAGCCGTACGAGCCGGTCTGGATCACCGGACGGGCGACCTCGCTCCCGGTCGGCTTGACGTAGTGCACGTAGGTCTGGTGAGTGTGCGCGGAGAGGATCGCGGAGACGTCCGGGGTGACGCCGTGCACGGCGCGCGCGAAGGGCGTGTCGGCGTCGAGGTCCGTCGCGGCGGCGGTCTCGGCGCCGTCGTGCACGAGGAGGACGAGCACGTCGGCCTCGCCGTTCTCGGTGTCACCGTCCTTGAGCTGCGCGGCGACCTTGTTCACCTCGGTGGTGATGTCGCCCATCCGCAGGCCGGCGATGCCGTCCGGGTTCACGAGCCCCTGACTGACGAGGTCGACCGTGGCGCCGATGAAACCGACGCGCTTGCCGCTGATCGTCTCGATCGCGTACGGGTCGAAGGCCGGCTCGCCTGTCTTCGCGTCGAGGATGTTGGCGGAGACGTAGTCCCACTCGGCGTTCCGGGCGCTGTCCGGGCCGATCACGCGGTCGCGCAGGTCGGCCTGGCCCTGGTCGAGCTCGTGGTTGCCGATCGCGCTCACGGACAGGTCCATCTGGTTGAGCACGTCGATGGTCGGCTGGTCCTGCTGGATGAAGGACTCGAACGTCGAGCCGCCGATGTTGTCGCCGGAGCTGACGAAGGCGGACGTCGTGGGGTCGGCGCCGCGGAGCCGCTGGAGGGCGCCGGCGAGGGTGGCGGCACCGGCGGCGTCACCGTCACGCGGCGGGGTGGAGACCGACTTCGCGATGCGGCCGTGGAAGTCGTTGACGTTGTAGAGGTCGATGGTGGTGTCGCCGTCGGCGGCGAGGGCGGACGTCGGGACGGACAGGGCTGCCAGGACCCCGGCGATCGCCAGTGCCGCGGCGCCGACGAGGCGCCGGCGGCGCGGGGAGGAGTGTGCGTTCATCGAGATGGGAACCTACGAGGACCCACAGCCGACGCGCCAGAGGCTGCCGCGACACGTCACACGGTGTTCACATGGCCTTCGTTCGGGGGACAGTGCCGGACCAGGCCCGGCCGGGGATCAGTCGCGTCCGAGCGCGCCCTTGACCCGCTCGACGGCCTCGGCCGCCATCGCCTTCGCCGAGTCCTTCACGACGCCGAGCTCGGCCGGGTCGCCCTTGAGCAGGCTCTTCGCCGTGTTGATCGCGTACTCCGCGGTGATGTGCGGCGGCAGCGGCGGCACGTTCCGGCTCACGTACGCGTCGATGACCGTGACACCCGGGTTCGCGAACGCGCGCTCGACCGCCGCCTCGACCTCGTCGTCGCCGTGCACCGCGATGCCGGTGAACCCGAGGAGCTCCGCGTAGCCCGCGTAGTCCATGCTCTCGACGTCCTGGGAACCGCGCCACATCGGGTTGCCGTCCTCGGTGCGCATCTCCCACGAGACCTGTCCCAGGTCGTCGTTGTGCATGATGACGATGACGAGCTGCTTGTTCGGCCACTCCGCCATGTACTTCTTCACGGTGATGAGCTCGTTCATCCCGAGCATCTGGAACGCCCCGTCACCGATGGTGCAGACCGCGGGCCGGTCCGGGAACGCGAACTTCGCGGCGACCGCGTACGGCATCGCCGCGAGCATGGTGGCGAGCCGGCCCGACATGTCGCCGCGCATGCCCCGGCGGAGCCGGATGTGGTGGCCGTACCAGTCGGCGGTGGTGCCCGCGTCGCAGGTCACGGTGACGCCCTCGGGCAGGTGCTCGTTGACGGCGCGGATCACCCGGCGCGGGTTCACGCCGTCGTCGTAGCCGACCTCGGCCTGCCGGCCCATCTCGGCCTCCCACTCGCGCATCTCGCCGGCGAGTTTCTCCTGCCAGGAGCGGTCCGGCTTCTGCTCGAGGAGCGGGAGCACGGCGTCGAGGGTGGCTCCGACATCGCCCCACAGGTTGAGCTCGGTCGGGTAGCGCAGGCCCATCTGCTCCGGCTTGATGTCGACCTGCACGCCCCGGGCCTGGCCGGTCGCCGGCAGGTACTCGCCGTACGGGTAGTTCGTGCCGAGGAGCACGATCGTGTCGCACTCCTTGATCTGCGTCAGGGACGGGCGGGAGCCGAGCAGGCCGACCTGCTGCGTGTGGTACGGCACGTCGGACGGCACGACGTCCTTGCCGCGCAGCGCGGTGATGATCCCCGCTCCGGACTTCTCCGCGGCGGCGAGGACCTGGTCGGTGGCACCGCGGGCGCCCGCACCCACCAGGAACGTGACGCGCTCGCCCGCGTTGAGGATCTCGGCGAGCTTCGCGATGTCGTCCGTCGGCGGCGTGATGCGGGTCGACGGCGCGACGTCGCTCGACCGGGAGACCCAGTGCTCCGACGCCGGGGCCTCGTACTTCATGGCCTGCACATCGTGGGGGAGGACCACGACCGCCGGCTGCTTCCGGAGCATCGCGGTGCGGAACGCCGTGTCGACGATGGCCCCGACCGCGTCCGGCGTCGCGACGGTCTCGACGTAGCAGGCGACGTCGGCGAAGACCCGCTCGAGGTTCGACTCCTGCTGGGTGAACGTGCCGATCGACGCGAGGCCCTGCTGCCCGACGATCGCCACGACGGGCTGGTTGTCCATCTGTGCGTCGTACAGGCCGTTGAGCAGGTGGAACGCGCCGGGGCTCGACGTCGCGACGCACACCCCGACCTCGCCGGTGAACTTCGCGTGCGCGGTCGCCATGAGCGCCGCGATCTCCTCGTGGGTCGGCCGGACGTACTCGAGCGCGCGCTCGCTGCCGTCCGCCTTGCCGAGGGCGCCGTCGAAGGCGCCGATGCCGTCGCCGGGGTAGCCGAACACGCGGGAGACGCCCCACGCCTTGATGCGGTCGATGACGAAGTCGCTCACGGTCGTGCTCATGGGACCCAGCGTGCTCGGCGGTTCCTGTGCACGCTCAGCACCCCGGTCCCGCAAGACGCAACGGGAGCGGTTCCTCGCAGCGTCATCCCGCTGCGAGCAAGCGCCGGGGTTGCGTTTTGCGGGTGAGAGGGGAGGGAGAGGGGCGGCGGAGGGGCGGTCAGCCCTCGGCGATGAGGGGCCGCAGGGTGCGGTGGGCGATGCGCAGCCCCTCGAGCACCTTCTCGTCGGTGCCGCCCCAGAGCGGGTCCTCGTGCTCGACGCTCAGTGTCCCGTCGAACCCGGCCTCGTACAGCCGGTCGACCACGTGCGGCCAGTCGACCACCCCGCGCCCGGGCACCCGGAACCGCCACCAGCCCATGTCCCACGGGTCGTCGCCCTTGTCGACCTTCCCGAAGAACCCGTACCGGTTCCGCCGCTCGGGGAACAGCTCGAGGTCCTTCGCCTGCGCGTGCACGATGTGCTCCGCGAACGGCAGGATCGTCTCGACCGGGTCGATCCCGATCCAGGTCAGGTGCGACGGGTCCCAGTTCAGGCCGAACCCGAGGCCGGTGACCCACTCCCAGAGCTCCGGCGAGTACGCGAGGTTGCCCGGGTAGCCGTCCGGGTGCCAGCCCTCCATGACGCAGTTCTCGATGATGAGCCGCACGCCCCGCTCGCCGGCGCGGTCGACCAGTTCCGGCAGCACCCGGTCACCGAGCCGCATGTTCTCGCGGACGGACAGCGTGTTGTCGCGGCCGATGAACGTGCCGACGTACGGCACGCCGAGCGCGGCGGCGGCGTCGATCGCGGCGAACAGGTGCTCCCTGACCTCGGCGCGGCGGTCGAGGTCCTGGTGCAGGTTGTTCTCGTAGTAGGCGAGCGCGCTGATCTCGAGCCCGTGCCGGTCGAGCAGGTCACGCGTGGCCTGCGCGTCCGACTCGGTGAAGGTCGCGACGGGCAGGTGCGCGGCCTCGAAGTCACGGCCGCCGGTGCCCGGCCAGACGGCGACCTCGAGCCGCTCGTACCCCTGCTCCGCGGCGAACCCGGCGATCCGGTCGAGCGACCACCCCGGCAGACAGGCGGTCAACATGCCGAGCTTCAACGGATCTCCCTCCAGGCGCCGTCGGCCGCGCTGCCGACGACCGCGTCGATGATCTGCGCCGCACGTGCCCCGTCGGCGAAGGTCGGCAGGCCGTCCGGCCACGCCGAGCGGTCCTCGCCGGCGCGGACCGCCGCGTAGGTGTCCGCGACGAACGCGGCGAAGGCGTCGAGGTACCCCTGCGGGTGCCCGGCCGGGACGACCGTGAGGCGCCGCTGGTCCGGCACGCCGGCGGACGGGTCGCGGACGACGATCTGGGCGCCGCGCTCGTTCCCGAACCACGCCGACTCCGGCTGCTCCTGGTCGAACGCGGCGCTGCCGAGCGTGCCGTCGACCTCGAACCACAGGCGGTTCTTCCGCCCGGCGGAGACCTGTGAGATGACGACGTTGCCGATGCGTCCGGAGCCGGTCCGGAAGGTCGCGACCGCGGTGTCCTCCGTGGTCACCGCGGCCCGTTCGCCGGCGTCGGCCACCGGGTCGGGGTCGGGCGATCCGGAGAACGAAGGCCCGGACGCGGCGGGGCGGGTCGGGTAGACGATGTCGGTCGCGGCAGACACCGCGGCGAACGGCTCGCCGGTGACGAACTCGACCAGGTCGCACCAGTGCGAACCGATGTCGGCGAAGGCGCGTGAGACCCCGCCGGCACCCGCGTCGACACGCCAGCTCGACGCGTCCTCGTCGAGCATCCAGTCCTGCAGGTAGTGGCCGTGCACGGCGAGCAGGCGACCGAGCTCACCAGCGGCGATGCGGCCCCGGACCTCCCGCACGATCGGGTGGTACCGGTACACGAACGGCACGGTCGCGACGACGCCCGCCTCGACCGCGGCCCGGTCGAGTTCGGAGGCCTGCGCGGCGGACACGGCGAGCGGCTTCTCGCAGACGACGTTCACGCCGACGCGGATCAGCGCGAGCGCCTGCGGGTGGTGCTGGTCGTTCGGCGTGCAGACGTGCACGACGTCCGGGGCGTCGGCGATCACCTCGTCGAGCGACGCGTAGCCCCGCGGCAGGTCGAGCTGTGCGGCGACCTGTGCGGACCGCTCGGCGTTGCGGCCGAGCACCCCGAGCACCTCGGCGCCCGCGGCCCTCGCGGCGCGCGCGTGGACGCCGGCGATCATGCCCGTCCCGACCACGGCGACGCGCAGGCGTCGCCCCTCGTACCCACTGCTCATGGTGCTCCCTCGCGCCGGACTGCTCCCCACCGTATCGGCGGACCCGGACCACGTGCCGGAACGGATGAGTACCTTCGGGGGCATGTCGAGCCTCCAGACCAGCCTGCTCATCCTCGGAGCCAGCGGCGACCTGTCCAAGCGCCTGCTGCTGCCCGGCCTCGCCGCCCTCCTCGACGTCAAGGACGACTGGGACGTCCAGCTCGTCGGTGCCGGGATCGAGGACATCTCGGACGACGACTGGAAGGCCCAGGTGCGCGCGTCCTTCGAGAACGCGCAGGCGTCGAAGAACGAGGAGGACGAGGGCGCGGAGGGCGAGAGCCGGATCAGCCGGCGGTTGCAGGCCGTGATCGACGCGTCGACGTACCGGAAGGCGGACGTCACCAGTGCCGACGACCTGCAGGGGCTGCTCGGTGCGTGCGACCACGACCCGGCGATCTACTTCGCCCTGCCGCCCGCCGTCACCGAGAAGAGCTGCGCGGTGCTCGCGGACCTCGACCTGCCGAAGGGCACGCGCCTGGCGCTCGAGAAGCCGTTCGGCACCGATGCGCACAGCGCCGAACAGCTCAACGAGCTGCTGCACTCGTTCCTGCCCGAGGAGCGCATCCACCGCGTCGACCACTTCCTCGGCCGGTCGACCGTGCTCAACCTCCTCGGCCTGCGGTTCGCGAACCGCATCGTCGAGCCGCTGCTGTCCTCGCAGCACGTCGCCCGCGTCGACGTCGTCTACGACGAGACGCTCGGGCTCGAGGGGCGCGCCCGCTACTACGACAAGGCCGGTGCCCTCGTCGACATGATCCAGAGCCACCTGCTGCAGGTGCTCGCCGTCGTCGCGATGGAGGCCCCGGCGTCGATCGACGCGGACGACCTGCGCACGCAGAAGGAGCTCGTGCTCCGCGCGGTGCGACCGTGGGGCGGCGACGTGGTCACGGCCGGCAAGCGCGCGCGGTACACGGCGGGGAAGGTCGGCGACCGGTCGCTGCCGTCGTACGCCGACGAGGACGGCGTCGACCCGTCGCTCGGCACCGAGACCCTCGCCCAGCTGACGGTCGAGATCGCGAACTGGCGGTGGGCGGGCGTGCCGTTCACGCTGCGCTCGGGCAAGGCGCTCGCGAAGCAGCGCCGCGAGATCGTCATCACGTTCAAGGACTCGCCGCACGTGCCGAACGGGCTGACCGGGGCGGAGCACCCCGACAAGCTGCGGATCTGGATCGCCCCGGACGAGATGCAGCTCGAGCTCAACGTGAACGGCCCCGGCGACCCGTACACGATCGACCACACCTCGCTGGAGACCACGTTCAACCCCGGACGGCTCAGCGCCTACGGCGAGGTCCTCGCCGGGGTGCTCGAGGGCGACGCGACGCTCTCGGTGCGCGGGGACAGCGCGGTGCAGGGCTGGAAGGTCGTCGAGCCGTTCCTGCAGGCCTGGCGGGACGGGAAGACGCCGCTCGACGAGTACGCCGCGGGTTCGGAGGGGCCGGCGGACTGGGACAACATCGACTGCTGACGTCCGGCTCGGACGGGAGGCGCGTGTCGGGCCCGTCACGCCCCTCCCGTCCGTCGTCCGGTCGCGCGGCGTAGCGTCGGAGGACGTGAAGAGCATCGACGAGGTCCTGTCCACCGTCCCCGAACCCGCCGGAGCCGACGTCCGGGTCGAGCCCGTCCGCTACGACCACGACGGCACGGCGCTGCTCGGGGTCGTCGCGAAGGACCACGCGGCCGCCGGGCCCCGACCGGCCGTGCTCGTCGTGCACGACTGGCACGGCGTGAACGAGCACGTCGAAGCCCGCGTGACGATGCTCGCACGCCTCGGCTACGTGGCCTTCGGCGCCGACATCTACGGCGAGGGCGTCCGCCCCGGCGACGACACCGCCGCCCAGGTCGCCGGCTCGTACTACCAGGACCTGCCGCTGCTCCGGGCGCGGGCCACCGCCGGACTCGACCGGCTCCGCGAGGACCCCGACGTCGACCCCGCGCGCATCGTCGTCATCGGGTACTGCTTCGGCGGCTCCACCGCGCTCGAGCTCGCCCGCAGCGGGGCGGACCTCGCCGGGGCGGTGTCCTTCCACGGCGGCCTCATCGCCCACGACCCCTCGGACGCCTCGGCCGTCCGGGCGAAGCTGCTGGTGCTGACCGGGGGAGCGGACCCCGTGGTGCCCGACGCGGACGTCGCCGCGTGGCAGGACGAGATGCGCGGCGCACCCGAGGTCGACTGGCAGGTCGTGACCTACTCCGGCGCGATGCACGCCTTCGCGGTCCCGGGCACCGACGCGCCGCACCACGGCGCGCAGTACCAGGAGCGTGCCGACCGCCGGTCGTGGCAGGCGCTGCAGGTGTTCCTCGCCGAGGTGTTCGACGAGGAGCCGACGGTGCGCTGACCCACGACACGCCGACGAGGGTCGCGTCCGACGGCCGATTGGCGTTCGGTGCCGCACCTGTTGTAGAGTCTTCCACGGCCGCAAGGCCGGATGCGCTCGTAGCTCAATGGATAGAGCATCTGACTACGGATCAGAAGGTTGGGGGTTCGAGTCCCTTCGAGCGCACAGGAGTACGAACAAGCACGAAGGCCCCGTCGCACCGCGACGGGGCCTTCGTCGTTCCAGAGCGGCACCTGCAGCGGCGTCTCGTTCCGGTGCGCGTGCCGGACGGGAGGCGCGTGGTGCGCCCGCCCCGCGCCTCCCGTCCATCAGCGACCGTCGTGACCGGGGAGGTCGCCCTGATCAGGGATGATGAGTCCATGGACTCGGAGACGATGGAGCGGACGCGGCTGGTCGCGGAGACGCGCGACGTGGCTGCAGCGCGGAAGATCGTCGCTCGGACGCACCAGACACTCGGTCTGCAGGTGATCCCGGGCGACAAGCCGTTCGTGTTCGAGGAGACCGTGACCGGGACGGAGCTGCTGTCGTTGGAGTCGACCCGGTGCACGGGGTCGGTGCGCGGGGAGATCGAGTCCGACGACGCGGTGGTCGTCGCGTGGCTGAAGTCCGGCCGCGGCACCGTCGACGGGGACCGGCTCCTGATCGGCCGTCCGGTGCTCTACCGGGAGGGCCCGCAGCCGTTCCGGTGGGACGACTTCGCGAAGGACGTGATGCGCCTCGACCGCGACACCGTCGAACGCGTCGCGGCGGAGCGTGGCGGGTGGAACAAGGCGCCTCTGGAGTTCAAGCCCCACCACGTCCCCGAAGGGGCGCCGCTCGCAGCATGGTGGCTGATCGTCCGAGCGGTCGCCCCGGAGATCCTCGGTCAGCTCGGGCCCGTCTCCGCGGAGCGGGAACGCGAGCTGACCCGGTTCGCGGCGGCGGGACTGTTGACGGCGGTGCCGCACTGGCCGGTCGGGCAGGGACGCGAGGCGCCGGCCCGGACCCGGCTCGCCAAGGCGGAGGCGTTCCTGCTGGACCACGTGCCGGACCGGATCACCGTCGACGACGTCGCGGCGGCGGCGGGGCTCAGCGTCCGGGGGCTGCAGAGCGCGTTCCAGCGCGTCCACGGCGTCTCGCCGCTGGCCTACCTGAAGGGTGTCCGGCTGCTGCTCGCACGGGAGCAGCTCGAGTCCGGTGAGGCGGAGTCCGTCGCCGCCGTCGCACGGTCGGTCGGCATGCCGCACCTGGGCCGGTTCGCCGGCGCGTACCGGACCGAGTTCGGTCAGCTGCCGAGCGACGTCCTCCGGGACGCTGCCGACGCCTGAGCCGGGGTGTCGCCGGAACGCAGCTGGGCGTCGACGACGATGAGCCGGTAGAAGATCCGCCGGTGGGCGTCGGTCAAGCCGTCCGGGGCGATCAGCATGCCCCGTCCGTCCGCATCGCTCCGACGTGTCCGGCGAGCGCGGTCCGGCCCGCGCCGAGGGTGCGGTAGTCGCCGACGTACTCGCCGAAGGCGTTGCGGACGAAGAAGTGCTCGCCCTGCCGGTCGATCGTCCTCGCGAACGCGCCGGCGTCGTCGGCGACCCAGAGGTCGTCGTCCGCACGCGCCCAGGTCAGGTCGGTGGACAGTGCGGGGGACGTGCAGGGGTGGTGCAGGAGGATGCTCACGCGCTGGGCTCTCTGAGGAAGTCGCCGTACGTCGGCTCGGTCGGGTCGGTGAGGTCGTCGCTGCCCGTCGACACGTCGTGGAGCAGCGCACGCATGTCGATCGGTTCCGTCGGTGGCAGGTACGGGTACGAGACGTCCATCAGGCGCCCATGATCAGGACGGAACGGTCGACGCGGGGCGCGGCGGAGCGGCCGCATGCTCGGGTGGTGGGGGTGGGGGTTGCTGCGGACGGGGTGCACGAGGACGACATGGCCGTTCGACCTTTCCCGTGGCGTGGTCTGCCACGACGACTGGTAAGGCGCTCCCCGCTCCGTCCGGTCGGCGAGACTGCCGACTTCGTCACGAGGGGTGCGGGATCCCTGACACCGATCAGCGTAGGAAGCCGCCCCCGTCGACGCTCATTTTCTTAACCACATGCGTGATGTGGTCAGTCCGGTGCGGCCGTGGTGGCGGTGTGGTCGACGACCTGCTGAACGGCTGCCGCGAGGGAGATGATGTGCTCGGCT
>Ga0265798_10002172_pt1 | contig 29167 bp, 30 predicted proteins | sample P3T30metagenome_FD_192430 | JGI IMG/M metagenome (GOLD analysis project Ga0265798, IMG submission 192430) | Plant litter microbial communities from East Loma Ridge, Irvine, California - P3 T30 | ecosystem: Environmental > Terrestrial > Plant litter > Unclassified | place: USA: California...
CCTATTTTACTTGAACCAAGCCCCCGGCGCGGCGGCAGCAAGCCGCCGCTGCTATCCACACGGTGAACGACCACTCTGCCTTGCCCGACCAGTGGCTAGCCTGGCAAGCCGCCGGCCAGCTGCCCCGCCGCATTATCCACGGCGACCCCAAAATCAGTAACGTGCTATTCGACGAGGCTAACCGAGGCCTGTGCGTGATTGACTTGGACACGGTAATGTCGTCCACTTTGCTCTACGATTTTGGGGACATGGCGCGCTCCTACACGAACAACACAATGGAAGACGACGCGCAAGTTGCTAGCGTATTTGACCCCGCAATGTACCAAGCAGTTAAGCAAGGCTTCAGCTACCACCTAGGTGGCCTGCTAGCGCCCATCGAGGCCGAAAATCTAGACTACGCCGCCCAGCTCGTCATTTTCATCCAGGCAGTCCGGTTTCTGACCGATTATCTCAATGGCGACGTGTACTACGCCACGCACTACGCCACTCAAAATCTCGACCGTACGCAAAACCAACTGCGCTTGCTCACGGAGCTAAGGTGTTTTCTGGAAGCCCATTAATGCTGTGTGAGTGCCGCGAAATTGGCAGCTAGAGCTATCAGCTGGCTAAGGGTACGTGTTCTTAGTTTAATAATCTAGCCACCTAGCAGCACTGGCGCAGCTAGAGGGTTAGTATGGTAATCGCTTGCTCAGCTTTGGATAAATAGCTTAAAGACAGAGTTGTACCTCGCCAGCCGTTGCGCAGCACGGTGTTCAAGCGGGCGGCCGTTAGAAAACACAAGTCGGCCGGCAGGTCGTCGCGTAGCCACACACTGGGTAGGCTGGTGCTCGACCAGCCCGGGGGCCGGGCTGGGTAAGGGACGGGTGCGGAATGCGCTGCAAGGTTAGCAGAATGCGGGAGTCATCGCCCACCCGGCCAGCGACCTGACGCTCGTGTTTCGAGCGGGGCAAGGGTCTGGCGCTTTGCCCGCCGGGGGCGACGGCTGCCGCAATATGGTAATCCGAGTGCAGCTGCGTTACTTAATGAAGGGGCGACGCTCCACCAGCCCCGGCCGCTACTACCGAAGCACATGTCTTGCCGGCCTCCACGGCTTGGCGCCCAAGCTGGGCTTCGCCTAGGCCCGCCTGGCCCGCACAGGCCTTGTCTACCCTTCCCGATTTGCCCACCCAGGACCCCCGTGTGCAGCGTATATCACGCATCCTGGAAGTGTTCTCTTGGCCACGTGTCGAGTGGTCGCCGCGCCCGTCGTAGCCGGCCCTAGGCCCCCAGTAAGGGACCTCCCGACCAGCTCCGTGCCCGCTGCCCCGGCGCCAGCCCGAACGGGTAGCTGCCGCTTTAGCAAGTAGTGTGCGAAAGTGCCTGTACGCTACGCGGTAAACGTAATTGCTACTATTATGTATCGGGCTGATTGTTTAATGCTTATGATGAAGTACTGTAGTTGCCTAACGCCCGATGTGCGACCCGTGCTGCAGGTGCAGGAAGAGCCGCCCGGCTGCCAGTAGTCGAGGCGCCGTTAACGCAGGCGCAACAAAAGGGAGCTAGCCCAGTAGGGCGCGAAGTTTGAGTGGGGCTTAGTTTTGTATATAGTATACTATTTCCTCTATCCCACGCATGCATCACATTATCTACCTAAGTTGGGCCACGGTTCCATTCACGGATGCGCAGCTGCAGCAGCTGCTCGTACACGCCCGCCAGCGCAACAAGGAGCTCGCCGTAACGGGTGTGCTGTTCTACGGCAACGAGTGCTTTGTGCAAGTGCTGGAGGGCGAAGAAGGCACTGTACAGGAGGTCTACGCCCAAATCAAGCAGGATGCGCGCCACGACAATATCCTGACCTTTGCTAATAAACCTATTGCGCAACGTGCGTTTACGGAGTGGTCAATGGCCTTTCAGCCCATTAGCGCGCAGCAGTTGGAGGACATTGCCGGCCATCTAGGGCCAACGGACGCGCTGGTGAATACAGCTGGCTTACCCTGCACCGACGTGGACTTGTTTGACCTGTTACGCTCTTTCGTGCTGCCCTAGGTGTCACGCATGGAGGATAAGAGCTTTCTTACGGCCCTAGTACCCTGCTCCTGACCAGCTACGCCTGCACGAAAGTAGCCGCCAGGCGCAGGGCGAAGGCGTCGATAAGGCGGCGCAGCTTAAGCTCGTCGGCGTAGCAGCGGCCCTGCGGCACGCGCCCATCGCGGCGGGGAAAGGGTGCCGTCTGCTGGAGCCAGGCCACAGCGGCTTCCACGTCCTCAAAAAGGCTAATGGCCGTGTGCGGGAACAGCTTGACGGTTGTAAGCGTGTTGTTGCGGGACCGGATGCCGGGGGGCACCACCCAGGCCATCTGCTCAACCCCAGTCAGGGTCATGGCGGGCAGAAACTCACTGGCCAGCCACTGCGATACATCCAGGCTCGCGCTCGTTACCTGGGCATTGCTGTTGAGCACCCGAGGGCAGTAGTAGTCAAGGAAGCAGCGCGCAATACCTAGGCACGTGTGGTGTACCGAGTGTAGGGTCAGCTCGCCCGCCCAGTCTACAAACACCCAGTTGTTTGTCTTGTCTAAGTAAATCTCCGCGCTTAGGACGGAGCAAAGATGCTGTAAGTTCATCTAGATTGAACCGGTAAGCGCGCTAAAAATATATTTGCAAATATTTGATAAATAGTGAAATGCATGGGTTAAGGGCTGGTTTTGGCAAGAAGTGCGTCGCAGTCGGCAAACACGGTAAATAGCTGCGCCTAGGGTCTCTCTACTTCCGCGTCACAGAAGAGGCCTGCCGGAGTCTGCTGGGCGCGGTGGGGGCGCGGCGCAGGCGCAGGTCCTGCACTACGGCGGCTAGCTTGGCCTGAGTAGCGGGCGTGTGCTGCGGCATCAGGTAGCCATGCTCTTGTTGTGGGCGGGTTTGCTTCATCCATTCCACGGCGCTGGCCAAATCATCGAAGCACGTGATGATAGAGCCAGCTACTAAGTTGAGTATCATCTGCATCATGCTCTTGCCTTGGAGGGTGCCCGAAGGTACCCAGATGACTTGCTTGATGCCGGCTAGGGTCATGTGGGGCAAGAAATTGGTGATGAGCCACAGCCCGATGCTCCAATTAAAGCCAGTCACTTGTTCGTTGTTATTGAGCACCCGCGCATAGGGACGACGCTGAAAACACTGCGCCAACTCGATGCAAGCTTCTTGCAAGACCGGCAGGGTAATATTACCCTCCCAATTCAGGTATAGCCAGTCATTACGCAGGTCGTAGTAAATCGTCAGGCAGGTAGTGCGGTGAAGTTGGTGCAAACGCATAAGCAGGCAGCAACCAATGTGCATATGGTTGCCTAAGCTGTGCAATTTACCATATAAAGTACTGATTAAAAAAATATTAGATAAGTACAAGCTCCGGTCGGCTTAGTGCTTGGAGCTTATTAAAGCTCAGTACTCAGTCCGCGCTAGGGCCCTAATGCCTATAGGTAGGCAATGGTCTTCCTAGGTAGTGATGAGCTGACTGAGGCCATGCCGTCGGGGCGACGCCGGCGAGTTCTTTCATGGCGCAGGCAAGCTAGACGGCCGCGTCAGAAAGCGGCTACGTACGCGGTTGGTTCAGCAGGGCGTTCAAGTTTAGCCACCCAGCGCGATTTTCAGCGTAAGCTCTTTGCCCGCCAGCACGTTCACTGCTGCATGCTGGTTATCAAGACGAAATCTTGCTCGAACTGCTGCGCTCGTTTGTGTGCCCCTAGGTAGCCCTGGCTAGGCCAGCGCAGCTGTGGCCTCTAAGCGCTGGGCAGCCCCTTGCTACTAGCCGGCGCGGCTTCTCACCAACTGCCGGCGCAAGTTTCGTCTGCTGCAGGCAGCCGCTCAAGCATTCCTTACGAGAGCTGCCGGATGGAGGCGTCGCGCACCGGCTGCACGGCCCGCTGCAGCGAAAACTCAGCCAGTATAGCCGCCACCATTGCCTCGGAGTTCAGCATGGCGTGCTGGGCCCGCTCGATAATGAGTTGGGCCCGGGCAGGGGTCATGGCCAGGGGCTGCTGACCCGGCCGCGGGCGCAGTAAGTGCAGCAGCAATTGGCGCTCGACCAGCCGCAGGCGGACATCAACGCTCCTATCTCGTGCCCACGGCTCCTGTAGCACTAGTCGTAGCCGCACGCTACGGCGCAAGCGGAACTGCCAGAGTGCGCCAGCGGCGCGCGCCACGGTGAGAGGATGCAAAGAATTAGGCACGGGTGGGGAAAGTGGAGCAGAAGCGCGGCACTTGCGCAAAGTAAGTGTATGGACAATATAGATTTTTCAGTAGAATAGCCAGGCGCCTTAAGAAGTGTGGTGCAGCCCCATTATTCACCTTTCCGGAGCAACAATGCCGAGGGGCTAGAGTACCTGTGGGTGCTGTGCAATCGCCTAGGCCACATACTAGTTACTATTGCTTCTGCAAGCGTGCCCACGTCCAACGCTATAAAATTTCGGAATGTGCTGGTAATAATCATCCTATCTCACCAATTGTCGAGTAGCTTTGTGCAGAATGCGTAGATATGATATAATTTACTGAAGGTCATGCTAGAAGAGTTTGCACATCTTGCGCAGGAGTGGGAGGCTGAGATTGCCTCGCTTACCAATGCGCTCTCCTCGCTCAGTGCCCTTGCCACGCAGTCGTACACCGAAGCCATGGCTGAGTATGTGCAGCAGCTAGAGCAACAACTAGCTGCTGCTCAGCAGGCTTATCGGTTGCTGCAAACCTTACAAAGCATCGGGTAGAGCCACCGCACCCCGCCTAGCGCACTGCCCTGGCTTGAGGCGAGGCCGGCCTGCGGGCTAGTACCTTGAAACGGGCGTAGCCGTGTTCGAAGGCTTTATCGACTATCTAGGTGCCCTTCCTCACGACCAACCCCCTAGTTCGCCGGGAAAAACGGGCGGGCAACGCACCTGTTGTTGCTACAGTTGGACTAATGCAGCTACGCAACTTCCTAAAGTACCCGCTGAGTCCACTACTATCTCTGCGAGCGGACCTAGGCCGGAACCTTAAGCTTATCGAATGGGCGGGCAGCTACCAGATGCTGCTCGCTATGCCTATCTGTCGCCGAACCTAGCGCCAGCCGCTGGGCCTCGCTCAGCCGGTAGAAGAAACAGGCAATAAAATAGATGCGGCAGAAGCCGTGTTTAGTACTTAACTTGCGATGCTATATACAATTACCTGCTCTATTATTCTGCTTTCTTCCGCTTACCCTTTTTTCTTTTTTCTCTTATGGTAGACATTACGTCCTTGCTCACGGAATGGGAAACCGAAATTCAGCAACTAGAAGTGATTCTTCAACAGAAGAAGCCTCGCCGGCAACAGCAGCGATTGCGGCTGCGCCTGCAGGCGGCGTATCAATCGAAGCAATTACTCAACGGTCTAGGTCAACAGCTCTTTGCCTAAGATGCTGTTGCCTCAGCTAGACCAAAAAAACGAGCTGTGCTAGGGCGAAGCTGGTCTTTTGGCTTCATTCATTGCTGACTTTATCTACACCCGGGCCCAAGTCCAACCGCTGAGTAATGTCTTGGCCCTAGGGGCCTTGGCCCGGGTGTGCCAGCACGTAGCGGCCCACGCCGCAAAAGAACAGTTAGATGTGGGTGTGCCGCCGTCCCGTCGACCCTGGCGCCGCGCTATAATGAGTACGTAGCCCTCTCTATATTCTTCTTACGACGCCCGCCGAAGAGCACGTGTGGGGCGCAGCGCATGAGCTTTAACCTGAAGAATAGCAATAACGAGAAGGCATTGCTATAGCCCTCGCCCTGGCTAGCACACTGCTAATGCCTTAGCTGCGTAGGGTAGGTAGGTTGCCCGTTATGCCTCGGTGTCGACCAAGGGCAAAGAGCAGTACCCTACACCTAATTACCTGTTATACGGAGTAGTTTTGGGCATGCAGAATATTCCAATCCAAGACAAAGCCGAAGAGTTTTCTTTAGACGCCCTTCCCCCACACTGTCAGACCTGGCTTGAGTTTTATGATAACCTGAGTCCAGACCTTCAGCAGGAGGTAGATATAAATTGGTCAGAATACTTTACTGCGGACGACTACCAGGCCCGGTTTGGCAGGTGGCCCCATGCCCTTAATGAAAAGCGGGTCATCCTAGTTGGGGGGATAGTCAATCGAGATTTTATGCTGGCGCGCATCGCGGAGGAGCTATTGGCCCTACGCCTTTCTAGCAGTAAAGTGGAGCAATTGCAGGAGTGGCTCCACAATTCTGGTAGCCAAGCGCAGAGCCCTGAGGCATCGTGGGCTTACACAAGGGCTAGCGAGGAGTTGCGGCCCTTGTTTGAGGTGGCTTTTGCTACGGCAGATAAAACGAAGTAAGTTGTGCTAAGCGTTAGCGGAGGAGGCAAGTAGCCATCTACGCCCGCGTCTCAACGAAGGACAAGGGGCAGCGCACCGCTAATTAGCTGCCTGACTTGCGGCGCTATGCCTAGGCGCATGGGTGGGACATGTACCAAGAGTAGCATGTCCTTTTTGCGCGGGTAGGAGCCGTGAAACTTTGGAGCCCATTCAAACTCCAATTTTATTACCCCAACCTTATGAATAACTTGTTCCCAATCAGCGCGGTGCTCGTCTTGGCATTAAGCCTTGTACTACTGGGCCACGCTAGCAGCGGCCGCCCTAGTTTCGGCTCCCGGTCGTCGCCCTCGTGCAGCTTCCGCATTACCCCGTCAACGTAGACTGCCTCGCGGCCGGCCACAGTACCTAGGAGCTACACCTACGATGCGCCCAGGGCGGTCACTGCACTATCGGGGTAGCGCTCGACTTATAAAGCGCACTGTCATCAACAATAATTACTATGGAGACGGCGGCCATGGTAGTAGTGAGGATGGTGGCCTGAGTGTGGTGAATGTCGTAGCGATTAACGCGCACACCAGCTATAACAACAGTTCGACCTACGTCAACACCCAGCCAATCGCCGCGGCGCCCGTCTATGCGCAGTTATCGGTAGCTATAGAGGCAGCCTGCTGCTACTGCTATGGCTTGGCACCGAGCGGTGGAAAACTGCCGCAGAAATTGCCACACCACTAGCCGGGTAGTTGGTAAGTAAGGGAAGCTTGGAGTGATTGACGGCGCTGAAAGCCAGTGTAGGTTCGGCTAACCATTGAGAAGTCCTCGTCAGCCGTGAGCTTAGTCAAGCCCCAATAAGCGCGTAGCCCTACTCCCAGACCAGCGGGCAGCTTAACCCCAACGCTTAAGCAGGGCCCAGCATCAAAGCGGCGGTAGCTACTGGTGGCTGCTTGATTAACGTAGATGGTGTTGTTAATGCTACTATAATCATTTCTTGGTTGAGCGTTCTCAGCGTGCCCCCCCACCAGCAAACTAACCTGTGGTCCGGCTTCGAGGTAAACTGCCCCTACACTTGCTCGTAGTAAGATGGGCAGGTTCAGATACGATAGCGACTGGTCGTACTCGCTGTGGGGTGCTCCTTCGAAGTAAATAATACCAGGAGGTGTGAAGGGGGTGTAATTGACGTAGAAACGCTCGCGGCTGAACTGGACTTCGGGGACAAGGGCTAGATGCTTGGTAAATGGCACCTGGTAGTAGAGCCCAATTTGGTAACCAGCTAGCCGGCGCGTCGCTGGGTTTCCATCGTTTATAAGCGTTCCTTTCGTGAAGATGACCGTATTACCCCCAAGGCGCACGCCTAGCTGTGCGTGGGCAGAACTAGCCAGTAACAGGCCCCCGCTGAGTAAGAATAGTGCTTTGTTCATGGTGAAAAGGAAAAATAAGCACCCAGAGGAGCCACTAGACTTCGTAAAAATTGCATAGCAGGTCGCTCTTCGCCTAGCCAACTTCCGCATAAATTCCTCCGCCAGTTTCAACTTTACCGCGGCGGTACCCCAGTGAAGCCCAGGTAGGGCCTGCCTTGTGGCGCCTCGGCCGCGTCGGCGCCGGCGACCACACGGGCTGAAGCTTGTGAATTGGGGCACCGCCGCGCAAGACCCATGACGTTATTCGTGACCTGCCCAGCCAGCAGTACATCGGCTAGGGCCAAGAAGGCGCGGCCGAAATGGAGCAGCGCCTTGAGGAGCGGGAGAAAAACCGCGCAGATAGGTGGATTCAGTAAAAACTGCCACAGTAAAATAAAAAAGGCCTCTAGCATGCTGCTAGAGGCCTTTTTTGTGGTCGCATAGGGAGTCGAACCCCAAACCTTCTGATTCGTAGTCAGATGCTCTATCCAATTGAGCTATGCAACCGTTTCCCCGTGTTGGGAGTGCAAAGGTAGGAAGAAAAATTTGGGTCGCACAAGCTCGTTTCAAATTTTCCTGTTAAAAAAGAGCATCTCTTTAAGCAAATCAATCATTGTCAGGCACTAATTTTTAGGGGCTGCTGTGCCGCGGCGTAGTACGCGCTGCAGGGCGCGATTGAAAACCACGTACAGCCCTAGCAGTGACGCGGCCACTAAAAGCAGCAAAACCAGCTTGCTGAGGGTACCCTCATCGGGGTCGCGCAGTAGAGCCAGCACATCTGAGGCCTTGGTGCCAAGCCAATAGAAGAATAAGCTGCGAGGCAGCATGCCAAGTACCGAAGCGGCCAGAAAACGCTTTCGCGGCACGCCCACGATGGCTAGCACGAAGGTCATAAGCGCAAACGGCAACACTGGTGAAAGGCGCGTGAGCAGGATAAGCTGCCAGCTTTGGTCTTGCAACTCGCTCAGCACGGCATCAGCCTTAGGGAAGTGGTTCAGAAAGCCACGCAGCTTGCCTTGGTCGAGGCGGCGGGCTAGCTCATAGCCTAAGGCCGCTGCCAGCGCGTAAGAAGCAATCATGCCCGGCAGCCCAGCCCAACCCAAAAAATATCCGGTAATGATGACAACAAACGTGCTGTTAGTCAGGGCCAGGGACATGGTAAGTCCCATAAGAGCAAAATATGCCAGCATCTGCCAGGGCGTAAGTTGTTGCAGCAACTCTTGATGCTGACTCAGGATGAGCACCAGCGAGCCAGAGCCCAGTAGGGGCACAGCCACCAGCAGTGCCATCGTGAGTAGGGTAGAAAAATTCTTTTGGAAAAGCTCGCGCAGAAAAGCCATTGGCACAAAGTAAAAGAGAAAGCCCGCCCGGTCAGCGCCGGACGAGCCTACTCCGCCTAGGTACGGCCCTAGGCCGCGTATGGCTGGCTATACTTCTTTGGCGCCAAGGCCAAAAAAGCGCTTAATAGCTGCCCAAGCCCCACCTAGGGCCAAAATGCCTAGCTTCCAGAATTTAAGAATAATGGCAAAAAAGCCCACTTTGGCTAGCACCTTGCCTGCTACCAAACCGCCAATAGTGTAAGCTGCTACCTCGTCAATGCTTGCGTTATAGTCATTGTACTGTTGGCCTTTGGCAAAAGATACATTAGCCAATAGACCGGGGATGCTGGCCTTTATTTCGGCAAGCTGCTCGGGGGCAGCTACCGCATTAAAGACCAGCACACCCTTACGGCCCAGCAAGCGCACGTTGTAGTTGAGCGTAGAATCGGAGCTGCTACCGAAGCGCAGCACTTTGGCCCAGTGCAGGGTGTGCTGGTCTTTATCGTAGTAGGGGTTGGCGCCCCAACCCATGAGGTGCACAGCTTCGTAGCCCGCTTTTTCGCGCTCCGGGTTTTCCTCCTCTAAGTCCTTTTGCATATCGGCCAGCAGGTCTGCATAGTCGATATCATCGGCGTCGTCATCCTTCACGTAGCCCATGTCGTCGTACTGGATAACGTAGGCCCAGCTGTTCTCATCGAGCGGGCCTTTGTCTTTCGGAAAAAGCATGCCTAGGCTAGTGCCACCGGGGTTGTGCCAGAAGGTGGTGAGCACGCGTCGGCTCTGGGCCGAGTCGAGGTAGCGATAGCCGGCGGGCACTGTGAGCTCGCCAATGCCGCCGGGTAGCGTGAGGTGGCCAGTTTGGTAGTGCAGTGTGCCTGAATAGAATCGACCGCCGCCCGGTATCGCGCTACCGAATCGGGAATTGCGGGCTTGGGAGCGGGCTTAGCCACAACGCCAGCCGTTATTAGTAGCGAGAAAAACAAACTGAATAAAGCTTTTTTCATAAAATGAAAAGAAGGTGAGTAATGGTCTGGCGAATATAGCGCGCACCCTAGGTATGCTTTGACAGCGAGCCGAATAGCAAGCGCCGCCGCCGACCCACCCGCTGAGCGGTACCTTTGTAGTCTTATGAAATTCGCTACCAAAGCCATCCACGCCGGCGTGCACCCCGACCCCGCTACCGGGGCTATCATGACGCCTATCTATCAGACCTCGACCTACGCCCAGCGGTCGCCGGGCGACAACAAAGGCTACGAGTACTCGCGCACCCACAACCCCACTCGCACGCAGCTGCAAGACGCCCTGGCTGCCCTCGACAATGGCCGCCACGGCCTGGCGTTTGCCTCGGGTATGGCCGCCATCGACTGCGTGCTACGGCTGCTGAAGCCCGGCGATGAAGTTATTTCGACCGATGACCTCTACGGGGGTAGCTACCGCATCATGACCAAGGTGTATGCGCCCCTAGGTATCAAGTTTCATTTTGTGCCGATGGGCAACATGGACGCAGTGCGTGCCAAGGTGTCGCCTCACACCAAGCTCATTTGGGTCGAAACACCAACCAACCCGCTGCTGAATGTAATTGACATCGCGGCCGCAGCCGCCGTTGCCAAGGAAGCTGGCGCACTGCTGGCCGTCGACAATACATTTTCGACGCCTTACCTGCAAACGCCCCTGGCGCTAGGTGCCGACATCGTGGTGTACTCGCTCACTAAGTACATGGGCGGCCATTCCGACGTGGTCATGGGCGCGCTGGTGTTCAACGACGACCAGCTGCTCAAAGACCTCAGCTTTTACCAGAACTCCTGCGGCGGCACGCCTGGCCCCCAAGACTGCTTTCTGGTGCTGCGCGGCCTCAAAACGCTGCACCTGCGCATGCAGCGCCACTGTGAAAACGGCCGCGCCGTGGCCGAGTATCTGCGCCAGCACCCTAAGGTGGAAAAAGTATATTGGCCGGGCTTCGAAACCCACCCCAACCATGCAGTGGCGGCCCGTCAGATGAATGATTTTGGCGGTATGATTTCCTTCGTGCTCAAGGGCGACCGCCAGGAAGACGCCATTGCGGTGCTCGAAAAATTCCAGCTCTTTACCTTGGCCGAAAGCCTAGGTGGTGTGGAAAGCCTCAGCGGCCACCCCGCCACCATGACGCACGCCAGCATTCCGGCCGAGCAGCGCCGCGCCGCAGGCCTCAGCGACTCGCTCATCCGCCTGAGCGTGGGCATCGAAGATGCCGAAGACCTGATTGAGGACTTGGCCCAGGCAATAGGGTAATTAGCTTGAAGCGATTATTTTAAAGCCTGGGTTTAATAGGCCCAGGCTTTGAATAGCAGCTCGTTATGATATGGATATAACACCTGTTGAAGTAGGCTATCCGAACCGGGGGCACTGGTTGCTCTATGCCCTATTCTACGTGTTGCTCTTGCTATTGACGCCCAACGCAGGCTTTACTTCAGATGTGGTTTGTTGGATGGGGTGGGCTACGCAGATGGGTGCGCATGGCTTTACGACCGCTTATGACCTCGACTCTAATAACTACAATCCTCTTTACCAGTACGTGTTGTATGCCTACGCCAAGCTGGCGGGCAATCCAACACGTATAGCTGAGTATATCCATTGGCTGAAGACATTCACCCTTCTTTTTGATTTTGGGGGAGCTGTTCTTGCTGCGCGCTTCTTTGGGCGTGGCGATGGTAATCAGCGGTTTATGCTATCATTGCTGTTCTTATTCAACATAGGCTACCTCTACAATACGGTAGTATGGGAGCAGGTTGATGCCATTCTGAGCACCTTGCTATTTGTAGCATTAATACAGGGCCTGCGTCAGCGGCACGTAAGCAGTGCAATAGTTTATTTGCTGGCTGTCAATATGAAAAGCCAGGGCATTTTATTGCTGCCGCCTATGCTGCTGCTATGGGCGCCGCAGTGGTGGCAGGCCCCCCGCCGCCTGGCACAAAGTATTGCTCTAGGTGCCTTGGTACAGCTGATAATATTGGCTCCCTTTATTTGGAGTGGTGCCATCGTACGTATTGCCCACCTTGTGTACGATGCGGCGAGCTATTTCCCTTACGCCAGCCTTAACTGCTACAACATGTGGGCTTGGATAATAGACTCTTTCACTGCGCCTGATTCGCAGGCCTTTGTGGGCATCACGTATAAGAAGTGGGGACTGCTTAGCTTTTTGTTAGCTTCGGCAGTAGTGCTTTTACCACTTGGATTGGCTACCATGCAGAAGGTGCGCACCCGCCAACTGTTTGGCCCCGCCGATTATGAGCTGGTGCTACTCAGCATGGGCTTGGTGCCAGTGGCCTGTTGCTTTTTCAATACGCAAATGCACGAGCGCTACTGGCACCCTGCCTTGGTGCTACTAGGTGCCTATGCAGTGCTAACGCAGCGCTACACGTTGTTTGGGCTGCTTTCGCTAGCGTATTTCTTGAACGTAGAAGGTGTTATGAGCTACTTGCTGCCTAGCCATTTCTCGGCTGAGTGGCTAGAGGAAATTGCAAAAGCACAGGTGCCAAACTATTTACTGCCCTCTAGCTTGGTACACACTAGTCTACTATTCAATCCTTCTATAATTGCTGGCTTGTTTGCGCTGGTACTACTGGGCGGCACTTGGCAGCTCTACCGCTTGGCTAGCCCATGGGCTGCCTGGCAGCTACTGCGCCAGCCGCGGCGCCCGGCTACGGCAGTATCGTCCTAATCTGCCCGCGCCTAGGTGGCGTAGGTAGGCCGCTCGCCCTTAGGACACCTAGGTCTATTTTATGCGCTTTATTTTGCTTTTGCTGGCACTGTGTTCCTGTGCCGGCCCTTCTCGTATGCTTGCTTCTTCGGCTACTGCTACCTCCCAACCCGCGCCGCCCGCCGGTCCAGCGGTTTCTTTTTTGGCGCTCGGCGACTCCTACACCATTGGCGAGGGCGAGACGACGGCCCACCGCTGGCCGGTGCAGCTGGCGGCGCTGGCCCGGCAACACGGCCTGAACCTAGCCGACCCTACCATTATCGCCCGCACGGGCTGGACGACGGCCGAACTGCAAGAGGCCATCAAGGCGGCCAACAACCACCAAACCTACGGGCTGGTTTCGCTGCTGATTGGAGTTAATAACCAGTACCGGGGGCAGTCGGTAGCGCTGTATCGCACCGAGTTTCGGGCGCTGCTGGCCACGGCCATTCGCTTTGCCGGGGGGCAGCCGCAGCACGTGTTCGTGCTCTCCATTCCCGATTGGGGACAGACGCCCTTCGCCCACGACCGCAATCGGGCCCAAATAGCCCAAGAAATCGACCAGTTTAATCTGGTGGCCCACGAGGAGTGCCAGCACGCCGACGTAGCCTTCTTGGATATTACACCACTCACGCGGGCCGCGGCGGGAGTCGAAAATCAGTTTACTGCTGATGGTCTGCATTATACGGGCGCTCAGATGCAGCAGTGGGCTACCCTGGCGCTGCCGCTGGTGCAGCAGCAAGTACCCTAGCGCTGGGCAAGTCAGTTCAAATTTGTGGCGCAGCCAAGCGTCATGCAGTGCTCACCACCCCCTGCCTAGTTTGCTGGCGGTGGCACACTGCAGGGGTGGGCTGCTACACTTTTTCTGCTTGACTATGAAGTATCTATTGCTGGTAGTGCCCGCCACGTTGTTGGCCACCCAGGCCTTTGGGCAACACATTGAATACTCGGCCCGCGCCAACGCCGGCTTTTCTGAGTTTAGGGGCGAGCACACCACGGCTACCACGGCCATCTCTACCTCTACTACCAACGGAGTAGAAAGCAGCCGCGCCGTGAATCCCTACGGCCAGCACCTAGGCACGGGTGCGGGCCTGAGCCTGCGAGCGCAGCGCGTGGGCAAAACTGGCTTGCTAACGGCCTTCGACCTGGGCTTCGACTGGATGCAGGCCCGCGCCACGGTCAACACCATTTACTACAGCAGCTCGTCGGCGAGCTACAGCCGCTCGGCCTCGGGGCAGGTTAGCCTCTATACACCCAGTGTCACGGCTTTTGCTGGTGCCGGCTGGCGCCTAGGTGGTCAAAAGCTGGCGCTGGATGCCCTAGTGGGCCCCGAGCTGGCATATGTGCTGAATGCCCGCGAGAAAGGTAGCGGTACTTCGGCGGTGAACGGCGGCTGGAGCACCGACGTGAGTCGCCCGCCTGCCAACCACCTCGATTTTCGGCTGCGGGGCGACCTCACGGTGTGGCGCAACCGCGTGGGCCTGATGGCCAGTTTCTCGACCGGTTTTGCCAACTACCAGCCGGCTACCACTTCTATTGCCAGCCCCGATGCCTCGGTGCGCCTGCTGCGCGTAGGTTTGGCCTACCGGCTGAAATAGGGGCAGGCCAAAGTATTGGGCCGACTTCCGCGTTTAAGCAAAAGCCAGCTTAGTAACGCTGGCTTTTGCTCATGCTTCTTCAGCCCCGCCACGACGGCCGCAAGTACTACAACGTATTGCCCACCAGCGTCAGCCCCCCGTCGGGCTACGGGGCCATGCTGCGCCGCTACCTGTTTGAAAAAGCCGAGCGCGAGCCCCAGCAGCCCCTAGGTCCGTTTCGGGCCGATGCGGCGGCCCTAGGCCTGCCGGTGCCGGCCGATGCCCTGCGCGCTACTTGGCTCGGCCACAGCACCATGCTGCTGGAGATAGATGGTCGCCGCTTCCTGACCGACCCGGTGTGGGCCGGGCGGGTTTCGCCCTCACAGCTGGTGGGCCCCAAGCGGTTTTTTGCGCCGCCCCTGGCCCTGGCCGATGTGCCGCCGCTGGATGGTATTATCCTCTCGCACGACCACTACGACCACCTAGACCCGCTAGCTATTCGGGCGCTGGCCGGGCGCACGGCCCATTTTTACTGCCCGCTGGGGGTGGGCGCGCACCTGCGCCGCTGGGGCGTGCCAGCAGCTAAGATTACGGAGCTGACCTGGTGGGAGGAGGTAGCCGTGGCACCCGATTTCAAGTTGGTAGCTACCCCGGCCCGGCACTTTTCGGGACGAGGGCTCCTCAACCGCGACAGCACCCTGTGGGCCTCGTGGGTGCTACTGGGGCCACAGCACCGCGTGTTTTTTGGCGGCGACTCGGGGCCGTTCGACGAAGCATTTCGGCAGATAGGAGAGCGATTTGGAGCCTTCGACTTGGTGATGCTGGAAATAGGGGCGGCCGATGCCGAGTGGGTCGACATCCACCTAGGGCCCGACCAAGCGGCCGCGGCGCACCGCTTATTGGGGGGCGGGCCGCTGCTGCCCCTGCACTGGGGCACGTTCAATCTGGCGTTTCATGCGTGGCGCCAGCCTGTGCAGCGCCTGCTAGAGCTGGTGGGAGCGCCTGAGCTACTGCTACCAGCACCAGGGCAGCGCGTGGACTTAGCGGCCGGCGCACTCAACTCGCAGTGGTGGAAATAATTATTTGCTAGTTATTATATTGATTGGCAACAGGTTATTAGGTGGGTCGATGGCCGGTTGGCCAGCAGCGGAGCGAACAAAATTCTGGCAATGCAGTTTGAAGCGCCCTAGGCCTCAAGCGCCTTTGCTATTCATGCCCTTTCTCGTAGCCTGCTGTTTGTGTTGTTGTCGCCCGGCAGGCGAGGCGTGTTGTTGCGCGTAGTTACGGGCAATTCGTTGCGACGAGGCCAAGCCAAATCTCTCATCTTTTGCGGGTAGCGCTAAACGCCAGCTTAAGGCGGTGGCCGGCACGTCAGCTTTTTGCAAAGTCATGACGTACAACTAGCTATCCTATATCTTATAATCAGTTTCTCCACTTCTTATGAAAAAAAGCCTACTTACGCCCCTGCTGGTCGTTACGGCGCTGGCTGCTCACGCCCAGAAGATTACCGTGACCGGCCGCGTGCTCAGCGCCACTGGCGAGGCCCAGCCCGGCGCCACTGTGCTTGAGCGCGGCACCACCAACGGCACCGCTACCGGGGCCAATGGCGAGTACTCGCTTTCGGTATCGCCGCAGGCCACGCTCACTGTGTCGGCCCTAGGGTTTGCCACACAGCAGGTGCCCGTGCAAGGCCGCACCGCCCTGGAAGTGCGCTTAGTGGCCTCGGCCACCGACCTAGGCGACGTGGTAGTGACGGGCTCACGGGCAGCCATTGGCCGCTCTAATGTGCTAACGGCCTCGCCGGTAGACGTCATTTCGGCCCGCGAAATAAAGGCCTTCGCCCAAACCGACGTGAGCCAAGTGCTGACCTACGTGGCCCCGTCGTTTCAGTCGTCGCGCCAAACCATTTCGGACGGGACCGATGCCGCTGACCCTGCCACGCTGCGCGGCCTAGGTCCCGACCAGGTGCTGGTGCTGGTGAATGGCAAGCGCCGCTACCAGCAGGCGCTGGTGAACATCAACGGCACGGTAGGTCGCGGTTCGGTGGGCACTGACCTCAACGTGATACCTACGGCCGCTATTAAGCGCATTGAGGTGCTGCGCGACGGCGCAGCAGCGCTCTACGGCTCCGATGCCATCGCGGGCGTTATCAACATTCAATTGAAGGACGACACCACTGGCGTGCAGGCCACCGGCCTTTATGGCCAAACGGTGGAAAGCGACGGCAAAACGGAGCAGGCTGACATCAATATCGGCATCGGCCTGAACCACCGCGGCTTTCTCGACATTGGCGGGCAACTGCTAAACCGCGGCTACACCAACCGGGCCTTTCAAGACACAGCGCCGCTCATCTACTCAGGCGATGGCAGCGGCAACTACCCGAGTAGCGCTAACACGGAGCAAGCGCGTCGCGACCTGAAAGCGCAGGACGATGCGCTGGTGACGCAACGCGGCTACGACCGTAATAACATTCGAGTAGGGCAGTCGGCATTGCGCAATTTCTCGGGCTTTTTGAATGGAGGCTACCGCCTAGGTGGCGGCTATGAGGTATACCTGATGGGCAACGCCGCCTACCGCACCAGCCATGCCGCCGGCTTCAACCGCCTGCCTACGGCCCTTACGCAGATAGACCTTAACATCTATCCCGATGGCTATCTGCCGTTCATCGATGTTACGCTCTACGACCAGTCAGCCATCGTGGGCCTGCGCAAAACGGTCGGTGGCTTTGCGGCTGACCTAAGCAATTCTTTCGGTCGCAACGAGATGGCTTACAACGTATCGGGCTCGGTAAATGCCTCGCTGCCCCAAGGGCCCAACTTAGTGGGCGTAAATCCCACTAATTTCTATGCCGGGCGGCTAGCCTTTCTGCAGAATACCACTAACCTAGGCTTCTCGCGGCGCTTCGAGCAAGTGGGGCCGCTAGCTACGCTCAACGTGGCTTTTGGTGGCGAGTTTCGGGTTGATAACTTCTTGATTGGACGCGGCGAATATGCTTCGTATATCAACTTACAGCGACCAGTTGGAGCGGGCTTTGCTGCTGCTGGCTCGCAGGTGTTTCCGGGCTATCAGCCCCAGGATGAGGTAAATAAATCGCGCACTAACCTAGCCGGTTATGTAGACCTAGAAAGCGACATCTCGGAACGCCTGCTGGTGCACTTAGCTGGCCGCGCCGAGCGCTACAGCGACTTTGGTGGCAACGTGAGTGGGCAGGCCAGCGCCCGCTTTAGCATTATCGAAGGGGTGGCGGTACGCGGTACCATTGGCAATGGTTTTCGGGCACCTTCGCTTCAACAGCGTTATTTCACCAGCACAGCAACTCAGTTTGTGAGCGGCAACCCCCGCCAAGTGCTCACAGCCAACAATGACAGCCCCATCGTGCGCAATGATGTGACTAACAGTGGGCAGCCGGGCTTCGGGGTAGAAGCATTGAAGCAGGAAAAATCGACCAACTACAGCCTAGGGCTTACGGCCCGCTTCCTGCGCACCTTCACGTTTACGGCCGACTTATATCAGATTGATATTCGCGACCGCATTGTGCTTTCGTCGCAATTCACGACCAGCAACCCGACGGTAGCTACCATTCTGCGTAACACGCAGGTAAGTTCTGTACAATTCTTCGCCAATGCCGTGAACACGCGCACCCGGGGCATAGATGTAGTATTGAGCGAGCGCCTGCGTCTGAACGAGCGCAGCAACCTAGGCTTCACGGCCGCCGCTAACTTCAACGAGACGGTAGTGCGTAGCTTCAACAGCTCGTCCAGCACCATCAACAATGACCAAACTGCTGGCACCGCTAACCTGCAAAACACGCTCTTTAACCGCCAGCAGCGTACCCGCCTCGAAAACGGTAACCCGCGCAGCAAAATCCTACTCACGGCCAATTATAGCCTCGGCAAGTTTGGGGTTGAAGCCCGTAGCGTGCGCTTTGGGGAGGTGCAAACGAAAGACCAGGACCCGGCCCGCTCGTACCTCGACCAGACCTACTCGGCTAAGTGGATTACGGACCTCACCGTGAGCTACCAGCTCCTCAAGCAAGTGGGCCTGACGGTGGGCGTCAACAACCTGTTCAACGTGTACCCGGATCAGGTTATCGTAGACCCGCGCAACAACCCCAACAACTTTGCGGTGGGTGCCAACAGCTACAGCTCCGGCGTCGATAACTCTAACCGCGGCCGCTTCCTGTACAACGCCAACCAGTTCGGCTTCAACGGCGCGTATTACTTCACGCGCCTTGCTGTGACGCTTTAAGGAGAAACGCCCTAGGTTGGTACAAAATCGTCCTAGGCTAGTACAAAGCAAAAAGCCCGTTCCATTTGCGTGGAGCGGGCTTTTTGCTTCAAAATGGCCAGCAAGATACCTAGGGCTTGGCGGTTGTGCTGCTGCTATTGCTATCCAAAATCTGAAATAGCTCGTCGAGCTTGGGCGTCAGAATAATCTCGGTGCGGCGGTTAAGAGCCTTATCCTGAGGCGTGCTGTTGCTGGCTACGGGCACGTATTGCGAGCGGCCCGAGGCCGTGATGCGGCTGGGCTCGACGCCACTATTGGTGAGCAAGCGGGCGATGTCGGTGGCGCGCAGGGCGCTTAGGTCCCAGTTGTCGGTGATGCCACCGGTGGGGCGCATGGGTACATTGTCGGTGTGGCCTTCTACTACCACGTTCACATCTTTTTGCTCTTGCAGCACGGCAGCCAGCTTTTTCAGGGCTTCCTGGCCCTTGGGGTCTACCTTAGTCGAGCCCGACTTGAAGAGGAGCTGCTCGGAAAGCGACACGTACACCTTGCCGTCTTTGAGCTTCACTTGCAGGTCTTTGGAGTTGAAGCTGAGCAGGGCGTTGCTCACGCGAGCTTTCAGGTCGTTTACGGCCTTGTCCTTTTCGGCCAGCGCTTGGGTCAGCTCTGTTAGCTTGGCCTCGCGGGCGGCTAGGTCGGCCTTCGATTTGCGCAGGCTCTGGTCGAGCGTACCTAGCTCGGCCTCGCGAGTGGCAAGGTCCTTGGCCAGCTTGCCGTACTCGTTGTTGCGGTCGGCAAGGGCACGGTCGCTGTTTTTGAGCAGCTTATCGTAGCTTTCAGTGAGCTGGTTATAGAGCGTGCGGGTGCGGCGCAACGAGTTGCCATTCTGGGTCGAGTCGGCCACGAGGCGCTTCTGGTCGGCGCGCAGCTCGGTCAGGACGTCATTGGTTTTTTGGAGGTCGGCCTTAAGCTGGCGCGCCTGCTGCTCGGCGGCGAGACGCGCCTCCTGCTCGTTGCGCTGGCGCGCCTGCAAGTCGTCGTAGCGCTTGGCCGTCACGCAGCTAGGCAGCGTGAGCGTGGTGGCCACCAGCAGCGCCACGCCCAGGGGATACGCCCGGCGAACCGTAAATTTCGCAGAAAACATAAGTGGAAGAAAAATGAGTTTTGTCTGCCAAGTTACCGCAATTTCCGCTGCCGTACCTTTGCCCACCTTTCTGCCCCTGCGCAGCGTGCCTGGCTCTGTTTGCGCAGGGCACGCTGGCGGGCTGGTGGGCGGCTGCCTTTCCGTTTACCTACAGCTTGGCTTCGCTGCCAGTTAGTTTTACTGCTTCTACACGTACTCACCCGCATTTTTTAGTGGCTGGCTTTGGCCCGCAGCTACCTAGCGTTCTCCCCATTATCTATGGCTTGGTTCAAGCGACAGGAAAAAGGTATTATTACCCCTACCGAGCAAAAGAAAGAGACCCCCGACGGCCTCTGGTACAAATGCCCCGAGTGTAAAACGGTGGTCACGATGGCCGAGCACCGGCGCCTCAACCACGTGTGTGGCAACTGCAGCTACCACGACCGCATCGATGCCGGCACGTATTTCGAGCTGCTCTTCGACGAGGGGCAGTACGAGGAGCTGGATGGTAACATGACCTCGGGCGACCCGCTGCGTTTCGTCGATACCAAGGCCTACCCACAGCGCGTGCAGTCTACCGAGAAAAACACGGGCCTAAAGGATGCCGTGCGCACGGCCCACGGACAGAGCGCTGGCCAGCCGCTGGTTATTGCAGCTATGGACTTCCGCTTCATCGGTGGCTCGATGGGCTCGGTGGTAGGGGAGAAGATAGCCCGCGCCATCGACTATGCCCGCCAAAACCGGGTGCCCTTCCTGATGATTTCGCGCTCGGGTGGTGCCCGCATGATGGAGGCTGGCTACTCGCTGATGCAAATGGCCAAAACTTCGGCCAAGCTAGCCCTGCTGGCCGAGGCCGGTATTCCCTACGTGAGCTTGCTCACCGACCCTACCACGGGCGGCGTCACGGCTTCTTTCGCTATGCTCGGCGACTTCAATATTGCGGAGCCCGGCGCTCTCATTGGCTTTGCTGGCCCGCGAGTTATCAAAGAAACCATTGGCAAGGACCTGCCCAAAGGCTTCCAGAGCGCGGAGTTTGTGCTGGAGCATGGCTTCCTTGACTTCATCGTGGACCGCCGCGAGCTGAAGCAGCGCCTAGCCGACCTCCTAGGTATGATGAAGAAGTAAACGAGCAGGTAAGACGCTAAGGAAAAGATTCTTCCAGCCTTCTGCCCCTGCTTTTGCTTGCCGGCTAGTTCCGATTTGGCACACCCTTTGAAAAGCCTACCCCAACAACCGGGGTAGGCTTTTTCGTATACTACCCGGTTGTAAAGCCACATTTTTCTCTAATACCTGTCCCATGACAACTCCTAAGACTTTCTTAGCCACCTTGATGGCTTTTGTAATGCTGCTCGGTTCGTGTGCTTCTTCGCGCCAAACTACCACCCAGCCTGACCTCTCGAGCAACAACGGCACCGGGGCCCGCAAAACCGGAATGACCAAGGCATCTAAGGGTGGCCTCATCGGGGCCGGCGGCGGGGCCGTGGCTGGGGCTGTGCTAGGCCGCATCATCGGTGGCGGCCGCGGCACGGCAGCTGGCGCCATCCTAGGAGCGGCCGTAGGTGGCGGCGCTGGTGCACTCATTGGCCGCAAAATGGACAAACAAGCCGCTGAGCTTCAGCGCGATATGGCCAACGCCAAAGTAGAGCGTGTGGGCGAGGGTATCAAAATTACCTTTGACTCGGGTATCCTGTTTGACACCAATAGCAGCGCCCTGCGCTCGACGTCGCAGGCCGACATTTCGAAGCTGGCCGCTACGCTCCAGAAATATCCCGACACCAATGTGCTTGTGGAAGGCCACACCGATAACACCGGCACCGACGCCATCAACCAGCCGCTCAGCGTGAACCGCGCCCAGTCGGTATCAACCAGCCTCACGGCCCAGGGCGTAGCTACCAGCCGCATCACCACCCAGGGCTATGGCTCTAGCCAGCCAGTGGCCGACAACACCACCGCTGAAGGCCGCCAGGCTAACCGCCGCGTGGAGGTAGCCATCTACGCCAACGAAAAGATGAAAAAGGCTGCCGAAGCTGGCACGCTATAGTACCAAAATCGGCCTGATAAGCTGAACTTTAAAAAGCCTGAGCCAGTAACGCTCAGGCTTTTTTTGTGTAGTAAGCACAACCTAGGATTTTGCCGTTTCGTTAAAGCTCACTGTGTAGCGGCCACGCTACGTTCTCCTTTTTTAAAATTCCTCTTCGATATGAAAGCGTTTGCCAAAATCTTCGTTTTACTGTTGACTTTTATCGTATTAGGTAGCTCGGCAGTGCAGGCCCAGGACCGTAAAGGCTGGAGCCGCAAAGCCAAAGGCGCGGCCATTGGCGGTGGCGCCGGGGCGGTAACGGGTGCCGTAATCGGGGGCACCAAAGGTGCACTGATTGGTACAGCTGCTGGTGTAGTAGGCGGTGGCCTCATTGGCCGCAACCAAGACAAGAAGAAAGACCCCGCTCGCTACAATCACTATAAAAACAAAAAATAAGCTGCTCGTAGGCGCAAGGCCCGGCTCACCAGCCGGGCTTTTTTGTGTCCTAGGTAGTCTCGATTGTAGTTGTGGTGTAAAAGGCCGCTGATATTTGGCAAGGTGGTTGCAACGTGCCGAACTTGCCAGCAAATAGCTGCTTCAGTTAATCAGTCATCATTTTTACATTCCATTTATAAGTTCATGAAGACCTTACGCTTTTCGTTCTCCTACTTGCTAGCGCTGTTGCTGCTGGTAGGGCATTTCGCACAGGCTCAATCTTCGACAGTATCGACCGCGAAGCCCAAGGGTATGAGCAAAACCGCGAAAGGCGGTATCATTGGCGGCCTGGGCGGTGCAGCTGGTGGTGCCATCCTGGGCCGCGTTATTGGCGGTAAGTCGGGTACGGCCAAGGGTGCCATCCTGGGCGCCGTAGTAGGCGGCGCGGGTGGCGCGCTCATCGGCCGCCGCATGGATAAGCAAGCCGCCGAACTGCGTCGCGACCTAGAAGGCGCCAAAGTAGAGCGCGTGGGTGAAGGCATTAAAATCACCTTTGACTCGGGTATCCTATTCGCCTCTAACTCGTCGAGCCTGACGGCTGCTGCTACGGGCAACATTGATGAGCTGGCCAATACGCTTCAGAAGTATGCCGATACCAACGTGGTAATCGACGGTCACACCGATGCGTCGGGCTCCGATGCCATCAATAAACCCCTAAGCCAGCGTCGTGCCCAGGCTGTCGCCAATGAGCTGACGGCCAAAGGGGTAGATACCAGCCGCATCACGGCTACTGGCTATGGCTCGTCGCAGCCCGTGGCCGACAACACGACGGTGGCCGGCAAAGCTGCCAACCGCCGCGTAGAAGTTGCCATCTTCGCCAACGAAAAAATGCAGAAGGCTGCCAAGCGTGGCCAGCTATAAGCGCTCGCACTCTGAAAAAAGGCGGTTCCGTGAGGGGCCGCCTTTTTTGTGCCCACCCACAACAACCTAGGGCTGGGCTTGGCGGTACAATTGGCTATGCCCACTCCCGCCACCTACACTGCCTCCCCCACCGACAAGGCCCTGGCCGACCACACGAGCCTGCATGCGTTTTTTGGGCCAGTGCCTACTGCCGCCCGGCGCACGCCCATGCGTGAGCTCATTTCGACCCTGCTGTCGCATCGCACCACCCACGCCGATGAGGAGCTGGCCTACGACCGCATGCTCGAAGCCTTCGGCGACTGGGAGGGCGTGTTAGCGGCTCCGCTCGACGACCTGATACATGCCATCCGCACCACGCGCTGGCCGGCCACGCAGGCGCCCCGCATTCAGGAGATTCTGCAGCGCATCAAGGCCGAAACGGGCGGCAGCTTTAACCTCGACTTTTTGGCTGATTGGCCTACCGAGCGCAGCATGACATGGCTGACCGATATGCCCGGTATCGGCCTCAAAACGGCGTCGCTGGTGCTACTCTTCAATTTTCGCAAGCCTGTGCTGCCCGTCGATGCCCACGTGCATCGCGTGGCGCAGCGCGTGGGTTTCCTAGGTCCTAAGGTATCGGTCGAGAAAGCTCATGCCGTGCTGCTAGATATGCTGAAGCCCCACCTCGACCCCGAGGGGCTGTTCAACTTTCACAAGCATAATTACTGGCTCGGTCAGCAAATCTGCTTTTTTCAACGGCCTAATTGCCCGCGCTGCCCGCTCAAAGGCTTTTGCAGCTACTACCAGGAGCATTATGGTGAGGCCACGCCTGAAGCCCTCGCAGCCACCCCCAAGCACTGGGACGCGGCGGCCTGGGGCCAGCTTCCGCACTAACTTTCGGTGAGCGAACTTTGTAGTTCGCGTAGCTGTGGCTTTTTCGCAGCCCCGTGAGCTTCTCAGTTCGCCCTCAGCTATGCGCCTCGTTCGCCACCCGGTCCTCTGCAACTACTACGTCACGTACCGCTGCAACGCAAAGTGTTCATTTTGCGATATCTGGGAGAAGCCCTCGCCCTACATCACGCTGGCCGATGTTGAGCAAAATCTGCGTGACCTCAAACGTTTGGGAGTGAAGGTGATAGATTTTACGGGCGGCGAGCCACTGCTGCACCGGCAGCTGCCCGAGTTTCTGGCGCTGGCCCGGCAGCTGGGATTTATCACCACCGTCACGACCAACGGCCTGCTCTACCCGAAGAATGCCCAGAAGCTACGCGGGCTGGTCGATATGCTGCATTTTTCGCTCGACTCGGCCGACCGCGCTACCCACGACCTAGGGCGCGGTGTGGCTTGCTACGACTTTGTGCTCGAAAGCATTCGGGTGGCGAAGGAGCTGGGCGAGCGGCCCGATATTTTGTTCACCGTCTTCCGCAAAAACCTGGCGGACTTGGAGGCCGTGTACCGCGATATTACGCAGCCCAATGGGTTGATGCTCATCATCAACCCGGCGTTCGATTATGGTGAGGTCGAAACTGGCGAGCAGCTTACCGAGGAGGAGCTAACTTATCTATCGGCCTTCGGCAAACGCCGGGGCGTGTACCTCAACGAAGGGTTTATTGCCCTGCGCCGCGATGGGGGCAACCACGTGGCCGCGCCTGTGTGCCGGGCCGCCAGCACTACCTTGGTCATCTCGCCCAGCAACGAGCTGGTGCTGCCTTGCTACCACCTAGGCGAGCAGAAATTTCCTATTGGCGGCCAGCTATTTAACCTCTACAATGCCCCCGCCACCCAGCGCCTTGCGGCCCTCGAAGGCCGCCTGCCGCAGTGCGAGGGCTGCACCATCAACTGCTACATGCAGCCCAGCTTCGCAGTCGAAACCAGCAAATACTTTTGGGAGGCGTTGCCAAGTACCCTGAAGTACAACTGGGAAAAGGGCACCTGGAAGCGCTTGCTGCGCGCCTAGCGTAGCAGCTTAGCGGTGCCAATGGACTGGCAGGCTACCTAGGGGGCACTGCGCTCACCAACGGTGGCTGCCCTACATTTGGCCGCTCACCTTGCTTAGTTGCCTCATGCCTGCTTTGTTGCTGCCCGTTCAGGGCGTCATGCCTACCATTGGCCCCGATTGCTTTTTGGCTGATAATGCTACCGTGGTGGGCGATGTAGTACTGGGCCGAGGCTGCACGGTGTGGTTTACGGCCGTTATTCGAGGCGATGTCAATAGCATCCGCATCGGCGACGAAACCAACATTCAGGATGGAGCAGTACTGCACTGCACCTACCAAAAAGCAGCCCTGACAATCGGGTCGCGGGTGAGTATCGGCCACCGGGCGCTGGTGCACGGCTGCACTATCGAGGACGATGTGCTCATCGGTATGGGCGCCATCGTGATGGACCACGCCGTAGTGGGCCGCGGCTGCCTCATTGCGGCTGGCGCCGTGGTGCTCGAAAACACAGTGTGCGAGCCCGGCTATCTTTATGCCGGCGTGCCCGCCAAGAAAATCAAGCCCGTGAGCGAAGCACAAGCTGAGGGCCTACGCCGCACGGCGGCCAACTATCAGCTATATGCCAGCTGGTTTACTGACGATGCAACGGCGGTAGTATAGCAAAATAGCCGCTGTTTGCTTTTTGGCAAACAGCGGCTAATGCGAGAAAAGCTTATGGCTAAGCACCCTAGGCGGCTAGTGGGTCTACATCGGCCTGCACTAGCGGAGTCAGCACGCGCAGTTGCACCATTTCTACTACCCGGCCGGCGCGGCTGAGTACCCGAAACTCGTAGGGTTCGAGCACGGCCACGTCGCCCACTTCCGGAATGTTGCCATAGAGGACGTTGAGCAGGCCGCCTACCGTTTCGTAGTCGTCGCCCTCGGGCAGAGGGTGGGGGAGGTACTCGTTGGCATCGGGGATAGGCGTAGAGGTATTGACCCGGTACTCTGACTCTGAAATCTTCTCCACTACTGGCACCTCGTTATCGTACTCATCCTGGATTTCGCCTACTAGCTCCTCCATGATGTCTTCTATGGTGACGATGCCCGATACGCCGCCAAACTCGTCGCTCACCACGGCCATCACAATGTGCTTGCGCTGAAACTGACGCAGCAAGCGGTTGATTTTCTTGGTTTCGGGCACGAAGTAGGCCGGGCGCATGATGCGGGCCAGTTCCAGCGGCTCGCCACGCCGCACAATGGGTAGTAAGTCTTTAACATTGAGCACGCCCACGATATTATCGATGCTGCCATCATATACTGGCAAGCGCGAGTAGCCTTCACTGAAAATCTTTTCGAGCAGCTTGTCTTCCGGGGCATTTACATCGAGAGCAGCGAGCTTGGTGCGTGGCACCATTATCTGCTTCACCATCCGGTCGTTAAACTGAAAGACGTTTTCAATCAGCTCGTGCTCCGAGTCTTGTATCTCGCCGCTCTCCTTGCTTTGGTCGAGGAGCAGGCGCAACTCGTCGGAGGTATGGGCCTCACTTCCATGGGCATCATTGCGTAGCCCCACGGCACCTAGGAGCAGGTTAGAAGCCTTTGCTAAAACCCACGTAAGCGGCAGCGTGACGAAATAGAAGGCTCGCAGCGGTAAAATCAGCGCTAGGCTCACCGCCTCGGGGCGCTGAATAGCCAAGGCCTTTGGGAATAATTCGCCAAATAATACGTGCAGAAACGTAAGAATAATCAGCCCCATACCTACTGCAATACTATGAGCTGTAGCTGCCGTGATAGGCAAATGCAGCTTGGGCAGTAGGTCGAGAAAAATCTCGGTGAACAGTTCTTCTCCCACGGCTCCAAGTATCAGCGATGATACGGTGACGCCAAACTGCGTAGCTGAGAGGTAGTCGTATAGGCGGCGTACTACCCCCAATGCTTGCCCCGCCAGGCGGCTTCCCTCCTTGGCCTTGATTTCGAGCTGCGATAAGCGCACTCGAATAAGCGAAAACTCGGCGGCAACGAAAAACCCGTTAACCAAAACGAGCAATAAAGTAAGCAGTAGTTGTAAGCCCATGTAGTTGGCTTCCCTAGACGCGGACGGTCGGGTAGCCTTTATAACGTCAAAAGTACGGAGTTTGCATGAGCGAGTTGACGTCGAGGCAATTGATAGTACCAGAAATGCCATTTGCTAGCCGCAACTCTCTAGACTTATTAAATAAAAAAAGCGCCTTCTGACTAGAAAGCGCTTTTTTATATGTTGCTGTAGCGGAAGGACTTGAACCTCCACGAAGTGGTTAGTCGCGGCTTCAAGAAGCGTGCAATTTATCCCATTACTCTTCACCCCCGAGATAGGAGGGCGTGTCTGCCAATTTCACCACACTACAAGATTTGGTATCGAAGCGCCGCTTGCGTTTTGATATGTCAAAGGTAAAGCGACATTTTACTATTATGCAAATTTTATTTAAAAAAGAGTAAAAAATTATTTAATCTTCAATCAAAGTCTGAATTTTTAACAGTATTTGTTACGTGTGCTTAGCTTTGTTTTTTATTACTATTATTCCCTACTTATGTCCCGCCCCTATGAGTTAGACGACACCGACCGTCGTATCATCAGTTTACTAGTGAAGGATGCCAAGCTTCCCTATTCCGAAATCGCTCGCCAGCTACAAGTTTCTGGCGGCACCATTCATGTGCGCATGACGCGACTCGAAGAATTAGGTATTGTGCGCGGAGCCACCCTAGACCTTGATTTACAAAAAGTTGGTTATGGCATCCAGGCTTTTTTAGGCATTTATTTGCTCAAAAGTTCTTATTGCGACAGCGTAATCGAGCGGCTACGCGGTATTCCCGAAGTGGTGAGCCTGCATTTCACCACGGGCAGCTATAACCTGTTTGCCCGCTTGGCTTGCCGCGATACCCAGCACCTGCGCAATGTGCTGCACGACCAGGTGCAGCAGATAGAAGGGGTAGAGCGCACCGAAACCTTAATCTCGCTAGAAGAAGTGTTTAGCCGCTCGGTGCAGCTAGAGGCAACCGCCCAGCCGGTAACTGGTTAATAAGCGCCCTAGGCCTACACGTAAAGAGCCGCCAACACGCGTGTTGGCGGCTGGCCTAGGGCGCACGAGAAGCTTATTGCGAGGGCGCCGTGCCTTTACTTTTCTTAGTCCTCGTTTTGCTGGTGCGCTTACTGGCATCTTTGCTGGCGTTGCTTTTGTCCATGCCAGTGGTTTGGTTGGCGCTGGATTAGCCTTATCGACTCACCTTTTGCTGTGTTGGCGTCCGTAGGGGGCATGGTAGATTAGGGATGGGCCATGACACATGACACCAGCCGCACGTAGGGTGAGCAAGAGGCTAAGAATAGGTTTCTCAAAAAGTAGAAGCGCAAATTCTTGATTATATGTTAGGCAGTAGCCTAAGCCTGCGAAAAGTGCGCCGCTTGATTAATGGCTTCCTAGGTGCTGCCAAGCAGTACTAACTCAGCAGAGGCAGTGGGACATAAAAAAGTCCCTCCCAGGTTGCTGAGAAGGACTTTTTGTGGCTTTTGCTAAGCCCTACATTACCGACTTAGTTGTTGAAGAGGTCTTGGTAGACTTCGACTGCATGCCCGGAGCAGTATTGGTCTTAGTAGTGGTCGACGACTTGCTCATGCCCGAGGGGGTAGTCATGGTGCTCGACTTGCTCATGCTAGCCTGGCTCTTGGTGGTAGTCGACGACTTGCTCATGCCCGCTGGGTTGGTCATGGTTGTTGTGCGGGTTGTGGTCTTGGCCGCCGGAGCCTGCGTCGTTTTGGTGGTCATCGTTTTCGACGTGCTGCTCGTGGTGGTAGCGGCCGGGGTCGTTTGGGCGTGGGCAGCGAAGCTACCAGCTACAAGTAGCGTGGCGAAGAGGGAGGTGAGGCGTTGCATGGGGTGTGAAAAAAGAGTGGAAGAGGTGTTGCCCTAGGTGGCAGAAAATGTGCCAAAAGGTAAGGCAGCTGCTTATCAAAAACAGCGTGCACTGTCGAGAATATTTTACGATAAGCTTGGCATGCTAGGTTGTGTTTTTAGCCGCAGCAGTCACTTAAAATAGTAAAAGCCCCTCGCCTAGTAGGGCGAGGGGCTTTTGCATAAAACGAGGCAGCAAAACTACCTAGGCAGTTACTTGGGCTTCCAGCTTTTGGGCGAGCACGTGCTTGGGCACGGCGCCTACTTGCTTATCTACGATTTGGCCGTTCTTGAACACCAGCAGCGTCGGGATGCTGCGGATGCCGAACTTCA
>Ga0265798_10002173_pt1 | contig 29166 bp, 32 predicted proteins | sample P3T30metagenome_FD_192430 | JGI IMG/M metagenome (GOLD analysis project Ga0265798, IMG submission 192430) | Plant litter microbial communities from East Loma Ridge, Irvine, California - P3 T30 | ecosystem: Environmental > Terrestrial > Plant litter > Unclassified | place: USA: California...
GTATTTACGGCTACGGAGCGTACTCCATACCTTTTTCTTCACCACCGTACGTACTGAGCCTTAGCGCAGGCCGTACGTACTGCGATTGGGCCGCCAAGGACCGTAGTACGTACGGTTGCAAGCCCTGTGAGCGAATGTCTCGAGCTCTTTTCCCACGAGCACATTCTCCGCCGTCGCGAAGGAGATCAGACCATCCGGATTCGTAATAGGATCGTATGTGGCGCTGAGGGCGAAGCGCCAGGGGATATCGAGTTGGTCGGCGTTGGCTTGGCCGCGGGTGGACAGCATGGTATGCAAGTCTAGAGTGCTTTGATGGAAGGACGAGGATGGAGGTACTTATACAAGGGTACTAGGTACTTGTATAATAAGTCCGATGGATCAGAGTACTTGCTTCGGACTATTAGCATTAGCATGATGCTGACTAATCTGCTCATTCGATCCAGCTGGGTACTTGACGGAACAATGGCCAGGCACGACGGTAGTATTGAACCAGCGACGCCGCAAGCGATGAAGAATGAAACAGAGCATAGAGTACGAAGTGTTCCAGTCCGATTCTTCTTCTTGTTCAAAGTGAGCGTCGCGCTCAATCTACGTCCCAAACACACCCTCACAACCCGTTCCCAAAGACAATCCACGAGAAGGTGTTACATGCGCAAACACGTAGAAAAAGATGGCCAACGCCGACAATGAGATCCAGCGCACACGGACTCGCGTGGTTACAACAAGCAAAACAGCGCCGAAGCAACAGCGCAAACAACTCAGGGTATTACCACCATCACTTCCTTCCCCAATTCATAATTCAGAGACGTCGTAGCGCATAAGAGCAATCATACAGCCGGGTCGCGAACACAGACACTAATTGACACCCTGCGGCATCGTCGTAAGATGCGACTTCAGACTCTGCTGCATCTTGTTCGCAAAGCTCGCGTCGATGCCTTCCTCGAGCAGGCCGATGCCGCTATCATCGTGGTTCGCTTCTTGTTGTGAGGTATTCATATCCATCTCGTACCCGTTGAAGCTCAATTCAAATTGTGACTGCTGTGACTGTTGAGCAAAGCTTCGAGCGTTGACTGATCATCTTGTGTTAGTTAACTACCATGATCGAAGCACAGCTATACGGAGGACTTACCATCGTGGTTCTGACTGGCGTCGGCTCGTGGGACATTACTCGCAGTGGACATGAAGGACTGCGTAGGGTCGAAGTCGGCGTCGATACTGCTGTACCGACTTTCATTATTGCTTCCGCTGCCGCCGTTGGTCAAGGCGGCGTTCATGCCACTATCCATGACGGGAGAGAGCGTCGGCGACTTCCAGTCTGGTGCGGTGTGTCCGAGAAAGCCGCCTAATGACGCCAGCCATTGCGCCATCTCGTCGACGAACATCTTGGTCAGCCACCATCCTTGGAAGCTGACACCGTTCTCGACACTGATCTCCCGGAGAGCAGCTCCACTGAGAGCGCTAACGCAGTGCAGGACTGTGCGAGCAGAGGCATTGGGGAAGCGGGCAGGTAATCGGGTAAGGAATGTTGCGATGCGGTCGATGACGGATTCTGAGGGGTCTATAGGTGGATCCACAGGCCCAGCATGGTAGGTTGCGCCAGTGGAAAGTGTTATGTCCTGCGGGAGGGGTCCAAGCATGGCTCTGATCTCAGCCGTCATGATGTTGTACACCTCTTCGTGGTTGCAGGAGCCTGGCAGCTCATTGGCAATAACGCGTTTGAGATTGACGTGTTGAACCCAGTCCGCGTACATGTGATAACGGTGGTTGTCTGTTGTGAGAAGGACGGCAGCTGCGTGCGCAGTGGAGTTCACACGCAGCATCTGCCGTAGTAGGTGGGCGAAGAACGTAGCGGGTTCGAGCTTTGCCTCGAGCACGTGCATTGGAAGTTGCACGAACTTGCTGTTGATATGCGGATGTAGGGTCTTCGCCACGTTATCGAGGAAGCGAAGAACGGGCGGGGGTGCGACTTGTAGGGTGAGTTGCGAGACGTTGCGGATCATCTTCTGGTACATCATCCAATCGCACTCCTTGATCCAGGGAGCCAGCTCTGGAGCGGAGAAGAGCTTTTGCACTGGCACAGTCAATGTGCCATGGAAGGTGCCAAACAACCGGAAGAACTGTTTTTCTTTGCAATACCGTACGGCATCCACCAGAGACGTGACGTGCGAGCGGTACATAGCCACCAAATTCTGCGCAGAGTCTGCGTCCGTCCGCGCTGGTAGATACGGCGAGATGTCTGGCAACAGAATGTCCAGGCCATCCGGCGCCTCGAGCACTTCTGGGGTCGGAAACTTGAGTTCGTGCTCGTACGACGTCTTCGTCCGTGAGTTGGAGGAGTGGTAGTGTTGCGAGTAGATGTCGGCGTACAGCACGCCCTTGGAGGCGGTAGGCGCATAGTGCTGGTTGTTCGCTTCCATGGCGGTCTCGCGAGGCGGAAACTGTGCGCTGTCTGCGGGTAATCTTGGGATGGCACTGCTGGTTTTTTAGCAAATTTTGGACTTCAGGGACAGTTCTCGAGGCATACTTGAAGTCGAGTTTGGGGCCCGTCGACCGCTGGCGCTTCAGGGCGTGCTGTGCGGCGGCTCCGCTTGTGCTGGGGCGGCGGCTGTCCTCGCCATCGTCGCTGTCGTCGATGAGGGCCAGGTCGACGTAGTGGTATTTGGACTCGCCGCGCACACCGAGCCGCCGTGTCTGTATGCCAGGGAAGATGACGCGCACGAGCTTACCGAACGACGCTGGGTTCAGAGGAATGACGCGGTCGGTGCCGCATCGTTCGGCGTACTTGGAGTAGACGCGGTTGCGCAGGACGGATGTCTTTGCGGTGGTGCAGACGGAGCGAAGCCTGCTAATGTCAGTACAGGAATGTATTATACGATCGATGAAATTACCACAACATGGCGAAGAGCTGCTTCGACTTCTCTGCCTTGGATGTGCGGTCGTTCTGTATGACCTCTGCCGCAACGTCCTTGAGGTTCCTGTTCTCGTTCTGTGCCAGCAGCTGCCGCAACTCCTTGTCGTTAGTGGCGCTGCCTGACGCCGACGCCTTCTTCTTCTTGTCTTCGCTGTCCATCGGGGGTGCCATGAAGTGCTGCTGTTGTTGCTGTTGTGAGTGCGGGCCCATGGACGTGTGGTAGGCCGTGTCCATGGGGAGGCCGTTTGTCTGCTGCGACTGCGAGTGCGACGGCTGTGGGGTGGCCTCTGACTGGTAGCCGAGATACTGCTGCACGCTCTCCAGCGACATGTTCATGAGGTTGTCTTGCGCGCTGACATGCTGGGCAGCCTGGAGTAGTGCAGGCTGCAACGGCTCGCTGGTGTATGCTGCGTTGTACTGCGGCTGTGGCGCGAACTGCGTAGGGCGCTGCTGGTGCTGCTGTGGCTGGTACTGCTCAAACGAGTGTACGCTCGTGGTGGATGCGCGCGACAGCGGCCGATTGCTCCTCGTCGACATGGATGTGTTGGACCTCGAACGGCGGAGGTCCGCAGCCATTGTGTGTTGGGATGGGCCGTCTGTTTACACCAAAACAAAGCGATGGCAACCAACTTCCAAATGCGCCCCAGAGATCCAAAAATTGCACTTCAATGCTTCGGACGGGTGCCGAAACGGGTGCGAGTGTCGACGGTCTTTGTCTCAGCGTGGTGACAAGGCGGGTCGAGTAATACGGTGCAGTCGAGTCTTGCAGTCCGGCGCCGGGGCCGAGGTAGATCAGATGGAAGGGAACAAAAGGCGAATGGCAATAGCGGATATTAGGCGAATGATATTACGGTCCAAGATAGAAGGCGGTCGCGGCGTGGTGGCCCGTCTGGTGGGTGTGGATGTCGAGATGTCCGTGTTTGTTGTGGTTTGTTTCGTCTGAGCAACGAAGGGCCGGCCGGCGCGGCTCTCACTTTAGCTCCAGGTCACGTGCGAACATCAAACAACGAAGCCGACATTTGTACAGTGAAAACATGTCTACATTGAGTATGCGTCGAGTGAATGTCGTGCGTCTGCACGTGCAGCGATGCAGTGCTTGCAGCTGTGAATGTTCAGGCGCGACTGCCTGCTTGTGCTGTTGGCATTGGCTTGTGAAGGAAGGTGCGTCATATCGGTTAGTAGGCTACGTCAAATGCCTGCCGCCCACACTTCTCCACCATATTCCTCTCCCTCAGAAACCCAACAAAGGACGCTTTGTACCACCACATCCAGACTCTCTGCCGCATCACTAGCCTTTGCTCTTTCACACATCCACACAAACCTCAGCAAACGTCGCCATGTCTGCCCAGGAACGCGCGCAACAGTCGCTCTCGCAGCTCGACAAGGAGGTATGTCCTTATCTCTCCACACGGCACGCACCTGCCACGTTGTAACGGCCTCTACCTTTGAGCATACCAACCCGCAATTTGATATCCACACAACTGCAAATATGCGCTGACACTCTGCGTGCCCCAGCTGTCCAAGTACCCCGCCCTCAACAACTTTGAGAAGCAGACCTCCGTGCCTAAGGTCTACGCCATCCTCGGTCTCGCCGGCCTGTACTTCTTCCTGATCTTCTTTAACATTGCGGGCGAGTTCCTAGTCAACATCGCCGGCTTCATCATCCCCAGCTACTACTCCCTCAATGCCTTGTTCAGCGCCAGCAAGGTCGACGACACCCAGGTACATATCCAGCAGCCTGAAGTGTGGCCAGCGTGCTAACGTGCTTCAGTGGCTCACCTACTGGGTCGTCTATGCTTTCCTGACCGTCTTCGAGAGCGCCGTCAACGCCGTCTACTGGTTCCGTAAGTAACTACATCACCTGCTGATAAGCTCAAAGCTAACGATTCAGCCTTCTACTACACCTTCAAGTTCGTTCTGATCCTCTGGATGTCCCTGCCCCAGACTGCGTACGTACAGCCAGCCCACTTGTCCACCATGTGAGTACTGACAACCCACAGCGGCGCCCAGATCATCTTCCGCTCTTTTCTCCAGCCAGTCTTCTCCCGCTACTTCTCCGAGGCCGGCTCCACCTCCGCCAACCTCCGCGCCAAGGTCGACTCTGCTGGCAAGCCCCACGCTTCTTAGAGCACTTGCAGCAACGACGAAGAGTTCCGAGAGCCGAATGTCAGGTCAGATTAAGCCAGCGCGATCCGAGCCGCGCACGACAAGATTGCGACGACTGGCTTGAGAGGTGGTTGCGGAACAAAAGGATGACGGACATGACGATAACGGAAGGAGGCGCACGATATCCCTACGCTTGATGATCGAGTGTTCATGATGCCACGTGGCTTCAGTTTGATGTTGGTACTGGTGTTTGTACATGGTTATGAAGCAATGATATTGATACTTTCATTTTATTCTGACGTTGTCCAGTTTCGGTGACACGTCTTGCTAGTCTTTTGAAAAAGCCCAAGGATTAAGTTACCCAGGATGAACTTGTTGAATATTGGGGAATCTCTGAATTCATGTTCGTCTTATCTCGCTACGCTCTCTCACCTCACATCGACTTCGGATGGACCCTGAGCAAACGCACGTGGCTTGGCGGCGCGCTACGGTGTAGCTCTTTCCCAAGAGAGACTGCTTCATCTCTCTAGCCACTCACCTCACCCACTTACTTTGCTTGCCATGGCTGCACAACCGTTCGGCAATAAGATGGCTGATCCGCCTTCGACGACGGGCATGGCTAATCAACCTCCGACTGCATACTCGACTACTCAGGTCCCAACAACCGGCACAGAAGCTACCATCTCTGTCCAATAAGATTAGCTGCACTTTACCTCAAGATTTAGCAACACTGACCATAGACAGATCCGATGAAGCAACAGCTGTGCGTATGGATGAGCCCTTCCGATTCTCGGATCTACCGAAAGAGCTGAGACTCATGGTCTACGATCTTCTCATCACACGCAGCCATCATGACCTCTCATGGACCTTGGAGGGCGAAGTCTTCCGTTTCATTCTAGTGAACGCCGACCCGATACCGCCGATTCATCTGACGTATAAAGGCCTTCACGCAGAGGCTGGTTCATACCTGCAGGCGAAGGTCAAGCGCTCAATCGATCGCACCACGCCACGCATCATTGTCGATTACAGCACTTCAATAGACCCGCTCGATACGCGCGGGCTGCTCGATGTTCCACTCTGGTGTGTAGCTGAAGTAAATCGGTACAACGAAGACCCTTATTGAAACCCTCGAAATGCCAACTTCTTCGAGAATTGTGAACAGTCAGTATAGCGTTCCGGAGAAGACTGCAAAGCAATCAGGTCTTTTCTTTCCAATGCTGGTGAGCACTTCAAAGCTGCAAAGCCTTCTGAGACGCCCTGGCGCGATGACACTGAGAGAAGACTTTCCACGGAGGATGGATTCAGTAGCCTCGACCCCATGAGACGAAGCCTGGAGACCGAGCAACGAGCGGCGAAACTCATGTCAGAACCAAGTACCAAATAAGAGGAACTGCAGCTTCTGTTCAATGCTAAAGCAAACAACAGCAAACATTCGATGGATATTTTCGATCCTGGTGGAATTGGAACAAGCGTGCGCCTGGCATGGCACAAAGGCCTGTGTGTCCATTTCCGGCTTCCAAAACAATTCCAAGGGACCTTGGGATTTTTGGGACTGGACCTGTTAAAGAGGGGAGATTGACAACAAGGAATGGGTGGACGGTTGGGTATGAGCTCAATATGGAGAAGGACTCTGGTGTTCATCAAGTGCATGTCGAACAGCGTAACGCTACTGCATGAACATCAAGAGAATGTAAATTCAGATGCTAGAAAACACAAATTGATGCTATGAGACGGCCGCCTGGCGTCTCCCCAAAAGCTGAACGTCCCTCATAGCTTCATGATGTCACCAAACCGATGTGGACCAAATCAAGGCGAAGGTGACAGTCTACATTCAGGTTCCGCTCACGTGATCCAAGCAAACGGCTATTCGTGCTAGCTCTTCCCGTCACTCACCCGCAAATTCTAGACGCTGAGCTACGCACGCGCACAGTCGATCTGCCTCCATCCATCCCCGTCACTTATCGTTAAGACACGACCTCCGCCTCCACGATCGTAGTCTCCACGATCAATCGAAGCTCGCTGGCCTTTCGCACAATGCCTGACCAGCCCACAACCACCCAACCGCACCGCGCGACATCAAATACGTAGGTGCTACATGTGTTAAGTGGCTTCCGTATACTGACACCTTCTAGCATGGACGCGCCCAAGGCCAAGTCAGACACCGAGAGCTTCCGGTTCCTGGATCTTCCGAAAGAGCTTAGGCTCATGGTCTATGATCTGCTGATCACTCTAGAGCACCACAAACTCACCTGGACCTATGGAGACAAAGAAGCTGCGATCACGCTGGTTATGCCGAACGTCATCCCACCAATGCATCTCACCTGCAAGTTCCTCCTCGCAGAAGCCGGCGTCTATCTTGAGGGAAAGGTTGCGCGCGCATGGACGTGTCGCATCATGTCCCGAAGCTCATCATCCACGCGGGTCCTTTGGCCCTTCTCTTCGACAGGAGCGGAAATCTGGACTACCTGATGGAAACAATATTTGATTGCAGAAACGAGGACGCGAACGAGAGCTACAAGATTGACCACTCTTACTTTGCCAACGACCTCGAATCGATGGCCTGTCTCACCGCTACGACCATCAGTATGATCAGAACATATGTCATGTATGTCGCCGCCTTTCTTAACCGTCATCACACGAATTTCCTTACTTGGTATGAAGAGGCGGAGGACAAATTCTACAGAAACTGGAAAACTCGAAAACCAATGGAGTCTACTTTCCCAATGAGAATGAAAGAGAGGAAGAACTCCAAAAAGTAGCCAAGCGACTTATGGCCGCTCCAGATAGCAAGTGCAAAGAGCCTCACGTCTTGATTCTGGGCAGTGAGAGCGCCATGGAAGCCCCCAAAACGCCTGAGCTCCTAGTGGCAGTCGCAGGCCTATTCGACTCGTGGAGTTTTAGAGCCTTTGTCCACTCATTCCGCATGCAAGATGAGTCTGCCAAAATCGAGGACCGCGAGCACCGAATTCGTTACGAAGGTGCCATGGACAAGAAGACGTGGGCGGCAGAGTGGGAATGAGGAAGCGTAATATCGATTTGGCGGATGGATAGAGCCTAAGTCCTTTGGATCTTCTGCAAGGTGTATCAGATGTATGCAGAGATGATGAATCGGAGTATATGTACGAGCTCCGTAGTTGCGAGATGGCAACACTCCGTTCGAGGATGCTAAGGGTTGGTTTGGTGTCAAAGCGTGACGGACAAACAGACATGGAAGGAGTGAGGAGACCAATGAAACTCGTCTTTATGCTAGCGTATGAAGGTGCTCCTTTATATGGTGTGAGCCTTGAGGAAGTACGAAATGCAAAAGTGACTCAAAGATTACAAGCCCTTTTGTAGAGCGAAGAAGATGCAACTCCAGCCGCGCTAAGCGCCCAATAACTTATGGTTAGTGAGCACTTGCCAACTTCCCGACCTTCCAAGGTTCCTTCCAACACTCAACGACACACCTGGATTTCTCCGAACAATTCTCAAACTTAGCGCTGTATCGACAAAAAATATCATGGACCCTACGCCGTTCCCTTTCTTGGGTTTGCATAGGGATGTACGTCTTCTAATGTACGAACACCTTATCAGTCGAACGCACCACTCCATCATAAAGCGCAGCGAAGACGCGCAAGTCGTCACATTGACCCTCGTGCAACACGATCCTATTATTCCAATTCACCTCACTTCCAGGTCACTCCTCGCCCAAGCTGGCCCCTTCTTGAAAAGCAAAGTCGAGCGCATGAGCGCCAGCCTCGCTACCCTACCAATCGGAAGCATACGGTAAAGCAGCGAGTGCGAGCCAAGACATCGAAAGTTCAAGATAATAGCTGCGTGACTCTGTACTCTCATCTTTAATGCTGTACACCTCTTTTCTAACCTCACCAATCATCTATCATTTGCGTGATAGGTGGTGGAGGCGCAAGTTTTGGGTGACTGTGCTAAAGTGGCTAGCGCTTACCGCCAAACTCAATTACAACCTTCACCTTCAGAAAGCAACGCGCGTGAAGTACAGAGGCCGTGCTGCAAGCGAACGTCAAAGCGAGGATTTTCGGACAATACTTTGGGACGCTGTCTTGGGCGGCTTGGCACGCTTGCTGGATCCAAATCTGCGCAGCAATCCTCGTCAAGACCACAATACTGGAGTCGAATCCAACTCACCCCTCTACTATTCGTGACCGCCTATTCTGCAAGACAGCTCCTCTCCCTTTCAGTCTAGCCTTTGCGCGGTTCCTTGAAACACACTCAACATGACGGCGCACCCGCCGCGCGACGGCCGCCCCTGCTTCCTCGACTTTACACTGGAGTTGCGCTTGATGGTTTATCAGTAGCTAATCGTTCGCCATCCCAAAGTCCTCATCGTCAAGTGGAAGAGCTGGTATACAGGACGCGACGGGTTCACACTCATCACATGCGAACCTATCCCCGCATTGAGCCAAGTCTGTCACCAAGTCCACGCCGAAGTTGCAAGGTACATCTTGCCATTCGTAGGTCCACGGATCATTCTCCATGCCCACGAAGACACCCACTGGGATGTTGAAAAGAGTTGCGGAATATTGGAGGATCTATTCACCGTCATTCGCCACGTCGTCAAGCATGGGAAGATCACGGTGCAGGAGACATCAGACGTCCTGAAGAAAGAAGTCGAAGCCGACTACCGCCACTGGTCTTCGGAGGGCGAAGGTCTCGACGGTGAAGGTCTCGACGGTGAAGACTGCGATAAGCTGGCTTCATTTGCGAACATTGTAAGACAGTACCTCACGCACGCGCAATTGCCAACTTACCAGGACGCAAGTCGCCTACGTATCGCCACACACTGTGTCACAGATGAACTTGAGCTTGCATGCTATCAGTATCGTTGGGCCACAACGTTAGGACATTGTTCTCGAAGTCCGCTCCTCGGCGAGCTGTACAGAGTTCGCGATGGAAAACCATTCTCGGTATAGGACGAGATCACCGGATCAGGCCTGCAGTATAAAGGCGTGATCACGACGAAGAGCTGGAACGAGGAGTGGGTCGAGACATAGCATGAAGAGCAAGGCGACAGAAATTGGCAAGAATGAGATCTGCTGCGAGATTGGTGGTTTCAGTGTCCATATCAATTTTCACAGCCGGGCCATCAGCAGACGGGAGACGTGCTGCAACGCAGAATGGACCAAGCTGTAGTGCCGGCAAATTCACCATTAGAGGAGCTAGATCAATGGTTTCGTCTGCGATCGATTGGAGGCGCTGGAAGAGGGTGCAAGTACTTTGATGCGTAAAAACGACACTTTGAAAGATTCCGTCATCAGCTAGATTACTGTCTCCTGCATCACTGGCATTTCGAGTGCTTCTATCGGCCCTTTCGCCTCAGTTTCTCATCCTTCAAACGCCTGTAAAACGTTAATATACATCTGCAAGTGTATGTGGTATGCCTACTGAGCGCTGCACGGTGTATGAGCCAGGCATAGAACACACAGTAGGGTACGGGAGCGAGTTCGCACGCTCGTACATCTGCCGTCCCGTTGATCGGGCCTACATATCCCTTCATACCCCGCACGGCCCGTCGTTTCCATTCACTTGCTTCGCAGCTTGCTAGGTTGTAGGCCCGAGAGACATTGCAGATGCTTGAGCATCGCACGGCCACATTCTATACCCGAGGGCCACTTCACCACGGATCAATGTTCCCACGCCATTTTTCTCTGGGCGAGAGGCGACTCAACACCACACACGCGCTATTGATATGGTCGTTAGTCGACAATGCTGGCGATTCAGGCACTTGTATGTGGACCAAGACGTTCACGGCTCCAAGCGAGTCTGCGGAGAAACACTCGCAGCAGAGCGCACAGCGGAGCGCACAGCACCACTTGGCTACCTGCGCGCTCTGAAAAGTCTATGGACAGCTGTAACAATAGGGAGTAAACGGCAGGAGTAAAGTCGCATGTTTTCTTTGTGCACGTTTCTCATTACTGCCCAAGGTCCTCCCGCTACTGGAAGGGCACTTTCGGTTTCGAGCTCGATGCAGTGCTCGGCGTCTCCTCAAACATGGTCGAGATTTGTGTATTCACCATGATCTTTCCCGGCGTCTGCTCGCCACCGTTTTCCAGATGTCCATCCGAGAACAAAGAATCTTCGGACCCGTTCGCCCTTTTCCGAGTATTGTGCGACGATTGTGCGCCGCTGTTTTCATTTGCGGCATTCAGTCGGTTCTGGTTCGCTAAGCGCCGTGCGGATGAGAGCTCGTAGTGCTTGCCGTAAGGATTGGAGCTGCCAGCAGTTGTACCTTTGCCGATTATCATTGAGCGCAGAGCTGGGAGGCAAGTGGCGATGATGGCGATTGCGGTTTCGATCATGGAGACGGTGCAGGTCAGCATGGTTTCATTCCTCTTCGAGTAGTATGCTCGTATGACTGCGAATCATCAGCTTTGTTGACACATGGATGTGCAGCACTCACTACTAGCAATCACTACGAAGAAACCGAGGCAGAAGATGCCGGCCACGCCGAGCTTCTGCTTGAGCTTCATCTGCAGCCGCGATATCATAGCTATCGGCAGGCAGATGATGATGACGTCGGTGAATATGTTGACTTTAGAGCATCCTGTCAGTCCTTGGTCACTAATGATGCAATGCCGTCATGTCAACGTACAGAAAATTGTGATCCAGTAATTGATCTCCGACGCTTTTGGACTGCATTGATCTGAGCAATATTAGAAATGCCGAGCATGACTGGGGAAATTTCCTCACAAGTAGGATCATTAGACCACCGCTTGTCGTGAGGAAAGCACTGGAACATGATATCAAAGAAGATGATCAAGTACGTGATCGCCAATCCACCGAGGGCGACGTTGTAGATTATAACCAATCGTGAGCCCGGCGCCGCCAGACTCTTGTAGAAGAAGACCAGTGCGAACTTGATGGCCCACAAGGATGTCACGTAGAGCGTCGAGCCGGGTATGATCATCTGCATGAGGCCTTTGAAGTTCGCTGGAGTGATTGTCGACATGTCTCCCAGACCCAAATTCCACATGTGCTGTTGGATGCCGAGGTCGCCGATAAGACATGCCACTGCGAGGATGATGAGATAGTCATCGATGAAGAGTTTCCCGATTCTCTTGTACCGCGAGTATATCCGCAGGGCAACAAACGGAATCGTTGCTACAGTACATATGTACCACGATACCTACCACTGAATGAGCTATGCGAAATCCAGAGAGCAGACAACACAACACTCACCACCTGCCCAAGTCCATTGTCACCCATTGTCCTCGGTCAATCGAGCCCGAAGTAGAGCCGCGAGGAACTGGATTGTCGCAAGGTTGCCGTTCCACTCTTTCTACCGTGGTGGATTCATGAGTCTTTTCGAAGAGAGAGAGCAAGGAGACGGAGCGATTGACGGTGGGGTTTCTTTCACAAGCATCGACCCTTCCTACCTATATGATTCCATCTCCACTGACTAAACCCCTAACATTGAGAGTCGCGGATATGGAATGCCATCCATACAAAGTTTGCGCTATCCAAGGATCAAAAGGGCCGAACTTCGCCCACGAGGCGTCGGGTCAATCATCGGCAAGTGTAACGACACTCATAGCCAGTCAACGAAAAGAGCCTCCACAGCCTCTTCTAGGCGCTAGCGAGGGTATCCCAACTCCCAAGCGATCCGCAACAGCAGATATCTCTCTGAGACCATCTCCATGCCTTTTAGGTAGCGCAGCGAACAGAAAGGCGCGGAGGCGACTCGTACCCTTTGTGCGTCCAACCCGAGGCTTATTACTTGCAAATGACTGCCCATGGTGGTTGATGCGTACTCCGCAAGTTCATCGTTGACATGTGGTAGGTGTTGGGCGATGAAAACCTCTGTCCCGGTATCTGTGGAACTCCAGACGATGTGGGTGGTGGCGTCATGCGAGTCATTAGATAGTCGCCGTGTTTTTCGGCCCGAATGAGTGGCATGCTTGCATCCGCAGCTTTTCCAGTGCAAGCAACGGCACAGACCCAAGGGAGAATATCAACTAATGAAAAATCAATGCAGGTGGACGGACGTGTTCTCTGATCTGGGAAGTACCAGAGACCAGGGCTGCACTCATGGGGTAAATCCCGATCACATGTTCGGACGGGCACGACTCATTCAGGTTACCCCCTCTTCGGAACACGATTCGGGCCGTGCAGTAGTTCAGGGTCCTAGCCACGTTGTGAGCTGCATTGACTTAACGGAGATGAAAAAAGACGTTTCCATGCACCATGGAAGTTCTCGGCACTTACTAGGCATATTTTTACAATGTGCCAATTGGCGACAGAATTTGCCTCACAAGAGAGGTACATCGTATGTGTGCCTTATATAGCCATGTCGCATCCCAAACTCTATCACCATACCCAAACTTTATAGTTTCTCTTCCCGGTTCTTCTGCATAGCGCGAGTCAACATGAGTAAGTGTATATGTATAACATATGTACGAGGTGTATGTGAAACGTACGCTAACGCCTTTTCTAGAGCTCTCTCCGATCTTACACAGCTTGACGTTGGGCGTCATCGTTGGGCAGGTATCTGTCGTTGAAGGTACCCCATTACCTCGAAGACAAGCAAGCTCCGACGCGGCTGCTGCACTCCATCAAGGAAGTGTGAAGGGTTTCAAAGACTCGCATGGCAACTCCGTCTTTCTTGGCATCCCGTTCGCAGAGACCACAGGCGGACAAAACAGGTATGTATCATGATGTCCGAAGGTGGGTCAATCTGCTCACGAATGGTACAGGTGGAAGGCACCTAAAGATGCGAAGAAGCTGAAGAAGGGCGAAGTGCTTGATGCGACGAAGTATGGCGCAACATGTCCGCAAGCAGCCAGCCCTGCAACGTGGTCGCCACAGGGCGAGGATTGCCTGAACCTCAATATCTGGTCTCCAGCAACCAAATCTACGCCTGGTCGAGGACCACCACCGGGAAAGGGTCCACCCGGGGGCCCACCCGGAGGCCCACCTGGATTGAACCGCGATGCTGGACTTCCAGTGTTCGTCTACATGTATGGCGGTGCGATGGTCACAGGGAGCTCTTCCAATCCTGGACTCGTTGGCAGCAACTTTGCCAGCAAGGGCGTCGTGTTCGTGAGCTTCAATACTCGTGAGAGCGTCTGGGCGTACCCAAACTCCGCCGAGCTTTCGGGCTCCGCAGAGTCGCAGAACTTCGGTATCCTCGACGTCGACAAGGCTCTGCAATGGGTCCGCGATAACGTCGCTCAATTTGGTGGCAACCCAGACCACATCGTCTTTGGAGGTCACTCATCCGGATCCGTTCAGGTTGATCACTACATGTGGAATCATCCCGATACCTGGCTCGCAGGAGCTGTGCAGATGGCGGCCAACGCAAAGTCAGGACCAGCGGCAGCTCCAACTAACCAGGCACTCGACCTTGTTGCTATGGAGGTCAATTGCCCAACTGGCGCCGGCCAATTGGAATGTCTGCGCAAGGTCGACGTCAACGCATTCCAAACGGAGGCCTTTAACTCGGCGCTTAACACATACTTCGCCCCAATCGTGGACGAAAAGACGCGCTACCAAGACTACGCGGCACGATTCGCGGCCGGCATGTATGCCTCACACGTTCCTCTCTTGACAGGTAACTCGGATCAAGAGGGTGCCATCTTCGGTCTGGTGTACGGGGGCGAGAACACCAACTTCAGCTCCTGGATCAACACCTTCAACGCCGATGTAGCGCAGATTGCAGACAGTGCTCTCGAAGCTGCGTACGATATCGCCAACTTCCCTAGCGTGTCTGCCATGAGCGGTGCGCAGTACGGCGATGCGCGCTTCTTCTGCCCGGTCGACTACTTGATCGATGTTCGCAGCTCGAAGCAGAGCACCTGGGCATACCGCTTCTTCACTAAATACCCCACTGGTCTGCCCGTTCCCGGCCCAACGCACGGCACCGAGATCCCGTACTTCTTCGGAGGAAACGAGAACTTCGCAGGGATCAGCGGCGTGTCGGCTGCCCAACAAGCTGTAGCTGATTTCACGAACGACTGGTTTGTCAAGTGGCTGAAAAACCCCGCCGCTGGACCTGGCTGGGATAAGACCGCGCCACGCAACGGTGCGATCGCGAAGATTGGAGTTCCTGGCAATGATTTGGCGATAGTAAAGGCCAGCTCTGGGGAGTTCAACACGAGGTGCCAGAAGGTGTACAACCCAACTCTGCCCAAGTATCCTATCATCCAGAGCGTTCTCGCCGGAATGATGAACCTCGTCGAGGGCATGATTGGGTTCAATTAGTAGCGAGGTCGAAGTCATGAACATAATGATCAATAGTAATAATACCAATTTTCGCATTCCGATGGTGTGTCGATGATGGCTTTGTCAAGTGCCTTTTTCGTAGTCCAGCAACGCACCTAGAGGATCTTCCTTGCCTTTCCCGTCTCTACCTCATACACCCAACCAGTAACCCTGACACCGCCTTCGATGGCTTTACTCTGCAGCCACTGCACATCACTCTTGACTTCAGCCTCCAAGTCCGGGAACGTGAGGAAGTCCAAGTCTTCCACTTCTTTCGCTGCTGCATCACCCTTGTTCTTCTTCACGACACCCTTCGCGGCCTCATTGTCGAACGTCAACATGCCGCAGCCGGTATGCTTAACCACCAAAACCTCCGTCGTGCCGAGCAGCTGTTGCGAAATCACAATGGAGCGGAAGGCGTCGCGAACAGATGCTCCAGCGTTGCGAATGACATGGGCGGCCCCAAGAGGAATGCCAAATGCGGCTGCAGGATCGATGCGTGCGTCCATGCAGGTGACTATGGCGGTACTCAATTTCTGCATGCTGGTATGGAGTTTACATGGTGCTACATACCGACGGCATACTTTTGGCTAGGCGGGAGCGCTAAGTCCCCTTGTGTAAAGGAAGCAGCGTAGTCCTTGTTGCCCTTTTCAAAGTTTTGCTCGCCATTGGTGGACATGGTGGAGATGGTTTGATAGCGGGAGGATAGATAATCCCGCTCAGTACCCTGCTGGCCTGGAGATACATATATAATGACAGATGGTGGTCGACATCTCGGTTGCGCTGCGACGGAATTACTCCACATTGTAGAGCTCAAGGTGGTGACATTGCGGGGTTGGATTGCGCCATGAGCGGATTGGCATGCGCCTCGGCGACATCCTATCTCTCGCACGTCGTTTCTACTTCTTCCATCCGCTCTTGCATCGAAAAGAACTTGCAGGTAACACATATCCCAATGTAGATGACGTAAACTTGGACGTTGCTCTCTGCATAGCATCAAAATGTCTGTTGGTACACCATGCTGCAACCGACGTTCGGAACTGCTGATAACACATTCCACGGGCGAGCGCCGCACACGGGCGAGCGCCGCACCCCATCAACTTTCAGCACCTTCAAAGCTGCGCATCTCAACCACCTTAGAATGAAATACATAGATATTTACATAGTAGATTAGACAGTATCTAACGTATCTTTCTTACACGTACGCGAGTTATGTCCAGTCTCTCTGCACTTCTTACAACGCGCCAGAGCCTGGCGACTAAGGCCTGATCGCTCTCCACCTTGACGCTGTTCACGCTCGATCTGCTGGTCAGCCTCCTTTTGAGCTAGTATATCCTCTCCCTCTCCCTTTTTTAAGGTACCGTGCTTCTGTATCCGCTTCTTTTTGCGCTGCCCACGCTTTGTTGCTGCTTCGTTGGCTCTCTCAAGGCTGGCGATCCGATCGCGCATCAGCTCAGCCGAGAGCATCATTACCTCTGCCCCTTTCTTAAGCTGGCCAATTGCTTGAATAATCGAGGCAGGTGATGAGCTCTTGTGCCGCTGTATGCGATCACGTATCAACGTTGATTGAGCCTCAAGCTCCCGTACGTTGCTCGGCGTTTTGGCGTCCCAGGGAGCCTCTGGCAGAGCGGCTGGTGTAGGTGTACGTAGCTGCACATCTAGCTTTGACAGAACAATGTCTGGCTGAAGCGGGACAAGGCCTGCGCCTCGAAAAGCTGAGCAGATATTGGCTGCCGTGAACGATCGCGTGAAGGCTGCCTTAAAGGCTGGCAGGAATTCAAGCTTCGTGATGTGGTTGATGTGGTGGCGGATCAGCGCCTCGATCTCACGGCTATACGCGCGCTTCAACGGCGAGAAGCAGCCTACGTCAAGCGGCTGCAGCAGGTGGGATGAGTGAGGCGGCATGCAGAGCGTATAGATATTGTTCTCCTTGCAGAGCTCCTGAAACTCAAGAGAGTGGTGGCTCTCATGGCCATCAAGGATAAGCAGCCGACGCGTTCCAACCACCTTGCCATCTATATGCTTGATAAAGTGCTTCAGCCACTCAAGTCCTATCTCGTTCGTCGTCCAGCCATTATCGCTTACAGCGATAGCCCAGTCGCGCGGGATATCTTCCTCGTACCAGGCAGACAGGTGGTGCTGACCGGCGAAGATGATAAATGGTGGGATAGCCCAGCCAGCAGCGTTGATTCACTGGATCACTGTCGTCCACTCGCGATTGCCAGGCTGGATAGCCTTTGGCGCACCTCTCCTCTCTGAGCCTGTCACAACGAGCTGGGTCATAATCTTGCCCATCATAAAGCCCGCCTCGTCGAAGTTGTACACGTCATCATCGCAGATGCCGTACTTTGCCTTTGTCTCCTCTACAAGCTCAAACCAGCTCTGTATCAAGACTGGATCTTCGCAGAGAGCTCTCTGCCTATAGTAGGCTCGATTGAAACGCGTCGTGAGACTGTCTGTACGCTTGACAAAGGTAGCTGGCCAGTTGATCCCAACGCGTCCTCCATCACGCGCCGATAGCAGCTTATCAGCCATATCACGTACAGCTGCGTACGTAGGCGCAAATCCACGTCCGTCAAGGTCGAGTATATGTCTTATAATCACCTTCTCTTCTAGCTGGGTAAGCTTCTTTGAGTTGGGCTGGCAATCGCGTTGGGCAGGGACACCAGCGCGTCGGCGACAGATCGTTCGTTCAGACACGCTATAGATAGTAGCAGCACTGCGATTGCTCTGGATTTGATGGAGATTGATAGAGGAGATAGCAAGCTGAACGTCTGCTTCGTTTGAAGCTGAATGAGTAACGTTGCGTTGAGCCATTGTACGTTTAGGTAGGAGAGGTGCTAAAACTTGGTGGGGTGCGGCGCTCGCCTGTGTGCGGCGCTCGCCCGTGGAACACGTTAATCTTCTTAAATCATACGCTTCACTTGCGGTGCTTTTAGCCTCTCTGCTTATCGTTATGGCAGTCAATACTAAAAAAAAACGAAAATGAGCAAACTGATCAGTCGTGGTGGAAAACTGAGGTGGGCGCGTGATGATTGATGCCACTCTAGAGTGTCGTGATGCAGGCTACTCACGCTGAGAGTAAAGTGTCGTCGTGAAAATGCCCCTGCTTTTCCTCATGTCAATCAGATACTTTGGACTTCTCGAAATTGATGTGTTCCGAGCAGCTATTGCACAATCGATGGAAGCCAGGGGCAATGTTTTGGCGCCTTGCCGAATTTGGATCTTAGTGTTCGCGCTTGCCGTTCTTGTCTCCTCACCCTCCAAACATCATCTTCCAGCCTCACCTTTGCACCAAACTCGGAAGCCTTGCCCTTCGATATCAGCTACACGCATCACCGAAGGCACGCAAACCAGCCCAATACGACTTCACAAGCCTTCTTGTCGCGTCACACGATGACTTCCGCGACTAGGCTCGATGAGCTGCCAGATGAGTTGCTGCTGGAAATCATCACCCACTTCGCCTGTATACAATCGTTCGAGCCGCAATCTGTTGCATTCAAGCAGCAGAAGACGGAAAAGGCGAGGCAGCGCGAGAACCGAAACAGAGAGCTGGTGCTCTATGCACTCTGCCTGGTGTCCCATCGCACCCGAGCTATCGCGACACCAATTCTATACTCGTCGTTCGTTTCTTGCGCCACATCGTACTCCCTAAAGCCTCTACGACTCTTTCATCGCACTATATGTAAGAAAGAGCCTGCGCTGGGTCTGGAAATTCGCCTTGCAGATTGTTTGCAGTACGTTGAGAATCGTCTGGCGGACCACCTAGGCAACAGCTTGCAAGCTGATTCTGAGGAAGACGAAGACCTGCTCATTGTATCCCAGTACTTCTCCATGCTTGCGGATATCACCAAAGTCGCGCTGAACTTGCAACACTTGAACATCGTCAGCCTTGAGGTAGGCACCACATCTTTCTGGAAGAATATCCTCTCTTTTGAGACATTCGGGACGTGTGCGGCATTCGTCACTCACGGTTATCAAAAGCTGCAAAAGCTCTCTTTCCAGATTCATGAAGAAGCAATCGATTTCAGTGGTGAAAAACCCTCGTTCCGGCAAATCTGCTCAGCCCTGTCTTCAGTACCCACGCTTACAGATCTGCGAGTTTCAAGCATTTCGGTGACTGGTACTAGCTCACTTTCCCTTGGCAGCTTGGAGAAGTTAGAGCGGGTTGAGATCACGGAAACTGTTCTGGAGTTTGAGGACATCTGCGACATCCTGGCAGCATGCAAAGATTTGCGTCATATCAGCTTCCATTGGGCGTACCTCGACCCAGATGATTATACGGACCTTTCAGACCTCTATTTCAGGCTGTTGCAACATGCCGAAACCTTGCGATCCCTACATGTGGATACGAGAGAAGTACGCACAAAAAGATCGATGTCGATGCTTGGATCGCTGCAGCCTTTCGCATCGCTGGAGTCGCTGAGCATAAGCGCGGCTGCCCTAGGTTTCCTACACCGGAAGGTCGACGACGTTACAGAGCAGTTTCCGGATCATCGCATATCCTCAATCCTGCCTCGAAACCTGGAGAAGCTAGAAATATTGTTGCATGCAGCCTGTGAGTTGGTGTCTGTGGAGCCTGACCATATTCGTGCTTTACTGGATCTGGTGGCAGATGTCCCGCGAAGTCTACCGCGGCTGAGGGTAGTTACTGTGCAGTGCCCTTACAGGTTCAATACTCCGGATATCGCAAACGCTTTCAAAGACGTTGGCGTGCGCTTTGACACCGTGAACGAAACGATGCTAGAAACAAGGGCATGGTAACATAATACAATGGCAAGAAGCTAAATGGACGGGTAGAAAGTCCGCATCCTGATGCATCCGCGATTCTGTGGGGATCCGCTGCCAATCAGTCAAAGAGCAGAGACGACGATTCACCGTCTTTGAAGTCTGGAATCCGGCCTTCAACCCACGGTCCTTACCAATTGGTGGAGGTGTCGCTTCGACGTACTGGCCTACTGGAGACACGCGCTCGACGTCCGTTTGCGCGCCACCCCAACGTCGTAGACCCCCACCTTTGAAGACGCTACTGATTCGATGGTAGCATCGGCGTTGCATCTCAAAGTGACCGATTCGTAGCAGTAGCCAGACTGCTGAATCCCAGGTACTAGGCTTGAGGGTCATCACTGTCAACGGCACTGCTGCGAATTGATATGCAGACAGCTCAGTGGCTAGCCTCACCTGCCTGCAGTCTTCGTTCGAACGATCTTTTACCGTCTTTGCCTTTACTCCATGCGAACGCTCAGTTGCAAAGTCTCTTACCATTTGCTAGCTCGAGCCTCAGTTGGGGAGCGATCACTCAGTCCCAGAGTCTCTCACTAGCTAGCTCGAGCCTCATTTCTGGCGCCCTCTGTCTATATAAAGTACCTCCAACTTCCTCATCCTTTTTTCCACCACCGATCTCCAACACAAAGACCACAACAACTACAACTTCGATACCACCTGTGATCTAGTGCAATCACTACTATACCTTGCCCATCACTACATCGTCTACACCAGCCGGATTACCAGCAACCTACTTCAAGAATCGTAGGTCAATTTGTACAATACTACACGTTGACTGTGCAGTACCTTACGTTGCCTTAGAGCCTTACACCATCACCACCATCATCATGTCCACCAAGCCGGAGCAAAACCTCGTTGTCGATATGTTTTCGCCCAGAGGAGACTTCAGTGTCAAGCCCACCAACCTCAACATCATCCCTCACTTTGACGGTCCGACCACTAAAAACGGCAATATGTCGCCAGAGTTTCCTTCTTCTTTGTCAGACACCGATACGTCTAGTGCCTCCGAGATGTACGATCTTGACTCATCCGTACCCTCACCCAAGTCCATCATCAAGGATAGCAAGAGCGACATGTCTGTTAAAGAATGCGAGACCGTGGAGGAGCCGCTCGGATTCAAGGAACATATCGAGGTCGACAACGTTGAGGAGGATGGCGAGATAATCGGCGATACTGGTGTTGAAGTCAAGAAGGCAGACGATGTTCACGTTGAGGGCCAGGGCGGCACTGGTAAGTCGCACTGCTTTACGAAGATACTGCTCCTGATTCCGTACACAGAACACAACGACCAGGAGGCAGAGATTGCTGCGATCACCGAGACGAGTGCCGACTCAAAAGCCGACGACGACGAGCTCCTAGCACTGGAGTCTCTGATTCGTGGTCCAGCCACCATACCAATTCCCACCAAAGACGCCGACGTCACCCCTGTGCCAGTGGGGATCGAGACCCTCAAGAACACTCAGGAGGTGACGGATTCAAGCGCACCCGTTACCGATGCCGAAGATGATGTTGCCGTGACCGACAGCGAGGAGATTGTCGTCAGTGCGCCTCAGCCACCTCAGGATGCTCGCAGTATCCCTTCAAATCTGCGCCAGCAGGTGCCTGTGCCGGCTGCCCACGAGACTGGTCAGCACACTCGCCAGGTAAGACACAGAATCTCCAATGATTATAGACTGGAAATACTAACTTTGTCTAGCATGGCGCACCTCTCCCTTCTCGGTACCTCGACATCCCACGCGCTCCACGCAACCAGTCCGCACCCGATTCTCCATATAACAACAACAATAACCACCAGCCATATGGTAGACGCGAGGAGCTGGTACGGATGAATGCGTACAACGTAAAGCTACGCAACGAGCTGGGAATGGAGCGCAAGAAGGTGGCCGACATGCGCCAGTCCGTCGGGCTCGAATTCGAGAAATCTATGGACGAAGCTCTATCCACAATGACCTCCGAGCTCTTAAATAAGCAGGCAAAGCTCCTAGCCCAGAAGTTCAGGGCTGAAGCCAAAGAGCGCGATCTGGAATACCGAGAGCATCGCATCGTCCAGGTGGAGGTCTACCTCGCCGAAGGCCAGAAGCAGGTCCATCGCTTCCAGCAGGGTGAGCTCGATGGACTCACCATGGCAGAGGTCGACCGCGAGCATGACCGCTGTCAAGCTGAGCTCACAGCGCAGAAGAAGTTCGCCGACCGCGAGGCTCAGGCGCTGCACCGCCTTCAAGCCCTCGAACTCCGCGAAGCCGCCCAAGAGATGCGTGAAGAGCATTACAAGGCCCTATTGCGCGGCAGCTTCAAGGCCGGTCTCCACGAGAAGGCTGTGATTGACATGGACACCAAGCTCGAGGAGTTCGGAGATTTGGAGTACCACCGCGGGCTCAAGGATGGCAAGGTCGCTGGTCGTGCAGAAGGCGGAGAAGATACAAGCCGAAAGGGCTTCCTGGATGGGTACGCGGCATCACAGCGCGCCCAGATTGCTCTCAGCAAGCTTCGTTCCGGCGCGATCGCCCCCAACCACCCCGACCTGAACTTTCTGTATGATGCCGCTCACCCACACCATTTATTCAGCATGGGCGCACGTGTTGGCATCAAGGAAGCCACATCGTCGGCACCCAAGACCCAGCCAAAGCAAGTTCGCATCGCCAAGGAGATTGTGGTGAAGGAGGTAGTGCAGGAGGCGGTGCAGGAGAAGGTCGAGGAACCCAAGGAGGAGGAGATCGAGATGCCGGTTCGCAAGTAAGTCATCCTTTCATCAGCTTACAGTGTGAGCTGGACGTCTCCAAAACTCAACATTTCGCTAACACATCATCACTAGGGTTCCTTCTCCCGCCCGCCCTACGTTCGCTAGTGAGCTTCGCGGTGCCCAGACCATGCATAATGGTCATTTCGTGCTGGCTAATGGTGGAAACAAGGGTATCAAGAAGGAGGAGGGCCGCCCCATCATCGAGTATGATAGCAAGGATGAGGTGAACCTGATCGACTTGTACTAGGTTAGTGGATTGAGGGGTGACAGGAGGGAGGATTGGATTCTTGGGTGGCGGCATTTATCTTACCAATATTGGCGATTTGGGTTTGACATCTGAGATGAATGATAGGATGAGTCTTTGAACTTAGAGACATCATAGCTTAGAATGTCTGAATAATGTCTAGTATAACATCAGACGTTCAAATATATACATTACAACTACATGCATGTTCATATTCACGTGCATTTTAGCTTCCAAACACACACTTCAAAACCTATTGAATGCCTCCGGCCCTCTACTTCGCAATTCAAACACTCTCCAGTACTGCCTTTTCCAAAGTGTATTGAACACCTAATGTCTCACCCAGGAGTAAGTCAACGTATTCTTCATATCTAGAGATAGTGATGGGTACAAGATTGTGGCCACCCGGCTCCTATTCCGATCGGAAATGCCTTTGCGTTTCCAGGTTGAGGGAGGTGAAAGTCGAGACTTGGGATAACGCTAGTCCTCATCCAGAAACAACCTCGGCCACACCTTAGCATCATCGAATCACGGGCCGACGCGACACTTCATCACCAACCCCCTCGACCACGACGACACCCAGCTTCACGCCCATCCCTCTCTAAACACCTAATCGCCCACGCGCGGGAATCGCACACCACACAATGATACAAGGCACGCGCCGCTGGCTGCGCCGCAACCGCACCAACTTCGCAATCGGCGCGGGCGTGCTGGGCGCAGGCTATCTCGCGGGGCAATATGTGCTCGGCAAGATATCCGAGGCGCGGGTGCGCATGAGCGAGGAGCGCGTATCGAAGGAGAACCTGCGCCGCCGCTTCGAGCAGAACCAAGAAGACTGCACCTTCACCGTCCTCGCCATCCTGCCGACTGCAACCGAAAACATCCTTGACGCGCTGCCCGTTGAGAACGTGCTGGAGGAGCTGCAACGACAAAAGGCGCAGCGATTGGCGAGGAGTGTGGGGCCGAGTGAGATTGGGACGAGTGCGCCGCCGAGTGTGACGGAGGATGATGGGAGCAGTATGCAGACGGATAGCTTCATACATGCCAGCCAGGTCGGGGATAGCCCCCAGGAAGATGGTGGAGAGCAGAAGCCCAAGAAAACCAAGGCACAACTTTGGAACGAGATGAAGATTGGCAGCATAACCCGCGCCTTCGTCCTCATCTACACCCTTGCGCTGCTCACTCTCCTCACACGCATACAACTCAACCTGCTCGGGCGCAGGAATTACCTGGCCTCGGTCGTTTCGCTGGCCGCACCACAGTCCGCTACCGAGGGCGCGCGCATCAACCTCGAGAACAACGACGACGACAACTTCGAGCACTCGTACGGCAACGACTTCGAGACGAATAGACGGTACTTGAGTCTGAGCTGGTGGTTGCTGCATCGGGGGTGTATCGACCTCATTGAAAAGGTGCGGAGTGCTGTTAAGGAGGTGTTTGGGCTGTTGAATCCTCGAGAGGAGATCACACTCGAGAAGTTGTCCGAGTTGACGCTGGAGGTGAGGAAGAGGGTGGAAGGCGCGACGGAAGAAGAGAGGAGGACGTGTAAATGGCTGCCTTTCCTGCTGCCGCCGCAGGATAAGGAGGAGTATGTGTTGAAGGAGAGTGGCATGACGGCGCCGAGTCAAATGACGAGCACGAGCTTGAGGAGACTTATTGATGAGACGTCTGACCTCATTGATTCGCCGCAATTCACACACGGTGAGTTTTTCCCACTCTTCCCTATTTCCACTCATCCACTAACCTCACACAGTCCTTACTCTCCTCCTCGACGCCGCATTCTCCCACCTAATTGACACCAAAATCAGCCAACTATCCTACAAAATCCCCCCCATCTCCGACTCGCCAGCACGCATACAAGAGCTCGTCGGCTCGGATACTAAGGCCAAAGTCGCAAGCTCCTTGGCAATCTTCTGCAGGCAGGCGCATGGCATTGGGAGTGGAGTGCAGAACGAGTATGCGGAGAAGATGGAGGGCGTCAGGGATCTAGAGGCTTTTGCGGCGGTGGTGTACTCGAGTAATTTTGAGTTTGAGAGCCAAGGCGTGGAAAAGGTTGAGGGACGGAAGGAGGGTGTGAGTGTTGGAGAGAAGGCGAGTCTACCTGCCATTGGTGGTATTACGGCAGATGATCCGTTTGAGAGTGCGTGGGGGAAGGCGGTGGTGGAGAATCCCAGGAGGAGCGGATGAGCGTGGCTGTTGGTATGGTTGTATGATATTATGTGCTTATGGGATGGGAGGACAGGGAAGGTCGCATTTCATGATAGATACCCGCAATTTGAAACGCTCCGACTCATCCCATCATTCAATGGCTTAGGATGTCGAACATGTTCGCTCTTTCCGAAATTCGGAATCGCAGTCGTGACGTCAGCGCGTACAAATTGTTGTGGGACGCGACTTCCAGCATCACACCAACAATCAGAAAATACTCTGAGCCTCATCCTAAACTCCAATTCTCTTTTCAACAAGCCAACAAAGACCACCCAACATGGCGGACCAGAAACCACCGAGTTCCGGCAAAAACGCCTATGTCACCCTCCTCACACGCCCGTCCTATCTAGCCGGCGCCATCCTCCTCGCCTACACCCTCACAAAGCACTCACCCGACACACCGCTCATCATCACATACACGCCCGAAACGCTGCCAGAATCCTCGATCCAGGCGTTCCGCGATGAAGCAAAGCATTCCAACCTCATTCTTCATCCCGTCGAACACTTACGCCTGCCCGACGCCGAGGATGGAACCGAATACGGCATGGTCGCCGAGCGCTTCATCGATACGTGGACCAAGTTACGCGTGTTCGACCTTTATGATCTAGGTTTTGAAAGACTGTGTTGGGTGGATGCAGATATGATGATCTTCTCGAACCCTAGCCCACTCATTTTCAACGACAAGAACGATGCATATCTAACAGGCGGCGACGGCATGCGTCTAATGGCAGTGCACACATGCGTCTGCAACCTTGATCACGATTCCTGGGCGCCATCAACTTGGAAGCCCGAGAATTGCGCCATGGCAAAACTCACTTCATCAGACCAAACAGCGAAAGTCGAAGCCCAGCCCGACACGCTGGGAAACTTCAACTCTGGCACGTTTGTGTATCGCCCTTCGCCGCAACTCTCACAATTCGTGAGAGCGAAGTTCGAGGAACTGGGTAACGAGAAATTGCGCGCAATGAAGTTCCCCGACCAAGACTTTCTCAACGCCGCGTTCGATACGCGCTGGCAGACACTTTCCTGGCGCACCAACGCTCTCAAGACTTGGCGGTACTGGCACACCAACATCTGGATCGACGACAAAGTCGCTGTACTGCACTACATCGTGGACAAGCCGTGGGCGGCGCGCGTAACACCTGACGGCACGGCTGGGTATCTTAGCAAGGATGGGGAGACGCATGGCTGGTGGTGGAATGAGTTTGAGAAGTGGGAGCAAGAGAGGAAGGGGCAGAAAGAGGATGGTTTGCTGGAGATTGTGGGAAAGTACGCGGCGAGTAAGGACGGGAGCGAGAATGAGGAGATGAGGGCTGTTGGGGGTGGAGCGCAAGGGTGGGCGAAGAAATTCGAAAGCAAAGACGATGGAAAAGATGCGGAGGGCGATGGAGAGGAGTATGATTTACCACTTGTTTCGGATGCGGAGGCTGGTGTGGGATTGAGGAAGCCGTTGGGCGAGAGGGGGCATGGCCCGGTTCGCAGCAATCATCGTGGCGGGATGGGTAGGGGCGAGGGGTGGAGTGTCATGGAGTCGTGAGGGTGGGATGCGATGACAGCACGGAAACACGATGGTGTACATGCAAAGACCCAAACTCCTACAGGCCCATCTTCCACGTCTTCGCCACCGTTCGCTGACTTGCTATCTTCATCTATGAGCCGTCGTTGCAGCACGCAGGCCCCACACTTACATTCAATTTCTTGTCCTATCTTTCTCCTCTTCGTTTTCTCTTTTTTCCTGTGTTTTGCTTCACTGTTCCCTTTGTAGTCCAGCTTCTCTCACGTGGTACATCGCTCTGTCACAGCGCTGTCAATCTTCACACTACTCGTAACCTTCACCCGGGTCTGGTAGCGCGGTCGAGGTGTGCTATCGCTTTCCACATGGGCTAGCTCTTCCCACGTGTACTAGCTCTTGTCTTCCAACATGTATTAGCTTCTCCCACATGTATCAGCGTCCTTCACATGTACTAGCGTTTCCGACGTGGAAGCTCCGTCACGTGGGGTGGCATAGCACTTAGCGCCCTATATGATGCTCAGCGCCCCTACGTTTGTTCTCTGAGATCAGCAACCTCTGCTTTTCTTTTTGCCCCCGGGGTGCGTGGCTTCGTAGAATTTATGCCGTGCTTTCTGGCCCCACGTTTGCTTAGGTTTGCCAACTTCGCGCTTTTAGTGCTATGTCGCTCTTCAAGCGTATAATACATTTGGTCGAGACTGAAGTTCTTTTCAATTGGGCTTTTGAGACTATCTGGGGGTGCATTTTGCGGTCTCGAAATCGCCGCTATCTATTCCCCCACGTCTCCCACGTTGCCCAATCGCGACAGCTAGCTGCACCTAGACGGTGGAGACCTCAAATACTGCACCGACATACATGCCTTCCGCAGGATCGCCATCTACGTCTATAGCCGCCTCATCTTCCGCCGTCGCACTGCGGTCGTCACCGACAAAGTTCGGCGCCCATCGAGCCTTCATGCGCAAGGTGTGGCGGAAACTCGGCAGCATTTCGACGCTCACACGAAGCTTGACTTCGTAATGCTCCTTGTCTCCGCTCCCGACAGTAGGCAGCTTGCCGATTTGGGACTAGATTGAGATTATTAGCATGCGCATAGCATATGCGAAGTAGTAGTGACGACTTACCTTCAACTTGCTCATTTCGAGCTGCAGAGTGCCGAGAACCGCAGCATCTCCGTTCTGCTTGTCATCGATGTGGTACCAATCGGCCTTGTTTCCTTCTGAAGAATACCAAAGCTCTAGACCTATGAGCCAATCCTCGTCCGGATTGTTTGCAGGAAAGATGTGAGTCGAAGTGAAGAAGAACTTCTGACCGGGCTCGAAATATTCTCCTTTCTAGGCGAACCACATAAGCAGATTGTATGCATGGTAGCCGCCGACTATTCCTGCATCCCCAGTCTTGTAGTTCGCGTCTCGGAGCGGCTTCAATTTTGGCTCGACGTCCCAATCTATTTCGTCCAACTCTTCCTCATCTTTCCACGGACGGGGCATCGTACGCTTGATGAAGAAGCTAGCCTTGAGGAATCTGGAGGGACTGTATGACTTGTCTACAGCTCGGTAGGTGCCGCCACCGGCGATGGCAATGCTTCTATTTCTCGCATTAGCTTTTGAGTAGACTTTGATATCTATATCTTTGTAACTTACGCAGTTCCCGGCTGGTAAATGTACTTCGGCTTCACGGGCCATTTGTTCATGTAGTTCTGGCCCGTTTCATGGACGGGAATACTGTCGCTGAACTGACCGGCCCATACGACGTATGAAATGTGCTTGCCTTGCGATTCCACCCCCTGGTTCTGCTCTCCAAGTACCTCAGTAAGACCTGCCAGTGATGGATTGTACACCTCAGCCCATTTCTTCCTAGCGATTGTCAGTCGACTGGATGACAGACCAGGGGACCCAACTCACGGCCATAGGCGTAGACGGCCATATCTAAAGTGCTGTTCGGCATTCGGAAGAAGATTGGGGACGTCGAAGTCCGAAGGAGGGGTGTGGCGTGGATCAGAGGGCATTCGCTTGATAGTGGTTTCGTACAGGCGTAAGATTCTGCTTTCTACAAGCGATTCGATAGTGATGCCCCTCTCAGGGTTTTCCAGATATCGGGCATGATCTAACAATTTACGTGTAGTTATCCTCCGGACACCCTCGTTGAGAAGATCAGCGCCGGTCGACCTAGCTGCACATTGTGAATATCATCAACCAGTATTAAGGCAATACGAGGAACTTACAGCTTAGCGGGAAGACCTCTACCCAACGCGGCGGGTCATCTTGTGTTTTTGCAAACACCGTTGCTTCGATCGTACTGCCACCATTATCGATGACCATCATGCAATCTGTTGGATGTGGGAGCACAGGGCAGACAGGAAAGAGGCAGAAGGTTGTTGTATTGAGAGAGCTACAGCGAGCGATTATATACACAACCAGATGAGTAAGCAGGTGACTAACACAGTCACG
>Ga0265798_10002175_pt1 | contig 29149 bp, 32 predicted proteins | sample P3T30metagenome_FD_192430 | JGI IMG/M metagenome (GOLD analysis project Ga0265798, IMG submission 192430) | Plant litter microbial communities from East Loma Ridge, Irvine, California - P3 T30 | ecosystem: Environmental > Terrestrial > Plant litter > Unclassified | place: USA: California...
GTTTCGACTGTGACTCGGGAGGTGACTCGGCAGCCGGGGCGGTAGCTTCTGTGAGCGGCGTGTGAAACCAGGCGTCACGCTGCTGTGAGCGCAGCCAACGCCAGCCCCGGGCGATCAGGCCTGGGGCTTGACGGTCTTTGTGGGTAGGTTGCGATGACACGAAAACTCCTGGGCATATCGCGAGGACCGCAATATACCAAAGATCCCACCTTCAAACGCTGCACACCCTCCGTAGCAGCGGTGCAAGCCGCGTCGGCGGCCTGTGCGGTGTACCTGATCCACCGCAGCGCCCTGTTCGCGGCCGATGACCGCTCCTACGAAATACCGAATTTCCTGTAGGAGCGGTCCGTGGCCGCGAAACGGGCGACGCGGTGTAGCAGAAACTCCGCAGCGCCCTCTTCGCGGCCGATGCCCGCCACCACGGAAGGTGCGTGCGGGATCAACCGATGGCGGAATCCACCAGCACCTGCGCTTCGGCTACCAGACGCTGCAGATGCGCCTCGTCGATGAAGCTTTCGGCATAGATCTTGTAGATGTCCTCGGTGCCCGAGGGACGCGCGGCGAACCAGCCGTTGGCCGTGATGACTTTCAAGCCACCGATCGCCTGCCCATTGCCTGGCGCATGGCTGAGAATCTGCTCGATCGGCTCACCGGCCAATTCCGTAGACTTCACCTGCTCGGGCGACAGCTTGCTCAAGGCCGCCTTCTGCTGCGGGTTGGCCTTGGCCTCCACGCGCGTAGAGAACGGCTCGCCCAGGCTCTGGGTCAGTGCTTCATACGCCTGGCTTGGATCGCGGCCCGTACGTGCGGTCATTTCAGCGGCCAACAGGGCCGGGATCAACCCGTCCTTGTCGGTGGTCCAGACACTGCCATCCATGCGCAGGAACGACGCACCGGCGCTCTCCTCACCGCCGAACCCCAGCGAGCCATCGAACAGGCCATCGGCAAAATACTTGAAGCCCACCGGCACTTCATGCAGACGACGCCCCAGGCGCGCGGTGACGCGGTCGATCATGCCGCTGCTGACCACGGTCTTGCCCACGGCCGCGTCGGTGCGCCACTGCGGACGGTTCTGGAACAGATAGTCGATGGCCACCGCCAGGTAATTGTTGGGTGCCAGCAACCCGCCCGTCGGGGTGACGATGCCATGACGATCGTGATCGGGATCGCAGGCAAAGGCCACGTCGAAGCGGTCCTTCAGGCCGATCAGCCCCTGCATGGCGTAGCTGGACGATGGGTCCATGCGAATCTGGCCGTCCCAGTCCACGCACATGAAGCGGAAGGTGGCATCGACTTCGGTGTTCACCACCTGCAGGTCGAGCTGATAGTGCTCGGCAATGGCCGACCAGTAGCGCACACCTGCCCCACCCAGCGGATCCACACCCAGGCGCAGGCCGGCTTTGCGGATAACGTCGAAGTCGATCACATTGACCAGGTCGGCCACGTAGTGACCGATGTAGTCGTGCCGGTGAGTCGTGGCAGCCTTCAGCGCCTGCTCGTGAGGCATGCGCTTGACGCCACGCAGGTCATCGGCAAGCAGCTCGTTGGCCTTGGCCTCGATCCACTTGGTCACGTCTCCGTCGGCCGGGCCGCCATTGGGTGGGTTGTACTTGAAACCACCGCTTTGCGGCGGGTTGTGCGACGGCGTGATGACCACACCGTCCGCCAGGCCGCTGCTGCGCTCACGGTTGTAGCAGATGATCGCGTGGGAGACCGCCGGTGTCGGGGTGTATTCGTCGTCCTTGGACAACATCACCTGCACGCCATTGGCGGCGAACACTTCAAGGGCGCTGGCGCCTGCCGGGGTCGACAGCGCGTGGGTGTCGATGCCGACGAACAGTGGGCCGTCGATCCCCTTGCTGCTGCGGTACAGGCAGATCGCCTGGCTGATCGCCAGCACATGGGCCTCGTTGAAGCTCAAGTCGAACGAGCTGCCGCGGTGCCCCGAGGTCCCGAACGCCACACGCTGAGTGGGCTCGCTTGCATCCGGCTGGCCGGTGTAATAGGCCGTGACCAGACGCGGGATGTCGATCAGCAGCTGGGCTGGAGCAGGTTTGCCCGCAAACGGACTGAGCTTCATGCAAAAACCTCTAGTGTAGGTACCGAAACGGAGAATGACAGTTTAGTGGCACTTCGACACTGGAGGTAGCTATTTGATTCCCTTTTTTGACGCTTCTTTTGTCGAACCGACCGGCAGCAGGTTGCCTGCTGCCCTTCGGGACGCCTGATCAGGTGATCGGCGCGGGGTTGAACAAGGTGATGTCGTTGTGCAGGCGATAGCGCTCGGCCCACGTCTGTTTTTCACCGCTGGCCACGGCCAGGTAGTAATGGAACAGCTCCCAGCCCAGTTCCTCGATGGTCGCCCGCCCGGTGGCAATGCGCCCGGCGTCGATATCGATGAGGTCAGGCCAGCGCTCGGCCAGCTCGGTGCGGGTAGACACTTTCACCACCGGCGTCATCGCCAGGCCGTAGGGAGTGCCGCGCCCCGTGGTGAACACGTGCAGGTTCATCCCCGCGGCCAATTGCAGCGTGCCGCAAACGAAGTCGCTGGCGGGCGTGGCGCAGTAGATCAGGCCTTTGCGGTTGACCCGTTCGCCCGGACCGAGCACACCGTTGATGGCGCTGCTGCCCGATTTGACGATCGAGCCCAGCGACTTCTCGACGATGTTGGACAAACCGCCTTTCTTGTTCCCCGGTGTGGTGTTGGCGCTGCGGTCCGCCGCACCGCGTTCCAGATAATTGTCGTACCAGTCCATCTCGCGCACGAGCTGGGTCGCCACTTCGTGGGTTTCGGCCCGCGAGGTGAGCATATAGATGGCATCGCGCACCTCGGTGACCTCGGAGAACATCACCGTGGCCCCGGCGCGAACCAGCAGGTCGGAGGCGAAGCCCAGGGCCGGGTTGGCGGTGATCCCGGAGAACGCATCGCTACCGCCACACTGCATGCCCAGGATCAGCTCGCTGGCGGGCACCGTTTCGCGACGCCGACGGTCCAGCTTGGCCAGCCGCGTCTCGGCCAGCGCCATGATCTGCTCGACCATTTCACCGAAGCCATGCCCGGAATCCTGCAGGCGGTACAGCCACGGCTCGCTCAGGTCTACCGAGGGATCGTCCTCGTGCATCACCTGCCCGGCCTGCAACTTCTCGCAACCCAAGCCGATCACCAAGGCTTCGCCACCCAGGTTCGGGTTGCGCGCCAGGTTGCGCACGGTGCGAATCGGAATGTAGGCATCGCGCGCATTGATGGCCACGCCGCAGCCGTAGCTATGGGTCAGCGCCACCACGTCGTCGACGTGGGGGTACTTGGGCAGCAGCTCTTCGCGAATGCGCTTGACCGCGTGGTCCAGCACTCCGGTCACGCACTGCACCGTGGTGGTGATCCCCAGAATATTGCGCGTACCCACGGTACCGTCGGCATTGCGGTAGCCCTGGAAGGTGAAGCCCTCCAGCGGCGGCAGAGCCGGCGGTACCGCGTCGGACATCGGCAGGCTGTCCAACGGCGGCGCCGAAGGCATGGCCAGTTGGCTTTCCTTGACCCAACTGCCTTGACGGATCGGTTCCAGTGCGTAGCCGATGATCTGGCCGTAACGCACCACAGCGCCGCCTTCGGCGATGTCGACGGTGGCAACCTTGTGGCTCTGCGGCACACCTTCGATGACCGTCAGGCCATCGGGAAAACGACTGCCTTCGGCCACGCCCTGATCGTTGACCACGACCACGACGTTATCGTCTGCGTGCAGGCGCACGTAGCGGGGAGAATCGGAATGTTCGATCAATTGCATGGCTTGGCCCTTCCAATCAATTCAGGCTGAATCCAGAGCCGCGTACCGGCAGTGCCGGCCGCGGTCTTGTCGTTGGCTGCAGACGCTTCAGGGACGAGCGGCATTGAGCTGCGGTGCATCGTCGACGACCGGGTCGCCGTTCTCTTCGCGCAATACCACGCGCTTGATCGGGCCGACGATCACCAGGTAGCTGAACACCGCTACCAGGGCATTGGCACCGACGTAGACCAGCGCGTACTTGAACGAGCCGGTGGCACTGATGATGTAGCCGATCACGATCGGCGTGGTGATGGACGCCACGTTACCGAACATGTTGAACAAGCCGCCGCTGATCCCGGCGATCTGCTTGGGCGAAGTGTCGGACACCACGGCCCAGCCCAGCGCACCCACGCCCTTGCCGAAAAACGCCAAAGCCATGAACGCCACCACCATCCATTCGGCCTGCACATAGTTGCAGATCACCATGGTGGTCGACAGCATCAGGCCGCAGACGATCGGCGTCTTGCGCGCGAAGGTCAGGGAGTGGCCGCGACGCAGCAGGCTGTCCGAGATGACCCCGCCCAACACGCCACCGATGAAGCCGCAGATGGCCGGCAGCGAGGCAATGAAGCCTGCCTTGAGGATGGTCATGCCGCGTTCCTGGACCAGGTACACCGGAAACCAGGTGAGGAAGAAGTAGGTGATGCCGTTGATGCAGAACTGCCCCAGGTACACACCAAGCATCATGCGCGTGGTCAGCAGTTGGCGAATGTAGTTCCACTTCGGCTTGGACTTGCCGCCCTTGGCCTGGTCCATGTCCACCAGCCCGCCGTTCTGCTCGATGAACTCCAGCTCTTCGGCGCTGACGCTTGGGTGTTCCTTGGGATTGTGGATGTACTTGAGCCATACGCCCGAAAAGAGGATGCCCAGGCCGCCCATGACCACGAAGACATGCTCCCAGCCCCAGGAGTGCACGATCCAGCCCATCAGCGGAGCGAACAGCACGGTGGCGAAGTACTGCGCCGAGTTGAAGATCGCCGACGCCGTGCCGCGCTCGGCGGTCGGGAACCAGGCCGCGACGATGCGTGCGTTACCGGGAAACGACGGCGCTTCGGCTGCGCCGACCAGAAAGCGCAGCATGAACAGCGCGATCACCGCGTTGGCCATCGGCAGGTAGCCAACGAACCCCTGCATTACCGTGAACAGCGACCAAAGGAAAATGCTCCAGGCGTACACCTTCTTCGAGCCGAAGCGGTCGAGCAACCAGCCGCCGGGGATCTGCAGCAGGACGTAAGCCCAACCGAAAGCGGAAAAGATATAGCCGAGGGTGACGGCGTCGATGCCCAGGTCTTTCTGCAGACTGGCACCGGCGATGGAAATGGTGGCGCGATCCGCGTAGTTCAGTGTTGTCACCACGAACAACAGGAACAGGATCATGTAGCGCACATGCGTCTTCTTCGTCGCTGGCATGCGAAGGTACTCCCACGAGTTATTTTTATGCGGGTAGAGGGTATGAAGCCGGGTATTTCAGGTGTCGCTGACTCAGCCGGGCTGCGAGCCATGGCCCTGTAGGACGGGGGAAGTCGGACAACAGTGGGAGGACATCACGTGGATAATCATGGTTGCAGCACCCTGGACGTTGGAATTATTAGGGGGACACCGGTCTGTGCCGGTACTGCAGTTACGTTATCGTACAACGCTGATTATATCCATACCTCGGAGATGAATTATTTCCAAAGATGTAGCGATGTCGGCGGGAAGTCATCGTACTACGTTGCAGGCGCTGACTTGGAGGGTCAGATGGACAGATCTTCGTGCGCCTTGACCACGCGCGCCCGGCTGTTGGCCAGATGGATGCGCATCGCGGCGCGGGCGGCGTCATAGTCACAGCGGGCGACCGCTTCGAAGATGTGCGCATGTTCGCGGACCAGCCGTTCGTGTTTCTGCTGGCGGTCCAGACGTGCGATGGCCACGGTGTCCAGGCGTGCACGGGGAAACATGCTGGTGCCGAAATGCGTGATGATGTCGGCGAAATAGCGGTTGTTGGAAGCCTGGGCGATCTGCAGGTGGAACTGGAAGTCGGAGACGATGGACCCGCTGGTGTCGGACGCCTGTTCGAAGCGCTTCAGCGCGTCTTCGATACACGCCAACTGGTCGTCGCTGCGCCGCAGTGCCGCCAACCCCGCCGCTTCGATCTCGAAACTGATGCGCACATCGAGAATGGCGATGACGTCCTGCAAAGTAACGATGGTAGCCGGGTCCAGGCGCGATACGGTCGAACCCGGGACGTTGAGAACGAAGGTGCCGATGCCGCGACGGGTTTCGACGATGCCCGACACCTGCAGGCGGGACAGTGCCTCGCGCACGGTAGCCCGGCTCACACCGCCCACCGCCATCAATTCGAGTTCGGTGGGCAGCTTGTCTCCGGGCTTGACCACACCCTGGCTGATCATCCTGCAGACATCGTCCACCAGGCTCTGGGCCAGGTTGCCCGGCCTGCGACGCGTGATGTCGGCGGTGACGATGTCGTTGCTCATGGCGGCGCGATCATGGCTGGAAAAGGAAAACCGATCATATATCAGCAAGTTGTGTGATGACAGCGCGAACATGCCGCCTTTCGAGGTGTTCGCGGTCGGTGCGGCGCCCTTGAAATATACATTGAACCCCCCCTTCCCAACCGCTACGGCAGGCCTAGAATGGCGGCGTGGTCGCGGTCCCCAATAACGCTGTTGCCCCCCCTCCCGAGCCAACATGTCCAAAGCCAATCCCTGCCTTGAGTGCGGCGCCTGCTGCGCGCATTTCCGTGTGTCCTTCTATTGGGGCGAATGTCAGTCTGCGGGCGGCCTGGTGCCTGACGAGCAGGTCATTCAGGTCACCCACAATCGGGTGGCGATGCTCGGCACCGACGCCAAGCCCACGCGCTGCGTTGCCCTCGCCGGCGAGGTGGGCAAAGTCGGAATCGGTTGTACGATGTATGCCAAGCGCTCCAGTACCTGCCGCGAGTTCGACGCTTCCTGGGAACACGGCGAACATAACCCGGCGTGCGACAAGGCGCGTGCGGCTCATGGCTTGCCGCCGCTGCCGGAGCCGGTCATGACCCTCCTCGCCAGCTAGCCGGTTCAAGCGCTGCGCTCCGAGTCGATGGCGGCCGGATGCCGTGCGCTTTTGGCCATCGACGGGATTCGGCGTTTAGCAGATAATCGGCCATCATTACGCTATCTCGCCCCATCTCTGTACCAGGAGTTCTTGCATGGCCGCGCTGAACACGCAAACCGTTGACGCTTTCAAATCCCAGCAAAATGCCATTGTCGAGCAGTGGCTCGCAGGCCTTGAAGCCAGCGGAGCGACGCGCAACATCAAGGAAGCCGACCTTCGGCAGCAGAGCAGCGAGCTGCTCAGCCAGTTGATCATCGCCCTGGAAACCAGTCAGACCCACAACATCGCCGGCAGCCAATGGGCCGATGTCCGTCAGGTACTGGAGAAACTGTCCCACAGCCGCGCGCTGCTGGGCCACGACTCGCACCAGACCGCGCACTTCATCTTTGCCCTCAAGCGCCCGCTGTTCGCCGTGCTGCAGGCAGCGTACGCCAGCCATCCGGCCGAGCTTGCCGAGCAGGTGCTGCTGGTCTCGGACCTGCTCGACGGGCTGGGCATGCACACCATCCGCACTTTCCAGAAGTCCCGCGAGATGGTCATCAAGCGTCAGCAGGAAGAACTGCTCGAACTCTCCACGCCCGTCGTCAAGCTGTGGGAAGGCGTACTGGCCCTGCCGATGATCGGCACGCTGGACTCGCAGCGTACCCAGGTGGTGATGGAATCGCTGTTGCAGCGCATCGTCGACACCGGCTCGGAAATAGCCATCATTGATATCACCGGGGTGCCGACGGTCGACACCCTGGTGGCCCAGCATCTGCTCAAGACAGTCACCGCCATTCGCCTGATGGGTGCCGATTGCATCATCAGCGGCGTGCGCCCGCAGATCGCTCAGACCATCGTCCATCTGGGCCTGGACCTGCAAGGCGTGGTCACCAAGGCCAATCTGGCAGACGCCCTGGCCCTGGCCTTGCGCCGCCTGAACCTGACCGTCAGCAAGGCGGTTTGAGCCCATGGAACGCATCCCTATATTGCAAATGGGCGCGTACCTGCTGGTGACCATCCAGGTCGACATGCACGATCAACTGGCGCTGGCGCTGCAGGATGACCTGTCGGAAAAGATCAGCAAGACTTCGGCCCGAGGCGTGTTGATCGATATCTCCGCGCTGGACATGGTCGATTCGTTCATTGGCCGGATGATCGGCACCATCTCCGGCCTGTCGCGGATCATGGACGCCGAAACCGTGCTGGTCGGCATGCAGCCCGCCGTGGCGATCACGCTGGTCGAGCTGGGCATGAACCTGCCGGGCGTGAGCACCGCGCTGAACGTGGAGCGCGGCATGCGCCTGCTGCAGGCACGGGTGAACGGCTCATGAACGTCGAGAGCAGCGGCAGTCAACCGGTGCGCCTCGAACAGGACGTGGTGCTGGCCCGCCAGACCGCGCGCAAGCTGGCCCAGGACTGCGGCATGCGCCTGATCGACCTGACCAAACTGGTGACGGCGGTCAGCGAGCTGGCGCGCAACACGGTGGTCTATGGCGGTGGCGGCGACATGGACTGGCAGATTCTCGATGACGGCGTGCGCAAGGGCGTGCGCCTGACGTTTCGCGACGAAGGCCCGGGCATTCCCGATCTGAAACTGGCGCTGACCGACGGCTGGACCTCGGGCAACGGGCTTGGCCTGGGCCTGACCGGTGCACGTCGCCTGGTCGAGGAATTCGAACTGGACACCGCGCCTGGCCAGGGCACCCGCGTGACGATCACCCGATGGACCTGACCTTGCGCAGTGTCATCACCCAGGTGATCGCACTGCAGGACCCCAGCCAGGTCGGCGAAGCCCGCCGTGCCGCGCAGAAGATGGCGCAGGCGCAGGGCCTGGACGAAACCGACTGCGGCCGAGTGGCGCTGCTGGCCACCGAGCTGGCCAGCAATATCCTCAAGCATGCCGGCCACGGCGAGCTGCACCTGCGTGCCCTGCCCCATCCAACTTCACCGGGTGTGGAGCTGCTGGCAGTGGACCGCGGCACTGGTTTCGAGCTGCACGAGTGCATGGCCGATGGCTATTCCACGCGCGGCACTCAAGGCATCGGCCTCGGCGCGCTGGCGCGGCAATCGGAAGTGTTCGATGCGTACAGCGACGCCCGCGGTTCAGTGGTGCTGGCACGCCTGTACCGCAAGCGCGACAAGCTCGCCGACCTGCGCCTGGGCGTAACCCAGCGCTCGCTGCACGACGACCCGGCCTGCGGCGATGCCTGGCAGGTGACGTTCGCAGGCGAGGGCATCAGCGCCGTGGTGGTCGATGGTCTCGGCCATGGCGAAGAGGCCGAAAAGGCCGCGCGTGCAGGTTGCCAGGCGTTCGCTCAGGCGCCGTTCGCACGGCCCGAGCATGTGCTCGACGACATGCACCAGGCCATGAACGGCACACGCGGTGGCGCAGTGGCCGTTGCCCAGTTCGAATACCACGCCGGGCAACTGCGTTTCGCCGGCATCGGCAACATCGGCGCCACGCTGCTATCGCCGGGCAAGAGCCGCGGACTGGCGTCCCATCCGGGCATCGTCGGCGGACAGTTCCGTCGCGCGCAAGCCTTCACGTTCGACGAGGCGAACGAGCAGTTGCTCGTTCTGTACAGCGACGGGTTGCAGTCGCGCTGGAACATGGCCGACTACCCGGGCCTGGTCCACCTTCACCCCGCCATCATTGCGTCGGTGCTGTACCGCGACTTCTGTCGCGGCCGCGACGACATCACCGTATTGGTCATCGCTCTGGAGCCACCCCATGTCTGAACCCCTCGATCTGGATGCCGAGGCCAGTGCGGCATTGATCGCCCAACTGCGTGCCGAGGCCCAGGCCTTGCGTGACGAACTGGATGAAACCAATCAGGGCGTGCTGGCACTGTATGGCGAACTCGACGGCCAGGCTGAGGAACTGCGCCAGGCTTCGGACCTCAAGAGCCGCTTCCTGTCCTACATGAGCCACGAATTCCGCACCCCGCTGGGCTCGATCCTGAGCATTACCGGCCTGCTTGCCGATGAACTGGACGGCCCCTTGGCGCCGGAGCAGCAGAAGCAGGTGAGTTTCATCACTCACGCCGCCCAGGAACTCAGCGACATGGTCGACGACCTGCTCGACCTGGCCAAGATCGAGGCAGGTCGGATCAGCATATCGCCGGCATGGTTCGACATGTTCGATCTGTTCTCGGCGTTGCGCGGCATGTTCCGGCCGATCGTCAATGCCAGCGCCGTGGACCTCATCTTCGAAGAGCCTGTCGGACTGCCACGCCTCTATACAGATGACAAGAAACTCGCGCAGATCCTGCGCAACTTCATTTCCAACTCGTTGAAGTTCACCCTCGCAGGTGAGGTGCGGGTGTCGGCCAGGCTCGAATCGCCATCGCAGATCCGCTTCGCCGTGAGCGATACCGGTATCGGCATTCCCGCCGAGCTGCACGGTACGTTGTTCGAGGACTTTGCCCAGATCGATTCGCCGGTGCAGAAACGCCTGCGTGGCACCGGCCTGGGCCTGTCGCTGTGCAAGCGCTTCGCCGAGTTGCTGGGCGGCACGGTTGGCGTGCAAAGCAGCCCGGGGGTGGGCTCGACATTCTTTGTGATCATTCCGTTGGCCATTGCGCCGGAGCCTGGCCATGACACCTGAAGTGCGGGTACTCATCGTCGACGACAACAGCGCCACTCGCTACGCGCTGCGGCGCCGATTGGAACGCCACGGCATCGTCATTCTGGAAGCCGGCACCGGCGGCGATGGCTTGGCGCTGATCGCCAGCGAGCAACTGGACGCGTTGATTCTCGACGTCAACCTGCCGGACATGAGCGGTTTCGACATCGTCCGACTGCTGCGCGCCAAGCCCGCCACCGCCCTGCTGCCGATCATCCATGTGTCGGCGGCTTCCATTCAGACCGGCGACATCATCACTGGCCTGGAAGCCGGGGCGGACGCTTACCTGATCCATCCGGTAGACGCCGACGTGCTGTTGGCCACCCTGCGCACCCTGCTGCGCGTGCGTGACACCGAGAACGCGCTGCGCGAAAGCGAGGCACGCTTTCGCGAAATTTTCGCCAACATCGCCGCGCCCATCGCGGTGATCGACGAGCAGCTGCAGGTGATCGAGTGCAATCATGCATTCTCGCAACTGCTGCCTACCCCGGTGTCCCTGACCAGCCTGCAAGCGCAACTGGCGGCCGGGCAGGAAAGCGTGCTGGACGACCTGCAGGTGCGCTTGAGCAAAGGCGAACGCTGGCGTGGCAACCTGACCATCAGGGTCGACGATCAACTGCGTGAAACCGAATGGCAGGTCTCGCCCTATCGCGCGCCCGGGCACAGCCTGGTGTTCATCGAGGACGTGACCGAGCACCGGCAGCGCGAGCGTCAGCAGCAGATCCAGTTGGCCGACGCACAGACATTGCTGGCGCAGGAAGTGGCCGAGCGCGCGCGCACCGAGACGCAACTGTTGCAAGTGCAGAAAATGGACGCCCTGGGCAAGCTCACCGGGGGTATTGCGCATGACTTCAACAACCTGCTGACCGGCATCATCACGGCGCTGGAACTGATCAAGAAGCGGGTCGAGCCCTCCGCTGTGCAAGGTGCCACCGGCAGCGTCGACAAAGCCGTGTCACGCTACGCCGATGCGGCGCTGCAGTCGGCAACCAATGCGGCCGCCCTCACCCATCGCATGCTGGCCTTCGCCCGCCAGCAGCCGCTCGATACGCGGCCGATCGCGATCAACCAGCATGTGCATTCGCTGGAAGACCTGTTGCGCCGCACCATCGGTGAACGGATCACCCTGAGCCTGGACCTGACCGACAGCGCAGCCATCGCCATGGTCGATCCGATCCAATTCGAGAATGCGGTGCTCAACCTGGTGATCAATGCCCGCGACGCGCTGCCCGAAGGCGGCAACATTCGTCTGTCGACCTTCGCCGCCTATTCGCGGGGCGACACGCGCCTGGCCGATGGCGACTACGTGGTGCTGTCGGTGCGTGACGACGGTACCGGGATCGATCACAGCATCATCGACAAGGTCTTCGACCCGTTCTTCACCACCAAGGCCGTCGGCAAAGGTACTGGCTTGGGTCTGTCGACGATCTACGGATTCGCCCGGCAATCCGGTGGCGATGTGCGAATCCGCAGCCTGCTTGGCCACGGCACCGAGGTCACCCTGATGCTGCCGGCTGGCCTGGCGCTGCTACCGCAGCCCAGCGAGCCGGTGCAGTTGGAGAACCGCGGTAACGGCGAGCACTTGCTGGTGGTGGAAGACATGGCGTCGGTACGGATGTTCGTGGTCGAGGCGCTGATCGACGCAGGGTACCGCTGCACCGAGGTAGAAAGCGCGCTGGATGCATTGGATATCGTGCGCGATGACCCGTCGATCCAGCTGCTGTTGACCGACGTCGGCCTGCCGCAAATGAACGGCCGCGTTCTCGCCGACGCTGCTCGCGCCTTGCGTCCCGAACTGCCGGTGCTGTTCATGACCGGCTACGCGGAAAACGCCTTGGACCTGCAGACCTTCCTCGCTGAAGGCATGGACATGGTCATCAAGCCCTTCCGCATGGGCGACCTGGTCGGCCGCATCGGCCACCTCCTCGAACGCGATCCCCTGTAGCAGCGGCGCAAGCTGCGTCGGTGGTACACGCGTTCTGCCTGACCCACCACAGCCCTCCCGGACGCGGCTTGCGCCGCTGCTACAGGCGAGTGATTTGTAGCAGCGGCGCAAGCCGCGTCGGCGGTGTCCGCGTTGCGCCTGACCCACCACCGCGCGAGCCGCGTCGGCGGTGCACGCGATCGCTGATCACAGCCATATCGCGTCCCACAAAGGGTAATCGCCTACCTTCTGAACCAGCCCGGCGCGGACCGGGTTCATGATGATGTAGCGCGCTGCGCTTCTGAGATCCTCTTCGCGGCGCAGGGCACGGTCGTAATACCCTTTCTGCCAGAGTCGACCACAGGCGCCGTTGCGGCGATTGATGGCCAGGCTGCTGCGCGCTTTCATCCGGCAAACGATCGTAGCCAAATCGCCTTTTCGCAGTTGAAACAACCAGTGCAGATGATCCGGCATCACCACCCAAGCCAACGACTCTACGTCCCCTGCGTCATGCAGGGCGCGCAACTGAGCAACCAGCGCCCGGGCGGTATGTAAGCAGGAAAAAACGGGAGCCCGATCAGCCGTCACACAGGTGATCGAGTAAATCCGGCCTACCTCGCTGCAGCGCCCCTTGCGCAATACATAGGCTTTCCTGCACGCCGACATTCCCTGCCCACCGAAAAGCCTTCACCGTAGAAAACAGATGGCTCCTAGGCAAGCGCACAATCATTGCCGGATCTGGCCAGGCTTTTAGAACCCCGAGCCGGCCTGGTCGAGGCAAGCATCGACTTCGGCATCAGTGGGATGACGCAGGATCTCCAGCGAGTCGGACGTCCAGCTCACCAGGCCCAGTTCGGCAAATTCGCCGAGCCAGCCCTCCATCGGCCATTGCGCCCAGCGCTGGTGAAAGCGCTGAGCATTGGCTACGATCGCCGAAAAATGGTTGAGCGCCGGACGCCAGGTCGGGTGGTATTGATGGAAGGCCAGGGCCGCTGCCACTCGTAGCTCCACGCCATGGTGACGTGCGCTGAACGCGAAATCGGTGTCTTCGGCGCCGTAGCCCAGGTACCCCTCGTCAAAGCCACCGATGCGTTCGAATACCTCACGGGTGCAAGCGAAATTCAGCGACCAGAACAGGTGATGCGCAAGCAGCGAACCCGGCTTCCCGCGGTATTGGCTGAGCGGATGGGCAACGCCGTCGCGCATCAACGTGGCTTGAGTCCAGTCTTCAATCCGGGCGGTACTGGGCAAGTAACGGACCTCGCCCAGGTGCAAAGCTTCAGGCCTTTCACGCAGCGCGGCCGCGTAATCGGACAGCAGGCTTTGGCTCGGGATGCAGTCCACGTCGAGGAACACCCAATGCTCGCCCCCGCATTGGCGCACGGCATTGCGCGCTTTCGCCAGCGGCAAGCCATGAGACGCATCATCGACCACGAGGCAGTGGATGGGAAAGCACTCACTGTGCAAATCACGCGCCGGCTGATTCATGAACACCACCCAGAACGCCTCGGGCATCAGGTTGCCCTGCTCCAGTCCACGGATGACATTGTCCAGCTGTCGCTCGCGGCCATGCACCAGTGTGATCACACTCACCATGTCACGTCACCTCGTCAGAACCCACTCACCTTGCACAACCCCGGCAACCGCGCCGGCTCGCCGTAACCGCTGCCCGCCGGTGCAAACCGGCTGACGCGCACTGAACCACTCCAGGCAATGCGTCGGCCGCGGGCCTCCACCTGTTCGATCAGATGCCGCTCGTCGTGACCCAAGCTCGCATTCAGCCCTCCGGCATCCATGTAGGCCAGGGTGCTGATTCCGAGATTGGCTATATGCACGTTCGAGCGCCGTTCATCCATGGTCACCGAGCGCCGCCGCCGACCCTGTACGAAGCGGCTGGCACCTGGCTCGGCATCCACCCGCCCGCACACAGCGTCGACTCCGTAGGCCAGCTGCGCGGCCAGCCAGTCATCAGGCACCCGCACATCCGCTTCCGTCCAGGCCAGCCATCGTGCGCCCGCCTGTACCAGGTGTGCGGCGCCTGCGGCCCTCGCCGCTACCTTGTTGGCGGCATTGGTATCGATCAGCCGTACCGGATAGCGCTGGGCGATATCGCGCGACCTGTCGCTGCAGGCGTCGAGCACCACGACGATGCGTACCAGTTCGGTACACAGCGTGCCGTGCTCGGCAGCCAACATGACCGATCGCAGGCATCGGTCGAGACTGGCGTGCTCGTTTTGCACAGGAATGATGACGCCGATCATGCTGAACCTCTTGAAGAGACGAAATCGTCGAGACCATGCTGGCCATTGACCAGCAATCGACTCGAAGATGAACGAGAGGTTTCAGATAAACGATGAAACGTGCAGATTCATTCAAGACCGATCTTGAGCAATTCCCCGTCATCGTCGTCGGTCAACACGTACAGATAGCCATCCGGGCCTTGGCGCACGTCGCGGATCCGCTCGCCGCGTTCACCCAGCAGACGTTCCTCGTGAACCACCTTGTCACCCTCGAACTGCAGGCGAATCAGGTCTTCGGAGGCTAACGCACCGATGAACAGATTGTGGTTCCAGCGCTTGAACCTGTCGTTGTCATAGAACGCCATGCCGCTGATGGCCGGTGACTTTTCCCACACATGATACGGATCGGTGATCCCCGGCCCGGTCTTGCCGCGGGCCTCGGGAATCGGCTCTCCGGAGTAATTGATCCCGTGGGTGTAGAGCGGCCATCCGTAATTGGCGCCGCGCTCGATGATGTTCAGCTCGTCACCGCCACGGGCGCCGTGCTCATGGGTCCAGAGGGTGCCGGTCCACGGGTTCAGCGCAGCGCCTTGCTGGTTGCGATGCCCGAATGACCAGATTTCCGGACGCACGCCCTTCTGCCCCACGAACGGGTTGTCCTTGGGCACCTTGCCGTCGGCGAAGATGCGCACGACCTTGCCCTGCAGCTTGTCCAGGTCCTGAGAAGTGGCACGCTCGTTGTTTTCGCCCAGGGCGATGAACAGGTAGCCGTCGCGGTCGAAGACCAGACGGGAACCGAAGTGATTGCCGACCGACAGCTTCGGCTCCTGGCGGAAAATCGTGGTGAAGTTTTCCAGATGAGTCAGGTCTTCGGACAACCGTCCACGACCCACGGCGGTGCCGCCCTTGCCATCCTGGCCCTGTTCGGCATACGACAGGTAGACCATGCGGTCGGCCTTGAAGTCGGGTGACAGCACCACGTCGAGCAACCCGCCTTGATTCTTCGCCCATACCTGCGGTACCCCGCTGATGGGTGAAGAGATTTTGCCCTCGGCGCTGACCACGCGCAGATCACCCGGTTTTTCAGTGACCAGCATGCCCTTGTTGTCCGGCAGGAAGGCCAAACCCCAAGGGTATTTGAGGCCTTCGGCCACGGTTGTCACGGTGATCTGGCCCAGTTCGCTCGGGTAAGTGGTCACCGTTGCCGCCGAAGCGGCCAGTCCGTACAGCGCAAGGCCGGCGCAAGCCGAGGCCAAAAGGGTTTTCTGCAGCATGGGCTTATCCTTCAGCAAGAATGGAGTGATCAACGCGTGCCAGGGGCGGTGCGGGGTTGTTGGGTGCCGTTGGCCGGGCGGCGCAGGTTTTCACCGTTGCCGATGCCGCGGTTTTCGAGCGTCGGCGGCCTCGGATTGTCGCTGCGCGGCGTCGGCTGGCGCAGTTGCGGATTGGGCGCGGTAGTGCCCTGGCGGCTGTTCGGATTGATCCGTCGAGTGGGGCTGTTGTAGGGATTGGAGGTATCGTTGGCGGCTACGGTGATTGGCTGACGCGGTTGCTCGGTGGTGATCGACACGTGGGCCATCGCCGAATGAGACAGCATCGTGCCAAACATCAGGGACGCCAGTAGGGACAACTTCATGGGTATCTCGCCCTCGATCACAGTGGATTCAGGGATTTGAGGATGAATTGTCCCTGACGTTCGCCGCGGCATGGCCCGGCGAGCTTGTCGAGGTGATTCACCATGTTTCAAATATCGACCTGCGCCACTCAAGGCTGGGTCAGGCCGAGCCTCTCGTGCCACTGCGCAAGCGACTCGTCCGGGTACTGTTGAAACTGCCGGTCGTGCTTGCCGGACTGCACCTCGACCCAGCTCGCCTTGGAATCGAGCAGCAGGTGGGTGTGTTCGGGCGGCACCGGCAACTCGCTGTCGATGGCACTGGCGAATGGATGCACCAGCTCCGGCCAGGCCGGATCGAACAACCACAAGGCGCTGCCGCACAGATGGCAGAAATGCCGCTCGGCAGTACTGGGGTGAGTGCCGCTGCCGTTCTCGTCGGGCAACCTGGCATGGTAGACGGTGATATGACTGCGACCCTGCACATTGAGACTGGCCGCCTCTGCGCCCAGGTTGATGGCGTAACCGCCGCCACCCTGGGTCTTGCGGCAGATCGAACAGTAGCACCGCTGATAAGGGTAAGGATGGGCGCTGTGCAGGCTGAAAGTGACGGCACCGCAGTGACAGGATCCGTGCAGTTGCATGGCTGAACTCCGTATCGAGTGGCGATCAATGAGCGGTTGATGAACGTTCAGCGTAGACCCTGCACGGGCCGTTCAGTTTCGCAGGTAGCGCCCGCTGGCCGCGACGAACAAGAGCAGAACGATCAGCACGCCCAGGGCAATCGACAGGCTGCTGGCGTGGGCGACGAAGCCGATGAAAGCCGGGCCTACCAGGATGCCCGCATACCCCAGGGACGTCATGGCAGGAATGGCGGCGCTCTGCGGCATGGTGGTCTGGCGCCCGACCGCGGTGAACAGCACCGGGACGATGTTCGAGCAGCCTGCGCCGATCAAGGCATAGCCCAGCAACGCCGCCGGCCACGCCGGAACGGCCAGCGACAAGGCCAGACCGATTGCCGCGCAGAGCCCCCCGTACAACGTGACCCGGGCGCCGCCGAAACGCGAGACGATGGCATCGCCGGTCAGGCGTCCGATGGTCATGGTCGTGGCGAAAGCAGCGTAGCCAAGCCCTGCGTAGGCAGGTTGCATGTCGCGCTCGGAAACCAGGAATACAGCACTCCAGTCGAGCATGGCCCCCTCGGTGAGAAAGACGATGAAACACAGCGCCCCGAGGAACAGCACGATCCCACGTGGCACGGCGAACAGCGGGCCGTCGCTTTCATTGCCATAGGGCAGCAGATGCGGCGCCGCCTTGAATACCGCGACAAGGGTCAGCGCTACCACGCAGGCCACCGCCAGCAGAGGCGTCAGGCCGAGCGCAAGCAAAGCGGTCATGCCGCCCGCTCCGAGGATGCCACCCACACTGAACAAACCGTGGAAGCCGGACATCATCGGCCGACCACTGGCCTTCTCGACCAGCACCGCCTGGATGTTCATGGCGCAATCGATGGCGCCCATTCCGGCGCCGAACACCAGGATTGCGGCAATCAACAGCGGCAGGGTCGCCACGCTGGCCAGCAGCGGCAATGTCAGGCAGATGAGCAAGGCTGCACCGACGATGACGCGTCGGCAGCCCCAGCGCGCGCAGAAATAACCCGCCAATGGCATGGCCAGGATGGAACCTGCGCCCAGCCCAAGCAGCAGCAGGCCCAGGCTGCCGTCGCTGAGTTGGGCCCGCGCCTTGGCCAGCGGCACCAGCGGGGCCCAGGCGGCCATGGCGAAGCCGGCGATGAAGAAAGCGATACGGGTGGAAAACTGCTCTTGCCGACCCGGCGTGGCGGTGGCGAAGGTGCTGCTCGACGACATGATCAAAGCCTTGGATAAAGAGTTTCATGCAGCCGCGCGCACCGCTCGAGCGACACGCGACTACCTTGAATGCAAGATGAACAATCGCGACAAATGCCGTGGATCGGCGAACTTGCCGGTAAAAATTCACTCAACGACTGGTGTACCGATCAATAGAGCGACCCGCATTGTGTTCAGTTCCCCGCCGAAAATCCTCCTCCCCCTGCTGTTCCTGCTGCTGACTTCCACCTTGCAGGCCGCTGAAGCCCCGGCGGCCGATGCGCCTGTCGAAGAACCAGCACCGCTGGTGCAAGGCGGCTTGCTGGGTGCCATCAGTACCGGCATCGACGACGTGCAGAAGAAGCTCGATCTCGACGAACATCTGCTCGACACCTGGCGCCTGCGCACCGACCGCGCCGCCAGCGAGGTCGATAAGCTGATCAATCGACACTCCCACTCGGCACTCGACCTGGCAACGGATTTCATTCTGCTGTCGGTGTGCTGGATGGCAGCGTTTCTGCTCGCGCATTTTCTCGGGCGCTTCATCGTTGCCCGCAGCGGCCACCGTCGTTTCGTCCGCGAGCGTCCGCGCCTGAACAACCTGTTGGGCTACATCCTGCCGTTCACCTTGCCGGCTATCATTGCCCTGCCAGTGACGCTGTATGCCAGTCACTCGCTGGACGCATCCATCGCCAGAGCCATCGGCATGTCGCTGGCCTACGCCACCAGCAGCGGCATTTTCTCCACCTCGGTGATCATGTGCGTGATCACGTTGTTCGACAGCGGTCACAAGCGCGCTGCGGTCACGGTGCTGCGTCGCTATGCGCCGCGCCCGCTGTTCATGATCGGCTTTCTGGCGGCCCTGAGCGACGCCCTCACCAGCCCGCAGATCGCCCGCCAGCTGGGCACCAACTTCACCGCCAGCCTGGCGGTGGTCACGGGCCTGTTCGCCACCTTGTCCTTCGCGGTGCTGGTGGTGCGCATGCGTCGGCCGGTGGCCCATCTGATCCGCAATCGGCCACTGGCGCAGCGCCTGCAGCACCGCGGAGTGCAAGAGTCGCTGCGGCTGTTTTCGGCGCTGTGGTACCTGCCCATCCTGCTGATGATTCTGGTCTCGGCGGTGCATCTGATCGGCGCCGGCGAGGAAAGCCAGAAAGCCTTGCAGAACGCTCTTCTCACCACCGTGCTGCTGATCGCCACGGTGTTCCTCAGCACTGTCATGCAACACCTGTTCAAACCCGCCGCTGCCGCCACCGCCACACCCCGACTGCGCCCCTATAAAGAGCTGCTGCGCAACCTGGGCCACGCTGTGGTGCGCATCGTCATGGCCATCGCCTTCATCGAACTGCTGGGACGCATCTGGGGCGTGTCGATGCTCGAATTCGCCGCCAGCAACAGCATGGGCCGGGCGATCAGCGATTCGCTGAGCAGCATCGGCTTGATCCTGCTGGTCACCTGGCTGTTGTGGGTGGTCCTGGACACAGCCATCCAGGAGGCACTGAAGCCGTCGGTCGGCAAACGCGCCTCGCGCCAGCCGAGCACGCGGGTGCTGACCATCCTGCCGATGCTGCGCAACGCCATCAAGATCATCCTGCTGGTGATCTGCACCATCACCACCATGGCCAACCTGGGCATCAACGTTGCTCCGCTTCTGGCCGGTGCCGGGGTAGTCGGCCTGGCCATCGGCTTTGGTTCGCAACAGCTGGTGCAGGACGTGATCACCGGCCTGTTCATCCTCATCGAAGACACCATCGCCATCGGCGACTGGGTGGTACTCGACTCCGGCCACGCCGGCACGGTGGAAAGCCTGACCATCCGCACCCTGCGCCTGCGCGACGGCAAGGGCTTCGTGCATTCGGTGCCGTTCGGGCAGATCAAGGCAGTCACCAATCAATCCCGGCAATTCGCCTACGCGTTCTTCTCGGTGCAGTTCACCTACGACAGCGACATCGACACCGCCCTGGACCTGATCAAGCAGGCGGGGCAATCCATCGTCGAGGACGTGATGCTCAAGCACAACCTGCAGGGTCCGTTGCAGGTGTTCGGGGTGGACAAGATGGACCTCAATGGCATCGTCCTGACCTCGCAATTCCGCACTGTGTCCGGCGGTCAGTACGGCGTGGGCCGGGCATTCAACGAGCGCCTGAAGAAGCTGGTCGACCAGCATGACAACGTGCGTTTCGCCCAGTACTACCCTGCCCTCGGCCTGCCCGCCCCGACCCCGGCCTGAATTACCCGCCGCAAAAAAACCTCGGCACCGACGTTCACAGGGTGCGTGAACGTCGGTGCCGAGGTGTGCGTCGATGGTGATGGAGCGGGCGGATCAGCTACCGGCGCCACCGTGGGCTTCTTCGAAGAAGTAGTCTTTCCAGCTGTCTGCCTTGTTCTTCAGCACACCTAGCTCATGCAGCCGTTCGGCGTATATGAAGGTGCGTTGCGGCACCACCGTGAAGTCGATCTCCGGGTCCTGGACGATCTTTTCCACGAACGCCTCGCTCAAGGTCGATTTCTCCACGCGAATATAGGTCTTGGCTGCGGCGACCTTGTCGGCCTTGACGATCTGCGCGGCTTCCACCAGTGCGTCATAGAACGCCTTGTAGGTCTTTGGGTTGTCGTCGTGGAATTTCTGCGTGGTGTACAGCACATTGAAGGTCGCCGGGCCGCCGAGGATGTCGTAGCTGCTGAGCACCTTGTGCACCTTGGGGTTTTCCAGGGCCTGGTACTGGAACGGCGGGCTGGAGAAATGCGCGCTGATTTCCGAACCACCGGCCATCAACGCCGAGGTGGCGTCCGGGTGGGGAATGCTCACCGAAATGTTATCGAATTTCTTGAATTCCTTGTCGCCATAGAGTTTGGCCGTCTCCAATTGCAAGGTGCGAGACTGGAAGCCAACCCCTGCGGCGGGCACCGCGATGCGGTCCTTGTCGGTGAAATCCTGCAAGGTCTTGACGTCAGGATTGTTACTGAGCAGGTAGTTGGGCATCGAGCCCAGCGACGCGATGGCCTTGACGTTCTGCCGACCCTTGGTGCGGTCCCAGACGGTGAGCATCGGCGGCACGCCGGCCGAAACCACATCCAGCGCACCGGCGAGCAACGCTTCGTTCATCGCGGTGGCTCCGGAAATGCTGTTCCAGTCCACTTCGATGTCCACGCCTTGCTGCTTGCCGTGTTTCTCGATCAGCTGCTGGTCACGCACGACATCGAGGATCAGGTAGCCGATGCCGAACTGCTGGGCGATGCTGATCTTGCCTTCGGCGCTGGCGCCGCTGGCCAGCAGTGCGCCGGCCAGGCCGCAGGCCAGGGATAGCTTGCTTGCAAATACCATGATGAAGTCTCTGGACTAAAGGAAATGGACTCAGCGCTGCATGCCCCAGCGCTTGATGGTGAGGCGTTCGAACGTGTTGAACAGCAGGTTTTCCACCAGCAGGCCGATCAGGATCACCGCAGCCAGGCCGGCGAACACCTTGTCGGTGTACAGCTCGTTGCGATTCTGGAAGATGTACCAGCCCAGGCCACCCTTGCCCGACGAGGCGCCGAACACCAGCTCGGCGGCGATCAAGGTGCGCCAGGCGAACGCCCAGCCGATCTTCAGGCCTGCCAGGATCGACGGCAGCGCGGCCGGAATGAGGATGTACCAGACGAATCGCAGCCCTCTCAGGCCGTAGTTGCGGCCCGCCATGCGCTGGGTTTCCGACACGCCGAGAAAGCCTGCGTAGGTGTTCAGTGCCAATGCCCACAGCACCGAATGCACCAGCACGAAAATCAGGCTGTTCTCGCCCAGGCCGAACCACAGCAGCGACAGCGGCAACAGCGCGATGGCCGGCAAGGGGTTGAACATTGCCGTCAAAGTGCTGAGCAGGTCGCGCCCCAACTGGGTCGACACTGCCAGCGTGGTCAGGCCGAAGGCCAGGACGATGCCGATCAGGTAGCCCTTGATCAGTACCGTCAGCGATATCCAGACCTTGCTCAACAGCTCGCCACTGGCCACACCGTCGATGAAGGCATGGGCGGTCTGCATGAAGCTGGGCAGCAGCAAGTCGTTGTTCTGCCAACGGGCGGCCAGTTCCCAGATAACCGCCAGGGCGAGCAGGATCACGCCCTTGCGCACCCAGGCCTGTTGCCAGATCCGCTGCGGCAAGGAGATGTCGCGCACCAGTTCGGCTTGGGTGAACGGCTCCAGGACGACTTCGTACTCCTGGCGTGCGGGTGGGGAAAGGCTCATGTCGTGCTCCGAATGCGGCGAGTTCAGTAGGCGATGCGCAGGCGCTGGAAATCCACCGGACGGTCCAGCTCGGGCGCTTCGCCCTCGTCGAACAGCAGGCGATGGATGCGTTGCGCGCTGGCCTGGAAATCGACGCCGCCCAGGCTGCTCAGGTCGAACTGGTGGCTGTTGATTTCCGCCCGCACCCGGCCCGGGTGCGGCGACAGCAGCAGGATGCGGTTGCCCACCACCAATGCTTCTTCGATGGAGTGGGTGACGAAGAGCAAGGTGAAGCGCACTTCCTGCCAAAGTTCCAGCAGTTCTTCCTGCATCTTGCGTCGCGTCAGTGCGTCGAGCGCCGCGAACGGTTCGTCCATCAGCAGGATCTTCGGCTGCATGGCCAGCGCGCGAGCGATGGCGACCCGCGCCTTCATGCCGCCAGACAACGTATGCGGGTAGGCATCGGCGAAAGCACTGAGGCCGACCTTCTCCAGGTAGTGACGGGCGCGCTCGTTGGCTTCGGCGCGTTTCAAGGTGCGCGACGCCAGCAGCGGGAACATCACGTTCTCGATCACGGTTTTCCAGGCGGGCAGTTGATCGAACTCCTGGAACACCACGATACGGTCCGGGCCTGGCTCTTCTATGCGCTCTCCGGCGAGGCGAATCTGCCCTTCGCTGGGCTTGATGAAGCCCGCCACCGCTTTGAGCAGCGTGGATTTACCGCACCCGGAGGGACCCAGCAGGACAAAGCGATCGGCACGGTCCACTTCGAAGCTGACCTGATGCGTTGCGCGCACCACCCGTTCGGAGGTGCGGTATTCGAGGCTGACGTTGTCCACCTGCAGCAGGGGCTCGGCAGTCGGCCGTTGCCCGGGTACACCTGCGATATCAGCGCTGGCCGTGTGGCCTGGCAGTGCAGCGTTCATGCAAGACTCCCTATCAAAACGGCGCATCGCCCTGGATGGTGGTGCGGTACAACTTGCGCCGCAGGTGGTCCGGACAGCCGGCCGCGAGGTGTACCAACGAGCGGTTGTCCCAGAACACCATGTCGTGTGGCTGCCACTGATGACGGTACACATGCTCATCGCGCACGCTGTGGGCATAGAGCTGTTGCAACAGGTCGCGGCTTTCGTCTTCGGGCAGGCCCACGATGTGCGTGGTGAAGCCTTCGCTGACGAACAAGGCCTTGCGCCCGTTCTCCGGATGGGTGCGAACCACCGGATGGGTCACGGTGACCACCTGGGCCAGCTGTTCGGCACTCAGGGTCGGTCGCCAGTTGGCGGCGTTCTTGCCCTCGCTGTAGCGCGCGGTATAGGAATGCACGGCGTGCTTGCCCTCAACGGCCTGGCGCAGTGCTGTGGGAAGAGTGTCCCAAGCCCTGTGCATGTCGGCGAACAAGGTGTCACCGCCTTCGCTGGGTAATTCCTGCGCATGCAGCATGGAGCCCAGGCTCGGCAGTTCTTTATAGGACAGGTCCGAATGCCAGTATTTGCCGGCGTCACCCAGCCCGACCGGCTGGCCGTTCTCGACAATGTTGGAAACGATGAGGATCTCTGGGTGCCCTGCGAGCAGGAACTGCTTGAGCACATGGATTTGCAGCACACCGAAACGACGGCTGAAGTCGATCTGTTGCTCAGGGGTGATGCGCTGATCGCGAAACACCACGACATGATGGTCGAGATGGGCGCGGTGAATGCGGGTGAAGTCTTCGTCACTCAACGCCAGGCGCAGGTCCAGGCCGACGATTTCGGCACCGACATGGCCGGCCAGCGGACGAACTTCGAATGCTTGACGTGAGGTTTCAGGAAGGACGGCGGCCATGTTGTGCTCCGACTCTGGCTATTGAGTACGAGGGGATAGCCAGACTGTAGAGCTATAAGAATAGAATTTTAAATATCGTTATCGCATATCGATATCGCTGTCGGGACTTTCAGATTGTGGAGTCGCGTCGGATGTCTCTGATCCGCTTGAAGTTTTTTTTAAACGCCGTGAAGAAAACAACAGGATTGGCTGTCAGAAACCGGCTATTGACCCTGCGCTATTGCGAAACGTCTTACAGTCAAATACTGTACGCACGTACAGCCAACAAGGAATTCTGTCGTGACTACTGCCACCCCTGCCGCGCCGAGCGCCTATGAGCGTCTTGGCGTGCGCGTCCAGAAGATCATCAATTCGCCCACCGCGCAGAAGTCTCGCGCCGCCCTCATATTCCGCCTCGAGCACGAAAGCGAGGACGATTGGGCACAAATGCTCGAGGAAATCGCCGAGAACGACAACGTCACCCTCGCCCACCGCGACGACGGTGGCGTGCAGATTTTCTGGGTCGTGCCGAAGGAAGATTGATTCGATGATGGTCCGCAGTTTTTTCATCAGCTTGATGTTGTTCAGCTTTACCGCGTATGCCGATGCCCCACGCACGTTCAGCGAAGCCAAGAAAGTCGCCTGGAAGCTGTACGCTCCGCAGTCCACCGAGTTTTACTGCGGCTGCAAGTACACCGGCAATCGGGTCAACCTTGCGGCGTGCGGCTATGTACCGCGCAAGAACGCCAACCGCGCTGCGCGCATCGAATGGGAGCATATCGTGCCGGCCTGGCAGATCGGCCACCAGCGCCAATGCTGGCAGAACGGCGGGCGCAAGAACTGCACCCGCAACGACAAGGTCTACCAGACCGCCGAAGCCGATCTGCACAACCTGGTACCGAGCATTGGCGAGGTGAATGGCGACCGCAGCAACTTCAGCTTCGGCTGGCTGCCCGAACAACGCGGGCAGTACGGTTCATGCCTGACCCAGGTCGACTTCAAGGCCAAGAAGGTCATGCCACGACCTTCGATCCGCGGGATGATCGCGCGCACCTATATGTACATGAGCAAGCAGTACGGATTGCGCCTGTCGCGCCAGGACACCCAGCTGTACCAGGCCTGGGACAAGACCTACCCGGTGCAGGTCTGGGAGCGCCAGCGCAACCAGCAGGTGGCGTGCGTGATGGGCCACGGCAACGCCTTCGTCGGGCCGGTAGACCTCAAGTCCTGCGGCTGAAGCCAGAGAGCCCTGGCGTGCAACCGCGCTTCAGGGCTTGTCGGCCTCGCTGAACGGCATCACCACAGATTCGATACCGCGCGAGCCCATGAGGCGAGCGCGCTCCTTGTCGGCTTCGGCCCGGCTGTCGAACGGCCCAAGGTAGACCAGGGTCTGGCCATCACGCTGGACGAAGCTGGCAACGAAGCCGTTTTCCACCAGCCGCGCCGCCATGTCGGTCACCGAGCCCATGTTGCGACCCGAAACGATACGCACCTCCCAACGCTGCCCTGGCTGTTCGGCTACATCGACGGGCGCCAGCAGTTCCTCGGCGCTGCCGCACACTTCGCGCACGCGAGGGTCGTTGCCATCGTTGTCGATGACCACTTCGAACCGGTCGCCATGGGGGACGGCCGCGTAGCTGCGGTAGGGCCCGTAGACGCCCTGGGCATTCTTGCCCTTCACCTGGCCACAGTAGTTGCCTTGATCGGTGGTGCGAACATTGGTGAAGCGCGCCGTCTTGGGGTTCTCCAACAACTGCGACACCGCCTCATGGGCTTTTTCGAACGCGGTACCGCAACCGGCCAACGTCAGCATTGCCATCACCATCATCAACTTGCGCACACGCCTACCTCCAGAATTCGAGGCGCCGATTTTATCACTATCCACCCGGCCGGCGCCCGTTCTAGCGTCGACCGCCGCTGACGCCGCGGCAACGTCGTGGCATCATGCAAGCCTTACCTTTTCGAATAGCCAGCAGGGCCCCGACATGATCGCCAAAGAAGACCGCAACTCAGCCGCACTGGCGATATTCCTCGACGCCCACCCCGAGTTGCGCGAGGAGATTCAGGTGCTGGACAGCCGCGAGCAGGCCGAACAGGTGCAGTGGGCCTTCGAGGACGAGGCGCAGGCCCAGGGCCTGGAACCGTGGGAGCTGGCGCTGCAATTGATTGCGCAAAGCCCGGAAGAACTCAAGGCGATGCGCCTCGAGGTTCACCAGGAAGTGGCCGACGCGCTCGGGCTGAGCTGGGAAGACTATTGCGAATTCAATGCCGTCGAACTGTGACATGACCGACGGTCTCAAGCCGAATCGAACCCTGCTTGCCCATCGTCTCTCGAAAGCATGATACCCACGTCAACTTGCGAGGCATGCCATGACTATCGATCTCGATCCCATCCCGCTTATCGGCCAGGCCGGGGAATCCCCTCTCGACGATGAGGTGCACAGCGATGGCGCCGCGCTGAACGACGCCGATGCAGATGAGCCCGAAGCAGACCCGGACGATCTGGACATCGACGGTGCCGATGCGTCCACCGAACCCAGCTGAGCATCGGGCATAGGTCCTGTGATTCGCCAGGGTGACATCAAGCTTGCCTTGGCGACCCTTCAAGCAAGCGATCAATAGTAGTTTTTTGCCATCACCACGGAACTGGCCAATGGCCTGCATGTCTGATGCCCGGTAACACGGGAGTAAACTATGACAAGCCGGTTCACGGACTACGAGATTCGCTACGTCCTCAACGGTGAGGCCAGGCGCTTTCAGCAGCGCGATACCCACATGAGCGATGCCGATGCGTTGTACTACGCCGCGCTGCACTCGGGCATCGGGCTGGTCTATGGCGGCACCAACGCGGCAGAACATGCGGCGCAACTCAGAAGGCATGTCGAACGCCGCGGGCTGCGTGACGTACAGTGGCGACCATTGAACTGAATCTGCGCGATCGGGCGGGCGGCATTGATAGACTGCAGCAACCCGTAGCGAGGTGGCCGCGATGTTCGATCACGATCTATTGGCTTTGCATTTGATGCGCCTTCATCAGCATCAGCAGGCATACGCTGGTGCCTTGGCCGACGTGCGACGCTGCCTGCAGCGGCCCGGCGCAGGTGCGGAGGTTCACCAGGTGCTGGCTGACCTTGAACGGCGCAGTGCGGAACTGGCCACCCTTATCGAAAGGCTCGAACACATCACCCAATGAACGCAAAAAGGGCCCACCTTTCGGTGAGCCCTTCCAGACCGCCCAGCGGAGCGGATTTTGTTTGGTAGGCGCGATTGGACTCGAACCAACGACCCCCACCATGTCAAGGTGGTGCTCTAACCAACTGAGCTACGTGCCTGCTGTGAGGCGGCATTCTACGGATTCGGGGTTGCCTGTCAACTCCTTTCTGCGCGCTAACCCTATGAAATGCGGAATTATTTTTGGCGCGGGTGAATTCGGCATGCTGGTGAGGCATGGTCAACTGCGATAGCATCCCGGCACAGGCGAAATCCCATCGAGCCGAGGTTGCCGGATGTCCAGCATGCAATACCCCCCGTCCTTCTACGCCGCATCTGCCAATGCAGCGCCGTCTCGCCCTGCCCTCCAGGATGATATCGAAACGGACGTGTGCATCATTGGCGCAGGCTACACCGGGCTGTCCAGTGCGCTGTTCCTGCTCGAACGCGGTTTCAGCGTTTGCGTACTGGAGGCGGCCAAGGTCGGCTTCGGTGCTTCGGGGCGCAACGGTGGGCAGATCGTCAACAGCTACAGCCGGGATCTGGATGTGATCGAACGCAGCGTCGGTGCCGAACAGGCGCGGTTGCTCGGCGACATGGCTTTCGAGGGCGCGCGGATCATTCGCGACCGGGTTACTCGCTACGGCATCAATTGCGACTTGAAGAACGGTGGCGTATTCGCTGCGCTGACGGTCAAACAGATGAAGCACCTGGAGGGTCAACAGCGCCTGTGGGAACGTTATGGGCACACCCAGCTGGAGCTGATGGACCAGACGCGCATCCGCCAGGTCGTCGATTGCGAGCAATACGTGGGCGGTCTGCTGGATGTCAGCGGCGGGCATATCCACCCTTTGAACCTGGCGCTGGGCGAAGCGGCAGCGGTCGAATCGCTCGGCGGGCGCATCCATGAACAGTCCCCGGCCCTGCGTATCGAGCGTGGCGCCAATCCTGTCGTGCACACAGCTCAGGGCCGGGTGCGGGCAAAATTCGTGATTGTTGCCGGCAATGCGTACCTGGGCGAGCTGGTACCGGAACTGGCGGCCAAGTCCATGCCCTGCGGCACTCAGGTGATCGCCACGGAACCCTTGGGCGAGGCGCTGGCGCGCAGCCTGCTGCCGCAGGACTACTGTGTGGAAGACTGCAACTATCTGCTCGACTACTACCGCCTGACGGCCGACAAGCGCCTGATTTTCGGCGGTGGCGTGGTGTATGGCGCGCGGGATCCAGCCAATATCGAGGCGATCATCCGACCGAAGATGCTCAAGGCGTTCCCGCAGCTGGCGCAGGTAAAGATCGACTATGCCTGGACAGGCAATTTCCTGCTGACTTTGTCGAGGCTGCCGCAGATGGGCCGCCTGGGCGACAACATCTATTATTCCCAGGGTTGCAGCGGGCATGGGGTGACCTACACCCACTTGGCGGGCAAGGTGCTCGCCGAGGCGCTCAGCGGCCAGGCCGAACGTTTCGACGCTTTCGCCGATCTGCCCCATTACCCTTTCCCTGGCGGCCGCACCTTCGGCGCGCCGCTGACCCAACTGGGCGCCTGGTATTACAGCCTGCGCGATCGCCTGGGGTTTTGATCGGAGCGGGAGCAGCCTGAAACCCTGCGGCGTCCCCGGACGCGGCTTGCTGTGGTGGATCAGGCAGAACGCGTGTACCGCCGACGCGGCTCGCGCCGCTGCTACAGGCACCGCAATCCCCCGTAGCAGCGGCGCAAGCCGCGTCCGAGAGCGCTGTGGTGTGTTAGGCAGAACGCGGACACCGCCGACGCGGCTCGCGCCGCTGCTACAG
>Ga0265798_10002176_pt1 | contig 29138 bp, 38 predicted proteins | sample P3T30metagenome_FD_192430 | JGI IMG/M metagenome (GOLD analysis project Ga0265798, IMG submission 192430) | Plant litter microbial communities from East Loma Ridge, Irvine, California - P3 T30 | ecosystem: Environmental > Terrestrial > Plant litter > Unclassified | place: USA: California...
AGATACCGTGCCGCATGACTGCAGCAGGTGAGATACTGCTTGCCCCGCAACCTGGTTACTGGTGCCTGAGGGCCCTGCCTGGATGGCCCGACGTAGGCGTGCTAATTGCTTAAGAGCTGAGAGTCGCATGTATACATCCCAGCCGCAGCGGATTTCTAATGCCCAAGGCAGTCTCAAGAACAGCTGCCTGATGACAGCACATCCAGTCACCGCACCAACACCAAGCACCAAACACCCCGAACATCTCGATATAAACACAACAAAATTCATTTCAATCATAACACATATGCCCACGCTACCTCTTCCCCCCATTCCCAAAACCCACCATTTCAAACCTCCCCCTCGCCCTCGTGCCCATCCCCTCCTCAAACGCCCCACCCTCCTCCTTATCCAGCATCTCCGTAACCCCACGATTCCCCCCATGCATAATAATCCGCGTCTTCGACAGCGACGTCTTAACCGGTTTCCTTGACTTGAATATCTCGCTAATCTCCTCGAGCGTGCGGCGCCGCGTCTCGACGAAGAAGAAGTAGATAAAGGCAAACTCGAATATGTCCCAGAAGATGAAGAGGAAGTAGTACTTCCACCCGGCGCCGGAAAAGGCGATGCCTGTGACGAAGGTGTTGTAGAAGTTTGCTATGTTGACCCAGAAATTGTAGAAGGCCATGCCTTTTGCACGCGACTCGTAGCGTAGGCACTCCACGGGGTAGAGTTGCTGCAGCGGCGTGTATCCCGTCGAGTAAATGAATCCGAAGATGAAGAACATTGCAATCACGGCTTTGGCTTGACCTTGCCGCTTAATCGCAGGTGTGTTTGTTTTCTCGTCCATGATCAATTCGCCATTCTCGTCTTTGACAAGATTCGTAGCGACGAGCGCAGCTACTACGCTGAAGATGATGACGAGGCAGGCAGTGGAGACGAGGAGTTGCGGTCTGCGGCCCCATTTGTCGGTGTACACTGCGCCGAAGATTGCGCCGGCAAAGGAGACGACGTTTTGCATGCCGTTGAAGAGGAGGCGCTTGTGCGAGTCATCGATGCCTGCGCCACGCAGGATGGTGGGGTAGTAGTAGGAGACGGGGCCGTTGCCGGACCATTGGCCGAAGAAGGCCATGGCGAGGACGAGCATGGTGCGGTAGCGGGCTTCGCGCGAGTTGAAGAGTTCCTGTGTCTTGTGTCAGCTTAGTTGTGTGTGAGGGTAGGAGTGTGACATACCCTGTAGTCCCACCACCTCTTGTCACTACCAGTAACACTGATATCCTCCACCATCTCTTTATACTCGAGCATCACGATCGGACTATACCTACTCCCCTCACCGTGAAACTTCGCCATCGTATCCAGCGCCTCCTCATGCCGATCGTTCGCAATCAGCCATCTCGGCGTCTCAGGTAAGAACGGCGAGCTCACCAGCACAATCCCACAAAACACCATCTGCAGCCACACCGGGATCCTCCAGGCCTGCGGTGTCGGTATACTGCTAGTAGCATACGGCACAAAACTGCCCGGTATACCGCCCACATACCAAAACGTATTGAACACACCCGTACACACGCCCCGGTAAACCGGATGCGCCATCTCAGAAACATACGCGGGCCCAGCAGTCGAAGTAATCGCTACCCCAAATCCCAGCACGAATCGCCCGCCCATAAAGCCACCAAGATTGGTGCACGTCGCTTGCACGCACGCGCCAACCATGATGATACAGCACCCGATGAACATGCCCCATTTGCGACCCCGAAAGTCCGTTGCTGGGCCAGCGACGAAAGATCCGACTAAGTTGCCGATGGTGTAAATCGCGTACACGATGCCCGTGGTGGGCGTGCCGGAATGCGGGTCGAAGCCAAAGTACTCGCGGTACTGTGGGTAGTCGTTGATGGCGCCCATGAGGGAGCCGTCGTAGCCGTTTATGCACGAATTGAGTGTGGCGACGAGGAGGCAGAGGTAGAGCTGAGGGCATTGTTAGACAGCAGATTGGAGTGTGATGCTGGACGTGTAGTAACGGACCTTGAACATAGCTTTCGTCCATGGTGACACTGCTGCTTTCGCCGTAGCATCCGCGAGCGCGACATTTTGCACTTGTCGGATTTCCGCGGTGCCGATGCTACTTCGTCGTCGTGCGTGGACGTCTGGTCTCTTGTGTCGAGTCTCCATCTTTTCGTTGTGCAGATCTCCTCTTTACCACCGATTCCAATTGCTTTGGTCGTCGTCGTTTCAATAATACACTCAGCAGCGTCCTTCTTTTCCCACAATGCACATCGCCCCGAAAGCCAAAGGTACAAAACACCAAACCCGGGGCCCACCACACTCATATAAACCCGCCCCATCAGATCACCCAATCCACACCTCCCCATCCCGCAATCCTCCCCGCACAGACGCGCCTGCGCATGCGTGACCACCAACAACTCCCAGGGCCCGTGATGCTGACCGGGTATATTGCACCGGCTAGCGCAAGCGATTGGTGCACGAGGCTAAATATGCGAGATTGAACACTCATGCACTGTGCGAGTGTTGGTCGTACGGCGTATGCTGATGGTTCTTTGAGGATGATGGTGGGAGATGGCATGCATGTGGAGTGATGGGTTCGATGCGGTGCTTCTCACCAACGGGGTGGTATGCTGGACGGGTGAGGAAGCGTGCATGTGTGTGCGGGTGTGTTCGTCAGCATGTGTTCGGCTACGCCGCATGTCTTCTAGAAGGTCTATCGACGCCACAGGGCCCCATAAAGTTCTAGAGGATTTACAAGGGTGCAAGACGTCGAGAGTGACAACGTCGCAGAAGCGGCGCTTGTCTCCGCGAGCTAGACACTACGGTACCCTAGCGGACCGACAAATCCGGGGAACGCTAGCATTTCTCCATCAACAATTGCATCCATCTCCTCAGTCTCAGTGAATACTGTCTTGCTATTGTTTTTCCATCTCGCGTAGACTTCTGGTGTTCGTGCCCCGAGATGCACAGTCCCCGTCGATCACGCTTTGCCGAGCACTTCATCTACATGACCTCGCCACTGGTCTACAAAATAGATGAAATACCCATATTAGCACTACATACGCGTTACCAGTATACCACCAGCCACCCATGCGCGCATCCAAAGTCCTTGCGTCGCGTGATCCATCGACTGCATTCTTGCAGCGCATAACAATTGTCCGGTAGATGAGCGTCGACGTTACGTCGCAATTGCAAGATCAGACCGTGAAGAAAGGATCATTGTATCCGCATTAGATATAGCACCTGAACTACTTCGCATCCGTCCCGCTACAAGAAAAGGAAAATCAAAGAAATGTTCACGTACACATAATCGTACGATGGGCGATGGAATCGTCCTTCATGGTATACACGACACGCTCTGTGGTGTAGAGAGCAAAGCGTCAAACCCTGGTAGCAAGCACACCGGCCAACACCAACGCCATTCAAAGTATCGCGAGGCTGATTTGTTGAACCGTAACAAGAAAAGAGGTGAGAGATATTTGCGCCAGCAGACAGAACGGGTAAGGAGAACCAACATGCGACCGATGTGCATTCAAACATCGACAAAAGGACCGTTGGTTCTGTCTGACGTTCATGTAGGTGCAGGTGACGGCACACGGTGCTCGATGGAGGCTCTCTGCGCCCTCGGCATCGTCGCTTCCCATAACGCCTGCTGTTCTTTCAAGCTTCGTCGCCGTCGCTGGGCATGCTCAATATCGAGTTGTTGTATGCTCTTGAGCAACGATTGAGCACAGTCGCCACTTGGGCCAGATGACGGGTTGCTCCATGATCGCGATCTTCTGTGACCCTTTTTTCGTCGCGGTGGGTAAGTGGCTGTGCCGTCAATTTGAGCGCCGAGTTCACCCAGACCGGGTTTCCGCCGCACACGTCTAAGTCTTTCGGAAAAGCTACGCTTATCCGGCTCATCCACCACCATGTACTCTTCTTCGTCGTCATCCACTACTGCGTCCTCGTCATCTCGGCTGAAAGTGTTGTTATCGAGGACTGGTGAACCATCGAAAGCGTAACTGTCAGCATCCTACAGGGCGCACACCGTTAGTAACTTTGAGGAGCGTAATGTGCAGGCTAGAGGGAGGTCAGTGTGGACTATAATAATATTTGGATGGCTTAGATCGAGCACTGTACTCAATGTGCCATCGGTTGCGGGACGTACTGGTGAATTGAGCATGTTTTGGCGCTTGTTTCTGCTCTTCTTGATATGACTTTTGAGTGCACTGGAGTCCAAAGGCTTGAGCAGCTCGAAGCTGCAGAGCAACTCGCCGGAGACAGACATGACTGCTCCCCAATTGTCGAACTCTCCGCAGTACTGTTACAGTTAGCATGATCTCAGTGCTCGAAATGTTGCGCTACATACGTTCGGTGCCGAGAATACCGTGACCAGGACTCTGTCCGTGAAGAACTCGTATCCGTCTTCCACCACCATATGTGCTCTGCAGACCAGATCAAAGTCGTGCCGTTGCAGGAACTCCATGATGACCTTCTTGCCAAAGCAGTAACTAACGCCTCTTTCGATGGACTCCCAATCATTCTCCATATCGGCCGGATCACTCCACAGGAGGTCGTTCAGGAGACCATAATCGGGCACGTCGGTCGGCCGCGCAATCTGTCGGATATCGTCCATGTGTGATAAGCTGGGTGATAGCCCGCCGTGCACGCAGAAGATCTTTTGTGCCACGATCGCCGCGATGGGCAGGGTGTTGAATGTGTCAACAAACGCCTTCCACACCTTGATATTACACCTCCTCTTGCACTCATCGTAAAAACCGTAGACTCGCGTTACGTTAGCGCACTCATGGTTGCCGCGGAGGAGGAAGAAGTTCTCGGGGAACTTGAGCTTGTAGCACAGGAGGAGGAGGATCGTTTCGAGACTCTGCTTGCCGCGATCCACGTAGTCGCCGAGGAAGAGGTAGTTCGAGTTTGGTGGGAAGCCACACATCTCGAACATGCGGATGAGGTCGGTGTACTGTCCGTGGATGTCGCCGACGATTTTCACTGGCGCTGAAAGCTCGAGCAGCGCTGGCTGGCTCAGAAAGACTTCTCGCGCAGCCGAACAAATGGCGAATATCTCTGCGTTCTTGAGACTCACGGTCTTGGTGACCTTTCCGGCATATGCCGCATCGAGCAGTCGCTGTATCATGTCGTCGAGGTCGGACGACTTCAGCGCACTAGTCTCCATGGGCGAGCCAGCTCCGTCGTTCGCTGCGGGTGGCTCGGGCACCCTCGGAATTGGCTGACCTTTCTTTTGCAAGATGGACTCGCCCGGCTGAGCCGAAGCCAAGGGTTGCGCCGCGCCAGTTGGTGGGACGTCTGAGACATGGTCGACTTCGCCAGTCTCTTGTGCTTTGCTCACGCCCTCATGGCCGGTTCCCATTGTAGTGCCGTGGACTGGCGATGGAGGCGGCTCCTCCTCGTCGGGTGAAGTTGGCTCGGTCGCCGTCGCAGGAGGACTCTCTGGCACTGGCGCGGGAGCTGAGGCAGAGGCGACCGAGCCTCTGCGCGAGCCTCTGCCGCCGCGGCTCTTGTCTGACTTGGTGGATGCTGCATCTGATTTGTCAGGCTTGCCGTTCGGCTCATTGAGGTTGGCCATGGAGGCGCGCGGACTGTCAGTCTTGCCGCCGCCGGGGATCTTGTTGCGCAGAGAGGTGCGGATCGAGCGGGCGGAGTCTTTGGTGTCAGACCTCTCAAAGGACCTGTAGTACTCGCGCCCGAGAGGGACGCCATCCGCGCCTTTCTCGCCCTTGTCCTTCTTGCTGCTGGATTGCTGGTTGCCCATGGTAAGAGTTGGTGTCAAACGAGAGTGTGGGTTTCGTGATACAGCCTAAGTGTATCTCGGGGTGGTGTGTAATCGTGGTTGGAGGGCGGAGGAAGCGGCGGAGATAGGGCTGGCAGGACCGAGGCGACGATAACCGTTCCTTCCCAACTCACAAAACAATGACGACAGGTGCGACCACTGCTTTCAGATTTTGTATGGTACGGGCAGCTATGCCACGCGAGCAGGATCTGTTAAGGCGGCCGGTAGAGGCGGGCCAAGAAGGCGAGGAAGCGAGCCTCCGTCGGCGCTGTCGGTGTCTGTGTCGAACGACGCTGGCTATGCCAGGACAGCGGAGGGGAGGCGACGGGGGGAGCGTCTTCCCGCTGGGGCGCCAGAGCGGTGGTGGGAGGTGGGTGGTGTGTTGGACGCTGCGGTGGGAGAGGCTCACGAGGTGCGGTGCGGGCGTGGTTATTACTGAGGCTGATGTACGATGTGATGGCGAAGATCCCAAGCAGAGGCGGGGACACAACAACAGCTACTCTGTTAAGCCACAGCGCCTTAGTAAGATCAAGACAGGGAACGCCGCGCAGATGTCTCCTCAGGCTCCGCCGGCCGGTGAATGACAGGGTACGGGGCTCTGCTAGTGGATCAACGAGCGCAGGCTAGCCACAGCCCAGACTGTGCGGAGCGGAAGGCGAGGAAGTTTATGACCCTGAGGACAGTGATAGCAGATGGCAGTACACAAAATGTAAGTAGTCTGTGTCGTCGCGAGAGGGGCATAAAGGACGATGGCAGAGTCCGCAGGTTAGCGACGACGAAGGAATCCGTGATACGCTGCGAGATGTATGCGCCAAGCTATCTCGACAAGAGTCATGCTCAGCGGTGCAAAGACAAACAACACAAAGCGAAGCCGCTTTCCCATCTTCATCTAGGACACGTCGCCATTATTGACAAAAAGCAATCCTTGTTGTTTCAGCATCGCCCTGGCTAAATTTGAATCGGTGGTCCACTTCCAGTTTGACGCTGGTAGTCTCATCCACAGTGAAAGAGCAGTTCACAGCTCGCTAGTCCGCCACGAAGCCACTACATCATACGGTCCCACTCTCTACGATGCGCCGCGGAACTACCTATGTTGACGGTTGACCTAACAAAATCATTCACTCAAAATCACCTCACGCCACCCAGAGATGCTCCGGTCAGCGAACGCAAAACGAGCTCAGAGTCTCCGCTCTTGTGAAGATATTCGCGCATGCTAGACTGAAATCTGCACATTGAGACATTTCTTGTTGCGGCCCGACACGCCCAATACCGGCCTTTGCGTACCTGAATTATACAAACATCACAAGCACAAATGCCTCAGGTTGAGTGAGCCTGCATGGTTTTGAATTGGTTTCTGTCTGAAGCTTCAATTATTCTTCGATATTCGATGACATGCAACTTCACCAAGCCGTGGCGCCAAGATTAAGACCCGACCACGAGATCTTGGGAACATCGCTGCGCGATATGAGAGGACGAAATTTTGAGAGATTCTCGGTCGATTGGATATTATATTTCGCTTATGTACGTCTGACATGTACACCAACTCACAGTCTGTTCCCCAGGTTGACGTGGATAGCCTGTCGTGGTCAGTGTCCGTGATATCGTGTAGTAGTCCTTCTTACCTTCTTATTAGTATACGCCTCCAGACCAGCCTCTCCCAGCTCCCTCCCTATTCCACTCTGCTTCACCCCCCCAAACGGAATGCGGATATCAGAATCATTGCTCGAATTGATCCACACCATGCCAGCCTCAATATTCCTCGCCACGCGATGCGCCTTGGTAATGTTCTCAGTGAAAAGCGCCGCTCCAAGACCATACGACGTGTCATTCGCCCGCTCAACAGCCTCGTCTTCTGTCTTGAATGAACTAATGACGACGAATGGCCCGAAGACTTCCTCGCGGTAGATCTTCATATTGTCCTTGACGTTTGTGAAGATGGTCGGCGAGATGAAGAAGCCCTTTCCACCGACGTTCTTGTAGGCTTCTCCGCCTGCGACGAGAGTGGCGCCCTCGGACTTTCCGGACTCAATATACGATAGCACGCGGTCGAATTGTGTCTTGGTGACTTGTGGGCCTTGGAATGTGTCGTCTTTGAAGGGGTCGCCAACTACAGAGGTGTTCTTGACATGCTCTTTGAAGGACTCGACAAACTTGTCGTAAATGCCTTCTTGGACCAAGATTCGAGATGTCGCGGTGCAGACCTGGCCTTGGTTGTACCTGAAGATTGTCAGTGATTCGAGTAAGCATGACTCAGTTGTCTTCACTTACATGATGCCGACGTGCGACCACTTCACGGCCTGGTCAAGGTCGGCGTCGTCGAAGACAACAAGTGGTGACTTCCCACCAGTTTCGAGCGTGATGTTCTTCATATTGACCGCAGCCATCTTCATGATTTCTTTTCCGGTCAGAGTTGAGCCTGTGAAGGCGATCTTGTCGACATCGAGATGCTGTGCAAGAGCTGCTCCTGCTTTCCTTCCCTCTCCGTTGATGAAGTTCACAACACCGGGTGGGAATCCAGCCTCCTTGACGAGAGTTCCCAGGTACAAGATAGAAAGTGGCGTTTGCTCCGCAGCCTTGAGGACCACAGTGTTACCTGTACAAAGCGCGGGTCCGAGTTTCCATGCTGCCATGGCGAGAGGAAAGTTCCATGGAATGATCTGACCGCAGACACCAAGCGGCTCACGAACAGTGTAGGCCAGTTTGGCAGGCGATGTGTCGATAACTTGACCGTGTATCTTGTTCGCGTAGCCTGCGTAGTACTTGATGGTTCCAACGACCTCGCCCAGATCATCGTTCAGGGATACTGAGTATGGCTTGCCATTGTCCCATGTCTCGATTGTCGCTAAGGTCTCTTTGTGCTCTTCGATCAGTTGGGCGAACTTGTACATTAGATCCGCTCGAGCATTGGTGTCCATGTCTCTCCAATCTGGGTTCTTGAACGCCTTGCGTGCTGCTGCTACGGCAATGTCGACATCTTCTGGGCCAGCAGCGTAGACGGAGCAAATCTCGCTCTCATCACTTTGATGATGTTAGCTGTTCATCGATCTACGCCAACAAACGGTCTTTGCATACCTTGGATTTATCGACGAGATGGTCTCACCAGACTTTGACTTGACAAACTCATTGTTGATGAAGAGACCTCGTGGTTGCTGGTACTTACGACCATTCGGCGCCGTGAGCTCAACGAAGAGGTCCGACATCTTGGTTTGAGTAGACTGGAACCTTAGCAAGAAAGATCGATTGAGATCGACAGCTTTGCGAAGGGCGATTCGAGATGCTGAGTGTTGGAGAGGAGAAGCTCTGGAGAATGCGGAGTAGAGACAGGACATCTCCTTGATCGGATGAGGAGACAGCAGCTATCTATAGGCCGGACAGCTGTAGCACCCTTCTGGCAACTGCGGGACGGTGGTAGCTGTGGACCCCGCGATATGACGAAGGCTAGCTTATCCGCATGCGACTGCTCTTTTCGGCTCCTGCATTCTACCCATCTTCAAGCCTGTCCACCATTCTGCCAGATGTGTTTATTCATCGACAAGACACATGTCCATGATCCTTGAGGGCATGTAGAGTGTTGTGTATTCCAGTCGCGGTCGCGGACGCGTTGTTTGGCGGCGGAGTTACCCCGCGGTCGCGCTTGACATCCTTGATCGAAATGTTGACACTTTACTGACAAACTGACAAGCATTGCCACTCACAAATCATAGACAAGGAATTTTCGAAAGCGATCAGAACTCTACACGCCCTGCAACATCAGCATACGAGAGCAGCGAACATGGGCAACGACACGTCCGACCAAGCGCCACGTGACTCAACCCGACCCGATGCCTCCATAAACGTCGACCAGTCCCTCGAGTACTGGAACAGCGTTCCTTCCGATGTCAACGGCATGCTCGGCGGCTATCCACAAACATCCAGAATAGACCTGCAAGGCTCCTCAGTCTTCCTCGCAAAACTACGCCGCGGCAAGTCGCAAGCCTCAAAACAAGCTCTGCCACCCGTTGATCGCGCAGCAGACTGTGGCGCCGGTATCGGAAGGATAACAAAGGGGCTACTACTAGGCTTGGCCAAGCAGGTCGATGTAGTGGAGCCAGTGAAGAAGTTCACAGACGAGCTGGTGCAGAGTCTGGGGAACGGAGAATACGCTGGCGATGGAGACGGCAAAGAGGGCAAGGGACAGGTCGGCGAAGTCATAAATCTAGGTCTGCAGGACTGGATACCAGAGCCTGGCGCGTACGATGTCATTTGGAATCAGTGGTGCTTGGGACACTTGACGGACAAGCAACTCGTGGTATATCTGCAGCGGTGCACGGCAGGGCTGAGACCAGCGAGGGAGGGCGAGGAGACAAGCCAAGCGTGGATCATAGTCAAGGAGAACCTGTCGACCGATCTGCAGCGCAAGGACATCTACGACGAGGAGGACTCGAGCGTCACCCGGTCAGACGACAACTTCAGGCGTTTGTTCGGCGAGGCAGGGCTGAAGATTGTGGCTACAGAGCAGCAGAGAGGCATGCCGAAGGAGCTGTTTCCCGTGAGGATATACGCGCTGAGACCTGAATGAGCGTCCGGAGACACTCAAACTGGTGGTAGTTGTGGATTATAATATGCATTATACCCCATATTATTCGATTGAAAATGCGTGGTATCATCCCAAACGCCTCTGAAAAACTGCGCTGAGCTCATCCCCGGACAAACGATTCTACCGCTGACCAGTAGGCTGCTGCACCTCCCCACTCGCCATGAACCGATGTACGAATCCCAACGGCATGACTGGTGCCCCAGGGACCCCTTTGTGCACCGCTGGCGGCGCACGTTGGATCATGACTACGGGCGGAGGCGGCGGTGCTTCATCCTCCTCGTCTTCATATTCTTCTGACTCTTCTGACTCTTCATCCTCCCCACCCTTTCCTTCTTCGCCGTCCTTCATGTTCTGATCGCCATCCTTCGTTTTCTGATCCCCATCCTTCGTTGCTTGCCTGTCATCATCCATGCCGAACCGCATCTCAACCCAGTAGTCCTTGTTAAACGCCGCCTTATGCCCGTTCGTCCACACATCCAGGAGATCATCCTCGTTCATCGTGCGCTTGACGCGTTTAGTGAACAATATTTCGTCCCAGCCTTTAATGAACTCGTCGTCGCTGTCATCCTCATCTTCATCTTTGACCGCAGGTTTGCGCGGCTCAATACCCCAGTCACCAGGCACGTACGCGAACTCAGCTGCCTTGCGCAGCCGCTCTTCAACCCACTTCGCCTCCTCCGTGCCCAGCCGCTTCTCCACCAATACCAACGCCATAGCCGCCAGTCTATCGTCCGTCATTGGAAATGGCGCCTGGGGATATACATGTAGCGCCTCGATCCTGCGCCACTGGCCCTCCTGAACTTTATCGCTATGGTGAGACACCAACTTGCCGTTGCTATCCTCGTGGGTCTCCTCACCCTGCTTGTACATGCCGTTCATGTACCCGTTTAGCGAGTTCAGGTGAGAGTTGACGGTGTTGATGCTGTGGTGTATGCGCGTCCAATTAATGGCCTCTTGGTGCTGGAGGGCAAGCATCATGTCGTTGGATAGTTTTTCGAGTACGCCGATCATGGGCATGAATTGGCGTCGGAGTTGCTCGAGGGCTTGGATGTCTTCGCGCGTGGGCACGCCGAGGAAGTTAGGGTGTACGGGCATTTTGACGGAAGCTGCAATTTTGGCGGGATGATGTGAGTCTCCACGTAGCTCTTCCTGGGTGGGTGTTGATATGGGGGTTCTTTGGGAATTGATTGATGCTGTTGTGTGGTGGAGGTGTTTTGGGAGGTTCGTGGTGCTGGAAGACGATTGGTGTGAAATCGAAACTATGCTCCGAAAGGAATGGCGCGCTTGGACCAGCTGCGCATTCCGAGGTTTCGACGCGCCTTTTGTCTTTCACTCACTACACCAATCACCAACAGAAGCATGCTCATGGAGCCCGACTTCATCAGACGTTCCAGACCAACTGGAATTGTATCGAACAATCTTATCAGTGGTATCATGATAGGGTTTGCAGCACACCCCAAATCTCAGCGCCTCTTCGTAGATTGTGCGAGTTCTACCATTGCTATACCAAGTCGAGTATGGTAGTGGTAGAAATAGGCGGATCTTGGGATGTCGAATCTGCCTATGAAGTGAGTGTGAAGATGATGTGTCTCTGGATCTAATGCCAAAGAAGTGGTAAAGTCAGTGATACTGCGGGCGTCAGATAGAGCCAGTCTGGCGGTGAGGGAACGTACCAATTCGACCCTAGGCAGGGTAAGCTAGTAGGTGAGGCGATCGAGGTTTGTATCGTTCTTTCCTCACTTCATCCACCCCTTGCACTTGCCTCGGCGTGATCAGCCTTTGAGTCATTGATTTCTCACCAGTACACTCGCTTTTGTTCAACAGCATATAGAACGGGGACAATTTTAACGGGCAACAGCCTACATTGAAGGTTCAAAAGTCTGCCTCACTGCAATATCACTCACATCAAGGCACTCATGTGAGTGGTTTCGCCTACCCGGTTGCTCCCATACCACATCACCCTCCTACAGTTGCCTGGGGCATCGCGTTCTTTCAGTTCAACTTGTGTGCGTAGGAATAATCAGATCCTTACTAACTGGCTGGCATACCAGAGGTTCCACACACATCATTGTACGACCATCGATTACACGGCGTTTCTGGAAACTTGCGATACTCCACTCCCGCCTATCAGGCACGTCTGACACTAGAAGAGGCAGACTGTGGACCCCGCCGTCGATTCTTTTGTGAGTACCACCAGGCTGCCCAGCTAGTTTGCCTGGCCCTTCTAACGTCTCTCATTGCAGCCTCACACGGCAGATATCGATCAGCCTTTCGAATACAATACTCCCTCAAAGTCTTCGATCGCTCCTTGTCTCATCTACACGCCAACAACCGAGTCCTTGAATTCACGCTCTTCAACACACAATAGCTCTCACCATCATGAGGCGGGACTGCGAGTTCTTCAGTTTAACAAACACGCCGATCAACTCCCACCATCAGACGAAGCTTCACCATGGTCAATTTGCCATCGAGACGGTCAAAGAACATCCATACATGAAGATCATCCGTGAAGCTGTCTTGAGATATCGCCTACAGTCCGCTGCCCACTTCGATGTCGATGTGAGGGTAGAGCAAGCTTTGCAGTTCCTTCCAAACCACAGCGACTGGGCGACGGACCCTTCCTTCAAGATCAAAGTTAAGTTCACGGATTACAATGGACCGGAGACGTACACATGTCGAAGGAAGTTCCGCACCGATCATAACAAGAACACAATGGTGCCCCGTAATCAAATCATGGTCGTGGGTTCTGGTCGTCCCATGTCGCTCAACAACTTCCTCAAAACCAAGTTCCCCGCACGTGTGGAGGAGAAGGTCTGCATTGAGACCATGCGCGGCTGGTGGGCTCAGAATGGGAAGCAGTTCAATTGGGCGGGCTTACCAACCGAGCTTAAGGAGCTCGTGGTCTCGCATTGCCTGTACCGCACAAGCCGTGGCCACTACGAGGAGACCCTTCGCCGCTACAAGTCTCGCATGCAACCTCACGTAGGAACCATCCGCGAGTTTGGGACGTTCGAAATCGTGGACAAGCTCGGCGACTGGGCGTCGCTCCTCGCCGTTTCCCATCAGGTCCGAGCGATAGCACTCCGCCTGTGTTTCGTGGAGGGCAGTGAAATGGCGTACAATAAGGGATTCTGTATCTTCACCAAGTCTTCAAGGGCATTGCAGACTACTTTGTCTCGTCTCGGCCGATATTACCAGCTGATGGCTGTAGATGGTATCCCGGTAGACGACAAATCGCAGGCGTTAGCCGACTGTTACAAATACTATCCGAAGATCTACAAGCATCTGGATCATTACGCCACCTTCAGTCACGGCATCCGACGAGTCTGTATGACCATGGACTTCTTTGAGCTCATGCGCTTCTTCAAGGTCACCGTGGGCGGCTTCGAACGCTACATAAAACCTGGATCGATCTCTTTCGAAATCTTCGACAGACTTCCTAACCTGGCCGAGATCTTCATTGAGCTACCAGGAAAGCCTCGTGGCGGATGGGACAACACGTTTTGCCGCGGCCCGTTTCTGTTCCACGAGGATGCTCCATGCATACGTGCACTCCACGGTCTCATCTACGAGCGCATAGCGGCTAGCCTGACATTGTACTCACACGTCAAAGTTCGTGGCTTCATCGACGGCGACGAAAAAGTGCGCTTCTTGTCTTTGCGTGAGGCCGCGATGCAAGAGGCGAAGTGGACCGTCGAAGAGTTTGAAGAGCTGTATGTAGAGTGCGGCGGAGGTATCCAGCTGCACGAGGCTGTGACACCTGCAGTCTGGCTAGACAAAGCTGAAGAGGAGGATACAACGGAGGTGACGGCGGAGTACGAGATGGCAGGGTACGAGAGGACAAACGACTACTTTCCTCCGAAATGCGAATGTGAAGAGAAGTGTCTGGTTTTGTTCTACGGAAGAAGGCTCCACTGAGGCGGCGAGACATGGAAGAATAGGGGCTCTACGACAGGATGTTGATGGCGCCCTACGACTTGTGGGCATATCGAGGTACCACGATCTTGACTTGCATGTACGAAAATTTGCGACAAAAGTGTTTTTCACGTGTTCGGCTGCGGTTCGACAATCACTCTCGACTTTCTGTCTTTATGTCAGCAATGGGAAATGGAGCATTTCGATTTTGCTGCATTTTGTCTCTTGCTGTTCAGCAGATTTCGGACTTTGGCGTTGAGGCAGAATGGTCTGGCGAAGGCCACACTAAATTCTCTCGGCTTAGAATTAGCATAATGATTTTATTGCTTGCTCTGATTGTCTCCAAAGTATGTGCGATTCTCTGCCATTGCTAAGGAATCAGACATGTGCACGGACGTCTTCGGAGTGCGTGCTGTGAATGGCTAATTCAAGAACATGCTCGTGACCACGCTTTAGTCCCTTTCTACTTTCTTCAACACGCTTGATACTTGCATCCCTTCATCAGACACACATTCTTCTCGCCCACGATGTCGAAACAACAAGCCGTCACAAAGTACCAAGAGCGCGTCTACGCAGCCCTTCAGCAGATACCATCTGGCCGAGTCTCCACCTACGCAGCGATGTCAAGAGCGCTGGGCAGTAGTCCACGCGCTGTCGGCGGCGCATTACGCGTCAACCCATTCGCGCCAGAGATCCCATGTCACAGGTGCATCGCAAGCACAGGCGTACGTCTACCTCACTACACCTCGTGATAGGCGCTGACAACAGCAGTTCGTTGGTGGCTACAAGGGTGACTGGGAGAAAGCGCCGAGCGGGCAGAACCAGGAGTCGAAATTAGAACTGTTGAAAGAAGAGGGCGTGCGGTTCGATGCGAATGGGTATTTGGTCGATAAAACGTTGTGGTGGGATGCATTTGATGCCGAGAAGCTGAAGTGAGGGTAGCGAAAGGTCGAAGATTTGAGTGGGGCAAGTGCAAGCGGGGAAGATCGGGTCGGAGCCGCGACTTCAAATTTCATCACGATCATTGACGTGTATCGTCTCATCAGCTTCTTCAGTGGAACCTGACTCAGCAAAGTGGTGTTCAATTTGCAAGTGTTGCTGAGCAATCCACGCCCGTACCTCGCCACCGGACTAGCGAAATAACTACTTGTCCGCAGCACAACTCAGACACCAGCAGCTATCAAGAACAACCATGCCGCCCAAAAGAAAAGAGTTTTTGAAGCCGAAGCCCAAGGGTAAACCAAAGCCACAAGAGCCGCAGTCAGAGAACGACTTCCTCGAAGCTGCGGATGATCATGAGCAGTAAGTATATATGTACGAAGTGCATGTGAGACATACACTAACTTCGTACCTACATCTCTGGCAGGGCAGCGGGCAAGTGGCGCGCAGGCGATCAAGCAAAGGCAACACGCTTCATAAAGCGAGCTATCGACGTCTACAATGAAGGACTAAAAAGATATCCGCGGTCATTCGACCTGGCGTACAACAAGGCGAATCTCGAGTACAACATCACAGAAGACGAGCGCATAGTAGCACAATTCGGCAACAGGACAGCTTTACTAGAAGAGACAGTAAACTCTCATCGCTTCGCTATATCGCTCAACCCCACCAATACCGACATTCTCTTCAACGCAGCTCAGGTCTTGACTTCCTTGGCAGAAGTATCGCAAGAAGCTGGATCGCAAGGAAGCGGCAGGGTCGCAGCGCGCGCTTTACTCGAGGATGCAGTTAGCCTATTCGCAAAATGTCTCGAGAGCCAACAGCGAGAGTACGAGCAGATGCAGGCGGAGGTTGCCAAAGCCCAGGCATTCGCAGACCAGGAATCCATGGAAGACGGCAGTGTCTCCGTGAACGACACACAGACAGAAGGAGAAGCAGAGAATGCGTCTAGCTCATCAGAAACACCTGGCGACTGGGCTACGATCGAGGAGCCACTCACTGCGGAGACGATACTGGAGACATGTACGGCTCAGCTGAGTGCACTTACTACACTTCTCGGACTATACGACATTTCAGACTTGTCAAACATCGAGAAGATGGCGAGCGATGGAACCGATACAGCGACAGCAAAGATACCCGCTTTGATCAATCTCATCGACACGACACCTTCCTTGAGACCACAAGACGAGCCAAAAGCTGGACCGACGCTTTCCATAGGCGCCTCTGCAGTCGAAGAAGTTACCACAACACCCAAGGACGATGCAATCTTAGCTGTCGCGAGCTTTCAGAGTACTATAGCTGAGCTAGCATACCGCAGTGGACGAAGCACCTCAACAGAATATGCGCAGACTGTTGAGCAGATCTTTTCGAAATTCAGTGGCAGTACGGATAACGCGAGTAGCAGCTCTGACCTCGCAAAAGCCAACATCCAGTCCGCCTACGCCGATGCGCTGATCGACCTCACTTCTGCACTGGCTGATGGCACACAGTACTTTGCTTCGTCACCGACCTTTTTGACGGACGTCGAGATCCAGTGGACTGCGCTTACACAGGCTCAAACGTTCCTCACACAACTTGCTGCTGCGCCTTACTCGTCACTTCTCTCTGCGTCTCGACTAGCAGACGTCTTCCTCGCGCGCGGCGATACCGATCTCTTCCGCTTTCGCATCGCGCTCTTTGAGCAGGCGAAGCCAGCTCGGGCAAAGAGCAGCATGACCCTTGTCGGTAACGCAGGTGTGTTCTACCGCGGAGCGAGGACCTACGCCGAGAAAGCTGGAGCCACTGGGTCGCGGGGTATGGCGGATGCGAAAGCTATCGTTGCAGAGGTGTTGAAAGAAGTGGCGAACGGCTCGCCGGCGATCAAGGAGTCGTGGAAGGGAAGGAGTGCGGATGTAGCGAAGGTGCTGGAGCAGATGGTCGAAGAGGGGATCGTCGATCGCGATAAAATTGAGGGCGTACTGAAGTGTGTGGAGTGATTGTATGTGAGATACATCAAGCGCAGCGTCATGAGGAACAGGACAAGCAAATGGCAAGGATTTCCCCGAGATCTAGAAGAGTGTTCGTTCCGCGGTTACTGTATGCTTCCTCTTATGAGTCAGGAGTAACACCTCGTCCTTCTCTAATCATTGGCCTATCAGCCTCCATTTTCCGTTATGAAGCTCTGTACCCTTCTTCTGGAACTTTAATGTACCCTTCACAACCTAGAGAAACCCCGTCTAACACGCCTTCCATCCATTGATGGTACAACGTGCCTCGTGAGTGAACTTCTGACTGAACACAGCGGAGATCTCGTTGCCCAGCTTATTCAGTGACGAATCGACAAGTCCAAGATGGTTACCGCCGCAGCAGTCCCAAGGGTTGCCACCACGACACCATTTGTTGTACCTGGAGATAGACATACGAAGTCAGTGTTTGTCTCAGTCAACGATTGTATATGTAACTACGTACATGCGGATGATCATGAAGTTCTTGTGGAGCTTGATGCCTTGCGGTGGGAGATGGACCTGTGCGGTATGTTCACTGGTAGTCCAGGCACGAAGAATGATGGATAGTGCTTACACGAATCGCGTCGCCGATGTTGCAGTACTGTTAATTTGGCTTAGGACTCCTGTCACGTGATTAATTCACTAGCGTATGCACGCTCTACCTAGCTAGACCGTGCACACCTTATCTACTTAGTATATAGATTAATTAGTACTTGTATTCGTTTTGCCCGAAAATAAAAAGGCAGCGGAAAGAACAATCGTGTTGAAGGAAGATACAGGTAAACCTAATGGAGTAAAGTCCAGATTTGGATTATTATATCCGCAGTGCGACATGAGGACTCAAGAGGTATCTCATGAGTTTAAATTGTCCAAACCCCATTCATCTCGACGACTATGCCTTCTCTTTGACTTCGGCTTACTCGCATGGCTCGAGGTTGCACACAGGGGCTTTTACTTGCGCAAAGAGCTCGTTGAACGGCGTATAGTCCTTCTCACCATGACCTTTATGATTCACCGGGTTATGCTTCTTGCAATGCTTGAAAGGATGCTTGAGACTCGACGGGATCTTCGGATCCCCCTCGGCACGTAATCCATTAAGCACCTTATGCCAGTCGATGTCGTTCTCACCCTTGCAACCTTGATGATTGGAGCAGAAGCGTTCCCAATTATTGGAGCACATGAAGCTCGTGAGTTGGAGGAAGCGCAGCGTCTCGTCTTTTTCTATCGACCAACCTTTTTCCCAAGTGAATTCGCCGCACATGCAAGGAACTGTGATGTAGCAAGGTAAAGAGTCAGTAATTATTGCATGCAAGTTGACTTCAAGGACAGCTTACGGTTTCGGCTCTTGTCCTCCCACACGCTCGTTAGCGATCCGCCACCCGGGTTCCGGCAAATTGGAATTTTGAGTTGCTTGGGGTAAATAGGCACTCTATGCCTCAACGACGAGTATGAGGCCAGTACCAGAAAAAGCGCTCTCTTCACGCCGAAGGGAGAGCTGTCCGAGTACGGCTTTCTTGAACAATAGTACGTGCCTCGCACTCTGCAGACGCATGCACATTAGCCACTATATCGAAGGCTTACACTAAGCAATAGCTCAGTTGATTATCCAAACAACCAGTCTCCCGAGCTCTCGCGATGTTTGAGGTCCTACTGGCAGAAGCCACTCGCGCCATTTCGAATTTTGAGCCAGCAATGCCGCGAGCACACAACCGAAGAGACCGATTCATGAGCTTGATAAAGCACAATCATCTTCATTCAATCTTCCTTTCCATCACGATCTGCTGATGGCGTTGCGGCACTCAGGCGATGTGAAAGCGAGGACCGAATGTACAACGTGTTCGGCCGGCTGGTCATCTCCACTTTCCGGCCCCACTCTTTCGCAACAGATGCACATACAGTCCACTTCAACATTCTGATCGCTTGTTCTCGATCATCTTTTAGAATGGATGAGTATGGTCTACGATACCAATGGAAGGCGAGGGAGGCCATGTTGTGGAGAATGGTTCTGGCGACCCACGAAATTTGGGAAAGGTTTTGTACGGCTCCCTGCGTGCAGGAACACGCACGCTTGCAGAGGACGACGCCAAAGTGAAAAGAGAATATACACGTGGCCGTATAAGGCTTATGATTGGTACACCATAGACACAATGTCAGGATCTCATGTGTCAGAAGGGACTCCATTTCTCGGTACATCCATTAGGAACAATGACTAGCTATTCCACGACCCAATTCGTCCCAAGTCTAAGTTACCTAGCTCTCATACAAACTCCGATGCGGCCACACACACCACCCCATACAATCGGCCCCTCCATTCATCGGATCACAACCATCATACTCCTGATCGAGACACAGCTGCCCCTTTTCCTCACAAGGCCTTCCAACAAAGCCACCACATCCCTCCTGTCTCACGCAGATGCCCAGACCATCGCACGCCGGGCCGCACCCAGGCGTGTACGGGTCGTCAATGCAAGTGTAGCCCTCGTCGCAAAGGTTATAGTTGGCGCGACCGCCACCGCAGACCTTGTGCGGGTTGGGTGGGAGGACGGGCGTTGGCGTGGCTTTGGGGGTCTTGGTCTTGGTAGGCTTGGGAGTGGGCGTGGGCTTTGGCGTGAATTTTGGCGTGGACTTGGCCGTGGACTTTACTTTCGTGGTGAAGGTCTTGGATGAGACTGGAGGTCCACAGTCCTGAAAGTACTATTAGCCTGCACTTCAGTGATTCAATCAATGTTGGACTTACTTGTAGCGTAGCCTTCGTGCCGCACTTCTTCGCGCACGTCTCGGCCGCTGCGTTCTGGCAGTAGCAGCCTTCAGGGAACGAGAGAACGCAGAACACCTGTTCGCATTCGCACTTTGCCTCGACTGCCGGCTCTGGGGCACGAGCTACGACTTCAGGTTCCGGGGCACGAGCGACGACCTCAGGCTCAGGCGCGCGCGCTTCAACCTCCATGGGCGGGCATTCCTGTAGCTGGGGCTTGGGGCCGCCACAGTCATCATAGCAGCGCTGCTTCGCGGCATTGGCGCAGTAGCAAGATCCAGGCCAGACTTGGAGGCATGCGATCTTAAGGCACTCGCACTTCGAGGCCGTGATGGGAGTCGGGCTTGGGAGGGAAGTGCTGATTGGCTTGGGAGTCGGTGTAGGAGACGGGCAGGGCTGAGAGGACAGAATGGTTAGTCTTTGCATCGCACGTTGTCTTGTGTTCGGACTTACTATGTATGATGGCTTGTACTTGGGACAGATCTTCTTGCAGCGGTCTTCGTTGTCATTGACGCATTTGCAGAGGGCCTGTGTAAATGTCAGGTGATGTGACTTGATGGTGGTTGACGTGGTGACTTACTGCGGCGTCATCGGCCGCGCACTTGACTTTGGGGCATTTGTCGACGCACTTGCTTGCTTCAAGATCTGTCGCAAAAGCAACAGCGCTCAGAAGCGGGAGAATGGTGTATAAGAACCTCATCGTGGTGAGTTTGATATCCGTGAGGTTCTTTGCAAGAAGGCCCGATGCTGTGTTGATCGAGTAACAGCGAAAGAGTTGCACACTCGCTACTTCTATATCGGACTTCAAAAGAGCTGTCCTATAAGACCGACCCATCCGACGGCCCGTCTTTATATCTCAACCACCTCGCCAAGGAGACCTGGGCACTACACAACTGAGACCGAGATTGCGTCCCAAGCCTCCAGCTGCAAGCCCAACACGGGCTGTAAAGCGATGGCTGAATTGTCTGGGGTATCACGAACACGAGTTGAGATTTTCCAGCAGTAGCCGCATTAGCCAGAAGCAACCTCTTTGTTGCGGCGGAAGTGACGTTGTGTGTGAAGTGATATTTTCCTTCGCACGAAATGCATTCTTCGGTTCAAATCTATCGAGTACAACCGAGTATTTTGATTGTGGTACGAAGGTCGAGTCGCACATGCTGATGATGTTTTAGCAAGGGAGAACATCAGAAGCAACCTTACTCTGGCCAAATCTATCGTATTTCCAAGAATAGATCAAGACAAGCTTTCAGGACCATCGTGCGCTTTGCGGGGTCATGTACGTCGTCGATCGGATTCTGGAACCGACGGAATGAAGGTCCAGGATCATCTGAAAGTGCGAGCATTCATGATTCGTCCGCCAAAGCCACACTCTGCCAAGGAGGTTATATACTTTCTCACAATGACCCGGTTGAACCTAATGGCCAGGGTTGCCCGGGTAAGCGAACATGGATATTGAAGCACGTATGCTCATAAATCTTTTCGCTGGACAGGCTTCGCGGACCGGGTAATTGTTAATGTGCGCAGAGACTTCGCATGCTTGGCTTGCTGAAGTGGTCTGAGACCTATCACTCCGTTATCGGGTGTTTGTAGTTGAGAAGTTGAAATGCTGTGGAGGAATGCTGACAGTGGTGGTACTTCAGCTCGCACCACTCGCATGCCCTCCAGCACTGTCTGACGCCCGTATTCCTCGATATGCAATATGGCGCCCTCTTCCGTGAGCTGTACCTGCGGAGAAAAGCCATGGCGTAAGTCTAGGTCCGCCGTGGGAATGGAGGGGAGACACGTGTTAGAAAAATTCGACATGTGAGTGCAACTTCCAAGGTTAGTAGCAACGCAATCTAGAAGTTGGGTCGTAAACGAGTGAAGTAAGGTCATACTTGATACCATTCATTATGCCGCAAGTCGCGAGCATGTATTTCCAAACTTGACGCCTGTGTATCCCGTTCCCAGGGGTATATCATTTCAATGCAACCAAGCCCGCTATGCCAAAAATGTGAATGTGTGCTAAAGAATTACCGGTTCCGGTCAACGTCCTCTGGCGGACGGCGCTGGAGGCCGGTTGTGGTCCTCACAGCTTCCACACCGCGCCAAATAACAGTAGACACCGTAGAGCTGAGTTCACGCAACGATGTTCCGAGCGCTCCACTGTTGCCGGCGTCCGCAGAGCCTCGTCGCGACTCATCACCTGACCAGTTTGCTTCGATATCGCCATCGTCGATGCGTCTGGAGTGAGAGGCTGGCGCAGAAGTAGCTATAGGCATCGGAAGAGAAGAAGACGGGGAGTCGTTGCGCGTCTCGGCTGCCTGAGCTTGAACAGCGTCTACACCAGCCATATGTGGCTCCGGCGGCGTGTCCGAGGGAGAAGGTAGATGGTCGGTATAAGCTTGCGCGAGAGAACGTACGACATCACCTTTACAGATGGGGCATGTGCGCCGACGCGTGACCAGCCATGGTGTGCTAGAGAGTCAGTGAGTTGATAAGATCGCGCTAGATGGTAGACTTACATGCAGTCCGCGTGGAACTCGTGACCACACGGAAGACTCATCACTTGGCTGACACCGTCAACGTACTCGTCCAGACAGACCACGCACTCCTTCTGACGGCCGCCATATCGGCGTCTCCATTCTGCCAAGCCTGTTTCGCGCTTTTCTTCCTCGCGAGTACGGGCGTGATCTTGCGAGGCAGAAGCTGCCGGCTCTTCATCTTCGTCTTGTTCCACTCGGGTTGGTGTAGGTGGAGTGGCTGGAGACGACGAATGCTGCAATAGCGGAGTCGTTGGCGATGCGGCCTGAGGGGTAGCTGATGATGACGAATCGCTCATTGTTTGGTAGGTCCTAACAGGAAGACGCTCTACCAGGGACTTGGGTGCTCGCCAACGCCGGCGCCGGATGCGGGAACGAAGGAGCAACAAGGCGTAGACGACAGTCAATGTGACCAATGGACTGACAACCAGTACAAGAAGGGTGTCGAAGAATGGGCTCGTCGATACATTCGTAGGTGTAAGAGTGACCCAGAGACCCTCATGAGGTGCGGCATCGCCAGGGGCCGTTTTGACAGTGCGCATGTTGGCACCGGTGATGGATGTGATGCCCCTTGCTTTGACACCTTTAGTCGCTGTTGCAGGAGCATCGTCGTCTCTTGAGCTGAACCATTTCGCCCACCATGCCTTTCGTTCACTCTCAGTCATGGCCGTGTGGTGCACGTACTCCCCACTCCCAGGCAGGATGCCCCCACCTGTCTTGGTCGCCACGGGTGCTGAGCTAGCCAGTGTCTGACCTCGCAGTGCCGGCACTGAAGATGCCAATACGTTGTGATCGCGCCAGTCTTGCTTGCCGATTGTGAACGCGTCCGGGGTCTCAGTACTAGTAGGCCTGGGACTCGCTGCTTTCGTCTTGATCAACCTCTGGTTGCCGCCCAAAGCCCCGTGTTGCAGGCCATCGAGGTCGCTACTGGCGGGAGGCCTTCGACTGCCGGCTTTCATGGAGTCTTCAGCTTCGTCGCCATAGCCAAAGATTGAGAAGATAGCATGCAGCCAGCCCTTGGAAGTATGACTTTGTTGTGGGATTTTGCTGCTGGGCTCCACGGAATCGTGCTTCAATGGTCTGGGCGTCGGCGAGAGCTTGGTTGTGGGAGGGTTCGAGGGACTTTGCATATTGCTGCTGGTCTCGTCTTCATCGGTCCCTCCGTCTTCCATGTCCGAATTGGCTGGCTTGCTTGAAAGCACGTTGTGAGCGATGCCTCTGGGCAAAAGTGAGGATAGTAGGTGAGCGGTCGTGTGCGATGTGAACAGAGACGATATGGTGACGTTCGATGTGTCTCCATTTGCGTACATCCGGATTAGGTCTCCGCCACGTACATCGTCTCCCACGATGACAGCGACGGCTCCGCGTTTCTGGGCCCACATCACTTTTGCGAGGAAGCCACAACCCCCGCGCTTGAGCAGCACCACTTTGCCCTCTATCTCGGCACTCTCTAGGAGAGTTTGGATATCTGAACGCGCCGGAACGAACTTCTTCGAGGCGGCCCTTGGAGTAGGGAAGACGCGGGTTGATTGTAGGTGATCATCGGTACCGTCGTTCGGACTCTGCAATGCCTCTACTGACTCTTCTGTCTTCGAGTCTTGCGTGTCTGTATGAGGTCTCGTCTTGGACTTGTGGCTCAGTATTGGATTGGTACCGACTTTGAGGTCATTGTCGTAGGTCTCCCAATCTGGGCTGTCACTACAGCCCAGCTCGCCTCTGCCCATGGCATCGTCTCCGAAGCCACTGCCAATCCATAGAGGACTGCTCAGACCATCTGCAGGAAGTGTCGGGCCGAAAGCAGCGGGCCGAGCGAGAAAGAAGGTCGAGTTATCGTCGGTGAGGCTGATGATGGCGGAGGGAGGAAAGAGCGAGCCTGGCGAGGTGAAGGAGAACAGGGCTTTGAAGGCGCCTTGCTTGCCCGAAGCAGAGTTCTGCTCGAGCTGCTCGTCTGAAAACGGGGCCAGTACGACAAAGATAAGGAGGAGCACTGCTGCTATGCTCGCCGATAGCGAGAGCAGCAGCCGTATTGGGCGCATATTGGTGGTGGTGGTGGTGGTGGTGGGGGAGACGGGGCAGCAGGAAATGCTGCGTCTTCAGTGTGGAAGAAGCATCCGGCGCAGGGCAGGGTGCCTCGGCGATGCTCGAGGGTGTGCGTGGCGGGTGTGCGTAGACGGTGAAGGCGACGATATGGGCGATGTCATGCGGTCATGCACATGCGAGAGCGTCACTGATGCGTGGGGCAGGCGATGCAAACGCGGCAAAGGGAGGCAAAAACGCGTGAAATATTGCTACAAAAAGGTATCTAGGAAGTGGCGCCGAGAGAAAGAGCTAGATAGTAGGGCAGGCAAGGCGGGTAGCCGTCGCTGTGATAGCGTGACCGGCCGGTTTGTGTTCGTGATGCGACCGAACATGGAGACGGCAGCTGCCACCCGCCAAGCGCAGTGCGCCCCGCACGCGGATGTTGTCTGACATGTCACCAACACCGCATCACCGTTATCTTCATGCTTGTGACAACGCCTTCGATAAGATCATGTCGTTGATGTGCAAGTCCTTTAGGCCAGTGGCCACCCGAGGTCGAGTTTCAGCCACACGTGCCACCGCAGCTTTCACCGTGGACATTAGCGACTACAAGCCCTGCGTGGATGCGATATGCTCTACCACCTACGGTAGAGCAATTGTTCAGTGCTCTGGCTATCGAAGAAGAACCCGTCCTAGAGAGACGAAAGTGCATCACACCAAGCGTGCTTTGGCACGTGATGTGCACTCCACGCAGAGACAAGCTGTTTCCGTCTACCACTTCTTAGTTCTTGCGTGAGCTGATACATACACCTGGAAAACCTACACTGGACACAGCCATGATCAACAAGCTCGAGGTCACATCAAGCATGGTACAGTATTACTGCTGTAACGGCATATCTTCGTGCAGCCAGCATTTCTTAGAGCCTTGGGGAGAAGCTGTCATCCAGGTGGAAAGAGCACTACAGTGTTGGGCAGTTGCGACTTCTCCATACAGCACACAACACGCGAGTATCGAACTCCTTCCCATCCATCGCACATCGTCATGCCATCCGATCGAGCACCTCCCTTCTCTTGCGTCCTCTTATCTCCCCAAACATCCTGCTCGTCTTGCAACACCACTCTACCACCTTCATCGTACCCTGCTTTGACCTACTCATTCAATCATTTCCTAGCACACTTTTGGCCCTGTTTCATCGCCTATCCTACCCAGTCTTACCTTGAAAGAAAACCTGTCTCGCACGCCTTCGTACGCTCCCACTCGGTACTTCACCGCCAGAAGCATCCTCAGAACTGCTCCTACAGACGCTCCGTCACACACCTCTCGTCCAGCGAAGAGCATCATGGTTCAGCCAGGCGTGAAGACAAGGTATACCGAGGACCCCAACCGTCCTGGCGAGCCACGGCTGCCAGGCTTCTCATGGCTTCCCAACAGAGCTCGCAATCTCTTCATTGCTTGCATCGGCGAATTCGTCGGAACCTTTCTGTTCCTGTTCTTTGCGTTCGCCGCTACGCAAGTCGCCAACAATCTCCTGGGCGATAACCCTATGGACCTCCAGTCGCTGCTGTACATCTCGCTTGCCTTTGGTTTCTCGCTGGCCGTCAACGTTTGGATCTTCTTCCGCATCAGTGGAGGTCTCTTCAATCCTGCTGTAAGTTGGGAACGCCGTGCTACTACTCGTGTTACTTTCTAATACTCATCTAGGTCACTGTCGCCATGGGTTTCGTTCAAGCCATCACTTGGCTCAAGGCCGGGTTGCTCATCATATCGCAAATTGTTGCAGGTATCGCTGCAGCTGCCGTTGTCTCGGGTCTTTTCCCTGGCGCCCTCACAGTGCGCACAAGCCTGGGTAGCGACACATCGATCGTGCAGGGCTTGTTCATTGAGATGTTCCTGACCTTTGAACTCATCTTCTGCATCTTCATGCTCGCAGCCGAGAAGCACAGAGCCACCTTCCTCGCTCCTATCGGCATCGGTCTCTCTCTGTTCATCGCTGAGCTGGCTGGTGGGGGTGATCCTGAAACTTACATAGCATGCGCTGACAAGGTCAGGTGTTCTCTTCACCGGCGGATCGCTCAACCCAGCTCGTTCCTTTGGCCCTGATGTCGTTTTGGGTACGTTCGACAACTACCACTGGATCTACTGGATTGGGCCTCTGCTCGGTGCCATACTTGCATCAGTTTTCTACCGTCTGATGAAGGTAATCCAGTACGAGACCGCCAGCCCCGATGTCGACTGCGATGGTCAGGAAGAGAACTACCGCCGCAACGACTCTCGCGGCGACTCAGTGGCGATGATGGACTATGGCGGCGACCGCACACGCACGCAGAGTAAGTTCATAGCCGCTCAAGTTGCAGTTCATCTTTTCTGACGCTGACAGCTGTTTAGCTCGGCGCACCACCGACGGAGCCGACGAGTCTGACTACATTCCGCGCTTCGCACTCAGGCCCAAAACTCAGAGGTACCCCGTAACACCATCGCACCAGCCTTACTCTTCGCACGGCAACACCATGTCCATGGACACAACCCTCCACGACAAGCCCAACACGCCTGCCCCGGCCTTCCTTCATGGCTTCGACGGTCATAGATCCGACAGCTCCCTTGACCACCCCAACGACCGCCCTCGCGCACAACACACAAGCAGCTCTCGACGCTCATCAATCTCACACTACCAGTCATCTGATCGCAGCTACCGAAGCGGTCCCGACGCTGAGTCTGGTAGATCGAGCTCCTAGGTCAGCTCTTCCAGCTCCGACTCCAGCTCTGGCTCTTCGCGTCCCAGCTCGTGACATGAAAAGCCGTCTCCAGAACCCAATTCCTACTATGGTATGCTCTACTGGCCTTGTTGCTGGCTTCCGGGCTTCATACTCCATGCCATTTTTTGCCCTAATTGATGGTGGCAACTGTTCTGGAGATGGTGCGTAGCGGGTGCTTTGCATTAAGGGTGTGGCGTGTGTTGTAAGAAGAGGGGGTTTCTTAGTTCAGTTGGGTCTTGTTGTTATCACTTGCTGTACATCAAAAACGTTGAGTTTGTATCGAACTGTTCATTTCGCCAGACTTCGAGTCCTTCTAACTGAATATCTCAATCGGGAACTGATCCGCAATAGCCTGATACCCAGCTACATTCGGATGCAACCCATCACCCCCGTTATACCGCGCGTCCAACACCTCTGGATTACTCTTATTCGCCAGAAACCCTGCCATATCCACACTGTGATCATACACCCCACTCTCCAAGATCCACTTATTCACCCTTTTCCTCGTCTTCTCCCTCTCTGCCCCCTGATAGCTATTTCCACCGAACGCCATGATCGTCCCGCCAATCGTCACGATACCGAGTTTCTTGGCGTCCGTGACGATTTGCGTGTATGCTTTTATCAGATTGTCTCCGATAGTAGTCTGTGCTGATGCGGTGTTCGGGCCGCCGCCGATGTCGTTTACACCGCTGAAGATCATGATGTATTTCGTGCCTGGCTGGTCGAGGGCGTCGCGCTTGTACCGGGTTAGGAGTGGGGGGCCGAGTCCGCCTGAGAGGACGGTGTTGCCGCCTGCGGCTTGATTGTTGATTGCGAGTGTGGTGAGGTTTTGGGAGGGGGATTGGAGGCGGTTAAGGAGGAGGTCTGGCCAGCTGTGTTGGAGGGAGGGGAGGAGTAAGTAGGGTTTAATGGGGAGTGGAGAAAGCAAACGTACCGATTATTCTTATCATCATCCGACCCCCTCCCATCCGTAATACTATCACCCAGCACCACCAGCGCCCCCGTACCCATGGGCACATACCCCCGCACCGCACTAACAAAATACCAATGCACACTCCTCGTACCCTCCCCCTCGAAATCCATCGCATTAACTCTATTGCCCCCCGCAAACCAGCTCGTCGTGCGACTCCCCGGATGACCCGTGATACTCCCCCCAACTTGCCCCGCCTCACTATACAAACTCACCGTTATGATACTCTGCGCTTCCGTCGCAAGGGGTATTTCATCGGTGAGTACGACTTGGCCTGGCGGAACGATGAACGAGTGTTTCCCGGCTACGGTTAGGGCTACGAGGGAGGTGGTTTGTATGGTGTTTGTGCCTGCTTTGTTGGTGGGTGGGAGGGCGATGGATGCGGCGGTTATGGGGAGCGGGGTTGTGCTGAATGTGTTTGAGATTGCGAGTTTGAGTTTTGGGGTGGTGAGGGTTAGGCGGAGGGTTTGGCGGAGGGTGGAGTTGCGGAGGACGGTTGGGGTGGACTGGGATGGTGTTAGTGTGTGATGGAGATGGAAGGGGGATGGGAGAGGGAGAGGGAGGGTTACGTATGGGGAGGGGGGCATGTTGTTTTGCTCGACGAGTTGGGGCATGCTGGTCCAGGTGTTGATCCAGTGGAAGTCATTTTGGCGGGTGGTGAGGGCTAGACTTGTAGCTGGGGGGCAGAGGAGGGCTAGGGTTGCGAGGGTGGTGGAGAGGAGGGATGGGTGAAGCATTGTGACGTATTTGTCTTTTGCGAGGAACGGTTGTTGGAAGAGTGCATGGTCGCTATCTTATATCTAGATGTCTCTGCTTGAAGTCTAATGCATTCGATCCACTCTTCTTTAAAATTGTAATCTGGGCGGACGCCGGTAGTTTAGATTCCGTACGGTGATGCGATGTTATGGCGAGTGGCGGTTTGAAACATAT
>Ga0265798_10002178_pt1 | contig 29116 bp, 25 predicted proteins | sample P3T30metagenome_FD_192430 | JGI IMG/M metagenome (GOLD analysis project Ga0265798, IMG submission 192430) | Plant litter microbial communities from East Loma Ridge, Irvine, California - P3 T30 | ecosystem: Environmental > Terrestrial > Plant litter > Unclassified | place: USA: California...
GCGGCAACTTTATTATGCACGAATTGGTGAGTTAGTTTTCGGGTGAAAGTCAACGTTTTGTGAGCACATTTCAATCGCGCCGAGTCATCACTCGTACTCGCACAATGTCATCACCTTTCTCTCCCGTAGCAAGCCGCAACATCATCTCCTCACAATGCTCGGTATACTTTCACAAGCCCGGCAGCTTCAAGATGATATACATAATACTGCCACCGCCCATGAATCCACTCACATCCCATCACTGAGTCTGTCACACCACAGCTAAACCCAGCTTTTACACACCCACACCTACCTCAACTTCTGTACACTGGTTGTCAATAGCACAGAACTTCAAACAGCTGATTCGTCTATGACAGCACCATCGCCATCAACCAACTTTCAGACACCTACGTGTTTCAAGGACGCCTTGCAAGGCCGTCCCACCCCGATCCGCACGTCTACAAACGCCTTTTTCGATAAGGCTGCACCGCTGGAGCAAGGCATGATGTCTGAATTCACCCTGATCTTTGATCCCGAGATGCATCTGGCATTCCAAGAGCCGTCCAACATCCTCACGATGAAAGACATCGGGTTCGAGAACGTCGGCATCTCGCCAGTCGCTGTGACAGAACCCTTCCAGCTCTTCTCTCCTGAGGCCATCAAGATTATGCGATCCGAGATCGCTAAGCCGGAAGTAACAGCAAACCATGAGTTTGCGTCCAACATCGCACAAGCACAACTGCGTGGGTACGTACGGAAGTACGCACCGTTCACGTTTGCTGCATGGACCCATCCCGCAACTCTTGCCATCGTTTCCAAACTGGCTGGGATCGATCTGATTCCCTGGAGCGACTACGAAATTGCTCACATCAATCTCTCCGTCAAGACCGAAGAGCAGGTTAAGTCTGAATTGAAGGTAGCACACTCGCGCACCTCATCAATTCACTCCGACGAGGGCATTGACGTCAGCTCTTCGAAAGCTGAGAAGCCAATCGTCGGTTGGCATCGGGACGCATATGCCTTTGTGTGCGTTCTGATGCTCTCAGACTGTACGGGCATGGTCGGCGGCGAGACGGCTCTGCGCACTGCAGATGGAGGCGTACTTTGTGTCCGTGGGCCAACGGAAGGATGCGCTATCATCCTCCAGGGTCGCAAAATCGACCATGCTGCATTGCGCGCCATGGGTAGTCGCGAACGTATCACGGCTGTGACATCGTTCCGGCCGCGCTCGCCCTTCGTCAAGGACGACACTGTTCTGCAAACAGTCCGTCCTGTCTCCGATGTCAAGGAGCTGTACTCTGATTTCGCTGAGTACCGTCTCGAGATGATGGAGCAGCGACTCCGCCGCGAGCGTGAGGCCATGCGCGCTCGTCGTGAGGCTGGCGAGCCTTTCGATATCCAGTCGCACAAGAAGTTTCTGAGAGAGTCGCTGGGCTTTCTAGAACATACCGACCGTGAGCTCGTACCAGAGGATGAGTTCCAGACGGGATACACCGAACCTATCGACGGCCCCGATGTCGATGCTACTGTCGAACCTACCGCGAGGCTTGTCCAGCAGTAGGCCTGTATCACGAGCAGCGTCGTGCCATCATGAGCTCGTTGTTTGATGGAGTTGTTGTTGGGTTGGAGTTCGGCGAGACTTCTTCCTCTCTTTTTTTGTTGTTTTGTACCCTGGCGGCCGCTTTTCAGGATATTTCTTGAACTCTAGACTGTTGCAATATCGTTGCGTGTAGAAAACTTTAGCGTGGTGCTTCGAATGAAACTTATGATTCAATCTTTGACCTCCCATTTGAACGTGAAGTGAATTAAGATGTGCTGACCAATCAATCCATGCGTGTCATTTTTATTCTGAAGCATACATGCTTATGATTGGGAGGTGAATTACGCTCGCCCAGGTAAGCGCCGCGAATGGGCGACTGGTCTGGTGAAGGTGAGCGGTGGTGTCGCTTGCGCTTGCCTACCTAAAGAGCACAGCAACACCGTGTCGCTCTTGCCTCACATGCAACGAGACCCCGGCCACCGCGCTGCACTTTCTTCGAGGGCACCGCTCATGTAAGGCCGTACCGCCGATTTCTCCTCCATGAGCTGCAGCGTCGCCGCCATGGAAAGTCTCAATCGCACGACCCCGCCTGCCACCGCACGCCCCAAGAACTCGTCATCCTCGACGGCCCATGCCCACCAACCCTCAAGCTCGCAGCAGCCCGTGACCATGGCACCCAGCGCGCGCACAGTGCGCGGTGGCACCCCGACCGCGAACCGGTCCACTTCCAAGCTCGTCGACGACCAGAAAGCGGCGACACGGCCGGCCAGCAGGGACAGCCTGAAGCAGAAGATGATGAAGAAGCCCGAGGACGCCCCACGGCCGAGCAAGGCAGACGAGGTAGGCAGATCGCTGGGATCTGGCGTAGTGGCACCATGGGACAGCGGATGGCCAGCTAACACGACACAGCAGCTCAAGGTCCTCAGGACCGACTTCGACAGCCTGCGCTCACACCTCACGTGCAAGATCTGTGACCGCCTGCTCTACCAGCCTTACACCATAGCATGCGGCCACACATACTGCTACACCGTGCGTACACATACAGAGTCGTCCACGCCACCATCTAACTCGCCGTAGTGCCTGTGCACGTGGTTCGCCAATAACAAGAACCGCAAGACATGTCCCGACTGTCGCATCGTCGTCAAGGAGCTGCCGGCCCCGGCCTACGTCGTGAGTAATCGAGAGCATCAACACGTGCCAGCCAAGCAAGTCTAATCCTGCGCGCAGATACGGGAAATGGCCAGCGTCTTCATCGCCCGCACCGAACTGCTTCCTCCCGGCGAGACACTTGAAGAGCACAAAAAGTGGCAGAAGGAGGAGGCCGACGCCGTACAACAAGACAAAGACAACACCGATACTCGAACCGGCGGTCTGTTCAGGGGCTGCTTCAAGACACACTCGCTCCATGGACGTGGGCCATCACTCCAAGTCCTGCGAGACCAAGAAGACGGCGTCGACCGCTGCCCTGTCTGCACCTGGGAACTGGAGGACGGAGGCTGCCAACAATGCGGACTCATTTTCGACGAGTCTGGCGAAGTGTCATGGGGCGACAGCTTCACGGGCTTCAGTGACATGGACGAAATGTCTGAGCACGACACCGAAGACATGGATGCCGAGATGGAAATGGACGATGTTGACTACGGCGCGTATGAGAATTGGGAGGACTATCTACCAGACCAAGGCTCTTTCGTGATGCGACGATTCCTCGAAGCCGGCATACCACCTAATGCGGCGGCATTCGCACGGCGACGGCCTCTCACGCACAGCGAGGCAGGCAGCAGACGTTCCTACACACAAAGTATAGTCTCGGACATCTACGGCGACGAGATGGACACAGTCGAGGAGGAAGACGAAGATGCCGAAGAAGACTCTGAGATGAACGACTTCATCGATGATGATGAAGACGTCGAGGGTTCAGCCTCTGCAAGTGTTGCTTCTTCAACTCCAGGCCCTACTTCCCAGCAGTCGGCTAGTCGAGCTCGACCTCCAGGCAGGGCACGCCGTGTCGTCGAATCGGAAACTTCATCATCTATCTCCAATGTCATTGAGGAGGAGGAAGATGAAGACGATGATGAAGAGGAGCAAGGCCCAATTCGTCGAGGGCAAAGAAATCCCGCTCAAGCAAGGGTCCTGAACCGTGCAAACGGTTCCCACCCCAATAGGAGAGCTCCGTCGTCGATTTCCACCGACGTTTCGACTGACGAGCTCGACGAGGATACGCAGGCCCTTTTGCGAGATGCGGGCTGGGGCATGCTGCAGCCAGATGACGAGGGCACAGGGGAAGAGGATGACGAGGACAGTGATGGGGGAAGAACGACCGTTGGGTGGGAACCGCTTGCGAACTCAAATGACAGAAGCCGAATGGGCGGTTCTCTAACACCTACTGCAGATCGATCTCGGCCTAGCGCCCCCATTCGACCCCCTTCTCGGACGGGCAATATCCATTTGATGAACGCCTCGCGTGGCCTCCGCCGAAGATCGTCCGTTCTCTCCTCTTCTGCAATCCCGTACGAAGACGGCGAAGCAGATGACGACGATTCTGATCAAGAGGGCGACGCCACCATGGCCATGAATGCCCTGAGAAATCGCCGCTCGCAGACTCACATGCGCACCATGGCAGCGTTTTCGAATCCGCGCGCTCGATTTGGCAGCCGTACACCAGTACAGGGGGGAGCAGGTCATGATCTGGACGGCGATGACCACTCTGATACCTCGCAGCCCGGGAGCGGACGTCGCGGTGTGCGGACACAGCGTCGCGAGGAGTACGATCCCCGCATAAGCTGGATGTTTGCAGCTCATCAGCAAGCCCTCCAAGAACACCAGATGACAGGCGCTTTAATAGATGTAGAGCCACGCTCGATCACACCAATTACCCGACCCGGTACATCAAACAGGAATAGGCCAAGCCCTGCACAAGTTTACTCGCCATTCATGCCGCCCAGTCGTCTTCGCACGCCTCTCATGGACAATACCTCAAACTTTGGGCCGGGCCATCGTTTGCCAGTTTCTCCACCAAGGCGGAGTGCAATGTCTCCTGGGCTGCCTCCAATGGCTGGTGTGGGCAATTTAGGCAGGATGGAACGTCCACCATCTATTGGCTCGACCAGCAATGGCTCCGTTGTCTTCACCCCTGGGACCTCTACACCCACTTCCGAGCAGTCTATCGATGGTACTTCACAGACCCATATAGCGGCATCCATGGACATGATAGATCGCCCTGAAAGCCGTGTCGGTGCCAGACCTCCATCGGCAACAGGCAGGCGAGGCTCTGCCAACTTCCCGCCTGTCTACCCATCATTCCACAACGCCGGCGTTGGTCTCCATGTTCAAGGCTCAGCTCTCGCTCCGTATCAGGCGCGTGGGAATCCATGGGCGGCCTTCGTGCAAGCGCGTGGCGGCCTTCGCAACCGCAATTCACGACAGCTGCTACGCGAACAATCCTCTGTAGCTACTTTGCGACCAACTGGCTCACGCGTAAATCTACGGGATGGTGCACATTCCCCACAAGTCATGAGGCCGCAGGCATCTCGTATCAATTTGCGGACGCAACCATCGCGGCGGCAGCTCATTAATCAAGCGTCTACGAGAACTCTGCGAGCTGGTGATCATGGTCGACCTCCCCCGTCTCCGGGTCTCAGCACGCAGAACGCAGGCCAACCTACCGCCCGTCCTATCAGACTGTCGCAGGATGAACGCGATACTCGCGCACGGGAGCTGATTGAGACACGCAGGCGAGCATTGGGCCAGCCAAACTCTGTTCCTACTGCCACCAACCCTTTCCATCGACGTGTAGGGAATGCTGCGAACACAATTTCTGCGCAATCTCCCGCAAGCGTGCAACATAGTCGAAGCAACTCCAATGAGTCGATGCAGTCTGTCAATTCTTCGGGAACCATCAGCGCTGCCCCCACGTCACCAGTCCTTGGACGACGTCGCAGCAATCGTAATATGATGGGGGCTCCGCCTCCAGGCGTGCTTACACCTGCACAAGGGGACTTCACCTCGCCAGTAACTTCGTACGGTAACAGCTACTACCGCCCGAGGCAAGGCTCCGTGAACGGCGCACCCAACGCGTACGAGCCGACTCTTAACGGCAACACGAGAGGCATGCACTCAATGGCCGCAGGCCCTCTCATCTAGGAAGCATGCCAAGCTGCCCGAGAGCTTCTAGCTCTCTGTCCACGTTCGATTTTTTTTATTCTGTTAACAAGCGGCATACATGGTGATTGCCTGTTTTCTCATGTTTCCTGTTTGAGTGAGCGTGTCTACAATCACAGTCTTTTAGCGGCATCGCGATCGGGTCTGGAGGTTCATCAGCATTTCTGGCGTTTTCCTTTGGGCACTATACCATGGCATCGAGCATCACAGCTCTGGGAATCAAGGGCAAAACAGAACATATTAGCATCGAGAATCGTAATGACGGTCGTGCATCTTGCAACTTGCAATATTGTATTTGCATGCCTGTGATGGTGTCTTGCGTGTCTTGCGTGTCTTGCGTGTCTTGCGTGTCTTGCGTGTCTTGCGTGTCTTGCGTGTCTTGCGTGTCTTGCGTGTCTTGCGTGTCTTGCGTGTCGTGCGTACCTACACATTTCTCGTGTAAGTCTAGTGTTTGATTGCTTGCTTGCCCCCAGACGTGATGTGATCTCCTTCGTGCCGAACAGTTTTGTCGCTGATCGGCACCAACGAAACGTGACGTGGCATAAGTGACGCTGCCCAGGTGTGATGCAATCTAAAAACGTCGATCAAACATGAGGAATGTGTATCACCAACCGCGATCTGCACAAGGCGAAAAGATGAGATGTCTTCGATTATGTTTTGAACGCATACGGTGCACTATTTGTAAGACCGTCAAGTGTACCCCCCAGGATCCTCTCGTCCATACCATCGAACGTACATATGTAGAGCAATTACAAATTGTGTTCCAGCAACGACTCCAAGTCCCAAGAGATGAGCCCTTGAGCGCCATCTTTCATGCACGGATGGAGCCTCATCAACGTGCGTAATATTGACCCCACTAAAAACGCCATGCAGAAGCAACTGTCCATAGATCATACTGGGCGGAAGCAGATAGCGCAGATGTGTCCAGAATTAGATTGCGATGAATAACGTTGGAGCCCAGGATGTTGAAGCGTAAATCCCAAGTCGTGACTCGCCGGTCAACGAAACGAGTGACGAAACAGATAGAAACACTGCGAGCTCATTGCTCTGCAACGTAGTAATAACAGACAATCGGCTTGACTTTGCTACTCGTGCGGTTAAATGTCAGCCATGGCCAGCGTGGTTTCGGTGTTTTGTGGTTGTACTGCGCTGACGAGAATCTGTGTTTTCCAACATGTCCAAACGGCGAAAAGACCGTGAGCGGTGCTGGAAATGGTGATTCGCAAAATAGGGTAGATCGAAACGCTGGAGTAATGCTGTTCATACATAGTCGTGTAGGGTTTGGTGGGACATGAGTCCTGCAGAGGATCGTAGCGGAAGCACAGCTTTGACTGTCGCAGTAGCGTGGAAAATAGTAGGACCTCGAGGACACTCCTTACTAATGGGGTGTAGTTGTAATGTGAGAGCCTCATTAGTCCATGTAGAAGTCTCCTTTCAGGATTCGCTCCTGCATCGCATCTGGGACCTTGGATTGCTTTGGCATCTCGCGGACAGGAGGCTCCATGATGGCGACACTCTTGGCTCGTTGATGTCCTCCAGCGCTTGCCATGGGTGGCGGGCCGGAAATAGAGCCACGCTCAGCTCTAGAGCGGAGGTTCTCAGCGAAATTGTAGCCTTCGCCTAAGAGAAATCAAGTCAGTAAAAAATCTCCGAACTTGCTGTTAACGTTGCGGTGTGAGATTCTGGAAGGGGTGACGAGTTGTTACATGAAGAACACACGAATAATTCTAGACATATACGGCCAGAGCATTGTGCTAGGGAAAAGGGCAGAAAACGCGGCAATGAAGACAGACCTCGACCTCGACCAGTCGGGGGAGAGGAAGCTTTATGGACGGAGGGTCTACCATTTTGGTTCCCAATGCTCCCATTGCTCTGCCTAACGTCCCGTAGGGCGCGCGCACCAAAGCTTAACCGTCGAGCAAATGGGGTCGCGGGGGTGCTGCTCGTGGCAGATGCGTTTGGTGCGTAGTCGTCCTCGAAGGGACTCTCGTCGACGGAGCCAGAGTTGGCGCTGGAGATGCTCTCTGCTCGGTTACGTGGGTTCTGGAAGGGAGAAGTCTGGTTGGGCGAGGCACCAAGGCCTATGGTGGTGAGTGACAGCCTTCGTCGTTGGGCGTTGGCAGCTGCTGTTGTGATGGGGCCAGAAGCTCCTGGAACACCTCCCTGAGCGCTAGCATAGCTATTGGATCGTCCAAAGAGATCTTGGAAAGTTTGAGACGTGACGGAGGCACGCCGCCTGTGGTCCGCTGCTCCCGGCGACTGGAGGGGCGGTGAATTGCTGCGGTTGGACATGGCCTGGGACGAATGGGCTGCTGAGAGTTGTGGGGTCAAAGTACAGGTGTTAAGGTAGGAGGAAGTTGAGTGTAAGCGTAAAGTGGTGCGCGTCAGGTTAGAAGTAAGGAGAACGGTGTGGGTGTTGATATGCACGGGGCAGGACCCTCGTTTTAGACGCGATGCTCAACGTGGTGGTCTACGTCAGCGATCAACAGGGTAGTGGCGTGATAAGCGTGGTTGTGGGGAGTAAAGCGCGACTACCCGTTTGAATTGGAATAGTAAACAACACAGAATATAAGACGTGACGAACGGAAGCGAGGAGAACAGAGGGCAGGACTGCGTTTAGTATGGAGTGATCCCAAAGAAACGTTGGGTCTGAGGGATCATCTTGCTTGTTTAGACGCTAATGACGCTCCCCGCCATGTAACAAAGGGAGAGCCAATCAGAAGCCCGTCCACCCCGCATTTCCCCAGCAGCGGCACCCTCTTACCAATTTACGACAACAGCGACTGACTGACCGTGCTGTTCTTCTGCGGAGACGCTCTGAAAGTGGATATCTATGGATTCGTACTGATATTGCCTTTTTTCTGTTTTCTATCTTCAACCTCCAACCATAGGGTTCGTTCGTCGCAGTACCACTGTACAGCAGTGTCTGGAGGTGCCTTCGTATTACAAGTTCAGCCGGGGTCATTCCACCTGCATGGAGTATGCAGCCACTTTCTTGGGTTTATCAATCTGCTTAGAATTTGCGGGCTTTCGAGGTCCTGGGACATGCTTTGGAAGCAACAACATGTTGGACTTGGCTTCCAAGGTTGCGGTCTACAAGTATGGTGGGCCATATTCAGCGATGATAAGCCCCATGCTCGCTCATTGATGGACGATTTGACTCTGAGAAAAAACCGGTGCGCCCCTGAGTCGTTTACCCTGCCCTGCGAGGTGTACTACAGGGGCATGCGTGGCCTGGAGTGAACGTAGTTCTGCATCACGAACCTCACCTGGTCCCAGCCAACTGTCATTACTTGAAAGAACAACGGAGCCAATGTACGTTGTGCAGTTGTGGTTTCTTTTCATTGGTTCTGCTGGCGGCTGCGATTCTATTCTCCGACGGCTCACATACACAGCCCCGAGGTTTGCCCCGATAAGCTCTAACGAAAGTGGACACCAGCTTGCTTGCCTCAAAATCGTGCCTGCAAGCTCCACACCTCGAGGGTCGCCTTTCTTGCCTATCTTGGATGGGTATGAGACTCGTCCCTCTCTGGTCAAGCTTCCTCACTGAGCTTGGCAGATTGTTAATGCACGACTGTGGAGAAAGTGCACTAGCTGAACTTTCACATGTCTTGCTTTGGACGACCTGAATACTTTGTCACAGAGAGTAAGACGCGGAGATCTGTTGTTGGAATGCCCTTGCAGACTTCTGATTCTTCTAAGGATTGTAGGATATGAAGCCTGATACGTAACGAGACTATCAGGAATATGAACACGCATCGCATGGATGAAATGTCCTTGCAAGAGAGTGATGCTAGAAGGAGCCAAAGCTCGACCGAAAACATTTGCATCGATGAAGAAGCTCAGAAGAGATGGCAGGAAAAGTCAGACATTGCTGGGAAACGATGCGTCAACAAGGAAACTGACGAAAATCAAGGAAGGGTATGACTTGCGAAGGAATGAAGGAATCAAGATACCACCCATAACGAAATTCCACGAACAGCCAACAGCAAGATAATGACGAAAGCGACAGCGTCGATCGAGAACTATTCCTGCATGGCTCGCTTATTCGACTCTCCTTCACGCACCTCGGACGCGGCTCGCTTACGGCTGTCGTGGACGACGCGACGGAAGTCGTTCACGTAACCCGAAGGCGTATTGTTTTGAGTAAGCTTCTGCTCGATGTTCTGCAGGGTCTCCCAGTGATTCCGAAGGACATCCTCTTGAGGCAACGACCGTAGTGTGTGGAGTACGAACGAAGGATCCCCCGCAACGTGCGATCCGATCAGAGCGACGAACAAATTGCTTTCAACGGGATCCGAGGGAGCCTCAAGACCCCACGCAATATCTTCATATGCATCGACGTTGCGATCCACCACTCGATCTAGGATATTGATCAGAGCTGATGCTGCTCTGGTCAAGACATCTCTGGTGTCTGGGTCTTCCTCGTCCTGCTCTGAGCAGAACTCGCTGATGGCGTTTACCAGAAGTCGCAATTGATTTGCACAATTCGGAACATCGAATCGTAAGGCGTCAGGTGATGCGTTCATTGGGCCGTGAGTAATATACTCGTCAAGAGCGTGGAAAGTTCGCGCTATGCGGCTATCGATCTTCTCGAAGAACACCCGTCGCTGGAAGGGAGAATCGATGATGTCGCGCATCTGCATAAACAGGCCGGGGTCCCGAGCAGCATATTCGCAGAACATCTTTGTGAAGGCCTGGTATTTCCTGGAGCGCTCGCACGCCAAAGGTGATTCCGGGACTTTAAACTCCCCAGGTAAGGCGTCCTTTGGTTCGAACACGGATAGCATGTTGGTGATATCGTCCTTTATATCATCTTCATCCTCGGGTAAGTCCTCCTTCTTGACGATCCAATTTCGATCGACTGCCACGCTTTGTAGCCCTTTGCTGTCGAGTATCTCCACCGGTGTTGTGCTCTGGACAGTCGAGCCATCAGGTGAGAACTGGAGCACTTCCTCGTCGATGTCCTCGGGCGCAGTTGACAGAATTTGATCTACCAACCAGTATATGTGCTTCGAGATAGTCAGTAAGTGTGACCAGGAATGTTGAAAATGCAAAGCTACCTTGCAGGCCAAGCCTTTCTCGTTGGCACCACAGGTACATCTGGGAGTAGGAAGATTTCCACCAATCGCTATGCTAATATCGTCGTTGACGTAGAAGTGTTTTGCACCATCGGCGTCCTCGTCGGTAGCAAAAGCACAGTACTTCATTTTGATCTCGGTTGCTTCCAGTCCTTGTCTAACTCGTCGTCGTAGGTCGTCGTCAAATGTCGAGACATTGTACTTCAAATTGTTCGTCGATATGACGAGAGCTGGCGTAGGTGAAGTATGTGATGGTGACTCAACGGACTGTAGAGGTCGGTCCTGGTTAGAGTTGGAAGATGACCCGGATGCAGTTCTCGATGCCTTAATGGCTCCGGCTCGAGTCGTCACCATATCCTCTCCAAGGGAGAGTTTGCTGAATTGCTCCACGGACATGAAGGACTCAACAGGATTCTGATATGAGACAAAAATTGTCGAATAGGTGACTATATATCACACCAACATCGCCAGCTCCACGCCACGATCTTAGTCGATGCCTTGTGTAGGTGCAGGACCGACATTATCAACGGGCGCTTAGTGGGTAGGCCTTCCGTGCCGTGTGGACGTTGGGGCGTGATCGGTTGTGGCTGTCCGGAAAGTAACCGAAGTTTGGAAGGATCGTGAGGTATTCTACAACGCCGCAGTTCTGCCTGGCTAACTGTAGGTACCTCAAGGCAGTCGAGGTGAATCTGCGACTGTTCGGTTCCCGATACAACGCCTTTGACATTGACAACGTTGGCGTACCCATGCTGTCAGTAAGCCTGAGGCCTTTTGTCTATCCTCTCACATCGACATTTCACGAAGAGATTGTATCTGCACCAATGATATCTTGTTGGTACACGGACGTCTTAGCGAAAGGGTGTTAACTAAACGCGGTTAATTAGGGGCCGGCTGTGTCGCGGCGTGTTCCCCATCCAGGGCTTTTTGCTGGTTTGCCGCCATGAGCAGCATGAAGCCGCTACATGGCAAAGCCGGACAGTGACTGCTGCAATGCGGACTCTTCGTCACCCGCAGCAGCGGCGAGGCTCGTGATGCGAAATTGCGGATCCGAGCATTCGGTACGCAGCGTGCAGATAGCTCACCCAAATCGGCAGCATTAGTGACACTTAACCCGAGAGTCGCGCGTTGTGTATGGCTGTGCAAGTCACAATTAAGTCCGGTTTGTTCTGCACCGTTGGGCTCAGCCCTGCGGCGCTCTGCTTTCGAGCACAACAACCCTGCGAAATGCATTGAGTACCAAACACACGAGGCTGACTGAATGGCAGGAGTAATAGACTCCTCGAGAAGCTTCTCACTGCATCACCGGCCGTCATGTGTGGCATTCTTTGCACACTTGTACCATCACTCGGAGAGCCTAGCAGCCGCATCATCGGCCTCAAATAGCCCCAACAGGTGCAGCGGCCCAGCATGGAGGTGGAGCTTCCTAGGACAATCAGCTCAAAAGGGCATAGCACCATGGGGATTCAATGACAATGTGCTGTGACTGGGTCAATCATTTGTGGATGGTTCTGTCGTCCAAGTGATGATCAAGAAGAGACATAATGTATGAGCAGCGACGAGCGAATAAGATAGAAGATGATTTGGAGAGCTTCTACAAGATCTCGGGAGCCTTGAATGACAGCAGACACGCCTAAAGTGTCGCCAAGTAGCTGGTGCGCATACAGGGCAGACTCATCGAAACCGGACGTGGGCTGGCCCGCAGCCACTCAGAAGGTCGTCTCTAACCGCCGTGGAATAGTGAAAAGTGACGATAAGGCTTATCGCCCCCAATACGCAGTTTTCCTAGTCGAAAGTCTGGGAGTAAAGATTAAAGTATAATACGAGATCACGGCGGCCGCCTGCGGCGTAGCCCGATTGTGCATGAGAGCAAAGCAATGCAATGCCCAGTCGACTGGTCCGAAGGGTCCATCTGTATGTGGTGAGTGGCTGCCAGCGCCCTGGGAAGACACGAAATTGAAAGAGTAGCATCATCGACGGCGATAAGGGAAGTAGCGAAGTTTCCACATGGCCCAGGCAGGTTTGCCTCTTGCGAATCGGTCACTTAGGTGGAGTCCAAGCCTCAGAGATGTCAGCCAGCGGACATTTGTACGAAGAAAGGGACTCACATGGACTCTTACCTGCTGCTTCCGCCTCGACCAGATGTGCTTCCGTACACGGAATTCTCCCGTGAGCTGTGGTGCGAGCTCTGTTCCTTGCTTTTGCCTGCTTCAACGACGTGTCTCATAGATAGGCCTCCCCAAGGGAGTCCAGACAGATCGCGGCCAGTATCTAGGTCATCTGGCTCTGGCGAAGCGTACGCACTCCCCGCCCGCCTTTGGTTCTCAACCTCGCGATTTGCTTCTTCCTTTTGTTCTTTCACTTTGTCACCTATGAAGCATTAGCAACAATGATCCAGTCTTGGGCCTGGACACACCTACGAAATCTTCTTTGTGCCAATTTGTTTTGGATCTTTCGTCTCTCGTTTGGGTCTTTGACTTCCGACCATTCGCCCGACTTTGACCTCGCCGCGGATGACTCATTATCAGGTGAGGTCGATTGTCGCTGGATCAACGGGCTGTCTTGAGACATCGCTGTGTGTGTTGAGGTCCCTTGAAACGTTACGAGCGACCGGTGACACGAGAAAGCCCGGGAGCTGGAAGAGCGAGGGATATCCTGTGGGGTAGACCAGAGAACGTTTGTTGGCTTCGAAACCAAATGTGGTAGTCTTACGAGAGTCGTGTTACTTTAGAATGCGTCATAACTTTGCGAACACTTGTGAGCGCAGCTAACCAGTAGGGCGCAAGTATGAATCGAAGGCAGTCACGCGTAGTCCGAAAGAGTCGTTGTCTAGCAAGTGACTCCTATTGGCAACCGTGATATGGTAATGAATGGTAGTATGGAACAAAAATACTCGTTGGGAGCGATGAGTGGCGAATCTACAGGCAAGTGCAGCATGATGTATACATACTTCACGTGGACGTGGCTAGAGACTGGCACGACGATCTAATGGGGTCGGTCATAGACGATGAATAGAACCCTTGATTCAAAAGTGATATAGAGGGTTCCGAGCGGAAAAGGCTGACAGTACACACGTTAGGTAACTCACACGAACTGGAAGGGGAAAGAGAGCGCTGCTCACCCATGGCGATCCGGTGAGCGACTTCGAGGAATAGAACATGTTCCAGTAGGGAGACAAAAGCAAGGAGGCGGATATCCCCAGAGACTTGGATCCAAGGACGATGGCTCGGTCTTCCCGTAGTCTCTGAGAAATGGACTGCTCTGTGACGTGTGTTAAGCCGTGAAAGGTATGAGTTGACCGGCCCACTCCTTAGGGCTGTCCGACAATTTCAAAGGAGTGATTGGTCGCCCGCTGGTCTACAGACGCCATGCATCTCCCGGTCAGCGGAGTGTGGAATACCTTTAGACATCCCTACATGCAGGTACCTACTAGACTGGCAGCGTGCATCGGGAAGGCCGTGATCTGAAGCTATAATTGGGCTGAGGCAGCAACATGCACATGCACTACCGTTATCCCGACCTTGATCGAGTGGCAGTGCCCCAGCCTCTCTTGAGCGCTGACATCTGACAAGTGCTCTTAATCCCTAGCGAGCCGTGATACAGGCGGAAAGCGCGCTATGAAGCCATTGCTACTTGATTTCGGCAGTATGCCTATGAGAGGATTTTCAGCCGCAAAGTAGGCGACCATCCATGGATGTCACTGACACTTGGTGGAGATCCAGTGACGGTGACGGTGACGGTGACGGTGTGAGTTTAGTGTGTGCGGAAGCGACGCAAAGGTGGAGATCGAGCGGGGGAGTCTGAGCGAGCGGCTCTTCTGCCGTGGGTGAATGTTTGTGATAGTATGGGATGACGTGTGGAAGGTGGTTGGGACGATGTGAAGTTGCGGTCTATGTCGAACGGTAACGCGCTGCGACTAGAAAGCCTGCGAGTCTGATTGGCCAAAGAGGGACGCTGGCTGACTCCGCCACACTGTATACCAATCACGTCCATTCACGCAGCCACCCTTCACCGAATTCTCATCAAAGTGCTTGACATCGTGGTGCAGTAGTGCATGTCGCCAAACGAAGGCAACCCATTTATTCATCTCCAGGAATGAGCTCTTCACACGCGTTGGCATACTTCCACTAGTATCTGCATCAAGGCGTAGTTGTAATAAGTAGCCAAGGTTGACTTGATCGGAGTGCATTGCTGAGCAGTTGAACAAGAAGAAAGGGCTAGCATGAACATCTCGTAGTGCAGTGCACACGAAATTGTAAGTACAAGCCATTGCCCTGATACTGCGACAGATTTACGATCTTGAGCTGCGTATGAATGGTTCTACATGTGACGCAAGCTGTATGCCCTTGCATATACTCGAAGTAGTGGAGATGAGTTTGGCAATCCACCCACAAGCGCAAAAATGAATTCCTCGTACAAGAGGATTCTCGGCGTTCTGTGCAAGAGGATTCGGTAGCGCCTTGATGCTAGGCAGAGAGTGTTATGGGAAAAGTCATTGACTCTTCAGCTGCACCTGCAACACAACGGTCCACGTGCACTGCCTCACCACTGTGGCTACATGCTGCAAACTGATTGCGATCTCGTAGGACTGAGGGCTTCGAGCCGTTGATGCCCGTAATTGGCGTTGACGCTTGAAGGAAGAAAGAAGTGATGTGCGAACGAAAGTGGTAAAAAATCACGTCCCGTTCACGCTCCAGCCGCTCGGCCTCACAGCACAACATCACAGATTGAAACAGTATGTTTGTCTTTGATTAAGTCCCACTCATCTCAGAAATAGCAATGAGTAGGGTGGAGAAGACACGGCTCTGCTAAAAACCTATTTCGATCTCCCACTGATATATGTTATGTTGCTCCGAGATAACGAGTACCGGGAAGCAGGCAAACGTGGTGTGTATGACGACGCGGATAGCTCACGAGGACGACGGAACATTAATCGTTCCTCGAGGGTGCTGTCGCGCGTGGTACTCATTTTGTGACAAGTTGGTGTCGATGGAGAAGGAAGAAAGAGAAAATTTCGGAGTAAGTGCTTTCGCTAGCGGCAAGGCCCAAGCTTTCGGCTCCCGGCTCCCGGGCCTTAGCGACATGTGTCTCAAATCTCCGTCACTTTGCGAAGCCCTTCTTCTTTACACACAATCATAAAAAATGAGCGATTAATCAACGGCCGCATTCCGAACCTACAATGCGGTTGTCATATTTGCGCTCTAGAGTAATTGAATGACCAATTTAGGTTTCCTGCATTCATTTCCATAGTGCTTGAAAACCACCTGCTGGTCGAACATGCCTCCGCTCAATGTGCATCTCTGTAATGTGGGTATGATGCAGCATCTCGAGATATCATGCTCTGTGTCTCTGGAAATGATACAGGGTTTGTAAAGAGCCCCTTGAGCCTTCCCTGCGTGTAGATGATTGAAAGGTCTTCAGTGAACGCATTCTGTGAGATCCAGCCAAACCTTGGATCGTGCCTAGGAACGTCCAGCACCGCTTGCGTGACCTGGCCAGATTGCTTGCTGTTTGGGTACTGCACGTAGTGGGTAGCAAGAGCTTGAGTGTGTTTATGGTCCATTGTGTTGTGTGTATCATTTTGCACTTGGTTCAAAAGGGGCCAGAATTAGATGACACGCTAGGTGAGCAGGGTTCTGGAGCGCGCAGCGATGTTGGATCGCATTACTCGTCACTGGACATCCCTTTTCGCAAGGCCATGTGCGCGGCGATGGAACTGTTATTCTTCCAATAATCGCTGCTGCCAACGAGGCGCGTTTCTGCCGACGACACTACGAGCCCCGCGTGCCCATATCCTGCCGTTCCCTATCCCGCGATCGTCCCCTGTGTGACCGACTTGCCGTGCCCCGAATATGACGACCGCTATACACAAGCGCCAGCAGGCGCGCAATGAGAGGGCGCTGCAGGACCTGATCAAGAGCGTTCCTGGGAACAACACCTGCGCGGACTGTGATGCGCGCAATCCAGGCTGGGCGTCTTACAATGTCCGTCATGGAGCTCACAGCTCGTACCTTCACATCATCAACGCAAGGCTGACTTCCACAGCTCGGCATCTTCTTGTGTCTACGATGTGCGTCTCTACACAGATCTCTCGGCACCCATATCTCGAAGGTCAAGTCCCTGAGCATGGACAAATGGGACAGTGCACAGGTTGATGGGATGAAGCGCATTGGGTGAGAAGTTCTGCCTAAGGGCTATCCCAGATGCAAAGACTAATTCGCGTGACCTCTATAGAAATGTCCAATCAAACCGGACCTACAATCCCCGCAGTGTGCGAGCTCAGATACCAATCGACGTAGACGAGGTAGACAGCGCGATGGAGAGATACATACGGCAGAAATACGTGCAGAGGGCATACATGGGGGACATGGCGCGGCAAAACACGGGCAGCACGAGCTCAGAAGACCGCCCTCCGCCATTACCGCCAAAGCCGACCGGGCGCTTCGGATTTGGACTGCGGAAAGCCGCCACCTCACCACGAAGTCTTACGCCGCCAGTCTCTCCAGGACTGGGAAGCTTCGGGCAGGACAACTCGCCTCCACGTGTGAATAAGCCCTCCAGGATATTTGGCTCGAATGTGGCGTCTGGCGATGGACTCGAGGCGAAGCTGGCGACATTGCGAGACATGGGCTTTCCGGATGACAAACGCAACACTACGGTCCTGAAGGGCTTGAATGGCAACCTCGACCGTACCGTTGAGGCTCTGATTAGGCTGGGTGAGCAGAACATGGGAAGGTCACGAGGAAGTACGCCGACACCACCAGCCAAGTCTGGTGCTAATGGTCTGTCGTTTGACCGGACGCAAACTGCTCCTGCTTCTACCACATCAAACAACCCGTTCGATGCACTGGACGCAATTGCAGCGGCGCCCCCGCAGCACTCTCAACAGCAACAGCCACAACCAGCGCAACCACAGGCCCAGCAAGCTTACGCCGGATGTTCTACGCAGCCAACGTCGCCTTCTGCTTCCTACAACCCATTCTTGACCCAGCAGCAGCTTGCACAATATCCACAACAAAGCACGCCTCAGCAGCAGCAGAATTACGACTACCAACAGAATCCCTTTGGCCAGCAACAGGGCCTTGAACACTCATTCCAAAGCATGCAGCTTGCAAACCAGCCGCAGAACCAGCAACCGCTCTTTCCCAACCGCACTGGTGGATATGGGCCAAGTCAGCCACCATTTGCACAAAGCAATCCTTTTCAACAATCGTTCACCCCTCCTCCCATGCCACAGATACCCGAGCAATATAGCTCATTCACTCAGCCACAGTACCAATCCATGTCTTCCCCATCCAGCCCAGGGAATCCATTCCTGAGGTCATCCCGAAGCCAGATGTTCTCGCCCTCGAGCTCTTCGAACTCAAACCCATTTGGCCAGCAGCCCGTGCAGCAGCAGGCAGCTTCTAACAACTTCATGATGCATCAAAGCCAGACACCACAAGCTCAGGTGAGCAATCCATGGCAGACTCAACAGCAGAGCTTTCAAACCAATCCCTATCAGCAGCCGGGTGCTCAACAGTCTACTTTCCAGCAACAACAGTTCCAACAGCCAAACTACCAGCCCCAGGTGTTTCCGCAACCTCAGCAGACAGGGATGCAGCAGAACCAGGTGCCTCAAAGCAACAATCCCTTCGACAAGAACTCCATTTTAGCGTTATATAATCAGCCTCAGCTAGCGCCCCAACGCAATGAGCAGCAGCAAGCAACGTCCGCGCCAGCACCAGCATCGGCAACAATGTCTGGGCATATGAATCCCTTCGCTGGTAGTCAAAACTTTCAACAAGGGCAGCCACTATCTGCGGCCCAAACGCCTGGTGTACGGCATGTCAGTAACGAAAGCGTGGATTTTACCGGCCTGACTGGAGGACGGCATTCGCCTGATGCATTCTCTGGGCTGAGTGCGAGCTTCAGACGTTGAGTGTATTGTCATTTGTGCATATTCATAAGCGACGATGCTGCCTGAAGATCTGGCTGGGGTATTCGGACAGGAGAACTGGTAGGGGAGGAAGTGACTTGTGTTGTAGGATAAATTGGCAAAGTGCCTCATAAGGTGGTACCTTCATGTAACTTCAATTTTCTTCCTTGCATGTCAAGGACTCACGTTGGCGCATATTTGCTTCCACTGAAGAACTGTGTCATGCCTGGTCGCCCACATGTCGAGCCGTCTGGATTCGAGTTGACTTGCATGGTTCACGCAGAACACATGCACATGGTGCGCAAGCGCGAGCGCGAAGGATGCTGGGCCTGCAGGGACAGGCTTGTCAGACACCGACCACCCAGAAAAAGGCGGTCTGATCCCAAGGCTAGCCTAGGGACGATCTTCGCAACGAGCTCCACAACTTCGTAGCTCCCTCTCCCGACCCGAGTTGCGCGACTCTGTCCGATTCCCCAACCGTGCGACTGCTCATTTCCCTATTGCCTGGACTTTACATACTACGTATTTGCGGCGACCAGATCTGAAGTGCGACCGGACGGCCGAGCTGCAGTGCGACCGTCAACAGACCAGGACAGACCTGTAAAGTCGCAGAGAAGGCGATTGAAGCCCAATTCGACCCACCCACACCGGCCAACAAATCGCGACTTGGATCTAGACATTGCGCTGGCAATTCAGACTCATTGCGACAGCCTCGAGTCTTGCCACCGTCCACCACACCACGCTGAAGCCGGATGCGCTGGGCCTCGCGCTACACACTCCAACACCGCATCCCGCCGTCCTCGATCCGCGCTCCATCCACATACCCAACGGTCCCCCTAACGACCGCGCTCGTCCCCAAACCCACCCTCGAATACACATCGCAGCTGCACGCCGACACAATGGGCTGGCTCCCCGACCTCTTCGGCTCACCGCGCCGGGCCGGCTCGCGCCCTGGGTACGCGCGATCGTACGCTGGCTCCTCGTTTTCGACTTCGCACCGCGCGTCTACATCGCGGTACAAGCGCTCGCCGCGCGACGGCTACATTGCTCACTTGTACGCCAAAGCGCGCCACTTTCTACGCGAGATATGGCGCTATGCGCAGCGCCACCCGTACAAGGTCTTCTTTGCGGTGATAATGCCGCTGGTGAGCGGCGGCGTGCTGCATAAACTGGCGAGGCAGTTTGGCGTCAATCTGCCGGACTTTGGGGGAGCGAGCGCAAGGGGTGGTGGGTTCTCTGGCAGCGGGCATGGCAGTAGTAGTAGTGCTGGGTACTATGGCAGCACGGGGTATGGGTACGAGGATGAGATGAGAGGCGGTGGTTACGGTGGTGGCTATGGTGGTGGTGGTGGGCTGGGTGGATTCGACATGCAGACGTTGGCTGGAGGTCTCCAAACGGCACAAAGTTTGGCTGGCGGTGTAAGTGGGTTGGCTAGTCTGGCTGGGATGGCGAGCAAGTTCATGTAAAGCTGGAGAGCAGTGTTGAATTGGTGAAGGACCATGAAGAGGTCGACTCTTTGAAAAAGATTGGCGAGAGGAGAGAGCAAGACGGACGTGGACATACCCCTTTCTTACAGTCCTTGCCTTTGGAACTATGGTCTCTACTTAACGATCGTTTGTATGTGAGCAATGTAAAGCGAAAGCGTTAGACATGACTTATGTTCAACAATTCCTCACCTAGATGATATGGCCCAAACACTATATCAATCGTCTTCATACGCATTGCCAGGTATCACATTATTGCCTCAAGAAACACCCATCACCCTACCTCCATGCCAGCCCAGTCCCATCCACACCCAACCTACCCGCTAACAACATTCGCAAACACCTTCGCCGCCATCTCACTCAACAACTTCGCCTTATCCCCCTGCGGCAACTCCCTAAACACCTCATACACGCTCTTCCCCTTCGCATCCCTCACGCTCCCCAGCCTATTCCCCGCCACCGCACCCGCGACCATCCCCGGGAAATTTGCCACAATAAACCCCATGGCCCCACCGCTCAGCCCACCCACAATACTCCAGAACTTGCCCGTCGGACTCGCGTCCTGGTTCGCCATGCCCTCTTCCCGCAGCATTTCTTCGAATATGCCCCCGAATTGATCTTCGCTGAACCGGTTGTGACTCTCCTCCGTGTTACCCGCGGGCGCGGACCCAAAGCCAAACGCTGACCATGGAAATCCGCCGCCGAAACCACTTCCACCACTGGCATTCGGTCGCGGGACTTCGTCGTCGAATGGCTCGGACTCTGGTGTCGCTGTCGACCCAGTCCACGAGTTGAATGTGCGCGCCGAGTCGTAGTCGCGGCGGCGCGTGGGGTCCGAGAGTGTGTAGTATGCGTCGTTAATTTGCTGGAAGCGCTTCGTGCGGGCGGGGCGTTCTGGGGAGTCGGAGGGGACGCGGTCCGGGTGGTGCTTTAGGGCGGCTTTCTTGTAGGCGTCGCGGATTTGTTGCTGCGTGGCTTTGGAGTCGACTTCGAGCACTTTGTAGTAGTCTGTGCCTGCTTTGGGGGGCTTAGTTTACTGCGTGGATGTGAGATAGAGGGGAACGTACCCATGATGGCTGGATGTGTGGATGTATGGAGTTTGGGAGTATTTGGTGGAGGTTATGACGGTAGGTCGAAAACGTGAGGTTATCGTGGATTTGTAGGATCAGATAGGGTCAGAGGCGTGTACATGTAAATGTAGACGCGGTTGGAAAGGCAAGGTGTTTCGCGGTTCGCGGTATGACGTAGAGGCGTTTGTGACGGCCCTGGCCAGATGCGGCTTGTTTGCCTTGCATGTGAGACAACCGAGTGCTCTCTACAATTCAGTCACCACAATAATGTCATTCATCTCACTTGAATTGCAAGTAATCGTGAGTCAATACGAAGCTGCTTCAAGTGGCAGCGAGCGTGCTCATACATTATCGATTGATTAGCAGCACAGATGCACCTAGCTATCAGAGAGGTCATGAATCAAGCAGACTCTGCAGTAATATCATAGATTATAGCAAATTTACTCCAACATATAACAAGCGGATGGGGCGAACCCTTTGAGATGATGTCAAGTCTTCTTCTTAGTCTTGCCGCCCTTGCGTCTCCTCTCGCCATCCTTCGCACTGCCACTGACTCTGGTGGTTTGCACGGGAACAGGGTCTGGCACGACTTCATACGCGTCTTGCGCATGACCTTGATCCATAGCGACAGACCCCGCGTAAGGAGGTTGTGAATACGCGGCGTCTGGGTAGCTGGGTGGATAGCTGGTGACTGGTGGTGTTTGATCGGCGGCTGGCACAGGGACTCGGCGTGGCATTGATGTGTAGCTGGCTTCCGAAGGAGGAGCACTTGGTCTACGAGTGTACTGAAGCTGAGGCGACGGCTGAGACGAGGATGATGGGCTGAAACTTTGATACTGATAAGGCTGGAAGGGGAACGGAACAAGCTTCGGTGGCGGGACAGGCTCGGGCTCGGGCTCAATGTAATCATCAGCCCCCTCCCAGTTGGGGTAGCCGAAATTACTTGATTGGTCCTGCTGCGGAGGGCTTTCTGGATAATAAGCTTGCACAGGGTCCGCAAAAGCTCCAGTGAACGATCCAGGAAACGCTCCAGGAACGTCATGTTGCCGGTCTCGTGCAGCTACCATGCGAGATGATGCAGAGGGAACTTGACCGTTGCCTGATACAGAGCGAGAAGATGAGCGTGGGTCTCGTGGTGAATTGCCTTGATATGGATTGATGGGAGTGTACATTGGATGTCCATCTGGTCCGGGTACCACAAAGCCTGGAGGTACTTGGCTTGAGCCACTTGACACGTTAGACACGGCTCTTTTGCGACTACTTGGCTTCTCTTTCTTGGGCTTCGACGAGAACAGAGAGGTTCGCTCCCTCTTCTTCGACTTTGACTTCGCATGGTCAGATCTGCTGTTGGCACTCAGCACGCTTGCCGCATCGTCCAACACTGGTGAGCCGGAAAGTCGAGTTCTCCCTTGCGACCGCGTAGGAGGCGACCTCTGACCATGCAATCTTGACTGATAGGCCTCGATTTCTTCTGGGCTCAGCTGCACGTCTGCAACGCCCGACGCGCGAGCCACGCGTATCTTGTCCAATACTCGTCTAAAAAGCAGCTCTTCATATTCTGCACGAGAGACGGCATTGCCAGCATCGTCGTAATAACCCTCGTCCTCTTCTTGCAAATCGTAACCGATATCGTACAGCCCCTCCACAGCTTCCGTGCGTCTTTCCCACGCGCTGATATCCATGTCATTAAAGTAAAGCTCATCCGGACTGAACTGCCTGCGTTTTTGTATCTGTTGAGCGCCCCGGTCTAAAGCAACGCCATTCTTTTCGTCATCGCTATTATTAAGCTCCTGAAATCGATGCACATCCTCTTCCATCCCCTCGAAGTATCTCCCCACCCCATTTGCCCCTGGTGGTCTTCCCCATGAGGGCGTGCTGTAAGGAGCTCGCGGCCGACCACTTAGACCGCCTCCTCTGAAAAAGCTGACTCGATGGGCTTGTCGAGGAATGCAGCGTGTCCCAGGATGGTAACACCCGAGGCTCCGATCAGCCAGAGCACGGTTGTGAAGGGAGAAGCCCACAGGCCGAGCGGAATCGCGATGATGAAGAGGCCCGTGTAGAGCTGCGAGGTGGACGCACGCCAGCTGCCGAGCTGCAGGTCGTTGCCCTCAAGTTTTCCGATGCCGAACATGCCGCCAATGACGAAGCAGATGACGAAGAGCAGCAGTAGATTGGTGAGTAGGCTGTAGATGCTGAGCATGGCAAAGACGGCGGCATAGTTGCTCGAGAAGTAGCCCAGGTTGTAGTTGACGCGGCTCTGCACCTCGCTGAAGTTGGCGGGCTTGGAGACGCGCTTGACGTCGAGGAACTCGGATATGGGGCGCAGGTTGGCGAAGCGGGAGGAAACGGAGGTGTTGCGCAAGCCGTCGAAGCGACCGGAGAAGTTCATTCGCGACGTTAGGGCGTCGATGGGGATGCTGAAGCGCGACATGGTGGAAGGTTGGGTGGCTGTTGTGTCGGCAGGAGGAGGAGGTTGTGATGTGTTGTTAGAAGGGAGGAAGGGCTGCTGCTCTGCGACAGTGGTCATGTCAGCTCTGATAGTGGTCGTGTGAAGGGTGCAGGCGAGTGTAGAGAAGTAAAGTTGAAGAAGCGAGATGCACGTAATATAACAAAAGTTGCTGCCTACCTTGGGCTCGTGGTGCGGGTACGCGGTCGGTGTGAGACAGTACGCGGAGAGCGAGCTCGTTGGTGTAGGAGCGTACGTGTCGAGTACGAAGTGTTGAAGTTAGTCCCTTGCCCTGGCGCAAATTGGACCCTCGCTGCTCTCAGCCACAAGGGACGCGATGGCCCGCAGAGAACCTGGGAAGGGGTCCGCTAGCCGAGGAAGCCACCTTTCAACTTTTGGACGCGAGTGAGAGAGCGCAGGAGACAGAGACGGAGACACGGCCACGACCTCGGGTGAAGCCTCTTCTTATCCTACTTCTGGTTGGGCTACATCCAATTGACCCAGCGGTTCACCGCACTATCGACTCCATCCACTTCCGAGGTGCACAACACTATCACCTGCACGAGCTCCGCTCAACTCCACGCACGCACGCACGCAACACGCAACACGCAACACCACCCATCATGCGCTCCAACGCGCTGCTCGTCCTGGCCGTGTGCCTCTTCGCTGCCTTTGCCGCCGCCTGGAACAAGGAGGACCACGAGATCTTCCGTCTGCGCGACGAGGTTGCTGCCGCCGAGGGCAACAATGTCACCTTCTACAGCCTCCTCGGCGTCAAGCCCGGCGCGTCCCAGGACGAGCTGACCAAGGCCTACCGCAAGAAGTCGTCGCAGATCCACCCGGACAAGGCTCGCCAGCGCTTCATCAACGAGTACCAGAAGAACAACAAGAAGCAGGGCACCGCGCCGGGCGTCAAAGTCACCAAGGGCCCGTCCAAGAAGGAGATCGATGCGCACCTGAAGAAGGTCACCGCGAGCTACCAGCGCCTGTCTGTCATCGCAAACGTGCTCAAGGGCCCCAGCCGCGTGCGCTACGACCACTTCCTGAGGAACGGCTTCCCAGCATGGCGAGGCACCGGCTACTACTACCAGCGTTTCCGTCCAGGGCTCGGCTCTGTGCTCTTCGGCATGCTGGTCGTAATGGGTGGCGGCTTCCACTACTTTGCCCTGCTTGTGGGCTGGAGGCGCCGCAAGGAGTTCGTGGAACGCTACATCCGACATGCGCGCAAGACTGCTTGGGGAGACGAGACCGCCATTCAGGGCATCCCGGGAGTCGACTCAGTCAACACCCAGAACTGGGATGACGAGGAAAAGGAGAACGAGGAGGAAGAGGAGATTGTACCCAGGAACCGCCGCGAGAAGCGCCAGATGGACAAGGAGAGCAAGAAGGGCAAGAAGCTGCAGGTGGGACGCACCTCTGTGCGCGGAAAGGGCATCAGCTCGCCGGTCGAGGCCGAGATCACTTCTGGACCCCAGGGCGCGAAGAAGCGCATCGTGGCTGAGAACGGCAAGGTGCTCATTGTAGACTCCGTTGGCAACGTCTTCCTCGAGGAGACCACCGAGGACGGCGTGAAGGGCGAGTTTCTGCTCGACGTAAGTCCATCTTGAAGCGCAGTATTGACACGAGCTAACGATCTCCAGCCCAACGAAGAGCCCAAGCCCACCGTCTTCGATACCCTTCTCTTCAAGCTTCCCAAGTACGCCTACAACCAGTCCGTCGGCCGTGTGCTCAACAAGCAGGAGATGATCGAGGAGCCGCTCATGGAGACTTCTGATCTCCCTGAAGAAGAGGCTGCGCTGCAGAATGCTACAGCACAGAACCTCAACGGCGAGGCAAGAAAACGCAAGACTGTCCGGGCGAGGAACGGGAGGTAGTTTCTAGACAGCCCATTTCTGTTAGATACTGGATATAGTAAAAGTTGGCGCATCTTGGATGGACATGTAAGATAGTACGCATAGATGGGAAAAGCATTGGCGCTGCATATTGAGGTCGTTCACCCGTTCAGTGCTTTGATCGTCTTCAACATGATAGTCAGAATTACGTCCAGCTTCACTCACGATTACACATGTCAACAGTAATAGATGATTAAGTGAGCACATATGATGTCAATGCTATTGACGTGCTCTATGCTTCTTCATTTCCACGGCATCATGCCATTTTGTCATTCCTCATAAGCACATCCATAGCCATGCTAATTCGACGGCGAACCGTAACAGCTACCTTCTCCACGCATCCACTTTAGTTGATCTTCTTGAGCTCAACCTCGAAGATGAGGTCCGAATTCGGGGGGATCAGGCCAGGGAAGCTCTGCGTGCCGTACGCAAAGTCGCTGGTGATGTCGAGACGCGCCTTCTCGCCGAGCTTCATCTGCACGACGCCCTCGTCCCAGCCTGCAGTATACCGTTAGCCGTGATTCCGTGTGACTATGCAAGACTGTGTGTGTACCCTTGATGACGCGACCGACGCCGATGGGCGTCGAGAAGGGACCGCGGCCGGTGGTGCTGTCGAACTGCTTGCCCTTCTCCTCGGGTTCGCCGGCTGTGCGCAGCCAGCCGGTGTACCTGGGACGAGTCAGCTTCACCGGTTTCGATTCTTCGGCAACGGGAAACTGCGTACTCCATGGTGACCTTGTCGCCCTGCTGCGGGCTCGGGCCATTGCCCTCTGAGATGACCGTCTTCTGGACACCCATTGTTGCTGCTGTAGCGCTGAGTGGTCTTGTGGTGGCAGTGGTGACTTGTGTAACTTGTCGTAGTGGACGAGAGAAGTTGGTGAAGGATGGACGAGTGAACATAAGGGCTGGCCTAGTGGGGTAATAGCAGCTTTGAGATGGCAGGCGCCGTGTGAGGTTTTGGTGGGGTAGGTTTGGGATCGACGGGCTCAGCCACGACGGTTGGGCGTATGCAAGGGCAGGAATCAGGGTATCGGCGAATGATTTGCAAACGATCTTGTCGGTTTTGGAGTGAGATGGGCGTACAGATCCACTTTGGGGAAATGACGTGATCGGAGGCGTAAGCTGTGAGTGGCTTTTGGTTCTGCGTTTGGTACAAATTGTTGGGCTTCGAACAAACAGCACAACAATCACAGCAAGCCTGATTAACCTGAATTCATTTTCTAGGGCTCAACGAATGCAGACCATGCTTGTCATACGAGCAGACATGTCACGGATCGCGAAGAATGAGATGCAATCCTTTGGCAATAATTTTGGATCAGCTCGAGGTAGTGTTTCCAGATGACGTCTCTTCACTACTGGGACACTCTCGTAGCTGGTAATAGGCAGGACTGAATGGACCATCGCGAAGATACCTGACTTGGTTACCATGCGAGTTGATCAAACATAACGTACTTTTTGACAGAAGCAGAGCTGGATGTCTCTAACTACTTGCGAGCTTGAGGAGATTCTTACAGCTCGCTCATTGTCATAGAGAGGCAAAACAAGCACTACGAGAAGTCAAAACACTTGTGAACCTACCACGGTGGTACCTCAAGAAGGTACACCTGCAGATCCAAGCACGGGACAACGCGTGGTGGGGCTTCCGCGACTGTGAACGCGTCTCCAACACATCTCGCATCTCTACGTTCACTTTCCTGCAGAAACGGCAGGTTACTACGATCAATAACATATCTCGTTTATCGAGCCAGAATGAAAATGGACAAGCATTGGCATTACCGTACTTTGTCAAGACCCACATGCAAGGTCTGACATCACGACTTCCTGAATATGGCGGGGCTTGAAGAGGAAGGCATTATGCTTCTTCAAGCGTACCTACCTGCAGGCGGCTTTGTAATTGGTATGTCTACTTACTTCTCAGCTGTCCGACACGTTTCTCGAGCGGCGACACGTCAATCACCAAATTTACTCACGCTGTTTTGTAGATACTCTTTCTCAATTGTGGCCCCATCATACATCATGTCTTCGAACCAGCTTAGCATACAGTCCACCCTTGAGCTTCCCGGGTCGCAACATAAGATACCACAAATCGGGTTCGGAGTCTACGAGTCACCCCAAGACAAATGTCTCAAGTCCTGCTTGAATGCACTCGAAGCCGGATACCGACACATTGACACCGCCCAATACTACGCAAACGAAGAGCAGGTCGGTCGTGCGATTCGCGAGAGTAAAGTCGCCCGCGAGGACGTCTTCATCACGACGAAAATCCTCAGTGCCGAAAAGGACTTGGACTCCACCTACAAAAAGATCCTAGACAGCGTGGAGAAGCTTGCTGGAAAGGATGGATACGTCGATCTGTTCTTGATCCACACTCCAAACGGGGGCAAGGCAGCCAGGCAGCTCATGTGGCAGGCACTCGAAAAGGCCAAGGAGGCCAACAAAGTACGCGATATTGGTGTGAGCAATTACGGCGTTGGACACATCGAGGAGATTAAGTCGTATGGCAGCGTCTGGCCACCAGCTGTCAATCAGATTGAGGTATGTTCATATCTAGTAACGCTGCATCACTGCCCCCATGGTTTCTTGTCATCTACGCGTGAAAGCGAGGGTCAGAGTTCGAGACATCGTCGCGTCAAAGCGCTGTCCGTCCTTTCGGATCACAGTTTGTCAAGACGTTAATTGACTCCCAAATCCGATTGCCGTGTGCTTTACTGGCAGGAGAGGGCATAATTTGCGTTCACTCGTCCATATTTTCATTTGCGTAGCACCTGAATTTCATCATGCTAATTCGCATTGTAGCTTCATCCTTGGTGTCAGCAAACCGAGTGCGTCAAGTACTGCAAAGAGAACGGAATCGTCGTCGAAGCCTACTGTCCCCTCGTTCGCAACCAAAAGGCGCAGAACGAAACACTCGTCAAAATCAGCAAAGCCCATAAGGTCGACCCCAACCAGGTCCTCGTCCGATGGAGTCTACAAAAAGGCTTCGTGCCTCTCCCTAAAAGCGATACTCCGTCGAGGATCGTCAGCAACGTGGACGTCTACAGCTTCAACATTAGTGAGGATGGTATGAAGTCGTTGGACAGTTTGGATGAGGGCGAGAAGGGTGCCATAGTGGAAGCTGTCAGCAACAAGTGATGTGCTCTTAGCATCCCCTGTATAGTTTTAAGGTAATGACAGAATTCTAAACAAGTCAACACGTATTCCATAAGTTGTACTATGTTGCCGAACTTCCACGCACGACGAGAGTCTACGTATCGTGTTGCAAAGCTGGTCACGCAAAGTTAGTACGAAGTACACTGCCCCACTTCAACGTCGCTGAGTGCCCCGCACTTTTGAAAAGTTTGCTTGAACATGCCGCAAGACTTGATCTGTTACGCAGTCGGAAATTGACTTTTTATCTGCTACCTTATATATTATCTATTTTTGAGGTTTTTCATAATTCGAAACAAGAGTCATCTTCGGTTTTGTAGTGTAAGCTAGCCTTTCCCATCAATTCCCACGTTGCCGTCCGCTAATTGCCATCCAGGTAGCGGTTATCACTCCGGATTCTGATC
>Ga0265798_10002179_pt1 | contig 29111 bp, 34 predicted proteins | sample P3T30metagenome_FD_192430 | JGI IMG/M metagenome (GOLD analysis project Ga0265798, IMG submission 192430) | Plant litter microbial communities from East Loma Ridge, Irvine, California - P3 T30 | ecosystem: Environmental > Terrestrial > Plant litter > Unclassified | place: USA: California...
CACGGTGCGCGGCGCGGCCTTGTCGGGCATCGCGGCTGAGAACCTTGAGGGCGGGTCCGGTATCCAGTCCCGCACCATCGCCAGCCTTGAACACGCATGGGGGCAGGGGCGCGAGCAGCTAGGCCCCAAGGACGTGCTGGTGGTGGACGAGGCCGGCATGATCGGCTCGCGCCAAATGGAGCGGGTGTTGAGCCAAGCGCGCGACGCCGGGGCCAAGGTCGTGATGGTGGGCGATCCCGAGCAGTTGCAGGCGATCGAGGCCGGCGCGGCGTTCCGCAGCGTCACCGAGCGCCACGGCGCGGCCGAGATCACCGAGATACGCCGGCAGCGCGAGGACTGGCAGCGGGACGCCACGCGCGCGCTGGCGACGGGGCGCACCGGCGAGGCGATCCACGCCTATGACAGCAAGGGCATGGTCCACGCTGCCGACACGCGAGAGCAGGCGCGCGGCGAGCTGGTTGACGGTTGGGATCGCGCGCGGCAGGCCGAGCCGGACAAATCCCGTGTGATCCTCACCCACACCAATGCCGAGGTCCGCGAGCTGAACGAGGAGGCGCGCGGCCGATTGCGCGCAACCGGCGATCTTGGCGATGACGTGACGTTCAGTGCCGATCGCGGCGCGCGCCAATTCGCGAGCGGCGACCGCTTGATGTTCCTTCGGAACGAGCGGTCGCTAGGGGTGAAGAACGGCACGCTTGGCACGATTGAGCGGGTATCGCCCGAGGGCATGGCGGTGCGCCTTGATGACGGGCGCGGGGTCGCGTTCGACACGAAGGACTATGCCCATGTCGATCACGGCTATGCGGCGACGTTCCACAAATCGCAGGGCGTGACGGTGACAAGCGCACACGTCCTCGCCACCCCGGGCATGGACCGGCACAGCGCCTATGTCGGCATGTCGCGGCACCGTGACGGCGTGCAGCTTCACTATGGCCGCGACGACTTCGCCGACCAGCGCCAGCTTGTCCGCGCGCTGTCGCGCGACCGGGGCAAGGACATGGCCGGCGATTACGCCAAGCCCGAGCAGGACCAGGCGCGCGCGTTCGCCGATCGGCGCGAGATCCGGTTCCCGGAACTCGCGCGCCAGGTGGTGGCGAAGGTCCGCGACAAGGCGCGGGGCATGTTTGATGGCTTCCGGCCGAAGCCAGCGACCGAGAAGGCGACGTCGCCGGAGCGCACGGCCGATCGGCCGCTGGCACCCTCGCAGGCCCGCGCGATTGAACGCTATGGGCGCGCCGCAGCGGATATAGGCCGGATGCGGGACAAGGGGTTGCCGGTGCTGGCGCACCAGGAACAGGCGCTGGCGAAGGCCGGCGATGCGCTTGACCAGGTGCGGCCGCATGGCGCGCGTGACCTTGCCAGCGCGATCGAGCGCGATCCCAAGCTGATCGAGCAGGCCGCAGGAGGCAACACCAGCGGCGCGGCGAAGGCGATGGAAACCGAGCGCCAGGTCCGCACCGATCCGGAGAAGCGCGCCGGCCGGTTCGTGGAGCAGTGGCAGGGTATGATGGAGGCGCGAGCCAGCATGGAGCGTGCCGGCGACCATGCGGGCGCGGAGAAGATCGGCAAGCGCATGGAGAGCATGGCGGGTGGGTTGCACCGCGACCCGCAGTTTGAATCCGTGTTGCAGCGACGCGCGCCCGAACTGGCGTTGAGTATGGAGCGTGGCCGATCGATCGGGCAGGAACTGGCGCAGTCGGTCAGCATCGGGCGTGATCGCGACCGTGGCATGAGCCGGTAGGTGATGATGGACGACGATATTCAGGAAAGCGGCGATCCGGCGGAGGCGTTCGACCGGTTGCGCGCCGTGATCGAAGGCCAGGACCGCGAGCTGGCGTTGCTACGCCGTGCCGTGGAGGGCCTGGCGGCCGAGCGGGCGCATATCGACGTGCCCGACTATTCCGAGACGCTGGGGCGGATGCAGCAGGGCGTGGACGCCACGGCCGAGCGGATCGCGGTCATCAACGACGTGATCGCGCGGAGTCCGGCGCTGGCAATGACGCCTGAGCAGATGGCGCAGCGAATCGCCGCAGCGGGCAACGCCGCCCGGCGCGAGGATCAGGCGGCGCTCGCGACCGCGAGGAAGGGGTTGGAGGACGTGACGCTGCAGCTTCACGCTTATGTCGTGTCCGGGCGCACGGGCGACGAGCAGAACCGTTGGGTTGCATGGACCGCGATTGGTGGCACGATCATCGGCATCGTTCTATGGGCGTTGCTGGCGGGCCCAATCTTGCGGGCGACGCCGGATAGCTGGCGATGGCCCGAGCGCGCAGCGGCGCGGACGCTTGGCGGGTCACCATGGGAGGGCGCGCGCCGGTTGGCGACGGTGGACGGACCCGACACGTGGAATGCGATGGTGACGGGCGCGGTGATCGGCCGGGGCAACGAGCAGGCGCTTGAGCGGTGCCAGCGGGCCGCGAACAAGGCGGGCGAGCCCGTGCGCTGTGCGGTCAAGATCAAGCCGGAGGAGCGAAGGGCGACGGAATGATGGACGATCAACATCAGCAACGCGGTGAGCCCGCGTCGATCAGGCAAGCGACCGAAGCGGCGCTGACTCGCGCTGCCCACGCTGGTGTGGGACGGTTGCGCGGAAGCATCCCGTCGCGCTCACCTTCGCTGCCCCAAGGGTCCGCCCGCGACGCGATCCTGGCCTGGCGGTCACCTATGTCGTGGTGCTGTTCTCGGTGGTGATCCAGGGCAGCAGCGTCGGCTGGCTGATCACCCGCTTGTCGGCAGAACGCCGGTCGAGAGCCGTTTGAGTACCGGCGCTCAGGAACGAACTTGGTAGGGATTAAGTCTTTGCGTTGGCGCGCATCGGGCGGCAGAGCAGCCAGCCCTATCAAAGGCCGCAGCGTATCGATGCCGCGTATCGAGTTGATCTTCTCCGGTTTGGCGGACACCGAGATAGGCTCTGAAGTCTGCCAGCACCATCTCACCAGGTCTGGAGACGCCTGAGCTGGGGTGTCTTCTTGTGCTGGTGCCCGTCCATCCGCTCCAGCAGGGTATCGAGCATATCTATCGCTTCGAGCAGATAGGGGCCCTTGTTGAGCATCACACATTCGGAGCGCGCCGCCATAGCCGCGTCGGTCATCTCGCCTCGCGAATGGGTACCCTTCTTGACGAAGTGCTCAAGCACTTGGGTCGCCCAGATCACCGGAACACGTGCCGCTTCGCCGATCCAGAGGATCTCGTCCTGCATTTCAGCAAGGCGTGCGAATCCGATTTCCACCGCGAGATCGCCGCGAGCGATCATGATCCCTGCGGGCTGTCGCCCAGCCGCCTGCACGATGATATCCGGCAGGTTGCTCACCGCGCGAGGTGTCTCGATCTTGAGGATGAGCGACAGTGTTTGCCAGTCATGCGGCCGCCGCTCGGCAAGCGCCTTCTGTAGAACGATCACATCATCGACGGATTGAACGAAAGAAAAGCTGACCCCATCCGCATGATGAGCGACGAAGTCCAGATCAGTAATATCCTGCTTGGTCAGCGCCGGAACATCTATATCAGTATCCGGCAGGTTGATGCCTTTTTCAGGCTTGAGCCTCGCGCCCTTCTTCATGACCGAGACCACTCGGGCCTGCACGCCCCATGGCTCGACTTGTTCAATCAACGTGCCGATCTCGCCGTCGTCGATAAACAGGCGATGTCCCGGTTGAACGACCTTCAACGCTTCCGGAAGCGTGCACTCAACCGCGGAATACCTTTCTTTCAGCTCGATGTCCCCGAACCCTTCAGGCGGTACGACGGCAAGTACGTCCCCCAGCCTAACGCGAGCCTTGCTTTTCTTGCCGAGCACCGCGCCTGTGCGGATCTTCGGGCCGGCCAGATCCATCAGTATTTTCAGCCGGTGGCCAGTTTTCTCCTCGGCGGTGCGAGTGTGCCGGATCATCCGCTCCCAATGGTCTGCGTCGTCGTGCGCGCAGTTGATGCGCACCGCCTCGACTCCGCGCTTCGCGAGTTCGAGCATGAACTCGGGATTGACTGCCGCTTTTGTGGGGCAGGTCACAAGCAGCGCAGTTGGGCGCGAAGAATGCGCCGGACCGAACAATTCGCGTGTCCGCGTGTCGAGAAGCCGTTCGCCGGCGAAGAAGGCCTCTTCCAAGGGTCTGGCCTTTGCAGGAAGTCCCGATAACCCGGCGAGTGTGGCCTCGACCGCGAGCAACGCGGGGCTAACCCTGCTCTCGACGCGTCCAAGCGATGACAGGCCAAGGGCCATCAACTCCCGCTGCAGCGGACGAAGATCGCGGCGGCGAAGTGACAGGTACCGGGCCAGATTGGCCGCACTTTCCTCGAAGTCAGCGCGCGTGATTGAGTCGGACCAGTCCGCCGCCTGTGCCAGCCCTTCGCGATCGATGTCGGAGATTAGCCTGGAGATACGATCGTGAAGGTCTTCCATGGGCTTCGGAGGAGAGGGCCGCGCTCTTTTCTCGCGAGCCTGCGTTTTTCTCGGTCGGGGGTCGGTCGTCCCTGGCATCTCGCTTCTTCCTTTCGCAATTTCGCCGTTTCGCGGCGCCAAGCAGAATTTCCATACGCTTTCCAGTATGCTGGCTGTGGCCCGAGAAAATGGCTGCGCGAACCCTGCGGCTGGATGGGTGGACGGCAAGTCGGCGACTGGCGGCAGTCAATCAGCCCGACACCTGGAACACGATGGTAGCGGGCGCGATCGTCGTTCAAGAAAACCGCGACGCGATCGAGCGGTGTAGGCGCGCTGTGACGAAGGCGAGCAAACCGGTGCGATGCACGGTCAGGGTGGCGGCAGAGTCCCGCCCTAAATAATGCAACTTCCAACAGGATGCAGGGACGAGTCGTCAGAGGAACGACTTCGCCCGATTGAGCACCAGCTTGCACATTTGGGTCCTGAGCTGCCCCCGTACGCCATCCAGCCCAAGCGTACGGCCGTTGCCAGTTTGCACCTGCCCCGCCGCTCCAGTCTTGTAGCCCGGAGATTGCTGCACGCCGGGCCGGCTGAGAAGTCGTTCGAGGATCGCGCGCGCGCTGTTGGCCGATGCGGCTGGTGCCGGGGTCGCGCTAGGAGTGGGGACCGGCGCAGCCGCAGCGCCGCCAAGCAGCCCACCGAACAACCCGTCGCCACTGCTGGCTGCGCCGCTTGCCCCCGTGGCGCCTAGCAGGTTGTTTTTGAGGCAGTAGCCGAGCAAACCGGCGGCGTTGCCGGCCCCGACCGAGCCAACCTGGGGCAAGATGCCCCTGAATGCGCCGGTGAGCCCGCCGGCGCCTGTAGGGGCAGGAGGCGTCTGAGCGGGAGCCGCAGTCGCGAGGCCGGCGGCGGCTATGATCGCAAACACTTTGGACATTCTGGCTTCTCCTTTGCCGTCCGCTTCAACGGGCAATAACGCGCTCATGGGGACCGCGGAGCAGGCTGCGTTCCGCGCCATCGTCACCGGCGACAAGATCGTGACCGCGAACCGCGCAGCCATCGAGGAGTGCGTGAGCGCAGCAAGGAAGGACGGTCATACCGTGCGGTGCACGATCAGGATGGCGGCCGATCCACGCCCGTAATCCCGCGGCCTCGGAGCGAGGGCGGCGGGGTAGCCCGCCGCCCTCTAGCTCAGTAGCCGTAGCTGGACCCGTAATAACCATAGACCTGTTGACCGTAGGCACGATCGAAGACCGGCTCGTTGCCGGCGCTGTAGCGCGGGCCGCCTTCGAGCTGCTCCTTGGTCAGGTTGACGACATAGCCGCCCTTGTCGGTATCGTAGGTGAGCTGATCCCAGGGGAGCGGATGATAATCGTCACCGATCCCGAGGAAGCCGCCGAACGCCATGACGGCATATTCGACCTTGCCCGAGCGCTTATCGACCATGAAGTTATAGACCGAGCCAAGCTTGTTGTCCTGCCGATCGTAAACGGCAGTGCCCTCGACCTTGTTGGAAGCGATCAGACGATCGGTTTCGTCGGTTGCTACGTTGTTGTCGCGATGGCCATGCTGATCGAGGTCACCCGGCGTATGCCCTAGGTGCTCGTGGTGCTGACCTGCTGTTTCATCTGCCATTTTGTTCTCCTGCCGGTGATGCAACGGACGGGTGACGTAAAGGCTCCCGGTGCAAGTCTATTCGAAGACTTAAGCGCGGCTGTGACCGCGCGTATAGCGCCGGCCTGTCGCCTGGCCCATCGCGTCGATGGATCACAATGTCGCGCAGCTTTGCGGGTCGACTGGGGCGGGCGAACCTTGCTGACGATCGGACGCCGAAGGGCCGGTCAGGATGTGTACATCAAGGCACGCCGCATGGGTGGAGCCCTCGGCAGGTGTCTGCCGCGAGGGAATGAAGGATTATGCGAATTGCGCTCGCCCGCGCCGCGGACCTGATTGATGAAAGCGACGATGAGTTCGTGGTTGAAATGACCGGACACGCAAGGTCTCTCAAGGCCTATGCCCGTCGTCTCACACGGGACAACCGGGGAGACGCCGACGACCTGTTGCAGGATGCGCTGCTGCGCTGCTGGGCGGCGCGGCACCGGTTTGAATTGGGCACCAACTTCTTGGCATGGGCGCGAACAGTGATGCGCAACATCTTCCTCTCCGACCGACGACGCGACCGCTTCCACGCCGATCTTCCCGAGGACGCATTCGAGCGGCTGCTCGGTGTTACCGACACGCAGGGGCTGACGGTCGATCTGCGCGATGTGCGCTGGGCATTGGGAGAGTTGACGCCCGAGCACCGGGAGGCCGTCCTGTTGGCGAGCGAAGGATTGTCGATCGAGGAAGGAGCGGCGCAGCTCGCGATCCCGGAGGGCACGTTCAAGAGCCGGGTCTGGCGCGGAAGGCTGCGGTTGCGGCAGCTCACCGAAAACAGGGACACCCCCTTGCTGCCCCTCAAGCACATCGGAGCAAAACCTCGCGAGGTAACCCGACCGCGCCGGGACTGGACAGGTGTGACGATCGGCTAGTCATCTCCGACACGATCGTTCCGCGTTCCGCTACGGCATTATTGCGCTACAGGGCGAACGCGGCCGGTGCGATGACCAAACCCGGAGAGGTGCCGTCGATTCATCGACACGCCACCGGCCGCGCCCTCATCTTGCTCTCCAGCGGAACAGTCTCGCGGGGCGCTACACTATCCGGTGCTCAAGGTCCCACTGTCTCGGCGTGATGATGACAGGGAGGTTGCGGCGCGCCATCGATCGACCGGCGGCCCGGTCTCGGCGCACCGACCCTCCGGTGAGGTCACGCGGTTATGGTATCATCCTCCCTAAAACGCATTTAGACGAGGCAATGCGCTCACCCCATCTGACGCTTCAAACCCATGCGCTGGATTTCTGGCTCGCACGTGGGGCGGTCGCGCTAATCGCGGGTTTGCAGCTGCTGTTCGTGAACGACAACCTGATCTTCGGCCCGAGATGGCTGGCACCGGCTTTCGAGTTGGCGATGCTTGCCCCTCTCTCTGTTGCGACCGTCTGGACCCAGGGCAAGGTCCGCCAGGCTCATGCCGCCCATCATTGGCACATCATATGCGGGCATCGAAAATCGATCAGACGGTTTGCGTTGTTGTTAACCGGGGTCGTCATGGTGCTCAATTTTTATGCACTGGTATCTGTCACTCGTGAGCTTCTGGGCGGCGCGAAGGGCGGGCAGTCCCTGCTGCTCGATGCGCTCAATATCTGGTTCACGAACATCGTGGTGTTCGCCTTGTGGTTCTGGAACATCGATCGGGGCGGCCCCGCGAGGATGGGGTTGGACCAAGATACGCGGCCTGATTTCCTGTTTCCCCAGATGTTGGGGAGCGGCGACCAGAACCCGGCGTGGTCGCCGGGCTTCATCGACTATTTCTACCTGTCCTTCACGAACGCCACGGCTTTTTCCCCCACCGACACAATGCCGCTCAGCGCTCAAAGCAAGTTGTTGATGGCCGCCGAGGCGACAATCTCCCTCCTGACGGTCGGCTTGGTGGCGGCGCGAGCCGTGAACATTCTGACCTGAAACACCGCATGAGTTATGATCTTGTCACATGTGGATGAACGAGCGCTGTCAACCGTATTCCGACATCATTCAATATCCTGGCCCTATTCATAGGACGTGACGTTCGGTCACACTCGACGGAGGTAGTCATGAGAGGATCCTTGATCTTGGCCGCGGCGGCGCTCGCGTTCGCGGCCCCGGCCGCGATGGCCCAGTCCTATGGCGGTTACGACGGCTATAATGGTGGTCCGTCCTACGGCAACCAAGTCCGCGGCCAGGGCGGGTATGGCGATCCTTATCGCAATCGGGGTGACGGTTACCGGCAATCGTGGCGCGACAATGGCGGCGGCTATAATCGGGGCGGTTACGGCTACGACAACCGCCATGATCGCGAGGAGAGCCGCGAACGCCGGCATGAGCGTCGGGAGCGCAATCAGCGCCACGGTGGTTATAGCTATTAAGACGAAAGCGGCGCCTCCTGGGCAGACGGCCCGGGTGGCACCGACCAAAGAGAGGAATGAACTGTGACAGATGCCGCAACCACACCCACCACCACAAGGGCGCAGGGTATGCTTTGTCCCGTATGCCGCGTCGATCTCGTCCTTTCCGACAAGCAGGGTGTAGAGATTGACTATTGCCCGCAATGCCGGGGCATCTGGCTGGATCGCGGCGAGCTCGACAAGCTTATCGAGAAAAACGCGGCTTACGAAGCTTCGGCGAAGACGACCGAATATCCTCCGCAAGCGGCTGCGCCTGCACCGGGCTATGCGCAGCCCGCCCCTTGGGGCGGATACAATGAGGGACATCACGGCGAAGGACGACATGGCGGCGGCCATGACCGGGGTGGCCATGGCGGCTATCGTCCCGGCGGCTTTCTCGGCGGTCTGTTCCGGCACTGATCCCGGATTGTGAAAGCGTGTCGCGCGGGAAGCCAATCATGGCGTCAGGTCCATACTGGGAGAGGTAGCGTGACCAAGAAATTTGGGCTGGGCCTGAGTGCATTTATCCTTGCTGCCTTGGCGACCGCGCCAGCGGGCGCGCAGCGCAAGTCCCATGGCGCCGGTGTCAGTTGGAGCGGTACGCATGGTGGTGTCAGCTGGGACGGCGGACATGCCTATGAGGGCGGAGGCTATGGCGGCTACCCCGCCGCGTCTCCGCCACGCCCCGCTTATAAGATGCCGCAGCCGCCATCTTACCTCCCGCAATTGCCTCGCTCGCCCGACTATCAAAGAGACAGCAGCGCGCGTACCCTTCAGCACAACGATCGTGGCCCAATCACTCGGCGGGCGGAATTCTGAGCGTTAATGAGCGAGTTCGCAGTCAGCCTGTCACGTGGGTCAGGGGTCGGCTGATTTCCTGTGAGGGGGGTAAGCCTTCAATTAAACGGGCATGTTCATAATGTCCTTATAGGCGGTGAGGACTTTGTTTCGGACCTGCAAGGTGGCTTCGAACGATACCGAAGCGCGTTGCTGCATCAGCGCCACCGTTGCGATATCTGTCGTCTCGCCGCGTTCGTAGGCTTCGGTGGCGACATCCTCCTGCTCCTGAAGGGCGTTCACCTTTTGAAGCGCGGTCTGCATTGTCGCAGCAAAGCTTGACGGCGGCGCAGAGCCGTCCGGTCCGCGAAGCGCATTCGGTGTGGGGGCGGAGGTTACGTCCCGGAGCGCGGCATTGCGCTGAAGAAGGGCGTTGCGCAACGCGAGCACGTCGGCCACCCCGTTTACGTTCATCGTCGTTCTCCCGGACGGGGTGCGCCATCGCTCTTCACTCCTTTTGAGGGCGCAAGTTTAAGAAAGCGTTAGGCACGTTTGAAGCCTACGTCATACCGGCGACGCCGCCCCTCATCGACCAAGCAGTCGGTCAGGCTACGCGGCGTCGTGACCGGCCGCGATGCCGATGCCGCAGGTGGAAGAGAAGGCCGCGACGTCGGGAAAGCGGTTCAAACATTACGTCCGGTCCTTCTGGATCGAGCAGCTCGGTGTCGGCCAGCCATTCTCCTGCGGCGGTGAGCTCGGGAACCTCATAGTCGCGTAGCGAGCGTCCTGATGTCTGCAACGCTGCGATGGTCGCGATCAGCGAGCCGGTTTCGGCCATCTTGCGTGTTACCACCTCATTCGCGGTGCCGAGATGCTCCGCCAGAAGCCCGTCACGAATGCCCGAGATCACTAGCTCGACTCCCGCTTTCGGCCCGTCGGCTGCGTCGATCGTCACGTCGCACTCGCTATCGAGGCGCAGCGAGCGGTTGTTGAAGTTCGATGATCCCACCCGCAGCACCACGTCATCGATAATCGTGACCTTGGCATGGACGTAGATCGGCACCCCGTCGGCGGTGAACGGGTGATATAGACGTAGGCGTCCATACCCGTCGCGCTTTTGCAGCTCTGCCACGAGTCTGGCGCGTGCCGTGTCCATTGCAATTGGCTCCAGCCAACCGTTCGCGGTCGTCGGATTGACGATAACGATTTCCGGGCCATCGGCCTCGTCGAGACGCATCGCGATCGCTTCGGCGACGCGCCGGGAGGCGAAATACTGGCTTTCGGCATAGATCAGCCGTCGCGCACGGGCGATGAGCGTGACATGCAGCGCCTCGATTTCGTGGACGGGTTCCTGGTCGTCCATCTTGGGCAGCGTCCGCGAGATGCCGACGGACACGTTAGTGAAATCAGCCTGGAGTTCGTCAGGCCAGCAATCCACTCCATCAGACACCGCCGCGATCGGGCGTCCGCCGGCGGCGTGCCATCGCTCTCGACAAGCGTCGCCGAGAGCGCTCGCAATCGGCCCTTCGAGCGCCATCGCCGCATCATGCCACGGCCCGTGCGGCTTGCCGTCCGGGCGGATGCGGCGCGGCTCCTCGTCTCGATGGTCGCGCGTATCCCAACGTTCGCGGGTCATGTCGATGCCGCCGCAGAAAGCCATGCAGTCGTCGATCACCACGATCTTCTGATGATGTGATCCAGCGAGCGGGTGGTGGCTGTCGAGCTTGAGGTGGATCTGCGGATCGCGCATCCAGCGCAGGATCGTGAGCAGGGTGCGGCCATGCAATAGCGTCTTGAGCGCCCCGGTATCCCACCGGAGAATGTGGATTTCAAGCAACGGACTGCGCTTGACCAGCCAACTGATGAACGCGCCGACGGTTGGTGGACCCTCGTCCTGACCCTCCCCGGCAAAATGGATGCGGGCATCGAAGTCCCAGCCGACAAGTACGATACGCCGTTTCGCCTTGAGCATTGCCGATCGCGCGGCCCTGAAGTAATTATCGGCGTCGATGATGACCGTGGCACGGCTTGCCTTGGCGCTGCGCCAGAAGGCACGGCGGATGGGCGTGCCGCTCATTGACGTAGCATCCTCAGCGTTCATGGCGACGCTTCCAGGTCACCACGCGCCACCCGTAAAAAAGTACGAGCGCGACGATGATCGCTGTCGAAATGGGGCCCAGGTAGCGGTCAACCGCCGTGTAGCGTTGGCCCAGCAGATAGCCGGCGGCGGCGAGCATTACCGTCCAGGCGGTCGTGCCGACCGTCGACCAGATGAGAAAGCGCGGCCAGGGCATCCGCAGAAGGCCCGCCGGGATCGACACGACCGATCGTATCGTGGGAATAATGCGCCCGAGGCAGACGAAAAGGCTGCCATGACGACGAAACCAGCTTCTCGAACGCTCGATTTCATCCCATTCCAGTGTAAGCCAGCGGCCGTGCCGATCGACTAACCTATGCAACCGGTTGATGCCGAGCATGCGGGCAACCGCATACCAACAGAGGTTGCCTGCCATGGCGCCGGACGCACCGGCAGCAATCACCCCAGGCAGCGACAATGCCCCACGGGAGGCGCGCAGGCCCGCAAGCGGCATGATGACCTCGGACGGCAGCGGTGGAAACACCGTCTCGGCAAACATCAATATTGCAACGCCGAAATAGCCGAACTGGTCAACCAGCTGTTGGATCCACTGCCCCAAGTTGCCTCTTCCTTATCTCTGTTGTGTCATAATGCGGCTTGCTCAACAGTTCGCACGCGCTGTGCGGCGTCCAAGAGCCCAGTGACTCAGCAGTAATTCGACTGGATGGTTGTTTGATTAGCCTTCCTATGATCCCTCATTGCGCTGAACAGCCCCCTGCCCGTCCGCCGTTTTCTTCAGCGGACGTGAAAAGCGCAGGGTCAAAAAAGTCACGAGACTGATAATGGCAGCTATGTCATATAGCCCGTAACCGACCGCGGCACCTACCGCGCCGGTTGCCCACAGGCTCGCCGCCGTCGCCGTACCCGACGTTCGTCCTCCCTGTTTCAGGATCGCGCCGCCACCGATGAAGCCGACGCCGGTAATCAGGCCTTCAAGGATACGAGCCTGACCAAGCGACCCCCGACCGAGAACGGCTATAGCTATGAGCACAAAGCCACAGCTGGCGACGGCGACGAGTGGAAAGGTGCGAATGCCGGCGCTTCGTTCCTCTTTTTCACGATCCCAGCCAATCGGAAGAGCCAGAATATAGGCGATCAGGAGGTTGAAAAGGTGCCATAAGGCTTCTGAGAAGCTACCAGTAACCAAGGTCAACAGTGACCACCTCTTGATTGATCGTGAAGGGATACAAACGGGCTAGCGATGCCCGCAGTCTGGTTTAGCTCTCGACAATCTTAGCTCGACCAGCCTCTCCAAATAGGCGTCAGCCATTTTGCGATGAGCATCGACCACTTCTGGTTTGGTGGCGTTCTCGGCAAGCTCGACCTCAACCTGCGCTCGGTGCTCAAAATATAAAATCTCGTCATCCGACATAGAAAGGTCCTTGAGTGGATCATCAAAAATTATCGCTACCGGTACCTTGGCCCTCTCTCGACTACGCAATTTGGCGTTTTGGGACTTGCCGAGCCTGACTGGGCGTCAAGTGGATCAGATCCTTGAGAAGCCTCACCGAGATCGACCGGCTCTTCAAGCCGGGCACCGGGGGTGCGGCACGGTACGTGATCATAGACGGGAGTGCTGACGACAGGCTTTTGCGAAAACGGGAACGTGCACGCCGCGATCGCGCTGGCTAACACGACGAGCATGAAACAGGTCACAATACGCATGACTCCTTGCCTCCTTTTTGATCAAACCCTCGATCATACGCCCGTCTGAAACGATGGTAGCGTGCCGAAACTTGCGTCCCTAATGACCTTTTCAATACGCGGCTTTTGCCTCATTCTGGAGCGATGCCGTTTGCGGCACGAGTAGGATGCGATAAAAGCACGCTATCAGGACGGCCGACCTCTTCCAAGGAAGCGTCTGCATCCAGTTCCATCAGCGGTTTGATATGACCATCGCGAATGTCGTAAATCCAGCCATGCAACCAAAGTGGTTGACCGTCTTTCCATGCGCGTGCGACTATATCGGTTCTTGCCAAGTTGATCAGCTGGTCCCTGACGTTCATTTCCACGAGTCTGTTAAGCTTGGCATCTTCACTATCCAAGGCCGCGAGCTCGTCTGCGTGATCGCACACAACGCTACTCGCATGTTTGAGCCACTGCCCGAGTTGACCGGTAGCTCCTCCGGCGAAAGCCCCCTTGATGCCACCACAACCATAATGACCGCACACGATGATGTGCGGAACCTCGAGCACCTGGACTGCATATTGCAGCGCCGCCATCAGGTTGAGATCGCTCGGATTAACAAGGTTGGCGACGTTGCGGTGAATGAACATACCTCCCGGAGGCGTCATGGTCATCTGTTCGGGGCTGACCCGGCTGTCCGAGCAACCGATCCACAAGAATGCTGGCTTCTGGCCATCGGATTGTCGGGTGAAAAAGTCCGCGCGCTCGTCGATAAGTTCCTGCGACCAGGCCCGGTTGGCGAGAAGAAGCTGTCGATATTCTCTCATGCGAACCTTACTCCAACTACGGGGGCGTTGATCAAAGGAGATGTCCGTTCGGCAAGATCGCCACGAACGACTACATCTATCGACTTGAATTGAGCTGCTTTAATAAAGGAGTTAATAATCTCGACGTTATCGAGATCAACGTAGTTCGTTGCTGAAAGATCAATCAACAGCCTGCTATTTTCGGGAACGCGGTTCAATTGCTTCTGAAGTTCATATTTGTGGATAAAATACAGGTTGCGCCGAGCACGGATGAGGCAATCATTGCCCTCGCATGCAAACGTCACAGCAGTTCGAAAATTACGCGCTATGACGAACACGAACCCAATCACAAGGCCGATCAGGACGCCTTCGAGCAGGTTGGTGAACATGATAGCGATCACGGTTACGACGAACGGGATGAACTGGGTCCAGCCTTGTCGGTAGCGGTCCAGGAAAAGCTGGGGCGTGCAGAGCTTGTAGCCGGTAGCGATCAGGACCGCTGCGAGTGCCGCTAGCGGGATGAGGTTTAGCACCATGGGGATCAGGGCGACCGACAACAGCAGCCATAGCCCATGCAACATCGTCGACGCCTTGCTCTGCGCGCCCGCATCGACGTTGGCCGAGGAACGCACGATCACCGAGGTGACCGGCAGCCCTCCCAGCAGCCCCGACACGATGTTGCCGCCACCCTGGGCCATCAGTTCCCAGTTCTTGTCAGTGGTGCGTCGTTGCGGGTCGAGCTCGTCGATGGCTTTGATGCTGAGCATCGACTCCAGGCTAGCGACGATGGCAATTGTGGCTGCTGCGATCCAGACGGCACTGCTCCCGATACCTGAAAAATCGGGAAGGGCAAAAAGCTGGCCAAATTCAGCCGGGCTTTTGGAGACGGGCACCTGAACGAGATGTTCTGTGCCTATCTGCCAGGACGGTAGCACCAATCCAAGCAGTGCATTGCCGATGACGCCGATCAGGACCGCCACCAAGGGGCCTGGCAAGAAACGGAGAGACCCCTGCTTGGGTTTCGCGCTGTTCCACCAGAACAGGAAAGCGATGCCCGCAAGGCTGATGATCAGCGCCCCCGGCTCAAATTTGCGCCTGAGAAACACGAACAGGTTGGTGAACGTGTTCCCGTTGTTAGAGGCGAACTCAAAGCTACCCTCAGCCTCGACCTCATAGCCGATCGCGAACGGAATCTGCTTGAGAACAAGAATGAGCCCGATCGATGCCAACATCCCCGTGATTACTGAGGACGGGATAAATTCGCTCAGGATCCCCGCGCGAGCCGTAGAAAATGCCAGCTGCAACGCGCCCGCCAAAACCACTACCGACAAAAAGATCGGATAGCTCGGTAGTGAATTAATGGTGTCAAGAACGATCACCGTGAGACCAGCGGCCGGACCGCTGACAGATAACGGAGACCGGGATAGGCCACCGACTACGAGGCCGCCCACGATACCTGCTATCAGGCCAGAAAATAGCGGCGCTCCCGACGCGAGGGCAACGCCCAGACAGAGCGGGAGCGCGACAAGCGCGACGACGATGGACGCGGGCACATCTGTCCGCCACGACATAAAAGGGTGTCTCGAAAAGGACACAGGGGTACTCCATCACTGTATGCAGATTTGACGAGCAGGCACGGCTGCCCTTATTTCAAATCGATAGCGGATCGCCGCGTCGTTGAAACGGGGCGCAAATCGCGTCGCGAAGCACCCCTTGCAGCGACTATGCTGGCTCAGAGGCGCTGGCGGTCTTTGCCGTCGCTTACAGTTTCGGGGGTCTCAATGTTATGGCGGCGGCCACGCCTTCGCTGATCCGTTGCCCGACCGTCGAATAAGCGTCTTCGGGCTCCATCTGCGAGATGATCCCCATGGCGGGCACGATCAGGTGATCGCCGTGGCATTCGCTATGAGCATGCGGCAACTGCGCGGTGACCCCTACTGGCCTATTATCCCTCGCTGGCGCGCTCACGCTGGCCATCGCAAGGACGAGGCCGGGCGTGACAACGCGGTGAGTCCTAGACCCCTTGTCACTTACGTGAAAAACCGAACTCAGCGCTAGGAGCGAGGCTAGCATCAAGCCGATGACGAGGGGAAGCAGGCGGCTCATTAATCTATCGCGTAGCGATTTTGCACGCTCAAGGCCACTACCCTTTCAAAGCGACAGCAGCGCCCGTTGCGCTCAGCACAACGATCATCGTTCATCCAACGGGTAGCTTGGTGTCTCGAACGCCGATGAGCGACCCTCATACTGAAGAAATCCCGATTGACTGAGCGTTTCGTCAATGACGCCGGCCATGCCCTCCGCCAATGTGACCGCCTCCTACGTGACCTCCTCCAAAATGGCCGCCTCGGTAATGGCCGCCACCAAGACCGATCCCGATCCCGAGCGATCCGTAGAAGGGCGAGCCGTAGTAGCCGTAGGGACTTCGATAGCGGTAGGGGTAGCTGCCGCCATAGTAGCCGGCACCGCGCCAACCGCGTCCGCGGTCAGCGACCGCGATCAGGCAGTCGCTTGCGCCCGCTTGAGCCGCGCTGCCCGGCGCTGCGGGAACGACCGCTTGCGGCGGAACGGGCGCCGGCAATGCAGCGGATGTTTCCCCGGGCGGACCATCCGGCGGAGAGATCGGCACTGCCCGGATCGCACCGGGAGTGTCGCACGGCACGGCGAAGTAGGAATAGGCGGAGGGCCGCGGCGCATAGGTGGCGCAGCCGCCCAGCAGAACCGCCCCGGCCAGCGGGACGATGATGATAGGCTTGCGGATGTTCGGCATGGTGCGTTCCATTCGTTCTTGGTCGGCAGCTGGGCTGCCGGACCGAATATATATGGTTCGGCTCTCGAGCATTGCACGTCGCCGCCTGGGGCCGGGACGCAGCCGGTATCGGCCTCGGTCATTCACCCGGATAGGCGCTCGATCGCTCATGATTGCTCGCCTGCGGCAGGAGCAGCGCGCGGCGGATGGGCTTCGGGGTGGCTGGCGAAGAGACCGACCGCAAACAGATGCCCAAGCGACTTCGCGTTCGTGGCCACGACGATCGCGGAAAGCGCCAGATAGCCCCAGGAAAGCCACGTCAGGCTGGCGATCGTTCGCGCATCGTCTCCGAGAAAATTCAGCGTCAAGCCGACCTGAAGGGCGAACAGGCCGGCAAGCGCCAGAGCACCCCAAACACCCAGTCTCAACCGCAACAGCAGGGCAATGCCGAACAGCGATTGCGCGGCGGTGAGAAAGAACTCCTCGTGCTGCCGCGCATCGAGCGGCAGAGCGGTGAGCTCGCCCGCCCCAAGGCTCATTGCTAACGGCAGCATGCCGACCAGCAGGGTCCATTGGTTTATCTTGTCCGAGATCATCGTCGCAAGGCCGTTGGCGGCCCGCCCCGAGAGCACGAACAGCACTGCGATGGTCACTGCCGGCGCCTCGCTGGCGAGCGGCGCGAGCCATTGGATCAGCAGGAACTCGTCGATACCGACCAACCGTCCTGATTCGACCATCGCCTCCGCGAACGGTTCGGCCGAAGCGAGGATGACGGCCGCCGCAACGACCGTTAGCGCCGCCATTGCGGCCCACTGACGCGCCGACGACAGCTGGCCGAGCGCGGCTGCGGGACCAGGTTCGTCGTCCTCGTCTTCTTCCGCCTTGGGGAGATAGCTGACGCGCCAGACATAGGCGGCGAAAATCGCGACCAGCACGACACTGTCGATCCACCCGATCGCATCGCGCAGCAGGATCGTGAACGACCAGGCGGTGCCGATCAGCAGGAACACGACTTCGGCCGCGTTGACAGGTGCAAGATCAATGCGGCGCTGGCGGGTGCGAAACCAGTGGACGAGCACCATCAGCGGCCACGCCAGTCCGACCAGCAGGCGGTTGGCGCCCGTCATGTTCGCGGCAGCGTAGTGAACATAGTTGGACGACGGGTCCTGTCCCGCAGCATAGGCGTAGTAGAAGTCGACCGCATACTCCGGCAGCACGGTGACGAGCGCGATTGCCGCCACGATGAGCCCCTGGCTCACCCGTTTCTCTGCGGCCTCCGCACCCCAGGACAACATGAAGCCCGCTGCGAGGATCGCAACGCCGAAGAGCGCGGCGTCAAGCAGGGGATTGGGCCGCCAGCCGGCGAAGCGAAGTACGAGAGCGGGCAAGGTGGCGGCTACGGCAACACCAAGGTAACCGGCAAAACGGCGGAGCGTAGCTCGGGGCGCGGCAGCATTCATATCGTGACTATCTCCGAAAGCGGGCGACACCGTATTCTGACGAGAACGTGGCCGGGAGCACTGGTATATCGACCTCAGAGATCGCGGAGTCGCCTCGCCAGTCGATCCAAACGCGCCATCGACTGTCTCAGGCTCATTCCATCACGGCAAGCAGGTCGTCTATCGACGCGGTTGCGAAAGCGGTGAAGCTGTCGGCGACAGCGTAGGGGAGAAGCAGGTCGCGGCCGACCGCAAGTGCACCGCAGCTGTAGACGACATTGGGAACGTAGCCATCGCGCTGCTTAGGACTGGGAGCAAGGACCGGACGCGGCGTGCGCGCGAGCAGCTTGGATGGATCGTCCTTGTCCAGCAGGCACGCGCCCATGCAGTAGTTTCGGACCGTGCCGACGCCATGCGTCAGCACCAGCCATCCCTCATCCAGCTCGATCGGCGACCCACAATTGCCCATCTGGACGAACTCCCATGGATAGCGCGGCTCGATCAGCTTGGAGCCACCATTCCACGCCAGGATGTCCTCCGACGTCAGCAACCAGATGTTCTTGTTATCCTGACGGCCGAGCATCGCGAAACGGTCGTCGATTCGGCGCGGAAATAGCGCCATCCCCTTGCCTCCCGCGGCGTCGCCGGTCAGCGCCCGCATCTCGAAGGTGCTGAAATCGGTGGTGGTCAGCAGTTCCGACCGCACGGCCGAGCCGCTGAACGCCGTATAGGTGCCGTGATAGGCGAAGACGCCATCGCCCTCGTCGAAGCGGACGAGGCGCAGATCCTCGATGCCTTGGCGCTGGCTCGGCAGCACCGGGAATAGCACCGTCTCCGAAATGGTCCGACTGCCGCCGCAATGCAGCCGGACAGAAGCGTTGGCTGTATCGGCCTGATCAATGATTGGCGGCACCGATACGGACCCCGGATCGTCGATGGCCGGCGAGCCGCCCGGCTTCCACCGGCCGGTGCGGAAGGTCACGGAGGACAGATGGCCTTCGCCGATCCCACGCAGCGATAAGACAAAGCGGATTTCGCCTTTCTCCACATCGACTTGGTCGGGATGGAGTACCGCGCTGGGATTGAACAGCGCCGCTCCCTCATACGCATACTCTTGGCTGAAATACGCCCCGATCAGTCGGCGTTGTGCGTCGTTGCATCGATTGGCTCCGTCGAAACGGTCAGCCATCTCGTCAAAGCGCCGCCGCAGAAACGCATCGACATCCCGGTGGTTCTCGTCGAGCGATGCGGTCACGCCTTCCAGCTGGCGGGTCAGCTCGGGCTCGTCGAGCGCGAGGATGAAATCGACCGTCTCCTGCGTGCGCGTCGTGCCGTTATCGAAGCCAGGCGGATAGCCAGGTTCGAACGGCCGGACCACCGTTCGCGACGGATCGGGCCGAAGGAGCAGATCATGAAAACGGAGCCTCGCGCGCTCAGCCTTGGCGGACCTTCTTATGTTCATAAATGAGCTGTACGGACGAACTGCTTTGATCTCTATCCATAAAAGTGAGACTCTTTGGGGGCATACGTTCTGTATCTTAGTACTGGTCGCCAAGGGCGCGATCATCGCGGCGCTCGGGATATGGGTTCGGATCGAGGCCGTACCGTGCTGATTAGCGGCGTTACGCCCGTCGCAGGTACGATGTTCCTCTTCGGAACTCTCGTCGCCACGTTGCTATCCCGCTCCGCGCTTCGGGTTCTGCAATCGGCATGGCCGCAATCGCGTGCCGAGCGACTACGGTGCGTCACTGGATTGATATTTCGTTAGGAGGAAAGACCATGTTGATGAAAATAGCCGGAGTTATGCTTTCAGCAGTTATCTTTGTTGCTCCGGCAACGGCAGGTCCGCCGTCGGCGGCTACCGCCGTCATGTACAAGAACCCAGGTTGCGAATGTTGTGACGGCCATGCCGCTGCGTTGCGCTCAGCGGGCATAGAAGTGCGGGTCGTTCCGGTGAGCGATCTCGAAGCGGTGAAGTCGCGTTTTGGCGTGCCAGCGGAGCTGGCGGGGTGCCATACGACCATCATCGGGAAACATGCGATCGAAGGCCACGTGCCGATAGCGGCAGTGCAGAAGATGCTTAAGGAAAAGCCGAGCATCCGAGGCATCGCGCTTCCGGGAATGCCTGCTGGCTCCCCTGGAATGGGCGGGCGGAAGGTGGCGCCATTCAAGGTGCTCAGTTTCGGCGCGAAGGCCCCGGAGCTTTATCTGACGGTGTGAGGAAAGTCCGCACCTTGATGGAGGATCGAGCGCGGGCGCACCACGATGGGGGTGCCTGCTTATCGCGATCCGGTGGAAGGAGCACGATGTCCGAGCAGTGCGACGTTTTGATCGTAGGCGGTGGCCCTGCCGGCCTGACCGCAGCCATTTACCTCTCCCGCTACCATCGCCGCGTGATCGTGGTCGATGCAGGCCACAGCCGTGCAAAGTGGATTCCGCGCTCGCACAATCATGCCGGGTTTCCGGACGGGATCAACGGCGAGGATCTGCTAGGCCGGATGCGCGAGCAGGCCGAGCGTTTCGGCACGACGATCGTCACGGGCCTCATCGAAGAGCTGGAAGGCGGGATAGACGCCTTCGAGGCACGCGGCGCGGGCATCGCTTTTACCGCTCGCGCTGTCCTTCTAGCGACAGGCGTGGAAAACCGACGTCCGGCGATGGATGCAGCAACGCATCGCGACGCCCTCGACCGAGGATTGCTGCGCTACTGCCCCGTATGTGATGGCTACGAGGTAACTGGACAGGCGATCGGCGTGATCGGCGCCGACCATCACGGCGTATCGGAAGCGCTGTTCCTGCGAACCTTCTCGGACAACGTAACCCTCCTGACTTATGAGGCAGTCGAACTCTCCGAAACGGATCGCACCAGCCTGTCGAGTGCCGGCATCGAAGTACAGGAGAGTCCAATCGACGCGCTTGAGTTCGCTGACGCGGCGATGGTTCGGCTACGCGACGGCGGCCTCTACCGGTTCGACACAATCTATCCCGCTCTTGGCTCGGACAGCAACAACGCGCTCGCCAAGGCCCTCGGCCTGACGCTGAGCGACGATAGCTGCATTGTGGTCGATCCCAAGCAGCGGTCCAGCGTCTCAGGAATCTACGCCGCAGGCGACATCGTCATGGCGCTCGATCAGATAAGCGTCGCGATGGGCCATGCTGCGATCGCAGCGACAACGCTTCACAACGACCTGCGTCAGCACGATGGGCATAGCCTTGTGTAAGATGTGTGGGGAGGGTCGACGATCTGCCCAGATAGAGTCGCAGCTATTCGAAGGGCTAGCCGCAACAGGCGCGCGGGGGCCATTATAGTCCTGAATAGGCAGTTGGGAAAATATGAGGGACATGTGGTCGCCGATCATCGCCGTACTTGCACTATGCTTTGCCATCGCACCAGCACTCGCTCAAGCTCAGGACGAGCAGTTGTGGACCAAGCTTGACGTCTCAACCAAGTTGTTTGAGGGCATTGAACTGGTACTCGAGACCAACCAGCGCCTCAGCGACGATCTCGGCGGGCTCTATGAAAGCCAGTATTCCGCCGCAGTGGGCATCGAGCTCTCCAAGGGTGTGACACTGACCGGCGGCGTTAACCGCGTCGTCTCCGTCAGGAACGGCCAAGTCAGCAACACCGAATGGCGTCCGCGACAGCAGGTCAGCTTTCCTATCACGATGCTGGGAGGGGGCAAGCTGGCGGGACGCGTCCGCTTCGAGCAGCGCTTTCAAAGCAATGGCCAGGATGTTGGCCATCGCGTCCGACCCGAGGTAACCTATGCGCTGCCGCTCAGCGAGGCGCTCGATCTCAGATTCGCGCACGAGAGCTACTTCAATCTCAACACCGCTGATTTCGGCCAGGTTGCAGGCTACGAGCGGATGCGTAATTCGGCAACGCTGTCCTTCCCCATCGTAGAAAGGATGCACGCGGAAGTCGGTTATATGAACCAATACCGCTTCAACGGTGATGCTCGTGACCTGATGGAGCACGCGCTGACTACGGGGTTATCGATCAAGTTCTAACGCGGTTTTCCCTGCGGGGAGCTTTCGGACCTCTCCCGCGAACGGTCGTTCGCGCGAGAGCCGCGCCGATCGCGGCCGAGGGCGTTGAAACAGCTCTTTTAGCTTCCTAAAACTGTCCCTTGTTTCCTTCTCCGAAATCCGGCTAGGTCGTGTCGAGTTTTCGGAGAAGCCCCTTGCTCGTCGGCTATGCGCGCGTGTCCACCAGGGATCAGTCCCCTGCCCTACAGCTTAATGCGCTCCGCGAAGCCGGGTGCGAGAAGGTGTTCACCGAGAAGGCGTCGGGCGCGCAGCGCGATCGACCGGAGTTGAAGGCGGCGCTCGACTATCTCCGCGCCGGCGACACGCTGGCGGTGTGGAAGCTCGACCGGCTCGCGCGCTCCGTCCGGCAGCTCGTGGACACGGCCGAAGATCTCGCCAAGCGCGAGATCGGCCTAAAGGTTCTCACCCAGGCGATCGACACCACCAGCCCCGGCGGGCGGCTCGTGTTCCACGTCTTTGCGGCCGTGGCGGAGTTTGAGCGCGAGCTGACCCTGGAGCGCACCCATGCCGGGCTTGCCCAGGCGCGGGCCTTGGGGCGACGCGGCGGGCGCAAGCCGGCGATGGGACCGGCCGAGATCAAGCGCGCCAAGGCCATGCTGGCAGACCCGACCATCACCGTCGAGGAGGTGGCAGCGCAGCTCGGGGTGCAGCCATCGACGCTCTACCGGCACATTCCGGGCGGGCGCAGCTCGTTAAGCCTGCCGGCGTAGCGGAGGCCGCCCCGAGCGGGGCGGCCGCGTTGTTTGTCCCACCCACCCAGCTCTTGGGGCCGGGCATTGCGGCCCGGCCGGGCGCGAAAGCGCGTTCAGGCGAGGTCGTTGTTGCTTGCGCGTGAGCGTGTTCACACGTTCACGTGTTCATAGGTTCACATGAAACCATTGTCAGAGAGCGATGCATCCCCCCTTGACCATGTTGTGAGAAATAGCTACATTCGCGCCAATGCATCGGAAAGCCCTGCGTAACATCTCTTGGATCAAGGGCGCGCTTAAAGAGTTCGGCCGCTTTCCCGAGGACGCGCAGGACCAGGCGACCGACGCCCTCACGGCAATTGCCGAGGGTGACACGCCAGACATCGCTAAGCCCATGACCGGTTTGGGTTCGGGTATATGGGAACTGGCGATCAAGGAACGGGGAGACGCCTTCCGGGTGATCTACGCCCTCCAGCTCGACGACGACATTTGGGTGGTTCACGCCTTCCAGAAGAAGTCTAAGAGCGGGATCGCCACCCCGAAGCAGGAAATCGACCTGGTGCGCGAGCGCATCAAGCGTTTGAAGGAGGCGCTGCAATGACCGACGATGACGACTTCGAGATGATCCGAGGCACCGGCAACGTCTATGCCGACCTTGGTATGAAAGAACCCGAACAGCGCCAGCTCCGCGCGATCCTGGCGGCCGAGATCAGCAAGACGCTGGCGACCGACAATCTGACGGTGCGTGCGGCCGAGAAGATCACCGGCGTCGCCGCAGCCGATTTTTCGCGCATCCGTCAGTCCAAGCTCAAGGGCTTCACCATCGACCGGTTGATGACGATCCTCGATCGGCTTAATCGCGATGTGCAGGTGTCTGTATCCGTGCTGCCGCGCAAGGCGGACGGGCAAGCAGGGTTTCACCTTCTCCCGGCCTGAAATGCTCGACTAGGCCATCGAGGCGGTGTGTTCCAAGTTCGACGACCTGCCGCCGCTAGTCTGGAAGCCCCTTATCGACGAGGCTGTTGTGGCGACGCGGCGAGCGCCGAAATCCGCGAACAGCAAATAGGGTCTGGCGCCTGCCGCTGCGCGGCACCGCCGCTCTCAGTCGCTTCGCTCCCCAAGCCCGCAAGCGGTCTTGGCCCTGCCGGGTTCCGATCGGCTGGCGGGGCGAGGATCCGCGCAGCGGATCGCCGCCTTGACGTGGGCGCATGATTCGTCCACACGTGAACGTGTTCACAAGTCCACACGTTCACGTGTTCAGGGGTTCACATGAAGGTCATTACCGTCATCAGCCAGAAAGGCGGCGCGGGCAAGACGACTCTGGCGATCCACCTAGCCGCAGCCGGTGCGGGTGCGGGGCTTACCGCGTTGATCCTCGACACCGACCCGCAGGCGACCGCGAGCCACTGGAGCGAGTGGCGCGGATCGTCGGACCTAGAGGTGGTCGATTGTGCCTCCCCTCCCCTCTTGCCCCGCAAGCTTCAGCAGGCCGCCGAACTGGGGGCCGACCTGGTGGTGATCGACACCCCGCCCCATGCCGACATCATGGCGCGGGAAGCCTGCAAGGTCGCTGACCTGGTGCTGATTCCGTGTCGTCCGCAAGCCTTCGACCTCAAAGCCGTCGAGATGACGGCCGAGCTGGTGCAGGCGAGCGGCAAACCCGCGTTCGTGTTGTTCATGGGCGGCCCCCAGCGCGCGCCGACAACCTACCGGGATGCCCGCGAGCTGATCGAGGGTAGCGATGGCGTCGCCGGCATGGGCGTGGACGTTGCGCCCGTCATGCTCACCCAGCGGGCGATCTATCATCACAGCACGGCGCAGGGGAAAACCGCGATCGAGCTGGAACCCGAAGGCAAAGCGGCGGAGGAAGTTGCCGCGCTATGGGAGTGGACAAGTAAACAGGTGAACGTGTCCACACGTTCACGAGTGAACAACGAGCGGGGCGCGGCATGAGCAAGTTCGGCGCAATGAAGCAGCAGCGGGCGGAGAAGGCTGGCGCGATCGGCGACAGCCCAGACCAGGCGACGGCGACGGTCGCCACCCGCGCCCAGACCCGGCAGGGCAAGAAGGCGGTGAGCGCCTATTTCAGCCCTGAGGTCAGTCGCGGCCTCAATATGCTGGCGGCCGAGCAGGGGACGACGTTGCAGGCGCTCCTTGGCGAAGCCATCGACCTTCTTATGCGGCAGCATGGCAAGCATCCGTTTGGCGAGCGGTAGCTGTCCACGCGTGAATATGTGAATGTGTGAACACAGAAATTAGGAGCTTGGGGGTGGCACGATCGACAAACGCCAGAAAGCCGGCCGGGACGGCAGCGCAGGCCGACGAACCGATGCTGCCGATCGAAGCGCCGCGCCGTCAGCGCAACCGCATCGGCAAGAAATCGATCGCTGGCCGGTTTGATCCGGCGGTTGCCCGAGCGTTCGCGATCCTTGCTGTCAAGGAGGACAGCACGATCGAGGCGATGTTGACCGAGGCCGTCCTCGACATTCTCCAAAAATACAATCAGCCAATCGAGAAGTGAACAGGCTCACGTGTGAATGTGTGGACACGTGGACAATAGACCTATTGCACCAGCCTTATAGAGCACACTTCCCAACGCTATAGGAATCTGACAGGCTTTGGTGTCGGCGAACTCGTTCGCCGATTCGTCGTGGCGATCATAGCGGGTGGCACCGCTAGGGCCAAAACGACGAAAGCCCGGCTTGGCGGCCGGGCTCTCGGAAAGTCTGATGGGCGGGAAGCCCGTGTTCTGTCGCAGGAACAGCCTCCCGCAGATCGGACGTGAAGTCAACTCGAAAACGCTGTTTTCGAGAACGGGAGAGCTATGTCCATGTGGGATTGCCGCCAGCAGCCGGGCCGACCGATCGACGGGAGGTTCCCATGCAAACTGTATTCGAGGCCCTGGGAGGGGCGACGAGAGGGCGACGACCGGGCCGTCAGACCGGCCAGCGGGTCCATCGCTACAGCCGCACCGAGGAGGGCCGGGAAGGGCGGTTCTGGCAGCCGTTCAATCCCAAGAATGTCGCCCGGTTCATGCAGGCGGCCGAGAAGTATGATCGGGTGAAACGGCTTGCCCACCGGCGCGAGCGCAACAACCGCGAGAACGGGGCGATCGGCCATGTCGGGCTTGAGGTATTGCGCGAGCTGCTACGCCTGATCGACTACAAGACAGGCCGGCTCGATCCGGCGATAGCGACGCTGGCGCTTCGCATCGGCCGCTCGATCGCGGCCGTGGTGGACGCGCTAAAGCGGCTCAAGGCGCATGGCTTCCTCGATTGGTTGCGCCGCTATGTGCCGACCGGCAACGCGGGGCTGCGCGGCCCCCAGGTCAAGCAGACCTCGAATGCCTATCGTTTGATGCTCCCGCCGCAGGTTGAGCGCGGCATGACCGCACCACCGCCAGAGGATGACAGCGATCGGCGACGGGTGGCGGCCGAGGAGGGCAGGGCGATGATCGCCGCGCTCCCCCTTGATGAGCAGCCAGCCCAGCTCATTGACGATCCCGGCCTTGCCGCGATTCTTGCCCGGCTCGGGCGAGGGATCATGGACCAAGAACGTGATTCAGAGAGGCAGAATGAATCCCGGCAGAGTTAGAAATATACAAGTGGAATTGGCCTAACGGCCAATGCGTAGTTCACTTCGTGCCGCCTACGGCGTCACAAGGGCGGCGCAAGCGCCGCTGGCTAGGCGGAAAAGAAGTGGGGCAGGTGGCGACGGAATCACCCGCTACGGCCGCTCAGGAAAGCCGTGAGGGCAGGAGAGGGGCTTTCGACGTGTCATGGGCGCCGATGACGGCAAACTCCACCAGCGAGGTTTAAATCGACCCGGTGGTTTGCGGCCGAACTAGCCGCCCCAATCGTTCACGCCGAATCGAACCGCCCGGCGAACTCGCGATCGTCGTAGTAACGCAGCTTGCCGGCGATGATCGGGCGCTGCCCGGCGAGGAACAGGAGCTGACGGTCGGGGCGGAGTGTGCGGACTTCATCTGGGGTGAGCAGCGCGCGGCCGACGTGCTGCTGCCCGTAGGAGATCCCGCTTTCTTCCGCGTCGATCGCGCGGCTCATGGTCTCGAACACGACGGTTTCCTGCCCGGCCAGATCGGAGACGAGCTTGGCGCTGTCCTGATCGTTGACCCCGAACACCTGGAGGACGCCGGCGTTCGACAGGAAGGTGCCGGCGCGCTGCCCGTAGAGCGCGCGGAGCTGGTGAACGTCCTGCAGGATCGGCCAGAGCTGGACGCCGTAACCCGCCATCAGCCCCATCGCACGTTCGACCGGTTCAAGGCGGCCGAGCGCCGCGAACTCGTCGAGCAGGAACAGCACCGGCCAGGGCGGGCGACTCGGCGCGCGCGCCAGCTCGGTCAGGGCTTGCGCCACCATCAACCGTAGCCAGCGGGCATAGCTGGCTAGCTGTAGGCGCTCGCGATCGTAGCGGCGTCTGCTCGCAAACAGCCTGACTTCCTGCTCACGCTATCTGCCACTGGCGCATGACCCCGTACTCGGATTAGCTGCCAATGTGCTCGCCATTATCCGGCGCTGCTCGCAATCGGAGATGCCCGCTCACATTATCCGCTCCGGGCGGATGCCAGAGGCGGGTTCCTCTCACGGGCCGGATCGTCCCGTTTCTCCGTCTCCAACCGGCCATTTCGGGAATGAGCAATCGGGAACATATTTTGGGAAAACGGTTATTCCCTGCCGTCCAGAACGCCTTGCAACAGTCAGCCGTCCCGACCATCCTTCCCATTTGGGAAGTTGGACAGGCCGGTTGCCCGCGTTTAGATTTTCGCGTTAGGGCGGCCGAAGGTAATTCACGGGGGATTTCATGGGGCAGATCATCCGAAGTGGCGAATGTCGAAATTCACCGAAAAATGCAGCGATGGAAGAAGTCGCAGTCGCGATCTTTCATGATCCACACGACCATCTCCGACAGTTTTTTGCCGAGGACGTTACGCTGTACCTTGCAGACGGCACCGTGATCGAAGGTAGCGATGCGACAAGTCTTTACATTGCCCGGGAGGTCAGGCGCAGCTTCGACACTTTGAAGATCGACCACGCAATAACGCACGGCAGGGTAGGCGCCGCGAATGCGCTTGTGACGACCGATGGGAGACAGGCCGGGTTCAGCATCTTCGTCGATTATGTGAACACCAAAGCCGACCGGTTGAAAGCCATCAAACTCTACGGCTTCTGAGTACTTGGTGCCGAAAGCCGCCTCGCGGTGAGGACGCTACAGGCCGGTCCGGCGAGTTTCCCTCCGGCAAGCTATTCTCGAAATCCGATCCCAAACGGGACGATCGCAGCCAGCGCGGTTCGACGGGTTCGGTCGTAAACGTATATCTGTGCCCGTTCTATGCGCCGCTCACTGTTCGCGAAAACCTTCTTTCTGACGACCTCGCGGCGGGCCATGACCGCAACGCATTTCTGCGGCCCGCCGCTTGTCAGAACTGTTCTGGAAACCCGCTTCGCAAAACCGTCTGCCGGCGACGGGTTTGGAGAACCCATTGGCAGAGGGCGTGAGCACAACGCCCCGTTTGCAAGCAGCGCCGGATGATGGCGAGCACACTGGCAAATAATTCTAGCAGGACGCTCCCCGACAGTGGCAGAAAGCGTGAGCAGGAAATCAGGCTGTTTGCGAGCAAGCGCGGCTATGATTGCAAGCGCCTACAGCTAGCCGATCGGGCGGCAGCACGAGGAACACCGTCGCGGGTGCATCCTTCAACCCGGCGAAGGTGAAATCCGAGCCGCCCAGCACCGTCGCCATGCGCGGGGAGTCGAGGAAGTGGGTATGGCGCTGCGCGGCCGACAGCACGCCGGCCGCTTCGCGATCGGATTTACCGAGCTGGCGGTTGGCAGCGCGCGCGACCAGGCCACCTTGCGCTTGCATGGCAGCGAGCTGCGCCGTCAATGCTGCCGGGGCGAGTGTGAGCCGGTCGCGCAGCGTTTCCAAGGTGCGGGTCGCGGGTGGTTCGGTGGTGACGATGTGGAGCAGGATGCCGGCGATCAGCGCCTTGGCTTCCTCGTTCCAATGCGCGTCGCCGGCTTCGCCGGGTGCGTCGTGGACCAGCGCGTCGGCGAGCGTCATGCAATCGTCGGCGAGATCGAGGCCGTGCGGGTCGATGCGATCGAGCGGATTGAACGCGGCCGAGGACAGGCCGGTGACGCTGAACGGATCAAGGATATGGACCGCGCCGAACTTGCCGCGCTGGCGCGCAGCGATGCGGGCGTTCTCGCCTTTGGGGTCGATGCAGACGACCGCGAACGGATATTCCAGCAGGTTGGGGATGATCGTGCCGACACCCTTGCCGGTGCGGGTGGGTGCGATCGTCAGCAGATGGGCGGGACCTGCGTAGCGCATCGGCTTGCCGGTCTTCACGTCACGACCGATCAGCAGGCCGTGATCGTCGTTAAGCGCCTGGGCTTCCCCGGCTGTGGCAAAGCGGGCCGA
>Ga0265798_10002180_pt1 | contig 29102 bp, 15 predicted proteins | sample P3T30metagenome_FD_192430 | JGI IMG/M metagenome (GOLD analysis project Ga0265798, IMG submission 192430) | Plant litter microbial communities from East Loma Ridge, Irvine, California - P3 T30 | ecosystem: Environmental > Terrestrial > Plant litter > Unclassified | place: USA: California...
TTGCGCTCCACCTGGCTGGCTACTTCTTTTAAAGAAAGTTCCCTGAGTTGTAGTATATGCTCAGCCTTAAAAAAGTTATTTAGTGCTTGCGGAATTTTATCGGGTGTGTATATTTTGCCCTCTTTAAGGCGGGTAATAAGTTCATCGGCAGTTAGGTCTATGTTTACCACCTCATCGGCGGCTTTTAATACGCTATCGGGTATGCGCTCCTTAACCTCGATGCCCGTTATTGCCCTTATATCGCCGTTAAGGCTTTCGATATGTTGAATGTTAACCGCGCTTATTACATTGATTCCCGCATCAATAATATCCATCACATCCTGCCACCGTTTTTCGTTCCTGCTGCCTTCAATATTGGTATGCGCCAACTCATCTACAATAACAACTTCTGGCCGAAGATTAATTACAGCCTGAACATCAAGCTCCTGTAAAAACTTACCCTTATAAAATATAGAGCGTTGTGGCACAATGGGCAGGCCGTTAAGCAGGGCATGGGTTTCTTTACGGTTATGGGTTTCTATAAAGCCTATTTTTACATCAATACCGTTGCGAAGCAGGGTATGGGCTTCCTGCAGCATACGAAAAGTTTTGCCTACACCGGCACTCATGCCAATGTAGACCTTAAACTTTCCTTTTCTCGATTTTTGTATTAAATCAAGAAAATGCTTTACGTTATCATCTCGTTGTTCCATTAAAATGAAATTGCCAGTGCTGTAGATACAAACGTATTGCTGCTTTTTGTGGTGTCGCCTTTCACAAATACATCGTCTTTACTATTTAAACTGCGTGCCTCTATACGCCACATTACATTGCTGTAAATGCTGTAATCAAAGTTTAGTGAGTAGCCAAAGGTTTTAAACCCGTTCGCTGTCTCTGTGCTGATGATAACACCATCTTCATCGGCATAATATTCGCCCCGCGCACTAATAGCTGCTTTACTGCTAACGGCATACTTTGCAATAAGTACAGGCGAATACCAGCTACTATAACTCTTACTGCCTTTGGTTTTTTGTTCGGCACCGATGTCAAAACCTGCAATTAAACCTAATTTATCGTTAAGCTGAAACTGCCCGTAAAAGTTATGAAAGTAGCGCATGCGCTTATCAATTTGGGGCTTGTCGTTACCTACAAACGAGCTACTGTTTAATGTAACCTTAGCAGAAGGCTTGAAGGTTAGCTGATGCCCAAACGCAAGGGTTTTGTTGCCATCCGGCCTTTGTATACGTTGCCAGCCATTAAGCACTAAGCCACTAATAAACCATTGCCCTGATGGCGATGTGTACGATATTTTTGCCCCTGCCTCATAATAAGGGGAGTTGTCTGCCAATATGCTTCGTGTCAGGTTCCAGCAGTCTTTACCAATGGCGCTTTCGAATCCAATATGCGAACTAAATATTCCAGCGTCTACCCACAGGCTGGCAGTTTTAGATAGTTTAACGCCCGCATTAGCCTCGTATACATTTTTCATTACACCTGCTTCGGCAGCGAGGTTAGCATTTGCATACGTACCTGCCATAAGCGCCAGGTTGCCGCGTACGCTACCATTATCATAAGCTGCCTTTATTAAACCAAGGTTAAGCGCTACCTCGTTATGGCGGTTGTGTGAATAGATAAATGCAGGGCGGGTATTGTTTTCCGGCTGGTTAAAATCATAAGTATAATAGGTTTCTACATAACCGCTGAATTTCAACGACGGAATCTCTGAGGGCGGAAGTATTTTAATGGTATCGGTTTGTGCTGTTGCGGCAAAGCCTGTTGCCAGCAGTGCGGCTATTTTAAAGATGGTTTTCATTACTTTAGTTTGTCCAATGCTAAGTTAAGTTGTAATACGTTAAGTTTTTCGGTTCCTAATAGCCCTAAAAGCGGTTTTTCAAGGTGTTGGGCTATAAGTTGGTTTATCTGGATTTCGCTTACATTACGTGCCTTTGCTATCCGCTTAACCTGCACGTTAGCCGCTGCCAACGAAAGGTGGGGATCAAGCCCACTGCCACTGGCCGTAACCATTTCGGCAGGGATGTCTTTTTTAGCGATACCGGGGTTTTTCAGCAAAAAGGTATCTATTCGGGACTGCACAAGTGCAAGGTAATCAGGGTTAGAAGGCCCTTTGTTGCTGCCGCCTGATCCTGCGGCATTGTAATCTACCGCGCTGGGACGCGGCCAAAAATACCGGTCTTTTGTAAAAGCCTGTGCTACGTTAGTATGGTAGTGCTTGCCATTGCCATTGGTTACAAAGCCATTGCCTTGGTTAGGTGCCAGTTGTGCAATACCCCAAATACTCATGGTATAGAAGCCCGAAAAGAACAGAGCGCAAAATAAGGTGAGCCTGATGGCGGGTATGATGTTAGTTTTCATTATGTTATAATTTAGAAGAATAAAGAAACCAGCATATCTATTAATTTGATGCCGATGAACGGAATTATGATACCGCCAAGCCCATAAATGAACAAGTTGCGGCGCAGCAGGGCAGAAGCCCCTATGGGTTTATATGCCACTCCTTTTAATGCCAGCGGTATAAGAAACGGGATTATAATCGCGTTAAACAGTACTGCCGATAGTATGGCGCTTTCCGGGCTGTGCAGGTGCATAATGTTAAGCCCCTGTAATTTAGGTATCGCTACAATAAACAGTGCCGGAATAATAGCGAAGTACTTAGCGACATCATTAGCAATACTAAAGGTGGTAAGCGTACCGCGTGTCATTAACAACTGCTTGCCAATTTCTACAATTTCGATAAGTTTGGTCGGATCGTTATCAAGGTCTACCATGTTACCGGCCTCTTTTGCGGCTTGTGTGCCGCTGTTCATAGCAACGCCCACATCGGCCTGGGCAAGCGCGGGTGCATCATTAGTACCGTCGCCCATCATGGCCACCAGCTTACCGCGAGCCTGCTCGGCTTTAATGTAATTCATCTTATCTTCAGGCCTGGCTTCGGCAATAAAATCGTCAACACCGGCTTTTTCAGCAATAAATTTGGCGGTTAAGGGGTTGTCTCCTGTAACCATTACCGTTTTTACACCCATTTTACGCAGGCGCTCAAAACGCTCGGCAATGCCGGTTTTTATAATATCCTGAAGCTCTATTACACCCAACACTTGTTCATTTTGGGCAACAACCAGCGGCGTGCCGCCGTTGCCGGATATTTTTTCTACTACTTGAGTAACTTCGGCAGGAAATATATTGCCTGCTTTTTCTACGAGGGTTTTAATAGCATCAAAGGCTCCTTTGCGAATGCGGGTTTCGTTAAAGTCGATACCCGAACTGCGGGTTTCGGCAGTGAATTTTATAAACCTCGGACTTTGCACATTAAAACTTTTAGGGTCAACGGCCCCTAACTCGATAATCGACTTCCCTTCGGGCGTATCATCGCTCATAGAGCTTAATACGGCTGCTTTAATAAAGCCTTTTTCATCGGTGCCGGCAGCAGGATAAAAATGGGTGGCTTTACGGTTGCCGATGGTTATAGTACCGGTTTTATCAAGTAACAGTACATCTATGTCGCCCGCTGTTTCTACCGCCTTGCCCGATTTTGTTATAACATTGGCACGCAATGCCCTGTCCATGCCCGCTATGCCTATTGCCGATAACAGCCCGCCAATAGTTGTGGGGATAAGGCACACAAATAAGGATATGAACGATGCTATGGTTATGCTAATGTTGGCATAATCGGCAAAAGGTTTTAGCGTGGTACAAACTATTATAAACACAAGTGTAAATCCTGCCAATAGTATGGTTAAGGCAATTTCGTTAGGTGTTTTTTGACGTGATGCGCCTTCTACAAGGGCTATCATCTTATCAAGAAAACTCTCTCCGGCGTTGGTGGTTACCTCAACAATTATTTTATCTGAAAGTACTTTTGTACCACCTGTAACCGAACTTTTATCGCCACCTGCCTCGCGTATTACAGGGGCACTTTCACCGGTTATGGCACTTTCATCTATGGTAGCAAGGCCTTCAATAATTTCACCATCAGTCGGGATTATGTCGCCTGCCTCACAAACAAACTTATCGCCTTTTTTAAGGGTAGATGAGGGAACAATTTGTACTTCATCTTTATAAATTTCGCCAATAAGTTCTATTTTTTTGGCAGGTGTTTCTTCCCTTGTTTTCCTGAGGCTGTCGGCTTGTGCCTTACCGCGAGCTTCGGCAATAGCCTCGGCAAAGTTGGCAAATAGCAGCGTAAACAACAGTATCAGGAATATTATAAAATTGTAGGCAAAACTGCCCTGGCTTGTCTCGCCGGTAAGTATCCAGATGCATACACACAGCATAATGGCAGTACCAATTTCTACAGTAAACATTACCGGATTTTTAATGAGCGTAGCAGGGCTAAGTTTTATAACCGCCTGTTTTAGCGCCTGCTTTACCAATGTAGGTTGAAACAGGCTTGCATTTTGAGTTTTCATTTAAATGTGTTTATTGATATAATGAAAAATATTCGGCGATAGGGCCCAGCGTGAGCGCAGGGAAGAACGACAAGGCTGCAACAATAAATATTACTGCAAATACCATAAAGCCAAAGGTTGAGGTATCGGTTTTAAGTGTACCGGAACTTTCGGGCACGTGCTTTTTAGCGGCAAGCAACCCTGCAATGGCTACGGGGCCTATAATAGGCAGGTAGCGCGCCATTAGCATAACAATACCTGTAGCGATGTTCCAAAACGGGGTGTTATCACCCAGGCCTTCAAAGCCACTGCCGTTATTTGCTGATGATGAGGTAAACTCATATAGCATTTCGCTAAAGCCATGATAACCTGGATTGGCCAGCCAGCCTGCATAGGCTTCAGGGTTACCCGCATACAGGTGGCTTGCCAATGCAGTACCTGCCAGTATAAGAAACGGATGCAACAACGCTATTATCATGGCTATCTTCATTTCTTTAGCTTCTATTTTTTTACCAAGGAACTCCGGTGTGCGGCCTACCATAAGCCCACTTATAAATACACCCAGTATTATAAAGATGTAAAAGTTGAGGAACCCTACGCCTATACCGCCATAAAAGCAGTTAACCATCATACCTAACAGGGTAGTGGCACCACCAAGCGGGGTAAAGCTATCGTGCATGGCGTTAACAGAGCCGTTACTGGTACAGGTAGTATAGGTAGCCCAGTTTGCCGATGACACCGCACCAAATCGTACCTCTTTACCTTCCATGCTGCCCATTTTTTGCGATATGCCCATGTTATCGATCGCGGGGTTACCACCCGTTTCTCCAATAACGGTAGGCAGTAGCAGTAACAAGAACCCAAGCGTCATTACACCAAAAATGGTATAGGCTAACTTTTTGCGCTTTAGCACATAGCCCAATGCAAATATCAGCGCGATGGGAATTAATACGATGCTTACGCTTTCTACAATGTTGGTAAAGTAGTTGGGGTTCTCCATAGGGTTGGCAGAATTTGGCCCGTAAAAGCCACCACCATTTGTACCCAGTTGTTTTATGGCAACAAAGGCTGCCACGGGGCCACGGCTTACATCCTGGGTTTTACCCTCTAATGTGGTAATATGGTCTTTACCCTCAAAAGTCATTGGTGTGCCGTTAAATACCAGTATAGTAGCTACTACAATACACAAAGGAAATAACACACGTGTGGCAGATCGTACAAAAAAGCTGTAAAAATTACCCAGTGTAGCCGATGTTTTTTCTTTCATGGCCATAAAAACCACAGCACAAATTGCCATACCACAAGCTGCACTAATAAACTGCCATAGCATAAGGGTAAGCTGCCCTAAGTAAGAAAGGCCTGTCTCGCCGCTATAATGTTGCAGATTAGTATTGGTTATAAAGCTTACCGTGGTGTTAAAAGCAAGGTCGCCGGTCATGGCAGGATTAGCATCGGGGTTTAGCGGAAGCCAGTCCATGTTAAGCAATACGAACATTGAGAGCAGGAACCACACGAGGTTAATGGTAAGCAATGCACCAAGGTGCTGTTTCCAGTTCATCTCTACTTTATCATCTATGCCTCCCATTTTAAAGAAAAACCGGTCTATTGGGTTAAATAGTTTATCGGCCCAGGTAGGTTCATAGTTAAATATTTTGCCAATGTAACGCCCTAATGGGATGGCAAGCAGCAATACAATGCCATACATGGCAACGATGCCTAAAATTTCGGTGTTCATTAATTAAAATTTTTCAGGTTTAACAAGTACATAGCACATGTATGCAAATACAAATAGTGCTGTAATAAATAATGCTGTCATGATTTTGGTGTTTTAGATTTTGTCGAAAAAGTCGACCGATTTAAAATAAAGAGTACACAGTGCTATGCCTGCTACGATAAGGATAATTGCTGTTTCCATAAAGTAGTTGCTAAACCCCAGATGTATTTATCTGGGAAATATATTCCTGTTTTAAGGAGGGAGGGAAAAGTTTTGAAACGGTGCAATGTTTAAGCTCCATAAAAGTGGAAACGTAATATACATACACGTTGCCAATGGCATTTTTTGTTTCGTTACTACCGGTACTAAAAAGCAGTTCGGCTATATCAAGGCATTTTTTTGCACGGAGTATGTTGCCAAGCCGTATGCAATTTTTTGTTATCTCTGCAAATTGAGCAGCTTTAGCAGCAACTGTTTTTACATTGTTTTTCATTTTAAAACTATTTTATGTTCTGTACCTGTATAGCCAAAACACGTACCCCTTTAATAGTTTAGTGTTAAATGATTTATTATTAGGCATTTATGGTTTTATTGATACCTGTGCCAAATAGAAACCCTATCATTTTGATAAGGCCAATGCTTTCAAAATGATAGGGTAGTAGGGAAGAATGTGTAACTTTAACTAAGATATACTGTATTCGTCTATCTTACGGTATAGGGTAGCGATACCAATATTAAGCAGGCGCGCCGTTTCGGCTTTGTTGCCATTGGTATGGTTAAAGACTTTTTGAATGTGTAATTTTTCGGCAGAAGCCAATGAAAATGCCGATAAAATCTTTGTTTCGCCATCCGAAGCATTTTCTGTTTCTGCCAGCCTTATTTCGGCAGGTAACGTGTCAACCGAAAGTGTGTTGCCGGTTTCTAAGATAACGCTGCGTTCTATAACATTTTTAAGTTCGCGAATGTTGCCCGGCCAGTTGTGGTGCTTAAGAGCAGCTATAAAGTCTGGGGCCAATACTGTATTTTTTTTATTTATTTTAACGGCAAAAGTCTTTAAGAAGCCGTTAGCCAGAGCTTCAATATCTGCAACACGCTCTCTCAGTGCAGGCAGTTTTATGGCAAAGATAGAGAGGCGGTAAAACAGGTCCTGACGAAACCGGCCTCCTTCGATCTCTTTAAGCAAATCGCGGTTTGTTGCGGCTATAATACGCACATCGGCTTTGGTTATTTTGCTTTCGCCAACTTTAATATACTCCCCGTTCTCTAAAACGCGTAATAATTTTGCCTGCAGGTCAAGCGGCATTTCGCCTATTTCATCTAAAAATAAGGTGCCTTTATGCGCTTCTTCAAAAAGGCCTTTTTTGTCTTTAACAGCACCCGTAAAAGCGCCTGCAATGTGGCCAAACAATTCGCTCTCCAACAGGTCATGGCTAAAGGCAGAGCAGTTAATGGCAACAAAATTTTTATTTTTCCTGGGGCTTGCCTGGTGCGTGGCGTTAGCAAACACCTCTTTACCGGTTCCTGTTTCGCCGGTTAGCAAAACAGTGGTATCTGTACCGGCTACTTTTTTGGCAAGCTCTATAGCAAGGGCAATAGGCTTAGAAGACCCTGTAATACCATCAAAAGAATATTTTTTTTCGAGCTTTTCTTCTAACTGCACTACGCGGCGGCTAAGGCTATTCTTTTCGAGCGCACGCTGTAATAGCGGAATAATCTTGTTATTGTCATCGCCTTTAACAATGTAATCAAAGGCACCATTTTTTATGGCCTGCACACCATCGGGTATATTTCCGTATGCGGTAAGAAGTATTACTTCGGTTTGGGGGTAGGTTTCCTTAATTTTCAGGGTAAGCTCTACGCCGTTGCCATCGGGCAGCTTTACATCGCACAGCACAATGTTAACTTCTTCTTTAGCCAGTTTGGTCAGCCCGGTTTTGCAGTCGGCCGCCTGTATCACATCAAAACCTTCCAGCGTTATTATGCGCGCCATAAGGCTTCTTAGCTTTTCCTCGTCATCTATTATAAGGATCTTATTCACAACAAATTTTTGTGTAAAATTAGCAATTATAATAGTTTAAATGCAAAACTAAATGTTGGATGAAATGATTGTACATCAAAAGTTAAACCCATTAGCATTTTAAATATATTGGTATTATATTTGCATTATAATAACTACTATTTGGGGTCGACTGGTTTTGACAGCAGGCCGAACTGAACAGTAAGCACGTCGAGAACTGAGACAATTCTCGTTAATAAATGGTCTTACAATTTTAAACGGCGAAAATAACTACGCTCTAGCTGCATAATCTAAATTAAAGTAAGATTAGCCTCGTTCCTGCAAGGCAGGAAAGCGAGATTCTCCTAAAAAGCCCTGGTTTATGGCGTTTTGTATAGGGGAACCGTAAAAGTAAACCTGGGGGTCTTTTTGCTTCGCGGAGGCCCTGAGAAAACAGAAGCTAAGTAGTGTGTGGCGGTTTCTGGCCTTGCACACTATCGAAAAACCAAGCAGAAACTAAACGTGTAGAAAGCTCTTCGCTTCCCTGTTTGGACCCGGGTTCGATTCCCGGCGATTCCACTGAGACGGTTTAAGGCATACTTTTCAAAGTTGCCAAAAACGCACAAAATGTCTCGAAAAGCCTATAAAACCTGCAACTTTGAACGTTTGCAGGTTTTTTTATTTTCCCCCTGTACCGTCAAAATTTGCAAAAGTGCTTAAAGTTTCTTTGGCAAAATCGGGGCAGTTTAAAAATGGAACACCTATCAAGAAAGGGATGCTTAAAAATCCTTTGCCTTTGTGATGACCTACCATCAATAATTTGTGTGGGCTGAGCGTTTTCGTTAATTATTAATTAAGAGATAATAATTATTAATTTTAGAATATTATAATTGACTGTCAGCAGTTCTTTTATTTTTATAACTAAATAAACCATATATAAGCATAAGGACCATCCAAATTGAAAATATAACACCAAAGTAATATTTGATAATTGAATCATGAAGATATTGTGGCTTATAGAACAACCTATCCAGTATTGTAAATTTTTCAGACAGTGCATTCCTGTCAAAATTATTTCTAATTGCATTTAACGGCTCACCATTATTAGCCCTGTAATACTGAACATCTGATGCGAGTTGTGAAGGTATAATTTGAGACTCAACGTTATATTTTTTCAATAGTGTATCCAGCCTTTTAAAGTAGTAAAGCATTGAGTCCTTTCCATAGGTGTAAATCAGTTGATGCCGCTTTACAGCAGCTGTGTACTTTTGTTTGTCTGCAGGAATCTTATTGAGCGGTTGGAATAAAGAATTATTCTGTAAAAATACACAAATATCCTCGTCATATTTTGGGTTTACTTCCTCGCCTTTAAAAATAATAATTGTGCTGTCCTTTACGATTTGCTTTGCAATTATCCTTTCGTTTAGCGCCTCTTTATCAAATCCTATACTATCTAAAAGCGCGCTGGTTTTACCGGAAATCTTATCAAGGTCAACGGTTCGTACTTTCAATGTGTCAATACTATAATACGTACTTTCTGTAATGTAGTTATCATCCGAAATTTTGATACTGTCCGTCTGCTCTATAACAGGGTAAGGTTTTGGATATAAAATATTTATTACATTAAATAACTTATCAGACGTATAAGAAGTGTACTTGTATAAAAATGGATTTAGAATATTTAGTAGCGATTTATCTTTGTTAAAAGCGGCTTCCGGTAATTCTGTTTTCAGTTTTGCATTCATTCCAAAGCTGTAGCTTATAAAAAAGGAGAAAGTTGCAAAAGAAACAACTAACAATAACAAACTGATTTTAAAGAATGATGTAGTTGAATATCGCTGCCGGGAATGATTTAGGATTAAAAAAATTAAAAAAAAGAATAAAAAAATTCCACTTACAAAAAAGTGGGAGATAGAAACATCATCATAAAATTTAAATCGGTAAAACTCGGTATAAATATCAATGTTGCTAATTCCCTCAAACGTAAAATAACCATATAAAAAATACGCAATATGTATAACCAAAAGTATTACAAAGGACTTAACAAAAAACTGTCTTAATTTTGGGCTCATATTTCGGGATTTATACCTGTAAATATACCGATTAGCGGTTACATTGGCAATTACAATTATGACTAATTTAAACTAATAGTGCTTTTATCAAGTACACTGGCTGCTATAATTATGCTCTGACTCCAAGGCTGGCAATATTGGTATTTTCAATAAATAAATTTGCTAATTACGAGTAAATATAAAACAAGGCGCAACTACACTTGCTTATTGCTATCTTTGAGTAGTACACCTTAAGAAAAACACCTATTAATACCATTCCTGCAAAGAATATTTCTTACCTTCAAATACATGAATGACCTGTATTACACATTTATCAAGCCTGAAAAAGCACTTGCTGATTTTGTTGAGAGCTTTGGTATGTTTCATCTAAAGTCGGCTGAGGCAAAGGAAGTTGTTATTATACCTGATGGAAAGGTAGATTTGTTTTTTTTAAGATCGGGATCTAAGCCCTTTCAGGTACTTCTTACCGGATTGGAAACCGAACCGAAGCAGCGGAGCATGGCACCAGACACATTTTTTTTTGACATCAATTTTAAACCGTTGGGTGTTGAATATATTTTGCAAACCACCATTGCCGATGTGGTAAACAGCGCAAAATACCTGCCGGACGATTTTTTAAATTTTAGCAGCACCGATTTAATAGATTTTGAAGCATTTAGTAAAAAAGCGGCAAATATTATAAAAATGCTCCTGCCCAAAGAAATTGACTTTCGGAAGCAAAAACTATTTGAATTAATTTATGCCTCGAACGGTGAGATAGCCATACAGGAACTTTCTGAACGTATTGGGTGGAGCAGCAGGCAAATAAACCGCTATTTTAAAAGCCGCTTTGGTATGTCGCTTAAGGCATATTGCAACATCCTGCGCTTTAGGAAATCTCTTAATCATATAGCACACGGAAAGATATCGCCAGAACTTAATTTTACCGACCAAAATCATTTTATAAAGCAAATAAAAAAATTTTCGGGCGTGGTACCCACGGAATTATCTAAAAATCAAAACGACCGATTTGTACTATTATCCGTTTTAAAACAGCAGTAGTTTTGAATTATAATTTTAATTCTTAAATGATGCTTATACAAAACAAATCTATAGCCATTGTGGGCGGTGGCCCCGGAGGGCTTACGCTTGCACGGCTTTTACAGCTAAAAGGTGCTAACGTTAACGTTTATGAACGTGATGCCGATGAATATGTGCGTGTTCAGGGATCGCCACTTGACCTGCATACAGAGTCCGGGTTGGCGGCTTTAACGGAAGCTAACCTTCTAAACGAATTCAAGGAGAACTTTTTGCCGGGAGCTGACAGGATGATTATTACCGACCAACATGCAACAGTACTTTACAACGACCACGCCAGTAAGCAACATGAAAATTTTGGACATGAACATTTTAGGCCGGAAATAGACCGCGGGGCACTGCGAAAAATACTGCTGGATTCTTTAGTACAAGGTACTGTAACATGGGGCAGCCACTTTGTTGGCATGGAAAGACGGGGAGAGGGATGGGTATTGAATTTTAAAAATGGCATGAATGTTTATGCTGATATGTTAATTGCCGCTGACGGAGCAAATTCTAAAATACGTCCGTATATAACCGGTACAAAGCCCTTTTATTCAGGAATTACAATGCTCGAAGGGACTGTTTATACTCCTAAAGTAAGCACTCCTAATATAAATTCACTTATAAATGGCGGAAAGATCATGGCATTTGGAAAAGGGGAAAATTTGCTGATGGGGCAGAAGGGGAATGGGGAAATAGGTTTTTATGCAAGCTTTAAAACCCATGAGAGCTGGACAACGAACAGCGGATTGGACTTTACAGATAATTTACAGGTTTTAAATTGGTTTGTAGGACAATATTCCGGGTGGGCTGCCGTATGGCAGGAGTTATTTGCAAATGCATCTGCACCTTTTATTCCACGACCAATTTATTGTACCCATACAGACCAGGCCTGGGAGGCACATACAAATATTACATTGCTTGGCGATGCGGCACATGTAATGCCGCCATTTGCCGGCGAAGGGGTTAATATGGCTATGCTGGATGCCCTTGAACTTAGCCGATGCTTAACATCAGATAACTACTATACTTTACGGGAAGCGATATCTGGTTACGAAATTGAAATGCGCAAAAGGGCAGCAATTGCTGCGAAGGAATCGTTAGATAATGGCGAGCTTATGCATTCTGAAAACGCCTTATCAGCAATGCTTGAGATGTTTAATAATCATTGAATCAAAACCTATTCAACGGTATGCTCATCAGTGATAATCAATGACCAAAATATTAAAAGCTATTGCCTAAGGGTTTGATACAAAGTCTCGCAATAAAAAACGCCATAGTAAATGCTATGGCGTTTAAGTTAAAGAAAGATGAAAATTATTTTTTGATCAACGTTTGCTGTAAGGCACGCTGTCCGTCTGCATGGATGCTTATAATGTAAGTACCCGATGTTAGCTGAGCCGTTGAAAGTTGTACTTTACCTGAAACTGCTTTTAAATTTACAGTGGTTAAAGGAACGCCTAATAAGCTGTATACCGTTAGGTTTTCGGCCTGTTTGTATTCCGTACCCAAGTCATAAGAAATTATGGTAAAATCCTGGGCCGGGTTAGGTTCAATTTGCATTGCAGCAGCTTTTTCCGGAGCAATACGTGCTGTTATAGCCTCATTATTAATAAACTCTATAGGGAACGTATTGTAACATCCCTGTCTTTGGATCACGATCTCGTCAAGGCCGCCATCAAAGTTACTATTAGGGATAAATGTTGCGCTAAAGGTAAAAGTTACCGGATTCCCCGGGATGGAAGCTGGCAGGGTCATTGTTGCCGGGGTGTACGTTCCAAAATTATTTAAACTGGAGAATGTAAACGTTACCGGGAAAAGCTCCCCATTCTGAATATCTGCCGTAATTTGGTATTGGCCGTTGATAAACTCAACTACAATATTATTAAATGATAATTTACAATTTGGATACGAAGGACAGTCCTCGTTAGGAGCAATGGTTATAATACCGCTTTCATAGATACATCCATCCTTGTTTACAACAAGCTGGTAATTCCCCAGCTGGTTTAACGGCTGGTTTTGTACGTTGGTATTGGAGCCTTGTCCGGCAATCTGATTGTTTACAATCCATTGATAAGAAGTAACCGTTCCTAATGGGGCTAATATAAAAGGTGTGGGTGTTGTGCCCATGCAAATATCGTAAAACCCTCCGGGGAAATCCCACAAAAATGGGTGTGGTACGGTAATACTGGCTGTGGCATCGCACCCGCCTGCCGGGCCTGTGTAACTTACAAGGTATGCACCACCATCATTAACTTCAATAGAAGTTCCTACGGCTCCATTACTCCAGTTATATAATCCACCCGTTACAGGATTTGTTACATTAATTTTTACTTTATACGGTTCGCAACTGGTTATGCTGTAACTCAACATTGGTAGTGGTGTAGGTGCAAATACCCTAACCGGGATTATTGTATTAGCGGTACAACCATTGCCTGTGGCATATCGTACTTCCAGTGTGTAGTTGTATGTTGCAGGTGGTAACGTTCCTGGTACTACAAGTGTAAGGTTGGCCGTTGTTGCCGCGGTCCAGGTACCGGCTGCTCCTGCTACAGGGGTGTTATTTAATAGCCAACGTCGCTCTACATTATTGCCTTGAACGTTACCCTGTAAGGTGGTCTGTTCTCCTTGGCAAATACTACTACTGCCCGTAATACCCACAAACGGTACAGGAAGTATGGTAACTGATGCATTGCCAAGCCCTGCATACTTGCAGCCTCCTGTTCCTGCCAGTTTTACCCAATAGGTGCCGGTCGCTGTTGGAGAATAAGTTGCCGTAGTTGTTGTTGCAACTTCCGTAGTGCCGTTCATCCAGGTATAACTTGAGGGTGTTGCCCCACCGCTAACCGAAGTGTAGGTAATTATAGGTGGTGTGCCTGTACAAACTACCGCTGGGTTAGCACTTAAAGTACCATTAAATAGCTGACTGTTTACCGTAACATTTATAGGGTTGCTGCTAATAGTACATCCTAATGCAGTTGTAGCCTGCAAGGTTATGGGGAAGGTACCACCTGTATTAATACTTACTACTGATGTAGCACTTGTTGCATGATAGGTACGGCCTGCAAAGTGCCATGTGTAATTGTTAGCCGCATTATAATTAGAGATTGTTAGCGTTATGGGCTCGTTGGCACAATAATTTACATCTGCCAGGGTAAAATTCAAATTAGGTAATGCCGGTAAAACCAATGTCTTCATTATGGTACAGCTTGGCTTACCCGGTGCAGTTGAACTTACGGTCATGTAGTAATTATAAGTTCCCGGCGCCACGTTGTTTAACGTAATGGACTGCCCCGCCTGAGGAGTAGCAATTCCGGTACCAGTAAAGGTATAGGCTATTGGTATAGCCGGGGTATTAAAAATGGTTGAATTATTTTGCAGCGTAACATTGTATGTTAAATTGTTTCCGGAGTTACAAGCAATAGTGGAAACAAAATCCGGCGTATAATTTTTAGTGATCGCTACACTTCGGGTTACTACACAGGTTGGGAAAATTAATTTCACCGTAATGATGTGTACCCCCGGAATAATTGGTGAAACCTGATCGAAGCTGGTAAAATAAGCGCTTGTTGGCCCACTGCTGCTCAACGATATAAACTGGCTTCCCAGCCATTGAACACTTGTTGGCGCCGGCCCTGTGTAATTAAACTGCGCAAATAGCTTGTCGCATTCTGCCCAGCCACCTGTTAAGGTAACATCAGGGCTTGGAGAGCATTCACCGAGGCCTGTACCGGGATTGCAATTTTCCTGAACGGTAACAGTTTGCGACTGCGATGTACATCCGTTAATATCAGTCACCCTTACATAATAAGTACCTCCGGGGTTTGCACCCGTTATGGTGTAAGTAGCGCCCCCGGCGCCAGAGACTTGTGTTCCGTTTTTGTACCATTTATACGATACTGCCGCCGTAATGCCACTACCGCTGTTAGAATATAAGGTTAGGGATTGGTAGGTAGCAGGGCAAACTATGAAGCTTGAACCCGGCGTGATGGTAATTACTTTTTTAGGGTAAGCTATTACTACATCTGATGCTGTTAACACACCACAGCCATTAGGCGAGTTTATGGTGGCAGTAATAGCATAATTTATATTAGGGGAAGTAGTTGCACCACTGTATGGATATGGAAAGCTGTAGTTTCCGGAAGCATTTACAGCAGTGTTGGTAGTTGTACCGTTACCAAAATTCCAGGTTATGGTACCTGCCGTTATTGCCGGCGTTGCCGAGAGGCTTACATTTAACACATCACCAAAGCACAGTGAGGCTGGCGCCGACAACGTTAGCACCGGATTTTGCAGTACGGTTACATTAAAGGTTGCTGTTGCATCCGGGTTACATTTTTTAACGCGAACCTGGATAGATCCTGTTACCGGGCCGCCGGAGGTTTCGTTCCAGTTTATAGTTACGGTACCGGAATTGACTCCGGATACAATACTCCCCAATTCTGCAGGGACAGTCCATTCAATAAAGTCAGGGGTTACTCCCCCAAGGTTAACGGTAAAACTACTTTGCGAACTTGGGCAAAATGTTGTAGCATTGCTGTTACTTGTAATTACAGGAACAAGGTTTAATGGCGAAATTGTCCTTGTTAATACCGGCGATAGGCATCCAAGTGGCCCTGTGGAGCGCCTTTGTACAGTTATCGTGTAGCTGCTCGCATTGGCGTTAAATTGCGCAGTCATAGTATTACCCGTATTTGGGCCGAGTATGGTACCGTTACTAACCGACCAAACCAATATTGTATTTGGCTCTGTATTGTTAAATGTATATTGGTAAGGTTGGCCTGCACAAACCTGAGCATCGCCCACAATGGTTCCAACAGGAGCCGTAGGTGTTTGTTCTACCGTTATAATTTTTTGTGCACTGCAGTAAGAAGGCGATGTGGCAGTAAGGGTATATACACCTGCTGCAGTGAAAGGGTTGCTGAATGTGTTACCGGTTGATGTGGCCACGGTGACATTACCATTTTTTAATACCCATGTCACGCTGCCCACAATGGATGTGTATACGTTGGCATTTCCGCTACAGAATGCAGAAGCACCTAAAATTTCAATGGGTTTTAGTATGTTTACCTGCATTGTTGCATCGCCGGAGCAGCCTAAAATGGTATTAGTGTAATGGCAGCTTAAGGTGTATGTGCCTGCCTGTAGCCCATCTACAAATATTTCATTCCGCTGGTCGGTCGCAACAATATTGTTAAGTGAATTTCCCGACAATGAAAAGGTGTATTGGGTACTTGGATAAGAAGGCAACGAGAAAAGCCCCTGCTCGTTCAAACAAATATTTTTATTACCATCTATTACGCCCGATGTTCTTATAACCGGGATTTTAATTGTTGTCCAGGACATGCAGGTACATTGCGACCTGTAGCTTAAATAACCAAAGCCATCCGAATTGACATTGTTCCAGATAACGTCTACAGAGGTCCCGGTTATATTTTGCATAACCCCGCCTACAATGCTCCATTCGCCGGCACAATCAGAATCAGCCGAGTAAGAATGCACGTCATTGTTCTGGCAAATCACGGCCGGGTGGTTGATTACGGCTGCGGGGGCATTGGAGATATTAACAACAACTGAATAGGTTGCAGCGCAGCCACAGTTATTTGTAACAGTCAATTTTACAGGATACGTTCCCGGCTGGCTGTAACTATGGGTAGGCTCAAAGGCTGTAGAGTAGTTACCGTCGCCAAAGTTCCATGCATACGTAACGATGTCAGAACCACCGTTATTTAGCGATAGGTTCTGAAAATTAATAGGGCTGTTAAGGCAGAAATTAAGACTGTTTTCTGCCCCATAAAATTTAAAATTAGCCTTGGGGCTGTTTATTTTTTCTATACATACAGTAACACGCCTCGTAATATTTTTGGGGTAAGTTATCAGTACTTCAACCAGACCGCTGCCGGCGCTGCTCCAACTTACTGTACCAACCTTGTTGGCCGTACCGGATGTGGTTAATGTTCCGCCTGCCACTGTCCATTGTACATTTTGAACATCGGCACCATTAACGGTATAAACCACGGTGCTCAACTCGCATACCTTAACACATTGAGTGTTTTGTATTTCTTCGGTAAAGGTAGGGTTGTTGGGATTGGTTCCGCTGGAATCGTAAGAAATACAGCCTACCTGCGAATTCCAGCTGAGGTAGCTGTTAGTCTGTGCAATAAGGGAGGATTGAAATAAGAAGCAACAAAAAAAAGCAATTAGCAGCCGGGAGACGACATACTTCGGGGTAATTTTTTTCATAAGGTGAACGATTATATAGGTAAATAATTAGGTACTTTACACTTCACAGATGGGCTTTACCGGAGTACTATTTAAAGATCAATCGTATGCCAGTGCCAGTCAAGCCGGCAACTTACATCTCTTATGAGGGTCTTCAATTACACCTTAAAGTATCAGCTTTCTATGATATTGTTCCCTTTGATTTGCTTTTAAAGACTGTAAACAACCTCATTATCAAAGTGTCAGGGATATAGCAAACGTAGCGGAAAGGACTCTTGGTTGTTAAAATAAAAACGTTAATAAAAAGTTAAGTGCGGAAAATCCGTAACGCTATCTGCCAAATTACCAGTCAAATAAATTCTAAACCATCATAAACTATTCAGTAATTGCATAACTCGGTACTGTCCCAATTAGCTAAGTCACCTGTTGTTCTGAAAGCACAAATGATGTGATACACCTTTTTCATCTTCACATATTTTACATGTTGTAGAATGGCTAAAGAAATTGCTAACTTCCGTCTTGATAGATTTTACGAATACGTTTTAGTTGATATTTGCGCAAAAACGAGGTAATAAAATAATAAGGGTTTAATATTGACTTCGCGAACTATAGTAACTATATAGAAAAAATGACAAATCATAAAATTAGAACTCAGATACGCTTTATTTTATATTTTATAACAATAGCGGGCTTTCAATTTTCGGCACATGCATCAGAGCCTTTTATTACCACTTCAAATGCACCTAATACATTAGTTTTAAAGGAAAAATCTTCAAATCCCTCAATTTTAGTAAATGCAAACGCCGACAAAGGCGTAATGCGTGCTGCGCTAAATTTGCAAACCGATATTAGCAAAGTCACCGGCACGGCACCTTTACTATTTAATGAAGTTGCTAAAGGGCATATGCCTCTAATAATTGTAGGGACAATAGGTACCGGATCATTTATTGATGAGCTTGTAAAAGGTAAAAAATTTGAAAGTTCTTTATTGAAGGGAAAAACCGAAACATATATTATCCAAAATATTAAAAATCCGTTTGGAGGAACTGGCGAAGCAATAGTAATTGCGGGAAGCGATAAAAGGGGCACTATTTACGGCATATATGAGTTTTCTCAGCAAATAGGAGTTTCACCCTGGCACTATTGGGCCGATGTACCTGTAAATCATAAGGATGCATTATATTTTATTAAGGGAACCTATACCGATGGCGAACCTGCTGTAAAATACAGGGGCATCTTTTTAAATGACGAAGCTCCTGCCCTTAGTGGTTGGGCTAAGGAAACATTTGGAGGTTTTAACAGCAAATTTTACGAGAATGTATTTGAACTGCTGCTAAGGCTAAGAGCTAACTACATGTGGCCCGCAATGTGGGGTAGTGCTTTTTATGATGATGATCCTGCAAATGGGCCTCTCGCTAACGAGATGGGTATTATTATGGGAACATCACACCATGAGCCTATGGCAATGGCGCAGTCGGACTGGCATAGGTATATTAAGAAAAACAACCTGCCTAATGTTTGGGATTACTCTAAAAATGCTGATGTGCTTAATAAATTTTGGCAGGCAGGTATTGAAAGGAGTAAAAATTGGGAAAAGTTAGTAACTGTTGGGATGCGGGGCGATGGTGATGAAGCCATGAGCGAAGGTACCAATATAGGCCTGTTAGAAAATATTGTAAATAACCAGCGCAAAACCATTGAAAAAGTCACCGGGAAAAAAGCGGATAAGACGCCTCAGGTTTGGGCTTTATATAAGGAGGTGCAGGATTATTACGACAGAGGAATGCGCGTGCCGGATGACGTGATCCTACTGTTTTGTGATGACAACTGGGGTAATGTACGTAAACTGCCCGATCCCGAAAAAAAGATGCACAAAGGCGGCTACGGCATGTACTACCACTTTGATTATGTAGGCGGCCCCCGAAACTCTAAATGGGTTAATATAAGTCCTGTACAGCGCGTTTGGGAGCAAATGAACTTAAGTTACGAGCACGGGGTAAATGAGTTATGGGTAGTAAACGTTGGCGACCTTAAGCCTATGGAGTATCCTATTAACTTCTTTTTAGATATGGCCTGGAATCCTAAGCAATTTAATGCAGGAAACTTATTAGATCATACCCAAAAATGGGCGGAACAGCAATTTGGGAAAGAGCATTCGGCACAAATTGCAAACATGATAAATTTATATACTAAATACAACAGGCGTGTTACGCCGGAGACGCTGAACAGCACTACCTATAGTTTAGAAAACTATGACGAATTTAAAACTGTTGTTAACGATTACCGCTCCCTTGCCCTCGATGCTTTAAGGCTCTATGGGCGCATGCCGCAAAACCAAAGGGACGCGTATTACCAACTGGTGCTTTATCCTATTAATGCGTGCAGCAATTTATACGAAATGTATTATGCCGCCGCAAAAAACAAAGAACTTGCCGCAAAAAATGACCTGCTCGCCAATGCGTATGCCGATGAGGTTAAAGAATGTTTTAAGCGCGATTCGCTGCTGCAAAATGAGTATAATACTGAAATTGCAGGGGGTAAGTGGCCTCACATGATGGACCAGATACGTATTGGCTATTCTAAATGGCATGAGCCGGATAAAAATATAATGCCTGAAGTAAAATATGTTTCACAGAGCGATGTACCGTTAGAAAAAGTATTTGTTGAAAAAAATGGATATGTTGCAATAGAGGCAGAAAATTATGCACGTTTAAATAATTCGAAAAAAATAAACTGGCAGGTTATACCTGGTTTAGGGAAGACGAAATCGGGTGTTACTACATTTCCACAAAATGTGTCTCCCGCAACCGATGACAACATCTACCTGGAATATGACATAGAATTTACCTCTACAGGAGACCTTGAAGTGCAGTTGCTTTTAGCCCCAACATTAAACTTTAATGATAATAAAGGGTTACGCTACGAAATATCTTTTGACGGTAACGCCCCCCAAACTGTAAATTTTAACGGGCATTACCGTGGCGAATTAGGCAGGTGGCAGGCAGAGCATATCATCAGGTCCGTTACAAAACACACTATTAGTAATCCGGGCGTCCATAAACTAAGGTTCCGTGTTTTAAATCAGGGATTAGTATTGGAAAAAATACTTATAGATACCGGAGGGCTTAAGCCATCGTATTTAGGAGCACCGGAGAGTGACAGGAAATAAGATTAACTTTATTGCATTACTATATACATTCAACATTTTTTGTACATGAAAAAAATAGTCAACATACCACTACAAATCATAATTATTGCATTTTGTTGCGTTACTGCCTATGCAAACGATGGGCATAATTTATGGCTTCAAAAAGTGAAGGCTAATCCCGTTAAGGTAGTAGCGTCATCAAACTCTAACGCGATTTCAATAGCTACCCGCGAGTTGCAACAGGGATGGACGGGGCAGAGCAACGCAACGGTAAAATTAAGCCTTGTAAAGGATGCTTCAATCAAATCCGACGGCTTTAGGCTAAGCCAAAGTGGCGTTGAGGCAAAAACCGACATGGGCATTCTATACGGTGTTTACGAGTTACTTCGCCGCCAGCATTCAGGGCAACCGTATTCTTCGGTTGTTTCTAACCCGTCGTATAATCTTCGCATATTAAACCACTGGGATAATTTAAATGGCTCTATAGAAAGGGGCTACGCAGGCGAATCTATCTTTTGGCGTAAGGGTAACGACACTTTTACAGTTACCGAGGCAGATAAGGCGCTTTGGCAGGAGTATGCACGTGCAAATGCATCTATAGGTATTAACGCTGCGGTTTTAAACAATGTAAATGCATCGCCACAAATGCTGTCTACGCAATATTTAGAGCGTGTAAAAGCCATTGCCGATGTGCTTCGTCCTTATGGAATAAAAACGTATTTGTCTATAAATTTTGCCACTCCTATAAAATTAGGGAATTTGCCTACTGCCGATCCGTTAGATAAAAATGTAATTAAATGGTGGAAAGCTAAAGCAGATGAGATATACAAGCTGATACCTGATTTTGGTGGATTTCTGGTTAAAGCTAACAGCGAGGGGCAGCCTGGTCCACAAGATTATGGCAGAACCCATGCACAGGGGGCTAACATGCTTGCTGATATTCTTAAAAAACATAATGGAATTGTAATGTGGAGGGCTTTTGTATACAACGCAAGCGAAAAAGACAGGGCAAAGCAGGCCTACGCAGAATTTATGCCCTTAGATGGAAAGTTTAGCGATAATGTTATAATACAGGTAAAAAATGGCCCTATCGATTTTCAGCCACGAGAGCCGTTTAGCCCGCTATTTGGTGCAATGAAAAAAACACCGTTAATGGCAGAGCTTCAAATTACCCAGGAGTATTTGGGTCATTCGTATCAATTGGCATTTTTAGGCACCATGTGGGAGGAGTTCCTTAAAAGTGATACCTGGCAGGAAGGAAAAAACAGTACCGTAGCCCGTACAACCGATGGCAGTATATTTTCGCAACGCTACACAGCAATGGCCGGCGTAGCAAATATTGGGCTGGATGCAAACTGGTGCGGGCATCATTTTGCACAGGCAAATTGGTATGCCTTTGGACGCCTTGCTTGGAATAATGCACTAATGAGCGAAGCTATTGCCTATGAGTGGTTGCAGCTTACTTTTTTACCGGCCGAAGGTGGAAGCACCAAGGAGTGGGAAGATAACTTTATAAAGCCTGTACAACAAATGATGATGGACAGCAGGGAAGCTGTTGTTAATTATTCTATGCCGCTTGGGCTGCACCATATTTTTAGCGCTCATGAGCATTATGGCCCGGGCCCGTGGTATGCACCGGAAAAGGTACGTAAAGACTGGACACCACCGTATTATCATCAGGCAGGTAGTAATGGCATAGGTTTCGACAGGACATTAACGGGCAGTAATGCTGTAGCGCAGTACCATGAGCCATTGGCATCAGAATTTAGCTCGACCGAAAAATGTCCTGAGAAATTCTTACTGTATTTTCATCACCTTCCGTGGGATTTTAAGCTAAAAAATGGCAAAATACTTTGGGATGAGCTTTGCTATCGCTACCAGGATGGGTTAGATGAGGTGCGTAACTTTCAAAAAACATGGGATAAGGTTAAGCCATATATAGATGAGCAGCGATTTACAGAGGTGCAACACAAGCTGCAGCGCCAATGCAGGGATGCACAGTTTTATAAAGATGGCTGCGTGCTGTATTTTCAGCAGTTTAGTAAACGCCCAATTCCATATGATATTGAGCGCCCCGTTAACACGTTAGAATATTACGAGAAAACCGATCCGCTCACAATGCAGGAATCCATTAAACAGTAAAAATTGGCAACCGCTTAATAAAAATCAATCGTCGGTTCTAAATGGTGCTGCCGGTAATCCTTGAGTATTTATAAGGTTAGGATTTACCGGATTATCTGCCCACGCATAGCGTACATATTTGGGGTTACTAATCTGGTCATTCCACAGTATTATTTCAGAGCCTTCTATTGTAGCTTTCGCCCATACAAACTTTTTATCTGCACCGGCAATAGCAAATTCTGCCGGTGCTTCTCCATCCGATGTGTTAAGCCCCTTAGCGGCATTATTAAATGATACAATGATCTTATTCCCCTCTATTGAAGCAGACTTATAGAAAGGGGAGGTCACATTATCTTTGCCGTAAGCAACTTTTTGTACAGTAAGTGCTAAACGTTCGCCTACTTCTTTTTTCCTGTCAGGATGAATATCGTTCCACTCACCCAGATCTATCGCAACAGCCATACCCGTTTTTGGTATAGACAATGTTTTTGCCTGTGCTTCCCTAAATTTTGCCCATTGGCTTTCTGATGGTAAATAGCTATAATCCATATAACCGGGCAGCTGCACAAACAGGAAGGGGAGTTCTTTATTCCATTTGCTGCGCCAGTCCTGTATTAAGGCTGTTTGTAATTTGGTATAATCTTCAGGCTTACCTGTATTGCTTTCTCCCTGATACCATAGTAATCCTTTTATTTTATAATTTATAAATGGGGCGATCATGCTATTGTACAATGCAGTAGGCTGATTTTGAAGGTTGATTCCGTTTCCCGCTGGCCTGCCGAAAGGGGTATTTACTTTTCCTACTTTATAGTGCCAGTAACCCGTAAGGTCTAAAGTATCATTCCCGGCAATAAGCTGGTAAGGTTTATCAGGCACAAAGCCGCCCTTGCCCGAATTATTGGTTACCCGAACAACAAAAAGGTTTTTACCGTGCTTAAGCACGCCTTGCTGAATTTGGTAACGCCGTTGCGGATACATATATGTAGTATTCCCAATTTTTGAACCATTAATGTAAACTTCGTCGGCATCTACTATACGGCCCATGAAAACCTTTGCATTGTTAATATCAAAAGATTGTGGAATTTCTATTTCGCGGCGGTACCAAACCACTCCGTCAAGATCGCGCACGCCCTGGTCTTCCCAATAACCGGGTACTGCTATGGTGCGCCACCCTTTAGGCGAATATTTTGCAGTATACCACTGCTCAGTAATCCCTTTATCTTCCTCAGGAGGCGTGTTGGTATTTGCTGCGGGCCTCTTTGAGGCTATATATGTCGTGTCTTTATTTTTAGATATAAGTTCTAACTCCGCAGGAAACGCTTTAAAACCATTTTCACTAATCCATGATTCAATCGGTGTACCGCCCCAACTTGCATTTATTATTCCTATTGGTACGCCGTTATCTTCATAAAGTTTCTTAGCAAAGAAATAGGCTACAGCCGAAAAATCGGCAATGTTATCAGGTGTCGCAGTTTTCCATTCCCCCTTGCTAACATCATTTTGGGGTGTGGTTAAGTTGGTTGTGTTCTCTACAAAAAACTGCCTTATTTGTATATTATTCGCTTTGGCAACATCTTCGGCATACCGCACACTGTGCAATCGCATTTGGTGTACCATGTTAGACTGGCCTGCACAAACCCACACATCGCCAACTAAGATATCGTTAAGTACAACAGTATTTTTACCTATAAATTGCATCGTGTGCGGACCTCCCGCTTTTGTAGGCGATAAGGTTACGGACCAGACACCATCACCGGCAGTTTTTGTAAAATATTTCTTTTTATTAAAAATAACGGTAATGTCTTCGCCGGCAGTAGCCCAGCCCCATATTTTTATTTTTTCATCGCGTTGTAGTACCATCCCGTCTCCCAGTATTTTTGGTAATGAAATTTGGGAGCTGCCTGTCAAAAATGAAAGCAGGCTTATAATTATAAGGAGATATTTACAGAATTTCATATCGCAGAAATTATTTTGGTTTAATTAATAAATTACAAAGTAGCAATTATTGTACTTGATATAAAACATGGTAAGAATATATTAAAGAAAACGTTTTCGTACTTTTCTGATTATTATGTGCTAATAATGCCGGCGAACATCTATATTTGATATACTTATAGTCCAAGGTACTTTAACATAAGCAATAGCATTTTACTACTAATTATTTCCTAAAACTATTTATGAAACGTATACAAGCAAATATAGTATTATGGTTATTACTTACAGGTGTGAGTGCTAACTCGCAAAGTGTAAATGTAGCGTCGTTTAAAGATGCTTTTAAAGATGAATTTTATATAGGAGTTGCCCTTAACAGGCATCAGGCAATGAATGATAACGCCGCAGAGCGTAAACTTATTAGCGCTGAGTTTAACAGTATTTCGCCGGAAAATGACCTAAAGTGGGAAATTATACACCCTCTTAAAGATAAATATAATTTTGATCCTGCCGATGCCTATGTAAAAACAGGCAAAGATCTAAATATGTTTATCATTGGGCATACGCTACTATGGCATTCGCAAACTCCTAAATGGGTGTTTGAAGATGATAACGGAAACTTGCTTAAACGGGATGCTTTACTTGAAAGGCTTCGCGACCATATTAATAAAGTAGTAGGGCGCTACAAAGGTGTTATTAAAGGTTGGGATGTAGTAAACGAAGCACTTAACGAAGATGGTAGTTTACGGGCTTCTAAGTGGCATACTATTATAGGTGACGATTATATTGAAAAGGCATTTGAATATGCCCATGCCGCCGACCCTGAGGCTGAGTTATACTACAATGATTATAATTTATATAAACAGGAAAAGTGCAGGGGTGCTATAGATATTGTAAAACGTTTAAAAGCAAAAGGGCTGCCCATTAAAGCTGTGGGAGAGCAGGGGCATTACAGCCTCAAGTCACCATTTCTTAATGAGGTAGAAGCTACAATAAAAAGCCTCGTCGGGGTGGGAGTACAGGTAAATATCACAGAATTGGATATTTCTGTCCTTCCTGATAAAGGTGCAGCTGCAACAGCAGACGTAGCCAACAACGCTGCATATAATAAAGAACTTGATCCCTACAAAGAAGGCTTGCCTGTTGAAATCGAAAAGAAATTGGCCGACCGATACAAAATGCTTTTTGAACTGTTTGTTAAGTATAAAGGCAGTATAGACAGAGTTACTTTTTGGGGACTTTCCGATAAGGATTCCTGGCTTAACAATTGGCCAATAAGGGGGCGTACTAATTATCCGTTATCCTTTAACAGGGATTTGAGCACCAAAACTGAAGTAAAACAAGCAATATTACAAGCCTCTAAATAATACAGCACGATACATTAATTAAATTTATTTAGTTTACATAATGCCTGACGGAACCATCCCTCAGGCTCTTCCTTTTTAGTATGGCGTCAAAGTAAAATGTAAAACATTTTTATCTAAAAAGGATTACAAAGTTTGCGCTTCCCAAATTCATATAGTAAAATCAACTTGAAATTTATCAACATCCATCCTCTTACATTACATTTTTTAATATAATGTAAGAAGGATTATTAGTCTATAATTCACACTCTTTTGGGCTAAAAAGTTTCAAATTATCAATTTAACTATATTATTTATTCATATTATTTAAAACAGTCGGATTTCTACTAAAACGTATTCGTAGATTTCCGGATGCTTTTTAGAGCGTAACAAAAAGTAATTTTACATTTGGTCAATAATACTATAAGTGAAGTTTATTTAAGAATTAAAATTATTATGGTTGCTAACATTTGATTTACGAAATCGTTTTAGCTATTGTAGTAATTAATCTTGATTAAACAATCTGATAAATCAACATAAAAATAATTAACCGCTTTTACTTATGGAGAAAATCTACAAAGTATCTACACTACCAAGAAGTTTGATGCTCTTACTTGCATTGTTATTATTCGTACCGCTAAGTCATGCGCAGGGGCAGACAATTAATGTAACCGGGAAAGTTACATCCTCAGAAGATCAAATGGGTATCCCTGGTGTAGGTGTCCTGATTAAAGGTACTTCAAATTCAGTATCTACTGATCTTGACGGTAATTTCACTATTTCGGCACCCGAAAATTCTATTTTACAATTCAGTTCAATAGGGTTTAAAAGTCAGGAGGTTCCGGCATCGGCAAATCTTGCTATCACAATGGAAACTGACACCAAAGTATTAGAAGAAGTGGTAGTTGTTGGTTACGGAACGCAGCGTAAAGAGGCTGTAACAGGATCGGTAGCGTCAATTAAAGGCGACCAGTTACGCGAAATGCCTTCACCAAACGTTACACAGGCACTTCAGAGCCGTATTGCGGGTGTAGATATCGCGCAAACGTCAAGCAGGCCGGGAGCAGCTCTACAAATCAGAATTCGTGGTGCGAGGTCACTTACAGGAAACAATGATCCGTTGATAGTACTTGATGGTATTCCGTTTGGAGGCTCAATTGCTGATATTAATCCCGGGGATATTAAAAGTTTAGACATCCTTAAAGATGCTTCTGCTACAGCTATTTACGGCTCGCGTGGCTCTAACGGTGTAATATTAATTACAACAAACAAAGGTGTAACAGGTCAGGAAGCTAAGTTAACTTATAATGGTTACAACGGTATAAGAACCGTATTTTCGAGAGTACCAATGATGAGCGGCCCTGAGTTTGCCATGCTTCGTGCGGCGGCAGGCGAGATAGGTGTACAGTTTCAAAATACATTAGATGAATCTAATGATGTGAGTACAGACTGGCAGGACCTGATCTTGAAAAAAACAGGTATGATAACCAGCCACGATATAGGTATTTCGGGCGGTACAGAAAAAGGTAGCTACAACTTTAGTACGGGCTACTTTAAAGATGAATCGGTTATCCCATTACAGGATTACGAACGTTTTTCGTTACGTGGGTCTTTTGACCAGCATGTAGGTAACTATTTTCATTTTGGTATGAATACAACCAATAATTATGCTGTAACTAACAACGGTGCTGGTGTAATGTATGCAGCTTTAGGATTGTCGCCAATTATTAATCCTTACAATGAAGATGGCACCCTGAAAGAAACCGTATTACAGCAAACATCCGGCGCACAATGGACTCCTACAAGGGAACGCTTTGAGGCTGCAGGAGATGGGTTTGTAAATCAAAACAGGGCATTTAGTTCATACAACAGTTTGTTTGGAGAATTTAAGGTGCCGGGTGTTGAAGGTCTTAAATACCGTATGAATGTAGGTTTAAACTTCCGCCAGAGCAATGATGGTAGCTTTACAGGTAAAGGTGTATATAATGCTGTTTCCGAAACTCCTTCTACGGCATCTATTGCAAACGCTGTTACAAAAGAGTGGACTGTTGAAAACCTGTTAACGTATGACCGTGCGTTTGGTAAGCATTCAATAAGTGCTGTTGCATTATATTCGGCACAGCAAACCGAATACAACAGGTCTTCTGCTTCGGCAAGAAATATCCCAAGCGATAGTTTCCAGTTCTACAATTTGGGCCAGGCCAGTACTATAGCTATAGACCCTTCACAGCAAAATTACACTAAAAGGGGCTTAATGTCTTATATGGGACGTGTAATGTACTCGTTTGACGACCGCTATATGATAAGTGCTGCATTCCGTAGCGATGGTGCTTCTGTTTTGGCACCGGGCAACAAATGGCATTCCTATCCTGCAGTATCTGCAGGCTGGAATCTTAAAAAAGAGTCATTTATGCAGGGATTCACTAAACTGGACCAGTTAAAGTTCCGCGTAGGTTATGGAGAGGCATCTAACCAATCTATAGATCCTTACAAAACGCTTGGTGTTCTAAATACACGCCCATACAATTTTGGCAACTTGAACCAGGTAGGTTTATATGTATCTGAAGCACCAAATCCAAATTTAGGATGGGAGTATACAAAAACCTGGAACTATGGTGTAGACTTTGGCTTCTTTAATGGCCGTTTAACAGGTACATTAGATTATTATGTACAAAAAACAAGCGATGTACTATTTAGGGTAAACTTACCACCTACAGCGGGCGTAGGCAGTTATTTAGGTAACGTAGCCGAAACCCAGAATAAGGGTCTTGAATTTTCGCTTAACGGGATAATAATAGACAATGTAAACGATTTTACATGGAGTGCTGGCTTTAACATATATGCTAACCGCAATGAGATCACTAAATTGGTGTCGGGCCAAACAAGAGATGAAGGTAACCAGTTCTTTGTAGGCCATGCCATCAACTCAATTTACGATTATCAATATCAGGGGCTTTGGCAGGAAGGCGATGCCAACAGAGATCTTCTGGAGCCGGGCGGAAATGTTGGTATGATCAAGGTTTTATATACAGGAGGTTATAACCCCGATGGTACACCAATAAGGGCAATTGGCCCGGATGACCGTCAGATATTAGATATCAATCCTAAATATC